>Ga0222650_1000768_pt1 | contig 21629 bp, 22 predicted proteins | sample AntAcemetagen367_FD_179820 | JGI IMG/M metagenome (GOLD analysis project Ga0222650, IMG submission 179820) | Saline water microbial communities from Ace Lake, Antarctica - #367 | ecosystem: Environmental > Aquatic > Non-marine Saline and Alkaline > Saline | place: Antarctica: Ace Lake... | reverse complement strand
CGCGCCGCGACAATCAACCTGACAAACCTCTTGCGCGCGTCAATCAATGACGCAATCATCCAAAAACCGCGACACAAGATTCTCATCCTGATTGTCGCTCGCTTCTCATCCAGAATGTCGCGCTACAATCGTTCTCGACCGCCAGCCTCCCGATCTTGGCATGAAGCTCTTTGACCTCGGCCTCCCGGTCGTCATTGCCGCCGCCCTTGGCAAACACGTCAGCCATCCCTTCAACAGCTTGCTTCTTCCAGGCACTCACCTGTGTCGGCAGCACATTGTGCCTCGCCGCAATCTCCTGGATCGTGCGATCTCCCCGCAATGCCTCAAGCGCCACCTGCGCCTTGAAATTGTCGGTGAACTTTCGTCTCTTTCGTCCCATACTGGTTATCACTTTGTCGTTCGGGATATACCTTAGCTCACTGTTCAGTTTTCTGGGACGGTAATCATCCCATTTTTAAGCGGCCGTTTTTCTGGACTTCACGCGGCAAGTTTCAGTTTCATCGCGGGGGTTATTCCGCCGATGCCCATGTTCGGGCGTTCATTGTTGTAAGTCCATAGCCAACGCGTGGCGTGATCCTTGACCTCCTCGATTGTGTTCCAGATGAACTGGCCGAGCCATTCCTGGCGGACCGTCCGATTGTAGCGTTCGACATAGGCGTTCTGCTGTGGCTTGCCGGGCTGGATATAGAACAGGCCAATGCCGCGCTTCTGCGCCCAGGTTTGCAGTTTCCCGCTGATGTATTCAGGACCATTGTCGACCCGTATTCCCATCGGTTTTCCGCGCCACTCGATGATCTGGTTGAGCGTGCGGACAACGCGCGCCGCAGGTAGCGAGAAGTCGACCTCGATGGCCAGCCCCTCGCGATTGAAGTCATCAAGCACGTTCAGTGTCCTGAACGAGCGCCCGTCGCCGAGCTGGTCTGCCATGAAGTCCATAGACCACATCTCGTTCGGACATTCCGGCACGGCCAGCGGTTCCGGTGTCTCTCGTGACAGCCGCTTCTTCGGCTTGATGCGCTGGTTCAGTTCCAGTTCGCAATAGATGCGGCGGATCCGTTTGTGGTTCCAGGCAAAGCCTTTCACATTGCGCAGGAACAAATAGCACAGGCCAAAGCCCCAGCGCCGCGTCTTGTCCGAGCCCGCCAGCCTGACTAACCAATCCGCGATCTCGGCATTCTCATCCGACAGCTTCGCTTCATAGCGGTAGCAGGTTTCACTGATGCTGAAGGCACGGCACGCCAGCGCCACACTCACGTCCTTCTTCCGACCGTTTCGCGGGAAATCCCAATGCGATTTCTAATCCGCTTCACCCTTGGCCATCTCTCGTCGTCGAGATGGCCTTGCTACTTTTTTCCAAGGGCATCCTTCAGCAGCTCATTCTGCATCGCCATTTCGGCATACATCTTCTTGAGCCGCCGGTTTTCCTCGGCCATCGCGTTGGCTGCGCCTGCCTGCGGCTCATCTCAGACAGCATCGCCGCATCCATCCCGCCATATTTGCTACGCCAGTTGTAATATGTCGCGTTGCTGATGCCATGCTCCCGGCAGAGGTCTGCAACAGGCACACCGCCCTCGCCCTGCTTAAGGATCGCCAGGATCTGCGCGTCGGTAAATCTCGATTTCTTCATGTCTCTCTCCGTGCTTTATCAAAGCCGGAGAAGTCCAGTTTTCAAACCGCTTATTTTCGGGGATGATTACCAGGCCACGGTCGACCAGATGGCGCAGGAAGCCTGACCAGCCAGGCTTGTCTTCTTTCGCGCCCTCGCAGATACCCAAGCACCTCCCGAAAGCGTTCTGAGGTTACCCCGATCGCCACAAGCAGCGACACGTTGCGTACTTCGCCCGCCCAACTGCGCTTCATAACGATGCCGTCGAGATAGATATAGGGATGGTCGCCTTCGATCGGTGCGTTCCGCCAGGCCTCGATCTTCGCATAGATCTTCTTGTTGAGGTTGGACACCGTCGAGGGAGACACCTTCGTGCCCCACAAGGCTTCGGTGATGTCTTCGACCCGCCTGACTGAAACACCGGCCAGGTAAATCTCGATCAGCGTTTCCTCTGCGCTGCTCTCGCGCCGACGGTAACGCTCGATGATGGCGGTCTCGAACGTCTACTGGCGCAGCTTCGGCATCTTCAGCTTCACTTCGCCAGCCTTGGTCTGCAGGCCGCGCTCTTAGCGGCCGGCGCGCGTATCCTTGCGGGCCTCACTGCGCTGGTAGCGATCAGCCCCGCACAAGCGGTCCACCTCAGCATCCAGCATCGCGTTCAGGGCTTCTTCCACCGTCCCGCGCACCATCTCGCCCAGGTGGTCCCTGATCCGAGCCTCATCGATGTGGATCACGTTCCCCATCGGCCTGCCTTCTCTCTCGTCCATCGTCGATCCTCCCAGCCTCAAAGGAACCAACAAAAATCAACATCGAGGCATTCACCACAAGGACTTGAAGACTGGACGGTTACGTCCATCTCGCAATGACGAGACAGAAAAAAGCCCCGAGCCTAACTTGCTCGAGGCCTTTCCAATAGACAGCATGTGAGGAAGTGACAGCGCGCTCAAAGCGCAATCAGGTCCCCTGCCCCTTACACTCTGGCGTCGCATTGTATTTCGCTTCTGCCGCATTCAGGCGATCTTTGATGGTTTTGCAATTCTCTGGCAGGTTTTCTTCGCCGAGAACCGCGAGACGCTTACAAATCTTGGCTTCATTCTCGATGTTGAGCCAGGCCGACTGAACTTCAAAGCAGACAAGTGCCCGCTTGGTATTTTCTTCCGAGTTCATGAAGTCGAGCCAACTGCGGCCGGCACTGTTGCCAGCAGTCTTGAACGACTCACGGGCGCCGGTCCGATCATTTCGCTCATAGCGCGACTGACCAATCAACACGTATGCGTTACCGCGATCCTTGACGCCACCGATGCTGATCGCTTTGGTGAGTGCGTCTTCTGCTTCCTTCCATTTCTGAAGGTCGGCATAGGAACGTCCCAGGCGCTCATACATCGCGCCACCGCCGCCGGCATCTGCTGCCTGCTTGATGACCGGAATGGCCTTTTCATGCTCGCGAGCGACCTGGTACAGGTTCGCAAGTAGTTCCAGCCGCTCGAGGTTTCTCGTAATCCTCCCGGCGTTCATTTCCTTCTCAAGAACGCGAGCGGCATGGTACGGCGCATTGAAACGATTGTAGAAGTTCACAATCCGCATCAGCTCGTCTTGTGTCGTCAGAAGACCTCCGAGATACATCGCCTTCTGAACTTCGAATGCTTTACGTTCTTCATTATCGGCAAAATAGTTGCCGGCGATAGCATCCCAGTACTTCCGCTCGGTGGGATTGCGTTCCACCAGAACTTCCAGCACCTCAGCCATTTTCGCCTTCTCGCCGGTCTGGTTGTAGAGGAACAACAATAGGTCGTAGACTTCCTGCTTGAAGTTCGATCCGTCCTCACGACGAACGTCTTCTGCCCAACGGACCGCTTCCTTGAATTTGTCAGCACGCTGGTTGAGAACCGCAAGTTGCCATTTCTGCGTGCGATCCGGCTTGCCACCAGTTTGTTGCCACTTGGTCATATACTCAAGCGCCTTGGCGAGATCTTCTTCCTGAAGATAGATCTGAGCAATATTGTAGTATGTCTGAGCGGCGTCCGCTTCGGGAATGTAACCCTTGTTGAGCGCTGTAAGCAGATCCTGAACGGCGCCCTTGCGGTCACCGTTTTCAATTTTGATGTAGGCTGACAGCTTGATAACTGCGCCTTCTTCATAACAGTTGAGAGTCTGCGTGCGCAGCGAGTTTAGCTTGGCGATCGCGGTCGCGAAGTCCTTTTTCACCATCGCGGCCTGTTCGGCCTCAAGATAGATCTGACCCGTTTTCGACGTGAACTCCGTCTCCGTGCAAGCCTGAGCCAATGCGGTACCTGCGCCCATCGTCGCCATCAGGCCAACGATCACGGCGCCCTTGAGAGTTGCTCTAATTCCCATGTTTCCTCTCCTCTCCGCGCAGCCCGCGGGGTTTGGCCCAATCAACCGGAATTGTCGGGCGGGATCAAGAACTTCTACGCGCTACTTCAAGCTTTTCCGCAGCGCATTTCTGCTCATCTTTAGGTGTAACGCTTGCCACTTATGTATGGGTCGCTACGCCCGGTTTCGTCAATGCCAATCGGCACGTAAATCACTTTAGTTCGCGCCGCATCAGACCAATGGTCGACATGCGCGTTCATTTCCATCCAACGTAAATCCGCGAACGCTTGTGGCGCCCGAGCCGCCACCTGACATCATCCACATTTGCCCAAATCACATGTCACTCTAAAAATACAATTTGTTACTTTATATCATTTTGGCAACAGCAACTCAAGTCGGACACTCTCTCGCCGCATCTTCAGCTCTCGCCCTATACGGGCTTTCAAAAAAAGAGCGCCCCATAGCTGGGGCGCTCCATATATTTGGTCGAGCGTCACCAACCCCCGGCCTACTGGAGCTTGAATTCAAGCGGATATACCACGTTCTTGCGCTCTGCCGGCTTGCCGCGAATGATCTTCGGAGCAAATTCCACACGCGAAACGGCGCGCTCTGCTTCCCGCGTGAACATATCGTTCGAACAGTTAGCCTGGACGTTGTACGGGCGTCCACGTGTGTCGACATCGAACCGAACATCGCATGTTCCCTCAATTCCGCGCTCTGCAGCACGCTGAGGAAATGACGGCGTAGGTGGGCGGATCGGTTGGGCATCCCGATCGGAAATCGCCACCGGATCGATTGCAAGAGACTGCATCCTACCCAAGTTCAGTTCCGTCGGTGCGGCACCTGCTATCCGGGGAGTCGGCAGGTTAATCTGCGACTTGGTGGCAGACACTTTGGGTGGTGGCGGCGGCTTTGCAGCTGAGTCCAAACGTTTCGGCTTGGAACGCTGGCGCGTCCGGATTTCGCTGTCCTGCTGCTGCGGCGTAATAGCCGAAAGAACCCGCTGCTCACCCTTATCAACCCTGATTTCGGTGACGTTGATCAAAGAACTCATAAGAATGAAGAGCAAGTAGACGATCGGTACAGCAATGGCGAATGCCACCACTAACCTGAGAAAAGGACTGTTGAACATGTCTTGGGCTCCTACTCTCGCTTGGCCGAAATATTCATGACCGTCGCGCCGTCGATCTTGTTGATCGTTTCCATCACGTCGACCAGCACTTCTGCTTGCGAATCCACATCGGCTTGAACGACGACCTCACCCAATGGGTTGTCTTCACGCAACTGCTTGAATGTGAAACCCATTTCGTTCGGGTCAACCTTCTTTTTGTCGATGTAGATTTCACTGTCCTTGTTGATTGCGATGAGGATCGCAAGCGGCTTCACCTGGGCTTTATTGTCCACTTCGGGACGAACGATTGGAACCCCGGGCTCCTTAATGAACTGGGCTGTCACAATGAAGAAGATCAGAAGGATGAACACAACGTCCAGCATTGGCGTCAAGTTGACGTCGTCTTCCGCTCCTCCGCCGCCACTGGCGGACTGGCGTTTTCTGCGTGCCATGTCTTGTCGCTCCTCTTATTCTACTGCTGTCAGGACAAGGTTTACCCGGTCCATATAGCCAGCGTTGTAAGCTGCATCCCGGATCAGAACGATAACGCCGCTCTTGGCTTTGGGATGGGCCTGGATAACGACGGCACTCTCCGGTGTTTCGGCCCGGACACGCTCGATATTCGCCCGAACCGAACCGATGTCTGTCGCGCGCCCGTTCACGGTGATGAGGTTTGACTCGTCAATCAGGATCAGGATGGCGGGCACCTGCTTGTCTAGCTCCTGTTCCGGAGCAGGCGGAGGTGGAGGTTCAAGCCCCAACGCCTCTTCCTGAGCAAACGTAGCCGTCACAATGAAGAAGATCAGAAGAATGAACACAACGTCCAGCATCGGTGTGAGATCGACATTTGCTTCGTCCACATTTCTTGTTTTGCGTCCGCGCATCAACCGATCTCCATCTCGTCTTCAACCCACTGGACAGACCTGTTCACGCGGCGATCCATGCCGGATGTGAAGAGAATGCCAGAAAGCGACGCGACCATGCCGGCCATTGTCGGGATCGTGGCACGCGACACACCGGCCGACATGGCCTTTGCATCCGCGCCATTGGTGATGGCCATGACGTCAAACACAGCCACCATCCCTGTCACCGTTCCAAGCAGGCCGAGAAGCGGCGCGAGCGCCACCATGGCCTTCGTCAACTGGACGTTCTGTTCGGCTTTAGCACGAACTTCAGACACCAGCTTGTCTTTCACCCAATGGGCTAATGTTGATTTCCGATCGGAGCGCGAGCGCCACTCCGCGATCGCTTCTGCGGCCACCTGCTTGTGAGCGAACCTGAAATAGAACAACCGTTCCAGGATAAGAGCCCACATGAAGAATGTTGCTGCCATAATGACAATCAACACGGGACCGCCACGATCGAGGAAAGCTTGTAGATCTGCAAAACCCATATCGGGTTCCTCCTCCTCGAGTGAAACGAGGGTGGTAGCTTACGCCACCACCCCATGAAGCGATTCCGCTTTCTCAGCGACCAGACCAGCAGCCTGTTCATCGAGGATTTGCTGGTTGGCACGCGCCATCGACGAAGCGACAGCGTGGATCAGCAAGAGCGGAATGGCGGCCACAAGGCCAAACACGGTGGTCATAAGTGCGACCGAGATACCGCCAGCCATCAGTTTCGGGTCGCCTGCACCGTAGATCGTGATCGTGGTGAAGGTAATGATCATACCGATAACCGTACCGAGAAGTCCGAGCAGAGGCGCCACAGCCGCGAACACCTTGATGATGTCGTTGAAGCGCTCAATGCGTGGAGATTCACGGAGGATCTGTTCGTCGAGTTTGAGCTCAAGCGTCTCGATGTCGGTGTTACGGTTCGTCTCATATGCTTCAAATACGCGGGCCAGCGGGTTGCCGGTGCCTGCTTGACGAGTTTTCGCGGTCTTCCGCATGGCCCCGCCCATCGTGAAGAGCGTGAACATTTTATAGAAGCCGATAAGGATACCGATAGCTGCAAGCACTGCGATCACAGCACCAACAGGGCCACCCTGCTGGAGACGATCACTGAACTTCGGAAGATCGCCGAGAATGCCGAACAGATTGCCCTTCGAAGGGTCAACCGGCGCGCGAACGATCTGGTCGGGGCCGGCATTGATCAGCGAACCCATTCCCGACGCGAACGCGCCAGCAGGCTGTTGCTTGAAGGCCTGCAGGAACGTGTCGCCACTGCCAGCCTTCTTGACTTCAACAAACTTCTTGCCGTCCGTTGTCGCGGCGGTGAACACGCCGACTCGCATCAGCTCGGCTTCAGCGTTCGAGCCGTCAGGACCGATGCCATCGACCACGGCGGTAAACGTTTTCACTTCCGACTGCGCCAGCATTTCCTGCAGCATTGCCTTCGGCAGACGCTCAAGCTGAGCCCGGTTAGGAAGTGTGCGGGCTTCGGCAATTTCTGCAATGCCTTCAACGCGGTCAGGATAGTCAAAGTTGGCGAAGGAATTCGCAATCTCTGGCATCGTTTCACCAGCTGCAGTCCGGAACTGGCCGAGCAGTTCCTGGAAGTCACCAGCCTGTTCAGATACTTGAGCTTCAAGAGCACCAAGCTCTGCTTCATTGGCGTCAAATTCAGCGCCGAGTGCACGTCCGCGAGCCTCGACAACTGCAAGCGCATTGCGCGCCTCAGCCATCTTGGCTTGCTGGGCATTCTTGTCCTGCTGGAACTCGCGAAGGCGAGCCTGGTCGGCGGCGGACATTTCATTTGAGTCCTTGCGGATACTATCCAGAACCGACTTCAAAGTCGCCTGTGCATCAGCCGGAGCCGCGAGTGTTACTGAGCTGAGACCGAGCAGCGTTGCCGCGCCCAGAGCCTTCAGCGAGGATTTAATATTCAACATTTTCTGTACCTCTTGTTCCCTGGATCGCGCCGACTATTCGACCGAGAATTTCTGAACCGGAGCAAACAGGACGTCCTGTTGTGCCTTGCCCTGCGCAACGCGGACCGCCTTAGCGATATCAGGCGCATATTTGCCAGGAAGCGATTCCCAAGCACCCGTCGCCCTATTGTAGCGAGATGCCTTGCCGTTTGGCGTCAGATAGACGAGTGCAACGCGGCCATAGAGGAACATGTCAACTGTCGTCTGGTTACCGTCGAGGTCGATTTCTTCCTGCCAGGTGCTGATCGTGCGGCCATATTCCATTTCAGCCTGATAGGCGTCCATGATGAGCCGGTACTGCTCGGCAGTCGTTACATTGGGCTGCTGCATGATGCCGACTAGACCCTCGAGACGGGTTTCGCGTTCCGTCTGCTTGAATGGAAGGTCAGCTGCAACGAAGTTCTGAAGCTCTTCAACCATGCTCAGGAGCATTGGGACCGTCTGAGCCGTGATGTCGTCGATCGACCCTAGCTGTTCGGTAAGGGAAACGATCTCTTCGCGCTGACTCTTCACAACAAGTTCTTGTTGTTTTGAGTAGAGCTCGGCAGCATCGCGGCGCTGGAGCAGCGTTCGATACTCACGAACCATATCGGTCCGTTGATCATCAAGCTGGTTGATTTGGTCTTGGACTTGTTCAGCACGCCGTGTGGCCTGCTCGCCCGTGTTAAGTGCTTCGCGTAGCTGAGCCTGGGCCGGGATGGCCAGTCCAGCAATCAGCGCAGCGGCGATGACGCCGTGTGCTGGTGACAGAAGTTTCTTCATGAGGTTTGCCTCTCACTCTCCAAACGGTCGCGCATTGTTGCGCGGAAAATTCGACAATCAGGCATCTTGCTAACGAAGATGTCCCGGTTTCAATGCCTGGCCTCAAACACACCGGCCGAGTTATTTGGAAGTCGCAAGGCAAAGTCGCCCGACACCTACCCATTTTGGAGCGCTGCTCGCTCTCTCGTTTTGACCCTTGCCATTCTGGCAACAAGTCCGCAACGCCCTTATTTGCGAAATCCGACGCTAACAACCCTGAACGGTGGGATCAACAAGGCTTTACGATTCGTTTAGAAAATATCCACGCCGCATTTGAACGCAACACGTGCAATACAGTAACCATGTCGATGGTTTATCGCGTGCACCAAAAAATGGTGGCTGGGGTGCCAGGATTCGAACCTGGGAATGCCGGTACCAAAAACCGGTGCCTTACCGCTTGGCGACACCCCAACGCGAAGCAGGCGAGATAGCCACTCTTACTGACTCTGGCAACACCCGATCACATTGTTTCAGTCGCAACGGGACATCTAAGATGTGACAAGCCGCCAATTTCGATGTCGCGTGTTCCCGGCCCTTTACATTTTTATCGATAATCGGCAAAGTTCAAATTCAATACACCCGATCGCATCGCACGGAGTTTGCGTACCCATGAAAACCTTCTTTCTATCCATGGCAGGCGCGTTCACCGCGATGCTCGTCTTTATCTTGCTTATGGTCGCGTTCGTTTTCATACTCATTGCAGGGGCGACCAGTTCCGCCCCCCCTACTCCGGACAAAATTGTACTCAGCCTCGATCTGAACATGGAATTCTCCGACCAGAGCCCGGTAGGAGGATTGGCGGCATTTTCACAAACGCCAGGTTTTATCGACCTGCTGACCAAATTGAAGGCAGCAGAGACCGACGATTCGGTCAAAGGCGTATATGTTCGAGGCGCAATGATCGGCGTCGGCAGCGCGCGTGCAGAAGAATTGCGTAAGGCGTTTCACAGTTTTCGCGACTCCGGAAAATTCATCATCGCGCACACGCAAGGCACGTACGGGATGAGCGGACCGTCTGCCCTCCGCTCGCTGACTGCCGCCGACGAAATATGGATTCAGCCCGGTACGGACCTATTCGCAACCGGCGTGACGTTCGAAACGGAATTCCTCAAAGGCTTGTTCGACAAGATTGACGTGAAATCTGAAATCTATCCTTTCTACGAATACAAGAATGCACCGAATTCCTACAATGAAGAGGCCTATACCGAGCCTCATCGCGAGGCGATGACGGCTCTGGCCGAATCAATCTGGAATGTTTCGCTTGCCGATATCGCGGAGGACCGAGGGCTTTTTGTCGACGCGGTGAGGTCTGCACTCGAAAGTGGCCCGAAAACAGCACAGGAAGTTATCGACCTTAAGATCATGGACAAGCTCGGCTGGCCCGAAGAGGCGGAGGACGCTGCCAAAGAACGCGCTGGCAAAGACTCCGACGTCATCGACCTTGCATCCTACATCCCACCTTCAATCAGTTTGAAGGCCCCGCTTATCGCGGTCGTCGGAGGTGAAGGCGCCATCGTTACAGGCGGGTCTGAAAGTGGATCGCCATTTTCGCGTCCACCCGGATTTGCTTCCGATGCCATCGCCCGCGCCATTCTCGATGCAGGTGACAATGAAAAAGTAAAAGCGATCGTCTTCCGCGTCGACAGCCCCGGCGGTTCTCCCACGGCTTCCGATCAGATCTGGCACGCCATCAAACGCGTTCAGGAAAAAGGCAAGCCGGTCGTCGTGTCGATGGGGTCCGTAGCCGCGTCAGGCGGCTATTACGTGTCGGCCGGAGCCGACTATATCATGGCGGACCGGTCCACCATTACTGGGTCGATCGGAATATTTGGCGGCAAATTTGCCCTGGAAGGCGCCTTCAACAAGGTCGGCATTACCTTCGACACGGTGAGCGTGGGCGGTGATTTTGCTGACGCCTACGGCGCCGGAAAATTCACGCAAGGACAGGAAGCCGAAGTCAAGGCCTGGTTAAAACGTGGCTACGACCGCTTCCTCGGCATCGTTGGTGACGGTCGCGGCATGACCTATGATGAAGTCCATGCCGTTGCTCGAGGCCGCGTCTGGAGCGGCGAAGACGCAATTGACCAGGGGCTCGTCGACGAGATCGGCGGGTTCATGGACGCGATCGAGAAGGCGAAAGAACTGGGCGGCATCGACGCAGATATCACGCCCCGCCTCACATACTACCCGCGCAGAAAGACTGGCTTTGAAGCTCTGGAAAGTATGTTCGGCGTTTCGGAAGAGACCGCCCGCGTAGCCTATATGCTCGGCTCGGTGGCAAATGACGACCGCGTGCAAATCCTGATCGACGACCTGGCCACCGCCGATTCCGTCAATTCGGGCCAGATGCTGGCCGTCGGCCCGCGCCTGCGCGAACACTGATCTGCAACTGAAAATTTTCTGAAGGCCCGCCGGCATACTGGCGGGCCTTCGAGGTTTTCGACCTCAGGTGCTTTTCCAGTCAGCCAATATATGTCGGATGCCCGATAAAATGCGGCACCTGATTTCGCGCCGTCGCCAGCATGCTTGAGGTATTCTCGGGGCAATTCCGGCTGCTAATGTGCAGGGGAGCATCCGCCCGCCCATAGATTGGCGCTTCGACTACAACAATCCCGAATACATCTTGAAACCGAGATTGTGCGCGACATCCTCAAAATCTGACGGCATGGCAGCGCGCATTGTCAGAACATCACCCGCAGGGCGCCTGATCTCTAGCGAAAGCGCGTGCAGCATCAGACGCAGCGTACCTTGCTTGCCGGTTCCATAAATGGGGTCACCCAGAATTGGACATCCGAGATGCGCCAAGTGAATGCGTATCTGATGCATGCGCCCGGTTTCCGGAGTTAGCCGCACAACAGCGCAAGGGCCGCTGACTTCCAGTATCTCCCAGTCCGTTCTCGCCCGAAGGGCACCTTTGCGATCAGGACGCGCCACAATCATTCGCGCCCGTCCCGCCTCCTGGACCTTCATGAGCGACGCATCGATTGACCCCGCTTTGTCCTTGGGAAGGGCGCCACCGACGACCGCGATATAGGTCTTCTTCGTCCGTCGTTCGGCAAACTCCTCTGACAGGAATGCCGCCGCTGGCTGCGTCTTTGCCACAATAATGAGTCCAGATGTGCCCGCGTCGAGCCGATGCACCAGCCTGGGGCGCTTGCCATTGGAGCGCGCGAAGGCCGCCAACAGCGAATCCAGCGAACGATCAATTCCGCGACCGTCCTGCACGGGCAAGCCCGAGGGCTTGTTGAATGCGATGATATCATCATCCTGATGTACGATCAGTGATTTGATGAATGCGCCATCCTCTGGCGAAATGGCTGGCAATGGCTTGTTGCGGGTCACGCCTGGTCCTTTTTGCGAGAGCGGATCTCGGCGATCTCCCTGAGCCGTTCAGCAATAGGTCGCTCGCGACCCCGCCCTTTCGGCCGGTAATATAACTCGGCTTCCATCCCGTCCGGAAAATAATTTTGTCCGGACACGCCGCCTTCGGCATCGTGGTCATACTCGTATCCGGAGCCGTATCCCTGTTCTTTCATCATCGCCGTGGGCGCGTTCAGAATGTGGTTCGGGGGCTTCAGGCTGCCGGTTTCTACAGCTGCGCGTCGCGCGGCCTTGTAGGCGACATAGGCAGAATTTGACTTGGGGGCAGTCGCCAGATGAATCACGGCGTGGGCGAGCGCGAGTTCGCCTTCGGGACTTCCCAACCTTTCGTACGTTCGCGCAGCCTCGCCGCAAATCAACAGCGCCGTCGGGTCGGCAAGTCCAATATCCTCGCTCGCCATGCGGACCAACCTCCGCGCAAGAAACAAGGGATCTTCGCCTCCTTCAAGCATTCGGGCGAACCAGTAAAGCGCAGCATCGGGATCGGAGCCCCTGATCGACTTGTGCAAGGCGGAAATGAGATTGTAGTGTTCCTCTCGGTCCTTGTCATAGGCGGGCGCTCGTTTCTGAACAGCTGCGCTCAACTCCCCAAGCGACAACAGGCACGGTGCTTCCGCCATCAGGAAGGCCTGTTCAGCGAGATTCAGCAAGTAACGGCCATCGCCATCCGCCATATCGTTCAGCGCCTTGCGGGCGCGATCCTCAATCGGCAGCTGCCGCCCCTCCAGCGCTTCCGCGCGCGCCAACAGTGTTTCCATATCGACGGGCTCGAGCCGCTTCAGCGTAAGCACAGCGCATCGCGACAACAGGGCTCCGTTGATTTCGAAACTTGGGTTTTCAGTCGTCGCCCCCACGAGCGTGACGGCGCCGCTCTCGACATATGGCAGGAACCCGTCCTGCTGAGCCCGGTTGAACCGGTGGATCTCATCAACGAATAGCAGAGTTCCCTTTCCCACATTGCGCCGAGCTTCAGCTTTGTCGAACACAGCTCGCAGGTCTTTTACTCCCGAAAAGATTGCGCTGATCGCTTCGAACTCAAGGTCCGTTTCTGCTGCCAAGAGACGGGCAATAGTCGTTTTTCCGACACCAGGTGGCCCCCAAAGAATAATCGACGAAAGTCGGCCAGCTTCGAGCATCCGGCTCAGGGGCGCACCAGAACCGATCAGGTGATCCTGGCCGACGACATCCGCTAACCGGGCCGGACGCAATCGGTCAGCCAGTGGACGCGGCGCAGAATCGGAGAGGCCTGAGGCAGCAAACAAGTCGGACATACAGCACTCCTATGCGGGAACGGGTATCGTGATAAGGTGATCTAGGAGGAAAAAAGCATGCCGCTTGAGATCAGCCCGTCAGGGCAACCCTTCGGAGGGTCGGTTACGGGCCTGAATCTGTCGATGCCCGTTTCGTCAAAGGTTGTGGCCGAAATTCGAGACGCCTGGTTGCAACACCACGTTCTGGCATTTCCGGATCAGGCCATCAGCGACGATGACCTCGAAAGATTTACGCTGCTGTTTGGACCATTTGGCGATGATCCTTTCATCGCCCCCATTCCTGGTCGCAAGCACATCATAGCCGTGAAGCGGGCCGCAGACGAAACCGCGCCGATCTTTGCCGAAAGCTGGCACACGGACTGGAGTTTTCAAGAAGTCCCGCCGGCAGGGACATGCCTGTATGGCATCACGATCCCACCTGAAGGTGGCGACACGCTTTTCGTGAACCAGCACCTTGCTCTCGAACACATGCCGGACGCTTTGCGCCAACGCATCGAAGGCAGACAAGCAATCCACTCTGCCCGTAACGCATATGCACCAACAGGATTTTACGGCGCCGACGATCGTGCTGCCGGACGATCAATGGACATTCGCCCCTCGGACGCGGCCGAAGCAACACAGCTCCATCCCATCATCTCCAGGCATCCAGAAACGGGACGCGAGGCGCTATTCGGATGCGCTGGTTACATCATCGGAATTGAAGGCATGGAGCAGGCGGAATCGTGGGACCTGCTCACCGAGATTTTTCGTTGGCAGACGCAGCCCCAATTCCAGTATCGCCACAAGTGGCAGCCAAGGATGTTGCTGATGTGGGACAATCGCAGCCTCCTGCACATGGCCACAGGCGGTTACAAGGGCTTCGATCGCCTGCTGCACCGCACAACAATCGGTTCGGCCAGACACCTTTCCGGGCCGCAAATTCGGGCGTAGCGTGCATGAAATAAGAATAAAAATAATGTGGGAGGAAAATCTTGGCTGACACGATCCAAAAAGTGGGGCCTGAAATCCCCAATCCGTGGGATTTGCCCCTGAACACGCTCGACGTCTCCCGCGCGGAACTGTTTCTGCACAACAAGCATGGTGAGTATTTTCGTCGGTTGCGTCAGGAAGACCCAGTCCATTTTTGCCAAGAAAGCCAGTTCGGACCGTTTTGGTCGATCACAAGGTATGAAGACATCGTGGCGGTCGATTCCAATCACCACGTCTTCTCATCGAAACGCGACATTGTAATCGGCGATGCGCCGGCCGACTTCGACACACCCATGTTCATCGCGAGCGATCCACCTGTTCATGACGTGCAGCGCAAAGCCGTCCAGCCGGCTGTCGCGCCCACTCAATTGAGCGATATTGAAGCGCTGATTCGCCAACGCGTGTGCAACATTCTCGACGCCCTCCCGGTCGGCGAAAAAATCGATTGGGTCGAGCATGTTTCCAAGGAACTGACGACGCAGATGCTTGCAACACTGTTCGACTTCCCGTTTGAGAATCGCCACCTCCTGCCCTATTGGTCTGATGTGACGACGACGTCGGAAACTGTCGGCATTGAAGTGGACATGAAGCACCGTGAAGCCGAACTTCACAAATGCCTCGCCTACTTCAGTGAGCTCTGGAAGGAACGCGCTGCCCAGCCGCGCAAGTTCGACTTCATCTCCCTGTTCGCCCATGAGCCCGAGACGAAGGACATGATCAACAACCCCATGGAGCTTCTCGGCAACCTGATGCTGCTAATCGTGGGTGGAAATGACACGACCCGGAATTCCATTTCTGGCGGCGTTGTTGCGCTTAACGAATTTCCTGAACAATTCGCAAATTTGAAGGCCAACCCCGAACTAGTACCCAACATGGTGTCAGAAATTATCCGCTGGCAAACGCCGCTCGGACACATGCGCCGAACCGTAAAGCAGGACTTCGAATTTCGCGGAAAGCAAATGCACAAGGGCGACAAGGTCGTGATGTGGTATGCGTCGGGCAATCGTGACGAGACGGTGATCAGGGATCCCGATCAGTTCCTGATTGACCGCGAGAATGCCCGTCGGCACCTGTCATTCGGGTTCGGCATTCACCGCTGCATGGGGAACCGTGTCGCAGAAATGCAGCTTCGTATCCTGTGGGAAGAAATTCTCGCCCGATTCGAACACATTGAATTCGTCGGAGAGCCAACGCGCGTGCTCTCCAACTTCGTGCTCGGATTCGAGAAGGTCCCGGTTATCGTTCACCCGAGATAGAGCGGACTAGGTCACAAACTCATAAACGGGATTCACAATTGGGTCGAACGCTGATTCCTTCCTGATGAGGAGGATATGTCATGACCCGTCGCCGTAGTGAGCTGACCGATTTCGAGTGGTCAATCATAGAGCCGCTTTTGCCGAACAAGCCGCGAGGTGTGCCGCGTGCCGATGACCGCAAGGTGCTGAATGGCATTTTCTGGCGGCTTCGCGCCGGCACGCCCTGGGCGGAAATCCCCGAATGCTACGGCCCGCCGACAACTTGTTACAATCGCTTTGTCCGGTGGCGGAAGCTTGGCGTCTGGGACCGGATTTTTGAAGCGATAACAGCGGCCTATGATGGCGACCTCCAGATGATCGACAGCTCGTCCATTCGCGTCCACCAGCACGGGGCGAACGCAAAAAAAGGGGCGGCGAAGCCACCGCGCGATGTTCCGCAGACGCCCGATGCGTGGGGCGTTCAAGAGGCGGCCTGACCACGAAGATCCACGCGCTCGTTGATGCCAATGGTCTGCTGGTCGTCCTGAAGATCACGCCTGGACAGGCCCATGCTGGGCGCAGTGCGGCAGACATGCTGGGCGGGATCGGCGATGGCCAGATCCTGCTTGCCGACCGGGCTTATGATTCAGATGCGATGCGCGCGGAGCTGAAAGCCCGGGGCGCATGGGCCTGCGTGAAACCGATGCCCAACCGGAAAAATATCCCAGCCTTCAGCAACTTCCTCTACAGATACAGACACAAGGCCGAGTGTTTCTTCAGTAAGATCAAACACTTCCGCGCCATCGAGGGCCCGCTATGAGAAATACGCCGAGAACTATCTCGCCCTCGTCAAACTCGCGGCAATCAGAATCTGGCTTCGCAGTTATGAGTCGGTGTCCTAAAGCGTAACCGTGCCCTTGATGAGGCGCCCATTGCGCTCGAGTTCGATGTTCCAACTCCGGGTTGCCGGTTTCAATGCAGTCTTAAGGTCCATTACTGACTTCGTCGACACTCCATTCACCGATCGGATAATATCGCCCGGCCGGAAGTAATTGCGCGCAACGGACCGGCGCAGCACGGAGTGGACATAGATGCCGGACCCTTTCTGGAAGGGATCAAGGCCGTTCTCTTCGGCAAGCCGTGGCGATAATTCCACCACACGCGCACCCGAAAACACAGTCGCACCGTCTAGCAGGACGACGTCGGCCTCGGTAGCTCCGGGAGGCGGCGCCAGTTTCACTGTCCTTGTTAGAGATTTCCCACCTCTGAGCAGGGCCAACTCACTCGTTTCGCCCGGGCTCTTGATCGCAGCTAAAAACTTGAGTCCCTTCTCGTCGAACACTTCGCGCCCATCGATGTCGGTAATCAGGTCTCCTCGCCGCAGGCCCGCACGATCGGCTGGTCCATCTTCGTAGACTTCCGTTACCATCACACCGATTGGACGGGAAAGTCCCTGTGCCTTGGCGATGTCGTAGCTGACGGCTTGCCCCGCCAGGCCAAGCCACGGGCGCACGAACGTGCCCTCGTTGATCGCCGCATTCACGACGCGCTTGACCATCTCGGCTGGAATGGCAAAGCCGATGCCGTTCGAGCCACCCGATCGGGAAAAGATCGCGGTATTCACGCCAACCAGTTCACCCTTGGTGTTGATAAGCGCGCCGCCCGAATTGCCAGGGTTCACGGCCGCATCGGTCTGAAGGAAGAATGCATAGTCCGAGATTCCCACGTCTGTCCGCGCAGTCGCCGACAGGATGCCACTGGTGACGGTCTGACCGATACCGAACGGATTACCGATGGCGAGGACAAGATCACCCACTTGTGACGCACGCGTATCAGCGTAGGGCAGTGTCGGAAGCTGTGCACCTTCCGTGTCGATTTTCAGTACAGCCAGATCTGTACGCTCGTCAGCCAGCACGAGTTCTGCTAGAAACTCCCTGCGGTCGCTGAGCACGACCCGAAACGACTCGGCCCCTTCAATAACGTGATTGTTGGTGACGATCACACCATCGGCTCCCACGATGACGCCAGAGCCCAACGAATTCTGCACACGCTCCCGCGGTGCAACGCCGCCCGAAAAAAACTGTTCCATCGGAGAGACCCGCGATGTGACGCGTTTCTGTGTGTAAACGTTCACGACTGAAGGCGAGGTCTGCTTAACGAGCGGCGCGAAAGAGAGCTCCATCTCGCTGCGGTTCTGCGGCACGCCTTCAGCGTCTGCGAACAGCGGCAAAACAGCCACGATCAAGAGCGCCAACACCATCAGACCAACGACCGCCAGCAGCTTCGAGATATGCTTTGTCATAAGTATCGTGTGCATCATGACTAAGGCTCTATTGCGGCAGCGCGCAGGTGGCAATTCGTCTGTTTATGACAATTCAGTCAGAAACTGAATTGCTGGCATTCTGGCCCGCACGCTCCGCCAGCGCCCGTAAATTGGCCTCATGTCCCTCGCGGCTGATCTTGTAGAATGACACGCAAAGGATCATAAGCATCCAAATCGTCAGCACCGACGCCGCATAACCGATGCCGAGCAACTGGAGCTGCGAATCAGGCACCATGCCCGGGCGCATTCCCGGCGTGATCGCGGCAACAGAGAGAACGATCGCCGCGAGCATGACCCCCGATCCCTGCGCGAGCTTCCGAATGAAACTGATGCCGGCGAAGAAAATACCCTCGGATCGGCGCCCCGTCGCCAGTTCGCTGTCCTCCACGATATCGGCAATCATGGACCCCATCAGCATCTGTGTCGCGATGATCAGCGCGAGATCAAAAATCGTGATCGAGATAACAATATTGAACAATAGGTCCGTTCCGTTCGGTGGCATCAGACCCAATACGCGCGCCAGAACCGGTGCAGGCGCGATCGTAAAGGCAAGCACGCCGATGATGATCGCGCCGCGTTTCTTGCCAAGAGTCTTGCCAATGATCGGCGCAATGATCAGGGCGATCACAGCCGAGACGTAGACGGCCACCGTCAGAAGGGCCGTCTGATCTGTCGTGAAGCCCCAGAACAATCCGTTAATGTACTGATTTAGCGACGCTGAAATACCTGACGCGAGCAAGCCGAACAGCGTTGCCAGGAACAAGGCTCTGAACGAAGGATTGGAAACTGTTTCGAGGATTTCGCTGAATATTTTGCGGATCGTCAGCTTGCGCTGAGGTGGCGGCAATTTCAGGTGCGATATATGGCCATGCGTTCCCGCCGTCGTCGCAAGAACGGCAAGGAAGATGACCACGGACGCCCATAGACCATACGTGTGCCAGCCTTGTGTATTGAAGAATCCTGACGGGTCGGCTTCGGTCGGACGCAACAGAAGAGCGAGCAGTGCGATCTGGATGGAAAGCCCCCCCACCCATGCAAAAAAATAACGATAGGACATCAGCGATGTACGAGCATCGTAGTCGCTGGTCAGTTCTGCCGCCAAAGCGTTTTGCGGTACTTCATAGATCGTGAATAGAAGCCGCACGGAGATCGTGAGCGCAACGAGCCACGGAAACAGGTCTCCTCCCGTTAGCCCCGCCGGCGGATTCCATGCAAAATAATAGGCAATCGCAACCGGCAACATCGCAGCGTACATAAACGGGTGCCGACGCCCTAGCCGCGACCGGAAATTGTCGGACCAATAACCAACGACGGGGTCGGAGACGGCGTCAACGATCAGGGCAATGAAGAGCGCAGTCGCGACATGTGCCGCCGGCACGCCCAAGACCTGACTGTAGAAGAATAGCAGGAAATAGTCGAAGCCATTATTTTTGACGCCGTCGGCGATGCCACCAACGCCAAACGCAAGGCGCGTCAAAATGCTGGGCTTGCCCTGAGATCCAGTCGCCATGCGTCACCCTCTCTGGGTATGTTCCGTTACAGGCCAAGCACCATCTTCGCCATGATGTTTCGCTGGATCTCGTTCGAGCCGGCATAGATCGACGTCTTGCGATAGTTGAAATAGCTCGGCGTGACCGGGACCGCATAGCCTGGCATTGGCAAATCGGCATTAGCCCCCTGCCTCGCGATGGCGAGGCTGTCCTGAATGAACGGTGCTCCGTAGGCGCCAACCGCCTCAACGAGCAGTTCCGTGATTTCCTGCTGGGTCTCCGAGCCCTGGCATTTCAGCATCGAGCTTTCGGGACCGACGGCTTGCCCGGCAGACAGTGATGAAAAAATCCGCTGCTCGGTGGCATCCAGGCTGTCGATCTTCATTTCCAGCGCGGCAACCTTGCGGGCGAAGTCCGCGTCCCGGATCAGCGCGTCACCGTCAGTCTGTTCCGCGCTAGCAATCTTCTTTGCCTTTTTCAGCATGTTGCGAAGCCCTGGCGCATAGGAATTGCCACGTTCGAACTGGAGCAGGTATTTCGCATAGGTCCAGCCTTCATTCTCCTTGCCAACCAGCGAACCCTCAACGGGTACGCGAACGTCTTCAAAGAACACCTGATTGACTTCCTGCTGTCCCTCGACAGGCATGTCGAGCGTCGGCAGTGCGGAGACGGAAATGCCGGGCAGTGTCATCGGGAAGATGATAAAGCTGATACCTTCCTGAGCTTTCACGCCCTTTTTCGTGCGCACGAGGCAGAATATCCAGTCGGCCCACTGCGCGTGTGTCGTCCAGATCTTCGAACCATTCAGAACATAGTCATCACCATCGCGCACAGCGCTCATCTGGAGCGATGCGAGATCGGACCCCGAACCAGGTTCCGAATAGCCTTGGCACCACCAGACGTCTGACGCGAGAATGGGCGGCAGGTGTTTTTCTTTCTGCGCTTCGGAGCCAAACGCCATGATAACCGGCGCGACCATCGAGAAGCCCATAGGGCTGACGGTGGGCGTGCCAGCAGCTGATAGCTCCATGTTCAGGATATAGCGCTCGGACGGGCTCAGGCCGGGGCCGCCATGCTCTTCAGGCCAGTTGGCCGCAGCCCACCCCTTTTCGTTCAGCTTTCGCTGCCAGGCGACCTGGCCTTCCTTGTCGAGATAGCCATTTTTAGACATGGCCATCTTGGCACGAAGGTCGGACGAATAGGCGCCTGCAATCCACGCACGCACCTCTTGCTGGAACGCGGCGTCTTCAGCCGTGAATGACAGATCCATCGTTCGGCGCCCGTCTATTCGACGATATCGAAATAATGCACCTGTGGGGCGCCTGCGAGGCAGGCACCAAGCTTTGGTCCGGCTGCCTTGAAGTAGTCGGTCTGGCCATGCGCCTTCAGATCGTCAGACGTCGCATACTGTTCCATGAAGATGTAATCGGTGTCCGAGCCCTTTTCCTTGTAGAGCTGGTAGGTAAGGCAACCTGGTTCATTGGCCTTCACTTTGGCCATAAGGTCTTTTCCAACCTGTTCGAAATCAGCCTGCTTGCCATCCTGGATCTTGAGCTTCGCCACGACACCGATCATTCATTCTCTCCCTTTTAATCAAATTGTTCTAGCCACATTATGGGCTTCCCAGTTCTGGGCAAGCTTGACCTAGGGGAGAGAGCGCAAAAAAGGAGCACGCAGTCGGCCGCACCTTTCCAATCGTCAGGAAAGCACAGACACAGGGCAGCCCCCGGCCCCATTGATGCAGCCAATTTCACCTGACTGGTGGAAAACGGAATGGGACTTGCTGTTACAGACTGTTAGTAACCAAATACGCAGGAAATACAGTGGTCACCAACGCCCAAACCATAGAAAAGACGGTCGAAGCGCTCGATCCCACCCGGGTAATTGCGGTTATCCCTGCGTTGAACGAATCCCGGCACATAGAGTCCTGCATTCGCTCGCTCATGGCGGGCGATGAATGGTTACGACGCGTTCCCCTTGTCGTTGTTGACGGCGGCAGCACCGATGGCACGATTGAAATCGTTGAATCGCTGATGCCGGAGTTCCCCAATCTTAACCTCATGCACAACAGTAAAAAACTCCAGTCTGCGGCGATCAACCTCGCCGTCGCAGACTGCGCAGGTGAAAGCGCGACGTTCCTCGTACGATGCGATGCCCATTCCGTTTTCCCGGCAGGTTTCATTCAGTCCGTCGCCTCTGCCCTTCTGAGGACGCAAGCTGCATCGATTGTGATCCC
>Ga0222650_1000767_pt1 | contig 21669 bp, 16 predicted proteins | sample AntAcemetagen367_FD_179820 | JGI IMG/M metagenome (GOLD analysis project Ga0222650, IMG submission 179820) | Saline water microbial communities from Ace Lake, Antarctica - #367 | ecosystem: Environmental > Aquatic > Non-marine Saline and Alkaline > Saline | place: Antarctica: Ace Lake... | reverse complement strand
ACCCCTTGAAAGGAGCTAAGGCTTTGATATTTCGGACTTTCACACCCGTTCAAAGCCAGATCTCCAAGGGGTGTGTCACCTAATTTCTCTTTAAATCCGTCATGCAGAGGTGTCGAAGAGCCAAATAAGGCACAGAAGAATGAGATCTATCGGAAAGTGAATCGTTGTAATCTCTGATCTAACAATAGGAGGAGGAATAATCGCATCTCTCTCGAGAGAAGGATAAAAATAGGGATCTTCCGCTCCTCCTGGCCAAGTTCTATCCTCAAAGGCGGTGAGCCAGGAAAAGTCCGGGAAGCCGGAATCCTCGCGGGAATGCCCGGTGACCTGCTCAAGGACATCTCCCACGCGTTCGTCACGATCAGAAAATCTTGTAGAGGCCTTCCAGGAATGATCCAGGCCACTTTCGAATTCACCAGCAACTCGTTCCGTGCCCGCAAAGTAAAGTCGCAAGAGTGAACCATTCTCGGGCTTCACCCGAATGTCAGAGGGCACACCATAAGGAAAAAAGGGAGCGTCCGTTTCAAAAGACAAACACACCGAAGCGCGGGTCAGTGAACCTGCAAAATGATACGGATCACAAGCGTATTTAAAGGTCGTCACAATCCATTGCTTTTGCACGTATGGACCGAGCCATTCGCGCAATTCAGGACGGGCGTCATACCCGTTTTCCTCCAGCCATTTGAGGAGCGCACCAGTCTCAGATGCCCGTAGCACAGTCGCCTCGAATCCTCCCACAAACGCGGTATCAAGGACTTCGACACCGGCTTGTCTCGCGGCAGTTTCTTTCATCGCAACTCCCTTTGAATTTCCTGCCAGGAAAGAAAACAACAGAGGCTTCAAGCTGAACTTCTTGACCTTTTCGACTTTGACCTTGGGCTTAATGATCTCCTGAAGCTGATGAAACACCGTATCTGGAATTTCGCTCAGCTTCGGCTGTGTCGGAGTCGGCACCAGAAATCCGAAATCCTCGGGAGCAGTCTCACTTTCAAAGTTTGCTCTACGAACAAAATGCTCGATCTGTTTTTCGGCATCCCAAACCACAAGGACGTCCTGAGCCGCGATCTGCACGGGTTCCTCACCTGCTCGCCAGGTGGTGCAACAGCCAAACGTTGGCATTTCCAAGATCAAGAATACGAACAAGGAGAGGCGCGCAAGCATTGAACAACTCATGGACATCTCTTGATCATGCTCTTTGAGCCCTTTCCTGCCGAGAAAAAAGCAGGTTTGATGTGACGACCTATCAACAAAGACCCTTTGCTCCATTCAAAACGAAAAGAGGCCGATGAGATCTTGGTCAGTTCTCCTCCCTGAAAAGGAGCGAAGCTGCCTGGCTGATTTCTTTGACCACTTTATCTTTTGCGGAAAGCTCCTCTCATTCGACGGGAGTCCAAAACTGCGCTTTTGACACGGGCGACAGGGTATTAGAAGGAATGTTCTCGTCCTCGCGATGAAACCAAAAGTGCCACTATCGGCTACCGTGGCCCATCGTCTGCGAGGAGAGCTTGATTGAGGAAAAGTCACACTCCTTACTTCCTTTTGAAGAGGGAGCTGAGGGCGACTTGGCGGATCATGTCGCGGATGAGGTAGTTACTCTTCTTGAGATGGGAGAGGATTCTCTGGACGTCATGGGCATCAGAGAATTCGACGGTGCGACCCAGGGCGTAGGCGAGGATGGCTTCGGTGAACTCTTGGGCGAGGTCGTCTTCGTGTCTTAAAAGAAGGGTTTTCAGCTCGCTGACGTTTTTGAATGAGCCGCCGCCGGGGAGGGTGCCGCCGGGTTGGATGGGCACTTGTTTGCGGCCCACTTTTTCAGTGTCGCGCCAGCGACCGATGGTGTCGAAGTTTTCGAGGCCGAAGCCGATGACGTCCATCTTTTGGTGACAGGAAGCACAGGTCGCTCGGTTTTGGTGGAGGAGGACCATCTCGCGGTTCGTCATGGGCTTGTCGGAGGCTTCATCGAGCTCGGGGACGTTGGGTGGGGGCGGGGCCGGTTTGTCGTGGAGGATTTTTTCCATGACGAGGGCACCACGAATGACGGGCGAGGAGCGCTCGCCGTTGGAGCCAGTGACGAGAAAGGCGGCTTGGGTGAGGAGGCCCCCGCGGTGGGAGTTGGCAGGAAGTTTGACTTTTTGGAACGAAGCATCGAGAGCATTTTTAAACTTGAGGCCGTAGTGGTTGGCGAGTGCTCCGTTGATAACGACGAAGTCGGAGTCGATGATGTTTCTGACGGGAAGGTTTTCCTTAATGAGGGTGCCGAAGAATTCGAGGACTTCTTGCTTTGCGTCTTGTTGGACTCCTTCGTTGAACTGGTAGTGCTCTTTACGATCCACGGTGATGGCATCGAAACGCTCGAGATGGGCCCATTGACTCATGAAGCCATCGCGGAAGGCTTGGGCTTTGGGATCAACGAGGAGTCGGTCTACTTGCTGGGCGAAGACGGCGGGCTTTGAGAGATCGGCGTCATAGAGCGGATCATCGGGTGGACTACTCCAGAGGAAGTAGGAGAGGCGGATCGCGAGTTCACGATTGTCGAGAAGGCCGTGGGGGGCGTCTTGCGCGGGCGCAGCCTCCTGGATGAAGAGGAAGCTGGGCGAGGCGAGGATGATGGCCATGACTTCAGACATGGCTTGGGTGTAATTCTTCCCGGAAGTCCGAAGCTCTTTGAAGTTGACGTGGAGCGCTTCGAGGTAGGCAGGCTCTGGGGCCTTACCACGAAAGGCGAGGGTAGCGAACTTTTCGATAAACTCCCGGGCGGGGGCGTCGTGATTGAGGTAGGGACCATTTTTCCCGGTGGGCATTCCGGGGTAGAGGAGTTCTTCGAGTCGGGGGCGCTTTTCGGGATAGAAGGGCCCTTCAATTTCGATCCAATCGATCCAGATAGAAGGTCGGGGGTCGGGGTGCTTCCGGGGGTCCTTGAGTTTATTGATATAACCGCGCGTCGAATTGATGATCGTGTCGGGGAAATTCTCGCGGACTCTCATTGAGAGTTGGGTCGAGCCCAAGGGCTGGCGGGTGCGCAGGGTGACGGATTGTGGCTTTTCGGGAGTGCCTGCCATTTTCAGGGTGCCGTGGATGCGGTCGTTATCTCCGAGGCGGATAAATTTTCGGAGTTCGTGGGGTTCTTCGACAAGTCCTCCGTGGACACGGACGGTGTAGTCGGCGCGGATGTCGGTATGCCTGTTGGCGGTGGACCACTTGGCGACGTTGGAGTTATAGACGCCGGTGTTGACGTGAGAATACTGGAGATAGCTGCGAGGCAGTTCGGCACGGGAGTCCCATTGGCTGAGGAGAATCTTCATTTCGCCTTCATCTTTGAAGCCAGCTTCTTCCCAGGATTTGCCGGCGTCGAGGAGCGCCTTTTTGCGGTCCTTGTCGGCGAGGTCCTTGCGCATCTTTTTGGTGACGCGGTCCTCGGGTTGGACTCGCTCTTTCGTGATTTTTTTACGGGGCGCGGTATTGTAGCGAAGCGCGGCGGTGGCGACTTCGCGGCCGAGCTCGAGGTATTTTCCGAAGTGAGCTGAAGTGAAAAATTGCTCTTCGCCGACGGTGTCGAAGGTGGCGATTTCGCCATCGTCCGGGATGTCGTGATGGGAGACATCGAAGCCGAAGAGGTCACGGATGGTCGCGGCATATTCGCGCTTGTTGAGACGGCGCATTTTGATCTCGCCACCGTGGTCGGTGAGGCGCTTGCGAGCGGCATTGACCGAGCCGGTGAGGGAGTCGAGGACGGTCGCCATCTCCGGCGAAGTGGGCTGCTTTTCGTCCTCGGGAGGCATGTCGCCACCGTTGAGTTGGTCAAGGACGTCCTGCCAGCGTTGCGCGGTATCGTTATCGGTGATGTCCCAGAGGGCATCGTCGAAACGGACCTGGCCTTCTTGCTTCTCGGGACCGTGGCATTTGATGCAGTAGTTGTCGAGGAAGGGCCGGAGTGTCTCCTTTGAAACAGTGGTGCTTTTAGGCGCAGCCGAGGCGAGAGAGACAAGCACGGCGCTTGCGAGAACAGTAAGAAGCTTCATGAGACTTCGCTGAGAAGTTCCGGCAGGATACCGGTGCTATGGCTGAACTGATCCGACTGGATCCCGGCTTGCTGCATGAGCGTGAGCCAGTAGTTCGCAAGCGGAGTATCTTGTTTCGGGAGAACAATATTACGACCGTGTTTGATGTCCTTGGCCCCGCCGCCGGAGAGGATGGCGGGGACGTTTTTGAGTTCGTGCCCGCTGCGGAGGTTGGAGCCATAACTCACGATACAATTATCGAAAAGGCGACTTCCGTCGCTATCCTTTGCCTCTTTAAGTCGATCGATGAAGTGAGCGAAAAGGGCGGAGCATTTCTTGTCACGTTCGCGCGAGGCTTCGATTCGTGGCTGAGAGAATCCGTAGTGGCTGAGCGAGTGAGCCTTGAGCTTGACCCCCATGCCGGCGAGGAGGGAGCAGACCGGTTGGCGATAACTGACGACGTTGGTCATGCCGGTTTGAAGGGCCACGATGATCATGTCATACATGAGATGGATCGCTTCCTCTCCGGTGAGTCCTTCCGCAGGAGCTTGGAACGGAGCCTGGGGTTTTGGGATATCAGCCCATTTGGCCTGGCGCTCGAGGCCTTTCTCGACCTGCCGAACGCCCGTGAAATATTCGTCGAGCTTTTCCTGATCGCCTTTGCTCAAGGTGCGCTTCATGCCACCGCCATCGATACGGACGAGGTCGAGAATGCTCTGCCTCTTCTTAAGGCGGGCGTCCAATTCTTCACGCGAATCGCCGGGGTGGGCGAAGAGTTGGTGAAAGAGATCGAGAGGACGCTTGATGCCGGGGATGGGATTTCCGGAGTCATCCCACGAAAGCGAAAGCCCCTTTCCATGGCCGGAATTCGAACCGCCATCAGGTTCGTGCGCGGAAAGGATGAGGGACGAAAAGCGGGTCTCTTTCCCGAGATGCTCTGCGGCAATCTGGTCGCAAGAAATCGAGTTGTGAAAGCGTTTGCCGGGAGTGCCCGCGACATTGGCTCCGGTGAGGTAGGAAGTTGAGCCGCCATGGGGGTCACTCGCGCCGACATTGGTGAGGTTGGTCACCATGGTGATCTCGTCTTTGTGCCGAGCCAGCGGAGAGAGTCCCTCGGTCATACCGATTTCGGTAAAGCGGCCCGCTTTCTTGGGATAAAAAGTATCTTTGGTGAATCCAAACCCTCCACCCAGGAAGATCATGCGTTTGGAAGGAACGGAGGAGGCAGCCTTGGGTGCCGCAAAGGTTTCGAGAAATGGCAGGGCCAAGACGGATCCGCCAAGACGCAGGAAAGAGCGACGGGTCGTCGAGTGGGTGTGGAAGGACATGAAGCGAGTTGCTTTAAATTACACTCCACAGATCCTGATTCTTTCGCCCGTTTCTATGAGTTGCTCTGGATTAATATCGACCGTTGGTCTTAAACATCTCCTTCTTGGAAGGGCGTGGGCGCTTTCTCACGGAGTGATCGGGGGCTCCGGTGATTCGGTTGAATTCATCGGGAGTCCTCTTGGAAGGAAGATAATCTTTCGTCTTCAGAAACTGCGCCTTGAGCACTCCTTTTAGATCCACGAGCATCTCTTGATTCTTCGGCTCTGCCGCAAGGTTCTTGAGTTCAAAGGGATCATTCTTGAGGTCATAAAGTTCAAACTCGGCACGCGGAGTGACGAGGCCACGACGCTGAGCGGGAGTCAATTGACCTTTCCGGGCGAGAGCTTGTATTGCCGTCCATGTCGGGCTGCGGCCGGCATCTGCAGAGGGAGTATTGGGGAGATCCGGGTAAGTGTTGTGGATCAACTTCCAATCTTGGGTGGCAACAGCGCGGCCATGATCTTCGTAGTCATGCCAGTGATCCTCAGCGAAGACATACTCGCGCGTCGTGGCCGTGGGATCCTGAAGGGTGGCAAGGAAAGAGGTGCCCTCAAAAAGTTTTCTCGGGGTGAGACCGGCAAGCGCAATGAAAGTCGGCGCGATATCGATAGACGAGACCAGACTGCCTGTTCGCTGATTCGCTTCGATGGTGGCAGGCCACTTCACGATCCACGGAGTTCGGATCCCGCCATCATAGAGAGTTGTTTTATCTCCGGGAAAGGGGCGACCATTGTCACTGATGAAAAGGACGAGCGTATTGTGACTGACTCCCTGGCGATCGAGTTCAGCGACCACCTTTCCGATATATTGATCAAGGCGCCCGATCTCATCGTAGTAGAGACGAAAATCTTCGCGAACTTCGGGGGTATCCGGAATGTAGGGAGGAATTCGTACTTGCGACACTTTGTGAGGAGGATCGAGGGCACCGTCCTCGTAAGCGCGATGAGGGTCAAGAGCGGCTAACCACAGGAAAAAGGGCTTATCTTTCGGGCGGTTTTGAAGAGTCGAAAGCCAGCCTTCGCAGCCGCTTGGAGATTTTGCGACCATTTTCCCAAGCTCTTGCCCGGGGCCAGTGGGGAGAATGAACCCCGCAGTGGAAGCCTCGAAGACATCATCGAAGCGATCCTTTACGGCATCACCAAGATGCCATTTCCCGGCCGCCGCAGTGTAATAGCCAGCACCTTTGAGCTGCTCGACAAAGGTCAGCGATTCAGCCGGGAGGGGCCAATGGAGCTGCTCCGCTCCTGTGTTATGAGGATAACGGCCCGTGATGATACTGGCCCGACTTGGACTACAGGAATTGGCGGTCAAATAGGCGTGCTCGAAGAAGAGACCTGACTTGGCGAGGGCATCGATATGAGGAGTTTTGATCGAGGGATGTCCATAAGCCCCCGAGTCATCCCAGCTCATATCATCGGCAATGATCAGAACAATATTAGGAGCAAGCGCGAGCGCGGGTCCTGAAAAGCAAACGAAGAAAAGGAACAGCGACTTGACCATGATCAAGAAGCTATGGCGGAATTAGGGGGCCGTTGTCACTCTCAAACGTGCGAATTGCCGTCCAGCCGTCGGATTGATCGGGCGACTGGCGATACGATCAATCCCCCCCGCCCATATCGATTGTCCCGATAGGAACACCCGGAGCCCACAGATTCAGATCGGTAGAATACTCAAGGACGATATCGACACCGGAAGCGGCGCGGGATTTTTTAAAGCTGAACTCAAAGGCTCCGCCGATAAGCGTAACAACCACCGCATTTGCGTTGAAGGAATTTGGGTCGGCCCCGGTGGCATACTCGATCAAAGCGGGGATGCCATCTTGATCTAGATCGCTCGATTCCTCTCCCTCGGCCATGCCATTGATGGCAAGCCATTCACGCAAGGAAACGGTATCATCCGCTCCGGGTGATCCTCCCACCGAGACACTGGCGCGCCAATTCTCCGGCAAGGCATGGCCGACTCCGCTTTGCGGAGAAGTCAGAGTCAGGGAGTATCTGCTCCCATCCGAAGCGACCGGCCATGGAAAAAAATCGTCATAATCAAAGTTATGAATGGCGGTCCTCTGCCCGAGCGAAAGCTTGAGATTCTCGCCACCATTGCTGAGTCGATCCCCCGCTTCCCATTCTCCCGCGACGGGTAGACCGGGGCCATACCGGGATTCAAAAGCGCTGAAAATCCAGCCACTCCGGTATAGCTCAAAGCAGGCTTTGAAGGAATATCGTTATCAAATGCCTCCTGTGCCAAATAGCCCCAACCGTAGCCGTCCTCATCCCGGTCGTTTCCCACAAAGGGGGAGGGATCAACATCATACATGTAATCGCTCATGCTGGCCTGAAATCCTTCATGATCCGGCGTGGCAATGGTGCGAGAGTAGTCGTTCTGCAACCTGGTCTCAAACCTTGAAAGTTGATACCAGCCCCCCCCGATGACCACCTCTCGTCCGAGGGTGGTAGGACCACATGAACTCATCGGCATCGACCAGCGTCAGCGGAATTCCGATGGGATTGACGATCTGCGAAATCTCCTCAACCAGTTGGGAGGTATGTCCACCCTCCCGAGCAATATCCGAAAAGAGCAGATCACCCAATTCACGGCAACGGTTTCGGAACTCCAACCTGATCGCGGGGTGATCGAGGCAGCGATCGGCGCGAATCACTCCGCTCCAGACATGCTTCACCGGCGCATACATCATATCGAGATCCCAAGGAATGACGCGCCATTGGTCTGCAGTGGGCTCGTGGTAAAAGTAATCGTTCGTTGTGTCACGGAGATCGACATTCCCAGTGGCCCGGTTGATCGCCCGAAAGCTGTAGTAACTTTCGAGGTGGAAGTTCTCACGCCACCACGGGACCGAGTTCAAGTTCGCGCTTGCGGAATAGAAGGAATTACAATCGGTGGAAGTCTCGACCTGTCTCGGCCCTTGGTTTTCTTATCACCAACGCCGTTCTGAATCTTATAGACGTTACCATCGCCGAGATTCTTATCGTCGAGAAAGCGCCCGTCCGGGTGTTCGATCGCCTAGTAGAGCCCCCAAAAACCTCCTGAGTATTGATCGGAAGGCGCCTCGGCGGCATCATCGATGACTCGAAAATGAACATGATGCGTATTGGAAGCCGTCACCCCGGCGAGTTGGTAGAGACGGTGCGGCACCAGCTCATTGAGACCGGCCATGCCCCGTTGGGATGAGAGCCAAGGCGACGATGGCTCTGCATCGCGGCAGGCATGATGGTGGTGAAGGTGGCATCTCCGGCGAGAGCATCTCCGCTGGCTCCGTCATCGACCATTACGACATCGGTCCAATCGGAATCATACGCGTCATCACTCTTGCGAACATAGCTCCCCGGGTCTACCAACTGATAACTCAGGATGACCGCAGCCACGCCATCCGGGTCGGTCACGCGGGCCGTAATGACGACCTCCTCACCGCCGGTAGGCTCCTCGGGAAAATGCTCAACCTGCCGTATCGCAGGAGGCGCGACGGCTGGCTCGGGAACTAAGACGCTATTCGCCGACCCCGGGGTGGGCTCACCGCTCGAGGTGCTCGCATCCGGAGTCTTAAGCTCCGCATCGATTGAGAAATCACTACTGCCAAAGTAGTCGCATTGAGAGCATGAATGGCGATGACGTTGGTCCCACCGAAGAGAACATTACGCGCATTTAAAACGAGGATTTCCTCCCAGGCGGCTTCATGATTGGTGCCGGTATCATCGAAGTTTTTATCCCCACCAGTCACAAAAACCCGCCCCACTTCTTGCCCGTTGATCCAGACAATGGCGCCGTCATCGCAGTAGACCCTAACGAGAAGACGGGATGAAATTTCTCCCGCCTGCACCGTGAAATTTTGACGGAGGTAGACGGTGGCGTAGTCGTTTTGCATGTCATTCAGAAGCGTGGCATCATCGCCATCACCGTATCCCAACGGCCCGACTCCCGACAACCAGGTCCCGTCTTTGATAAAGTCCAACTGACGCCAGGCATCTCTCGGGTTGGAAGCTTCCGAGGTTCCCAGTAGAACCAGATGGCAGGTAGGTCACCGGAGGGCGTGCCGGCCCGGCACCCGAACTCCGCCAGGAACCGCCCAGATCATTATCGAGCTCCGGATGCAGCAACTCCATCGAAGCCCCTTGCCCACGGGCCGCGACCGGCCAGGGAAAACCCGCCTGATAATTTACGCGATCCATCTCAGTCCCCAATTCATCCAAGAGGCGGAGGTCATCGCCGTCCGCCCTCAGGTTGCCAGAGTATTCGAGCGAGGTCACGACTCCAAATTTGGACTGCATCGTCGAGGCCTCTTCAGCCACCACCAGATAACCACCCGGGTCAATCGAAGTCCCGGCGGGAAAGACAAAGCCCCCTAGTCCAGCCAAGGTCCAGTCAGAAAGATCGACGGTCAGGTCCCCGGCATTGTGCCGTTCGACGAACTCGGCCGCCTCGGTTTTAGGATCGGCATCATAGTGGACTTCATTGATCACGACACCCGGCCCCGTGGCCGCCCGCGTGGTAAAGGAGCCTGAAGCAGGCGTCCACGATTCGCCGGCACGGGAGGAGTAGCTTGTTTCAGGAACGAGAAGAGTCATCATTCTCGAAAAGTCACCCTTGGTATTCCCAACGCTCACGCTGTTTTCCCAGGCACCGGCATTTGCCCCACCATCGCTCGTTCCATAAAAAATGGTCACAGTCGGAGGATCACTTCCCGACTCAGTGACGGCCCCCCGAAGTCGGGCTGAGGAACCGGTGATCGCGGTCGCGTCACGAATGATGGCATAGGCAGGAGTCGCTGATTTGAGCCCCACCCGCGAGATGGTCGTAACCATTGATGTCAAAAGGTGATAGGGAAAAGGTGTGCGTATTTTTTGAGCCCAATCACAGACAGAATCCCCCGCTACTTCTCTGACTTAAATTTGAAAGCCGGATGTTCGGAGGACGAGCGAACTTGGTCCATGAGGGTCGTCAACTCGGCAACCTTTCCTGAATTTTTCTCCGTGAGATTTGTTTTCTCAGCGAGATCTTTCTCAATGTTGTAAAGCTCGGCCCGTGGGTTGGCATCCTTGTTGGTGTGATACAGAATCAACTTCCACTTGCCCTTCCGGATGGCGCGCTTTCCCCCGCCTTCAAAAAACTCCCAGTAGAGATGGTCGTGCTTCTTCTGCTCTCCTTTGCCAAGCAGAGTTGGCACAAGTGAGATCCCATCGGTATCGGCCTGTGGCCGGGCACCGGACAACTCACGAACCGTTGGCGAAATATCCCAGAAAGCAGAAGGATGATCCGTAGTTCGGCCACCCTCGATCGCACCCGGCCACCACGCAATCATGGGGACCCTGACGCCACCCTCATAGAGATCTCGTTTCCCACCCCGCAAAGGACCGCTAGAGTTGAAGCTCTCCATCTTATGCCCACCTTCACGCATCGCGCCATTGTCGCTCGCAAACATCACGAGCGTATTCTCGGCAATCCCAAGGTCCTCAAGCTTGCGAAGGAGGAGTCCGACATTGTGATCCATATAAGAGATCATCGCCGCGAAGGTCGTCCGCGGTTCCCGTTCGTAGGAATAGTGAGGGTGCTTTTTCGATTCTGGACGCAATTTCTCTCTTAAAATCGGGCGGTATTTCTCCTTCCACTCCTCTTTTGCCCGCAGACTGGCATGTGGAATCTGAAGCGCGAGATGGAGAAAGAAAGGACCGTCCTTTTGCTGTTCAATATACCTGAGGGCTTCCTCCGCAACCACAGTCGATGAGTAGTGATCCCCACCATGAAGGGTATTCTTGGGATACCTCACCTTCTCAGTATTTCTCCAGAGATAATTAGGATAATAAAAATGAGCGGCGGTGTGGGAAGTGTAACCGAAGAAGTAGTCGAACCCCTTATCAAGGACGAGGGCCGAATCATCAGTGTTGCACCCCAAACCCGACTTACCAATCAGGGCCGTGTGATAGCCCACCTGCTGAAGAGCTGCGGGGAAAATAGGATCTAAAGGATCGCGGCGCATCTGGATCGAGCCATTTCCACGAACATAGATGTGGCCGGTATGCCTCCCCTGGAGAAGAGCGCTGCGTGAGGGCGCACAAACCGTGCTACCCGAATAATGCTGGGTGAAACGAATCCCCTCGGCCGCCATGCGGTCAAGATGAGGAGTCTTGATCACCTTCTGACCGTAGCAACCGAGGTCGCCGTAACCCAGATCGTCGGCCAGAATGTAGATGATATTGGGTTTCCCGGAAACCCGTTCAGCGAACCCTGCACTTTGAAGGACAAGAAAAAAAGCGATGAGACGGAGCATAAGGCCCGTAGGGTTTCACAAGCAAGCTCGCTGAGCCACGAAAAACAGCAGACTTCGTTCGCAAACAAAGCCTCATCTCACAAACCTAAGACGAATAAAAGAACGCCCGGACGCTCCCGGAAGCCCGACCGTCACCGCATCAAGTCCCTCATCTTGAGAGATCCGACTGATCTCGGTGACCTCTCCTTCACTCCACGAGATCAAATCCTGACTCGATTCCACAACGACTGAAGAACCATTCAAGTTCGTGCGCACCGAATAGGAAAAGGTTCCATGCACAGGAAGGCTCAAAACGTTGTAGACACGATCTGAACTCCCGAGCGCCCACTCGAAAATCGCATTGATGCCATCGCGGTCACGATCCTCCCGACTGTCACCATTGAACCCCGGATCACGACCGCTGAAGGTATGACGATCCCGGATGATCCCCTCGGCATCGAAGAGTTCAAGGGTCTCCCCCTCGGCTGCCAAATTCCCCGAATAAGGCCCGATCAAAAATCGTTGCTCTTTCCCGGTCGGGCTAAATTCCCGCCGACAAAAAGCCGCTTTATCCGGACTCAGAAAAAGACTCCCGCCCGAAGGAATCACCGTCCCCGGTGGCAAAGTGATTCGGATCGCGCCATCGATACTCCATCCGGAAACATCCGCCGCAGTCGGAGATTGATTGATGAGTTCCACAAACTCCTGATTCTGATCATCGGAAATCGGATCGAAATCAAGAGCCCCTATCGTAATCGCGGGACTCTCGAGGGCATCCGGGAGATCGGTAAGATCATTGTAGATTTCAACTCTTCGTAAAGGAAGCCATTCCCCGGTAATCCGGTTGTTGGCCCGCTCTATCGTCTCGGCATCAGGGTGGGTCGTATTCCACGACTGGGGAACACTATTGCCATCATACCAGGTCCCCCACTCGAAAGAATCGCGGAGGGCATCCGCCGGGAAAATCGAATTCGGCGACAAGCGCGCAAGTTGCTGCTCACTTCTTTCCGGAATATACTCCGAGGCAATAAACTGATCCGATAAAGTACGAAGTCTTCTGAAGAACATTTGTCGGGTCCGGGGATTCCCCCTCAAGAGAGACTCAACCAACGAACTGGTCTTCCCTGATTCAGCGAACTCAGTGTAACCCTGAAAGAACATATTTCGGTCAAAGTATCCTGCACGAGAGGTGAAATTCCGACCAAAAGTGAGATCCAGATCCCAAGGAAGAATGGCCCACTGCCCGTCTCCCTCGGTATCGTGGTAAAGGTAGTAATTTTTAGCGCCCATATCGGTCTGCATGATGACAACCAAACCAGCCAGGGTATTGATTGTCATCGGAAGATCCACCTGATCGAAAATGTAGTTCCACTTCTCGGGATCATCACGATTGAGCGCGCGAATGAAATTATGAAAGTCTCCCAAGCCGTCGTCCTCACGAGTCATTTTGCGAATCACCCCGGACTTACCAATATCATCAGGAATTAAGGAGGTGTTCGTGGCTTTGTAGAGAGTGCCCTCCGGATCCAATCCCGCCCGCTCCAGATAGACCTCATCGGCATCCTCCACCATATCGGTCAGGCTAAAAAACCGCCTGTTCCTCTGCAGCCTGATTGTGAAGGCAAAATGAGTCGGGACCCCGGCCTCCCGCATAATCTCATAAGCCATCTCATTACGAATCTTTGCCTTGTCCCCCCAGTTTGTCAGGAGATCAATATCTTTGACCCGGGGTTCGCCCTCTCTCCAGCGGAAGCGATGGCTCTTGTTAAAATCGAGGTTAAAACCCTTTTTTTTAAAAAAGAGGGTGGACTGACCACGCAGCGAAAAGCGAACGTTATCGTAATATTCGCCAAGATAAAAGAATCCGGCCCGCACCGGCTGAAAGGCCACGAGGCGATCGTAATCAGATGGCAGGACAAACCACTCGGCGACTTCGGCGAGACTCACAACACCGGGATCCACCACCGGAACACCGTAATACTCGTGCGAGTCTCCGGGATCTCGAAAAGGCGGCTCCTTGGTGACCCGGCCATCGACATCTTGCGCGACAAACCGCCAGCGAATCAATTCACCGGCAATGCCACCGGCAATCGTACCCCTGAAATTCTCGCCATCTTCACTCGTCATCGCAACCGCTTCTTCAGCACTGAATCCCCTTCGGAAGAAGAGGGTGACATCGTCAGCGCCCGTCACCGTCGCGGTGACCACGAGGCTTTCAGCGGGACTCGGGCGCTCGCCTCCCGTCCGATAATCGAAAAACAAGGGTCCCGGAAGTTGACCCTCACGATTGGCCGTCCCTGGCGTGGGTTCATCCAAATAACCCGTCCCAAATTCTCCGACACCAAAAGTCTCGTCTTCGAATTGCGGTGGATATCGTGCCCCAAAATCCGACACCACCATCGCCCCATCAGGGGCTCCCAAAGCCAAGTATTCGCCGACAGCCGACAGCTTGAAATCGGTATGGAACTCACCGACATCCCGATCCTTACCCGAAGCAAAAACCACCAACCATGCCCCCGCTTCCAGCGTCGTCACGGGAAAGACCCACCGCTTAAGAACCTCCACATCATCGCTCAAAAAATACCCCGCCAGATCTACGGGTTCGTCGTCGGGATTGTAGATCTCAATCCAGTCCGAGAAATCCCCGTCTTCATCGGCAAGGGTCGTTTCATTCGAGGCCATAAATTCCGAAATCACCGGAGCCGCAAATATCGGCAAGATGAATATCAGAGTTAGAAGAAAAACGCTCTTCGGCATAAGAAACACACTATAAACCCTTCAACTCCTGCGTCGAGCGATGTTGTCAACGACCTGTTGCTTCCTCGACCTCTTCAACAATTGCCCGAAGTTGAGCTCTCGCCTTCCGATTCCGCTCATCTGCGACCGCGTGCACTCTTTCCAATAGAGCAAACTCCCCTGCGGCCTCGACCCAAGACGATCTTTCATCGACACTCGCCCATGAAATTTCTGCTCCTCGCATCGACTCCGATTTCAGTTTCACCGCAGACGACACCACCAAATCCTCAAACTCACTCCAATCCGCCGCGCTGAGAAAATCGCGATCTCTTCGCACCCACTCCCAGTCTTCCCGCCGAATCGCCTCTCGATGCTGGGTCAGCCGCGCTTCACGCACTGGCTCGCCCTGCCCCGCCATCGCATCCAGCCAGCTCTTGGCCGCGTCCCGATCATGGCGCGTCTTTTTCGCAAAGGGATCGTCGCTAAGGAGCAATGAAACCTCAAAGGCTCCTCCAGAAGAAACCGCGTAACCAATCCGTTCTTCTCGCGAAACTTGTCCGCCCTGATCCAACTCAACAAACCAAGCCAGAGCCTCCTCCCGATTTTCCTGCGCCATTTTACTCAAGATTTCAAAACTCCGGTCCCAAGTGGCTGCCAGCCCCGCTTGATCAATTTGTCTTTTCACTTCACGCCAACCAGATTCCGCCGCCTGTTCTCCCAAAACCTCATCAAAGGCATCCCGTGCCCCTCCCTCCAGATCAGGCAAAAGTTGCCGCGCCAATTCCCCTCTTCCCGAATCCAACAACCCTCTTGCAAAGATCTCCATCTCAGAGTTCGAGGAATACTGGGACCAGTCCGCTGGGGTCTCTGGAAACCCTGCACCAGGAAAACTTCCGTATATCGATTTCCTCACGCCTTCAGGGTCCGGCATTATACTTTTAACAAAGACCTCCCGTAATTCCCCTTTCGGGTCAAAGCGCTCAAACATCACAATCGGATTCTCTCCCCAGCGCCCGAGTTGATAGAGAATCATCTCATCGTGATCACCGATATAAACATAATCAGGTGAAAAAGAATCAGCGTCCGAATCTCCCGACCTTTCCTTTAATCCTAAAAGCAATTCGAAGCCACGCTCAGAATCACGCTCAAAGCCATCCAGAATGGTCAAAATTTCAGCCTTGAAGACCTCACTCGCGCGCCACTCCTTCCGCCCCCGAATCCAAGCCAAAACACCCTCACCTTCCAACTCATACCACCTCGGCAACAGAAGCAACATCTCCGGCGAAATCATCCGCGACAGAAAATGGTCATCTTCCCGAAGATTCTTTTCCAAAAGAATCTCCAAAACCTCCGAAATTTCATCCAACTCAAGCTGCAGAATCCAAGCATGAAGTTTCGCCGATGTCCTCTCTCCTTCCTGAAATAAATTCACCTCTGTCATCAGCCCCCTGAGTTCATCTCCACTCGTCAGCGAATCCCCAGACCTCGACTCTTGAGACAAGCGAGTTCGGACCGTCCGTTCAGATCGAACACCCGCCACCGGCTCGGCCAGTGGAACCTCCCTACGTTCCAACCTCCCCAATAAAAAGCCCAAGCCCAGACAAAGCAAAGACGCGAGCAAGACCATTTTCATCACCTCCAGTTTCCCACTCCCCTGCTGATTCCGCAACCTCCAAGCGCTGGCACCAAGACAATGCACAAATCCACGTCGAGTGCTAGTATCACTGACCTGCCTCCGCCTCCATCCTCTCAAGGATCTCCCGTAGCTTCATCCGCGGTTCCGCGTTCTGAGCGTCGATCCTCGCACGGATTTCCCCCAATAAACCAAGCTCCCTCGCCGCGTCTTCCCCATAGGAACCCGCAGAATAAAATTCGAGCGACTCCCCTCCCCATCGAATCGGATTATTGGTGATCATTTGTTTAATCACCCGCTCCTCAATTTCAGCCCGTTGCACAGGAGTCAGATGCTTGAGAGCATTTGTCAGCTTTTCGTCAAAGCCGTGTCCCAGAACCTCGTCAACCACCGCCACCCGAGCCTCATCCACCGGCTCTCCTGCTCGCTCGAGCTCATTAAGAGCATCCTGTGCCTGTTCATAGTCTAGGACGAACCCTCTACCAAATGGATCAGGATCTTCATCACCTTCGGTTCGAAAGACCCCACTTTCTACCACTGCTTCACGGATCGCCTTGCCTCGCGAGATCTCCTCACCTCGCGACAATGAAAGATACCAATCAATTGCTTCCTGCGAACCCTGCCTCGACATCTTAGTCAACACCTCCTTCGCCCGGTATCCTGATGAGGCGAGATTCCCACGATCAATCTCTTGTTTCAGAGCCTGCCACCCCTGACTTTCCACGCCTTCCTGAATGATGTTCTGAAAAGCATCGCGCGCACCACCTCTCAATTCTTCCACGAGCTCCCGAACAAGATCTAATCGCCCAGAATCAGCGAGCCCCTTTGCAAAGGCTCTCATCGCCAAATTTTCCGGAGACCTGTTCCTTAAAAAGTTCGAGTCAAAAAGTCGATTCGTCCCATGATATTCTATCGGACTTCCGGCAATAACATAGGGCCTCAACTCACCGTCAAAATCCACCTGTTCGAGCATCCCCCTCGGATCGCTTCCCCACCGCCCCACTTGATACAAAACAAAATCGCGGAAATCGGCCTCACCTGGAAGTCGCCCTTTCAACAGATCATCGCCACCCTGCCTCCCTCGCTCAATCCAATCCAGACAAAGTTCAAATCCCCGCACTGGATCACGATGGAAGCCATCGCAAATCGTCAGGATCGCGGCCTTTAGAGTCTCCCCGGCAGTCCACTCCTTTTGCCCGCGCACCCAAGCCAACATGCTCTCGCCATCCACCTCATACCACCTCGCTAGCAAAGCCAGCATCTCCTGACCGATCTCCCGGTGATTCACCCCATCCTTATCATAGCCCCGCTCTCGCTCCAGCAGCACTTCCAAGGCCCCCGGAATTTCGCTCGATGTTAGTTGCAAGATCCACGCCATCAAACGCGCCTTGCCAAGCCCTTCCCCCGAAAATGCCTCATACTGCGAAACCAATCGCGCCAGCTCCGAGCCATCTCGCGGGCCTTCCGTCGACCGCTTACTTCGAGCACCGCCACCCTCCAACCGACGCCGCGACTCCACCACCGGCTTCGCCTCTGCGCCCCCCTCTGGTTTCTCCACCGTCCTGCCAATGAAAAAACCCAGCGTCAAACAAAGCACAGAAGAAAACAAAACCACTTTCATGATGATATCATTCTCTCATCCCATTATTCGCTTCTCAAGCACGGAAAACGACAGCTCTTTGATCACACTATTCCGCCAACGAATCTCCGAACCATGGGTCTGCAAGTGAATCGGCCCGAACTCCGGAAGCGGCTCTCCTTTTTGAGAAAAAGACAGGGAAGTTTTTCCAGGATTGATCCGTATGTCCTTCTTATGAAGCTTCTCATCTTCGCTCTCGGGCTTTCCTTTTCATCTGCTCTCGCCGACCCACTCCCGATCAATCCCAACATCGGGCACACCCATCACCACCATCGTCATGGTGACAAACACGAAACCGCAGAGCCAACGGCCGACCGTTTTGACACCTCGCGCAAGAGCAAGGTCAAGCTGCCCCTTCCCAACGAAAAAGAGGCCTTCACCTTCGTCGTTTATGGCGACCGCACCGGCGGGCCCGACAGCGGCGTTGCCATCCTCGCCGACGCCGTCCGCGACACCAATCTTCTCGAGCCTGACTTCGTCATGACGGTCGGCGATCTCATCAATGGTTACTCCACCGAGGACGTTTGGATGAAGCAAATGAAGGAATTCAAAGCCATCATGAACGAGCTCGCCTGCCCCTGGTTCCCCGTCGCGGGAAACCACGACATCTACTGGCGGGGAAAAGACAAATCCCAGAAGCCCGAAGGTGAAATGGAAGCCGCTTACGAGATGCACTTCGGCCCGCTCTGGTATGCCTTCCAACACAAGAACTCTTGGTTTGTCGTCCTCTATTCCGACGAAGGCGATCCCATAACCGGCGAGAGAACCTTCAGTAAACCCGCTGCCCAAAAAATCAGCCCCGAGCAATTTACCTGGCTCGATCAAACCCTGACAAAAGCCCAAGACGCCGAGCACGTCTTCCTCTTCCTCCACCATCCCCGCTGGCTCGGCCGTGGTTATGGCGACGACTGGGAACGAGTTCACAAACGCCTAAAGGTAGCCGGTAACGTTTCTGCCGTTTTCGCCGGTCACATCCACACCATGCGCTACGATGGCCCGCGCGATGGCATCGAATACGTCACCCTTGCGACCACCGGCGGCGGCCAGTCAGGAGCCATTCCGCAAGCCGGCTACCTCCATCACTATGACATCGTGACCGTTCGCAAGGACCGCATCTCTCTCGCCGCCGTTCCCGTGGGTGAAGTTCTGGACGTTCGTGAAATCACCGGAGACCTCATTGCTCAGGTCAACCGGGTCAAGAGCTCAGCCGTCAAAATCACCCCGCCCCTCCCGCTCAAAAGCAATCAGGGCGGGCAACACGTAGTGACGGTGACTCTCACCAATCCCAGCGACCGCGCGATCTCTGCCGTCCTCTCCCAAGCCACGCCTCGCTCCGCCTTCACGTGCCAGCCCGATCACCATCACGCCACCATCAAACCCGGAGAGTCACAAGATTTTACCTTTGCCCTCTCCTGGAATTCGACTGCGACCAAAGGCAGCTTCATCACCCCCTCGTTCAACCTCGATTTGGAATACCTCGCCAAAGGGTTTTCTTACGAGATCCCACGACGCACCCTCACCGTCCCCCTCGATCTTCAACTCACCCGAGAGGAATCCCTCCCAAAAGGAGCAGCTCGCTTCAATGGTATGAACCAAGCTCTCGCCATTCCTTCAAATCGTTTCAAGATTGCCAAGGAAGTGACTTTGGAATGTCGCTTCAAAGCCGACTCCTTTGCCGACCGCACCGGCCTTATCACCAAGACCGAGGGTTCGGGATACGGAATTTTCATCACCGCTGGACGCCCGCAATTCAGTATCTACATCGGAGAGGAGTATCTGAACGCCTCGGCTGATACACCTCTTCTCAAAGGCGATACTTGGCACGAAATCGCCGGGGTCTACGACGGCACGGAAGCCCGCCTTTACCTCGATGGCAAGCTCGTCGCTTCCGCAAGTCGCAAGGGGGCATTACAGGACAACCTCCTCCCACTCATCGTCGGGGGAGACGTCAATGGACAAGGCAAGGCGAACTCCCACTTCACCGGCCTCATCGACTGGGTTCGACTCAGCCCTGCCGCCCTCTACACCGGCCCGGAAATGACCCGGGCGACTGAGACCACGGAAGCAATCATCGATCTGTCCTTGGACGAGAACATCGGCCCCTGGCATCCCGACGCCTCACCATCCAAAGCCCACGCGAGGTCAACCGGAGGTGTCATTATCGAATCAATTGAATAGCTTCCCTGACAATGCTTCACCCCTTTCTCACCATCCAGCTCATCTCCTGCGCCGCCATGACCGGCATTATCTGGATGGTGCAAGTTGCCGTTTATCCCCTCTTGGCCCGGCTCGAAGGAAAGGCCTTCGACGACTACCACACCCGCTACATGAGCCAAGTCACCTTCGTGATTGCGCCCTTCATGTTCCTCGAAGCCACTACCTGTGCCGCCTGTCTCTACTTCGGCAATTGGCAGGACTTCGTAATCCCCACCATCCTCCTCGCCCTCGTCTGGGCCTCGACCGCCTTCATCCAGGTCCCCCAACACGCAAAACTCACTCCGGAAAATGTCCCCGCCCTCGTCCGCTCCAACTGGATCCGTAGCATTGCCTGGACGACTCGACTCATCCTCCTTGCCACTGCGGTATGATCATGTCTCAGCCTTTTCAAACGGAGGCACTCTTACGATCTTCGCTTTAAGGTGAAATGAGAGAATTCGCAGTAAGATCGTCGTCCGTGCCATATTCTTTGTCTTCCCCTCGACTTCCGATCGTAAAGTCTGAGCCCGGATCGAGCCCCTTAATCCCGTAGGCCAGATTTCTCATTGCGCGTTCAGTGAGGGTGTTGCGCCTCTTCCTTCCTCCTTGTTTTTGCAGGAAACCATGCTCAGGAAAAGCACCAAGACCCCAACACTCTGATGGAGGTTATTCTTCAATTCATCTTCAGTCTTGGGAAGTTTCATCATCTGCCAAGACAGAGTCCAACCAAAAGCCCACCAGAAACGCATTGCCAATCAGGAATCCGTGGCCACTCTATGGCCTTCCAATGTCTGACTTTCTTGTGATTGGTTCCGGTATCGCCGGACTCTCCTTTGCCATCAAAGCCGCCGAACACGGCACCGTGACTGTCATCACCAAAGGCAAGCTTCTCGAATCAAATACCGCCTGGGCCCAAGGCGGCATCTCGGCCGTCCTGCCAACCGGACTGCGCGATCCCGATGACACCTGCGAAAAGCACATTGCCGACACCCTTGACGCCGGAGCGGGCCTTTGCAACGAAGAAGCCGTTCGAGTGATCATCGCCGAAGCCGCCGAAACGATCGAAGAACTCGTCACTTGGGGAGCCGACTTTGACAGGGACCACGATGATCCCGAGCGCTACTCCCTCGGTAAAGAGGGCGGACATTCCGAACGCCGCATCCTTCACACCAAGGATACCACCGGGAAGGAAATCGCGACCTCATTGGTCCGGACTGCCCAAAATCACCCCAACATTACCCTTCTCGAGAATCACTATGCCATCGATCTCATTACGACCGGCAAGCTTGGAGTCGTCACCGAAGACCGTGTCCTCGGCGCGTATGTCTTAGAGACCCAAAGCGGTGAAGTCAAAGTGATGAAATCGCCACGGGTGATTGTCGCTACCGGAGGGTGCGGTAAAACTTACCTCTATACCACCAATCCGGACTCTTCGACCGGTGATGGGCTTGCGATGTGCTGGCGGGCCGGAGCCTCCATCGCTAACATGGAATTCGTGCAATTCCATCCCACTTGTTTTTACAACCCCGCTGCCACCGGCCCCGAGGCCCGCTCCTTCCTCGTCTCAGAGGCAGTTCGTGGGGAGGGCGCCGTTCTCGTCAATGAAGACGGCCACGAATTTGTCAACGACCACGACCCACGCGGATCCCTCGCTCCGCGTGACATCGTGGCCCGCGCCATCGACACCGAGATTAAGCGCACCGGGGCACCCTGCGTCTTTCTCGATATCTCCCCGCTGGGCGAAACCTTCGCCGAGCGCTTTCCTTTTATTCACGAAACCCTCCTGGCCTTCGGACACAATGCTTTCGAAAAGCCCATTCCGGTCGTGCCAGCAGCCCACTAC
>Ga0222650_1000760_pt1 | contig 21787 bp, 14 predicted proteins | sample AntAcemetagen367_FD_179820 | JGI IMG/M metagenome (GOLD analysis project Ga0222650, IMG submission 179820) | Saline water microbial communities from Ace Lake, Antarctica - #367 | ecosystem: Environmental > Aquatic > Non-marine Saline and Alkaline > Saline | place: Antarctica: Ace Lake... | reverse complement strand
AGAAGTGCCTTGATCGACTGAAAGGTCTCGGCAAATGGTTCATTTCAATTTCGCCGGTTACTGCTGCGGCAACGCTAGCTCAAATATCGATTTAATTATGGCGGAGTCCCTAACAGTATGCACGTCGGGATCAATACCCAATCCCCTAACGCGCCGTTGCAAATTGTCTCAAATGCCACGCTTTTCTCCGGGGAAGCTGCAATGCGTATTGGTAGCAGCCAAAGTGGTAGACACCTTGCATTTGATGCCAATGAGATTCAGGCGGCCATCAGGGTTCCAACGAACGGCAACTACACTAGCAATTTTGAAGAAATTTTCATCAACCAACATGGGGGAAATGTAGGAATCGGGTTGGTCGGAGGGTCACAAATTATAAATTTACGTGGGAGTGAGGTCCGCGTGAACGGGACGCTGGTGCACTCCAGCGACAGGAACCTGAAAACTGATTTCAAGCCTTTGGATTCGAAGGAGGTGTTGGCTAAAATCGCTGAGATGCCCGTCACCAATTGGCGTTGGAAGAGCGACGAGAGCGGCACCCGCCACATCGGCCCGATGGCTCAGGACTTCAAGAAAGCCTTCTCACTCAATGAAGATGACACTGTCATCGCCCCACTTGATGTCGACGGGATCACCTTGGTTGCGATCCAAGGCTTGAACGAAATGATCGGCGAGAAAGATGCCGAGATTGATGTGCTGAAAAAGTCTCATAATTCTTTGAAAGAAAGCAATGAAGCTCTCAATTTGAGACTTGAAAAACTGGAGTCTATGATAAAAGCCTCCTCCAACTAGAACCAACGCCGGAAGCGGCCGAGTGTCTCAGCCCGGGGTGATTTTACCGCCCCGGGTTTTCTTTTGGCAAATTCAAGATTCCGAAAAACAGGGTTCTGGTTAAAGCTGAGGCACTCACCTCGTGCCTAGCCAGATGAAGTGGGGGGGAGACGGCACCAAGCCCTCAAAATCCCCCACCGGCTCATACTACAAGCATCACCGAGCGCCATTCAGGCGGCTATGGGTTGACTGTGACTTAGGAAGCCAGTTTCTTCCAAATTTCCATTTGTCTGATCCGTGACTTTTCCGCCAGAATACGGGCAGCTGCATGGCTTCTCCTAGCCAGAATATCGCGGCCAACTGGATCAGTTGCAAAACGACCGATAATCTCTCTCCAATCTTTTTCAGCAACCACCAGAGAGCTGTCTACCGCTGTCACTTTATCTACAAACGGGACGTCCGAGCCGTATAACGCGAGCGTTCCGGTCATGGCGTGTTCCAGAAACTTATTACAAGAACGGGCTCTATTGACTGCCGTATCAAGTGAAGGATATACACAAATATCAAATCTGAGTCTTCCCAGGCCTGAACGATATGCTTTCCAACTGAGCGGCTTTCGGGACACAACGTCCGGCAGGTCTTGCAGCCATTCCGGTGTATGCGGACCAAGAAAATGATGAAAAATCCAATCACGTGAAGGGTCTTCAAGAGCGTCTTTCAAGGGCTCCATATCTCCAGCATGTGAACCTGTTCCCAAAAATGCCACTTCCACCCGCTTTCCCTTCAATTGGATCTGATCGGGATAAGCTTTCGGAATCGGCCAATAGGGATCGATTCGAATTACTTGTTTTCCCTTCTTCCGATAGATTTCTCCAAGTGCATCCGAGGGAACTACGACTTGTTCAATCTTCTCTAGTTCGGAACCAGCTGCTGAATCTTGCCATGCGGTCTTTAAACGCTGCCGATAGCTCAAAGGCAAGGTTTCATCGGCGATTGCAGATGGAATATCATCATCTATCAATAAGTGAAGTAGTCGGCAGTTTCGAACTGCTGGGGCACAACGCACAGCGACTGTTGCTTTTCCAACCTGAAATGTCTCACCCATCCGAAATCGAAAATTTCTGCGTGGGTAATATCCCTCAAGCCCATATAACGTTGGGGTAGGGCTACTTCTAAGGAAACTCTTTAGGAACATGGTGATTAATATACAGATCTCAGTTGCAAGAATCTAAATACTTGAAATTCTCACATACCGTTCTTAGGAATGGGCTACTAGCTTTTAGCGGTCAGTTCAAGAGGTAAAATTCACAGCTATACTAGTTCGCATCATGATTTGTGAAAAGTAGGATAGCCGTCCCGGCTGTCTCGGAAGCCAGGCGTCTCGCCTGGAGTCCGAAAAGCGAAATCCTAAAATCACAATTCTTGATGCACGGCAGTATAGAAGCAGGGCAGGGCCAACTCACTTTAGGAAAATGTAGCGTTTTCCGACAAATTTCAGATATTTTCTACCGCGAAGGGGCGCAAATAAACGCGAATCTCTCGAAATGCGGATATGAGAAACGGTTTTTACGCGTGAAAATATCCATTTCGGTATTAGAATGTTGGAGTGTCCCCGTCCTTTGAACCAAGTCCTATGAGAGTTTCTGTTCTTGGTTGATGTTTCGGTTGCTGTGCTTCGGAGCGCAGGCCGTAGGCCGGAGCGGAGAAGCACAGCGACTCGCGAATTCCGCCGGGGTGAGGTCTCCCAGCGAGGAATGGGGTTGCTGGTGGTTGTATTTGTAACGGTGCTCTTCGCCAAGCACTTTGGCTACCGTCAGGCTTGCGAAGAGCTCGATGTTCAGGAACTCATCCCTGAAGCGCGAGTTGAAGCTCTCGCTGTAGGCGTTCTGCAACGGGCTGCCGGGTTTGATGAAGCAGGTTTTGAAACCTTTTTCAGCAATCCAGTTCCTGATGGCCTTTGCCACGAACTCCGGACCGTTGTCCGACCGGATGAACTCGGGTACTCCCCTCCGCGCTACAAGTTTTTCTAGCTGGGCGATCACATCCAAGGCTGTCATCGAGCGTGCAACGTCGAGCCCCAGAAGCTCGCGGCTGTATTCGTCGAGAACAGGAAGCCATTTCAGCCTTCTCCCGTCGATTGTCTGGTCATGGACGAAATCATAGCTCCAGACCTGGTTGAGTGCTTGGGCACGGTTCTTCTGGCTGGAGTTGGCCGTAACGCCCCTGGCGCGTTTCTTTGCCGGTTTCGCGGGAACCCTGAGTCCTTCGCGTTTCCAGATCCGGTACAGGCGCTTGGCGTTGACCTCCCAGCCGTCACGGCGCAACAGCTTGGTGACGGTGCGATAGCCCGCCCGCGTTTCCCGTGCCGCGATCGTTCGGATCGCCTTGGCCAGAGGAGCGTCCTGCAAAGGTTTCGCGCTGCGGTAACGGTGGGTGGAGCGAGGTTGGCGCACCACCCGGCAGGCCCGGCGCTCGCTCACATCGAAGGCTGTCCGCAAGTGGTCGACAGCTTCTCGGCGGCGAACCGGGCTCACCACTTTCCCCGGTTGATCTCCTTGAGCATGTCCATGTCCAGAGCCTGTTCGGCCACGAGCTTCTTGAGCCGCGAGTTCTCCTTTTCAAGTTCTCTCAGACGTTCGACGGTGGGAAGCTCCGCTCCCTCGAACTGCTTTTACCAACGGTGGTAGGTCGCCTCGCTGATCCCCAACGGCAGACGCTTCCGATGTCGGCTCCGCGCCCGAGTTCCTCGGATGCGGTGTGAGCTTTTTTAACAATCTGTTCTGGTGTGTGTCGTTTTCTTATCATGAGAGTCGCTATCCCGGCTGCCGCCGGTGACTCTCATAGCAGATGGATCAATTTTTGGGGAGCACGCCATCGCGGTTAGAGCATCCATATTCTGAGCCTTTTGCCGCTGTTACCTACCGGAATGAAATAAACCTGAAAAAAGACTGGCTGCGGAGGGGCTTACGCTTCAAAATTCACACGAAAAATAAATAAGGTATTATGGAATTCACTAAAGATTGGACAAATAACTTAGCAGCCTCATTGAAATTGCTATTTCCAAGTTCCGTGGAAAATAAGCTTCTTTGCGTCGAAATCGGTTGTTTTGAGGGGAAGGGTAGCTTGCACATAACAGCAATTCTGTGCGGACATGAGGAAAGTCGCCTGTATTGCATCGATCCATGGGATGATGTGTATGTAAAATCCGATGAACGTTTTAACTCGCCCAGGATAAACGATATGTGTATCGGACAATATTCTAGATTCATCAATAATACGCAGTCCGAGCCAAAAATAATTGCTATGAGAGGAAGCTCCGACTCACGTATTCCCGAGCTTCCAGCGAGCCTAGACTTCGCCTATATTGATGGTGACCACTCCCCCGAACAGGTCTATAAGGATGCGTGCAACGTTTTTCCCAAAATAAGGTCAACTGGAATCATCTTATTTGACGATTATCTCTTTTCTCACAATGATGTAACTACAGGAATTGGTATCGATAAGTTCATAGAAGAATATGCCGATCAAGTTGAAATCATACTCAAAGGATATCAATTAGCTGTCAGGAAAAATTAGTGTTACATGAAGCGGTTCAGACGCGAGAAAGTCGAAAAACCTTTTCGCTCAATAACCGGTTTTCAACGACTTCGATGGTTTCCTCCAACGAAAATCCTACATCTGCAAATAGACCAACAAACTCTTTATCGCTTAGGGAGTTCACCCAGTCTTTCTCTCTTCTGAAATCCAATGCTTCGGTGGTCTGATTTTTGGCACAGCAATAAGAAACAACCGCAACCTTGCAGGCCTGCGAAATTTTATGAACTACTTTCTTAATATCTTCTGTGTATTCCAAGACTCCCAAGGCGACGATGTAATCGTAATTGGATGGAATTGCGTCTTGGTTCAAATCGATTTTCAGATACGAAGAATTGATGGGTTTAAGGTCTGAACCTGTATAATGACAACGATTTGAAATCAGTTGTTCGAAAGTCCCAGTTCCAGCACCAAGCTCTAAAACAGTCATACCGGAGGGTAGTAGGTCTGCTGCTAACTTGCCCCGCTTTTGCCAGCCCTGGACGTAACTATTAGCCTGCCCCCATCGCGCCTCATCGGAGGCTGAGCCTATATCTATTAGGCGACGCAGCCTTTGCTCCTCCACTAGTGCGGATTTTTTTATTTCCGATGCTTCCGGAGGTAGGAGAAATTCGTTCTTTTCGAGTAAAGATTGATCAAAAAAGCCACTATGACCTCTTTTCCGAAGTTCGCGGGCTAATAACCGTCTAAGTCTTATTTTGATTTCCCCTACCGGACGCACGGAAGGAAGAGCTGTATCCATCTTCAATTGCTCTAGATCATATACAGGAACAATGTCGGTGAGTGACGCAAAGCGTTCCTTGTCCGATTCATGACCCGCAGCGTTGTTTTTTGGCCAGCAAACAATTGTGGGTATACCCATAGCGATGCAAGGAAGCGCACAATGTAATAGGGTGGTAATTACCAATCCAGCCGATTTTTTATACTCGGATATTAGATTTACTCCTTCTTTTTCATTTGAAAAATAATCTGAAGTATCGGAATAGTGAGTACGAAATTGATGGTCGGATGCCCAGTCAGGCAAATATTCCAGGATCTCTCTATCTCTTGAGACGACAAAGACCTGGGGGTTTCTTGGGTTGCTGAGGCGCTGGGAAAAAGAAAGCGTGAAGCAATGTGAGACTTTCGTTTGAACACCTTTTGATGCGAGTAAATCAGCAGTGTATGATTCCCTACAATAAACAGGTTCGTGGTTCTTGTAATATTCAATGGCTTCCTCTGAGAGCAATGCGGACGATTGGTGTGGCCTGATGTGGAAACTGATAAATGAGCTGTCTAAATCGGGGGCAGGAGGCCACCCGTTTTCACCGTGCTTAAACCATCCTGAGAGAAAAATTGAAGGAGAACCCTTAATATCTGAAAGGCCGGTATCTCTATCATACAATTCAGAAGGGGCGATATCATATAATTCTAAAAGCCGGTAAAGTGACGTTGCCTGAATATTGTCTCCTAAGTTAATCGTTGATAATTTAATTCCAACAAAATCTTTTTTCATGGAATGAGCATCAAAAATCATCCTCTCAGGTTGATAGAGATTTGCCGAAGAAGGAAGATATCGATGAACTAATTCCAGAGAATTTTCTGAACGGTGCGTTAGTTTATGAACCGGTGAAAGTTTAGCCCAATCTTTAGATTCCGGGGAATCGTGGGAGACCTGGCTTTTGATCAATCGGAAAAGAAAATGAGATTTTTCGGCCGAGACCCGTGGCAATTTTTTCCAGAAATCCAACGCTTCTCTGCAATTTAGCAAGAGAGTCCTAAAGCAATAATGGAACCAAAAGTAGTCGTCTGCTTGCGCACGGTTTTGCCAGTAGTCATAAACTTCCTGCAAGTAATATTTTGTGAGAAAATTATTCTCGCTTGCTGCGATAAACCAAGTGGCGATGGGGCGATCTGGCCCTGGCCTCTCAAAAGCAAAGAAACCCAATCGTGTTTTTTGAGGAAGCCACGAATCCAGGGGCTGGCTGCAGAGCAAGGTGGCATCCGCCCAAACCCCTCCATACTCGGAAAGTAACCTTATCCGAACAAGGTCGGAAAAAGATGTCGATGTTATTTTCGATCCTTTTAGAATCGTCTCGATCCGATTATCGGGGAGGTAGTCTTTCAGATTTGATTGATCTAAAAAAATAACCTCCCAATTATGATTATATACCCTCCAGCTTCGGTAACAGATCTTTACGATTTCTGGCGCATCCTCCCAACCCTGAAGCCATAAAACCCAAATTTTTTTGGGTATATTATTGTCTTCTATAAAACCAGGTATTTCTTTCATAGAAGATAAAATAATTTTGATGTGAGTTGTGAGTTATAGAGCTATTGAATTTTGAGTGATATGTGTAATCAGACTTCAATGAAGTATTGTATGTCTGTGTCTAATAGCCAGCAAGCGAATATTTATATTCATTATCTGAAACCGACGATCCATCTGACGAGGAAAAAGCAACCTTGTCACCTCTATGGCGAAACCGACCTGGCAAACACTCCGTAATATCGGATGTAAGGGGCATTTTGTATTTAAGAGGTACTCCATTCTCCAAAATTACCACCTTCGATAGATACGGGCGAGCGGTCCTGTTTTCTAAACGATATGGTGCATCCACTTCATAAAACTTGAAGTCTATTTCCGTTATTTTCGTTTTATCAATAGGAATAAGATATTTTAAATCCTCTGTGATTACACCATTTTTCGAAGTTTGAGGAAGGAATGCTCCTATTTCATGATGTAGTAGATTTTCGCCATGTTTGGGTGCGTAAAACGATTGATTTGGCGACTGGCTTGTCAAGGGAGTATCTGTAAGTCTCCGTGCTAGAACCATTTGAATCAGTCTTTCTTCTATGCCGCCCATCGATAAATGAGCCGTTTCAAATGGCTCGATAGGATACAAGTTGTAGCACGTTTCTCCACTATGTTCCTTGACCACCTTGATACTTGCCGACACCAAAATCTCAAATCCATTGAGCTGGAGGAAGTCAAACCACAAGGTAGGTGAAAATTGATAAAATCCATGGTCCACCATATTGTTCATAGGCCCAAAATGGAGGAAATTACCGCCCGGTTTGATGAGTCCAATTGTGTTGCGTAAAGACTGTACTATATCAAAACAATGTTCAAGCGTGCCACCGTTCAAAACCAAGTCATAAGCCTCGATCACTTCATCAGGTAATGTGTTTTTCGTATTCAAATCAATAATGTGGGTGGCTCCCTCAAAATCTGATACATCTATGCTATGAACATCATCAAATCCCAGAGACTTTAAAATAACTTCTTGGGTGAATTTTCCGCTACGATCTTTCTCCAGTCCCTCCAGCAATACACCTGTTTTTTTTAGGAGAGAGTAACCGTCATCTGAGAAACCGACTTCTTGTCGTCCAAGTATCATCACATTTCCAGCTAGGTGATAGCGATTTGTAAGAAGTTGTAACACGGGGACTAAATCTAAATTAATCATAGTTTTTTGCTGTATGTGCCGTTTCAATACGATAGTACGATTTCTTGAAAGTGCTTTTTTGGGGGGACTTTCTGAAAAAGCTGCACGGGGCGGTGGAGATGGATTTCATTTTCCTAGATTCAGATTTGATATTGTAATTACTTATAGATGACTTTTTGGCTGGTTGGTGATCGGTAGGGCAGGATTAGGATCACAATAGCTTACTAGTGAGGAAAGTGAAACTGATTGCCGTAGCAAAGTTTGGTCAATTCTGAATTGGTTTCCCGCCAAATTCTCAGGATTCTATCGATTTAAAAACTGGCCGATCAACATCACGGAATCTATCAAAGATTGGCTTAGCCAAAAAATCATCCAAATAATCTTCTATCGGCATGCGCTTCGCCTTAGCAGAACGTTTGTCCTTACTCATCTGGTTTGTTTCATTCGCGACTCCAAGATAAGTCATTATCTTCGCCAATTCTTGCGGCTTGGAAATCAAGTCCTCAAAATCAACGGCGTGCACAGGGTAACGCCCAGATCGAAATAGTAATCTAGGTATAAACTGAGCCATATTTATAATAGTTCGGCAATCATTTATCACAACTCTTGGTTCGATAGCCTGTATTTTCTGAGTCGAAGATGCATTCATACTGCGAAGCAGCAACTCGGATTTGTAGCGTTGAATCAAATTACGGCGCCAAAGAAAAATTACACCCGGTTTTCTCTGTGATAACCAATTAAGAAAATGTAAGTTTTCGACTTCATACAAGTGCTGGTATAGCATCTTAGCTCCGCCGACCGGAGGTCCGTCCTCTGGGAAAAGTTGACGAATAAAGGTGTCCTTGGCTAGGTTTCTCTGTCGGACGTTAATTTCTATATCTTTGGAAATGGTTTTCCTCGAAAGTCCATAAACTTTTCCCGAGGCAAATACCTCGCCGTGGCAGACAATTTCCGAATGTGCATTCAGGGTTTCCCTCAGTGATGTGCTGCCGCTACGGGCTGGAGATATAATGATAAAATGACGCATGAAGTAGGTGTTTTTTGGTGATGTTTAAAATGGTTGATTCTAGAGAATTGACAAACAACCCTGTAAATCAGCATGGGATTCAAGTTCGTGATTTTTCAATGGGAGTTTTGTTGAATACCGTCCACAGCTCGACATCAATGTTTATTACGGGTGCAAGTTGCTCGAAGAAAGCCTCGTCGGTTTCGCTGATGATCTTCGTGCGGATTAAATCGTGGTTATCAGAGGGGGCGCGGGAAGTGTTTACGCGGAACGGAACCAGAGGAGATATCTCTCCCAGGCTAGCTAGTTGTTTTTGTACACGGGAGAGAAAATCCGGGTATTGTTCTACGGTTCCGACACAATTCACCAGATTGAGGTTCTGTGTCGCTCGGTCCAATAGGGTTTCGGTGGGGCGGTAGCTCATCTGTCCGGGAGAGCGGGCACAATAGAGTGCCTGAGAGCAAAAGAATGCAGGAGATTGTTCCCAGCGCCATCTCAAATATGCACCGAAGCTTAATTGCTTGGCCATTTGTGCACCTGCGTTCTCCGCCTCCTGGATTCGCTCAAACTGATATATTGACGAGATTCTGGATAATGGATGCCTCAGCAGGAGTGTGGAGATTACTTCGAGTTCGGCGTTGTTACCTGGGAATAGCATTCCTTGGTGGGTTGAAAATGCAGCGGTATTAGGATTGGAGCGGATTACTTCCAGAATCCCGTTCGGTTCGAAGACGTGATTCGCATTGTCGCCATCGAACTCCATGAAACGATCGCCAAAAACACCTTCGAGGGCCTTGTTAAATGAAGTGCCGGCATTCTTGAAAATATGATGATGTAATATGACGTTTCTACACTCCATGGCGTCCTTTCTCCAAGTAGATGCTGCCTCCAGAGGTGACAAGCTCCCAATTTCCGTTTAAGAAGCGCTCACGATCAGTGACTAGGAGGTAATGAGGATGGAGCATGATTTTGTAGTTTTCAGAGTTTGCGAGCAATGACCGAAGCATGAATGTCTCGTTCCAAGCCCGACCTTTTTCATACCATTTCAGCGGATATTCGAACGGCCAGAGGATGTCGTGGATATGAATTACGACTCCTTCCGCCAGGCGGGGTAGAATCTCACAAAACTCGAACAAAACATCACTTCCACTCTTACAGACGTGTGTGGAGTCGATGAAAAGCAGATCCCCAGCCTCCAGACTTTCGAACAATGCCGTATCTACCTCTTGAACTGGGTTCTCGAGGATTTTGCAGAAATCATAATCAGCCGGTTTCAAGCGCTCTTTTAAGCGGCTTGGATAGGGCTCGATCAAGGTGAAGCTTTCCAGTGCGAGATCATGGTATTCACGGGTATCGAGAGTCACGCAACTCGTATAACCAGAACCTATTTCAATAATTTTACGAGGATTCAGGTGCCGTAACATGCAGTGAAGAGTGGCTGCATCACATCGATTGAACATTCCGTTTTCGAAGGTGTATCTAGACGTCTCCATTTGGATTTTGTCGCTCATGTAAGAGTCCGGAGACAATTGATCGAAGGTCTCCCAAAGGCACCATTGGTCTGTGTCATGGGTTTCGATACCCGTCAGCGAGGGTGGAACCGGGCGCCCGGGGCCAACCGCGTTTTTTGCGACATCTTTCTTCGATGGATAAGGCGAATAGAAGTGGCCGTTGGGAAACTCCGCAGTGTAGAATGGATCTGTCATAATTTATTTATTTTTCGAGCGAGAGGGTGCGAGGGGCGCCATCGAGGGTTTCGGAACTGGTTCTTACCTCCGCAAGAGCCGTGCGAATAGACATTTCGGCGGTGTCCAGGGAATACATTTCATTCATTATCTCGATTCCTTTGGCAGAGAACAGTGCCCATTTTTCGGATTCACCGTAAAGGTCGATAATGTGTTCAGCCATAGCCTTGGGGTCATCCGACATTAAGACGCACTCTCCGGGAAGATCTCCCATGCCCTCGAACGCGATATTCGTTCCCACTGCGGGCACCCCAAGTGCGAGCGACTGGTTAACCTTCCCCTTGACTCCCGCTCCATATCTTAGCGGGGCAACGGACAATCTGACCTTTTCAAACCACTCCGCCGGGTCATCCACAAACCCGACTGGATTGACATTCCGCGAGGCAAGTGCATGGAATTCCTCCGGCATGAATGAACCGAGAATATGAAACACCATATCAGGGAACTTGCTCAATACGATGGGGTAAATCTCGTTTAGAAACCAAACTACAGCATCCTGATTTGGTGTGTGATTGAAACCTCCAATGAATAATAATCCGTCTCTGCGTTCCCAGTCGGTGTTCGTGCCCTCAACAGGGACGATATTACTTATAAGTCTGACATCCGCATCAGGATTTATTTTTGAGAGTTCCACTCTCTCTGTTTCCGAAACTACCCAAGTCTGTTCACATGTCTCCAGTAGGCCTGATTCTTCCTGGTATGACAGCTCCGCCATTTTGATGGTATGGAGATCACGGGTGATCTTCGCTTCACGTCTCAGCCTGACAAAATGGAGGTCCACGGTGTCGAAAATAATCGATGCGTTGGGCATTCGATCTCTGATCACCGGATACAGCCTGGTAGCGATGGGGTGACGCGCAACGATCACTTTATCAAATTCCTGAAGCGCGAATGGCCCCATGTCCCCGGCAATCCACTCCTCCGGAGCTGGGTGATAGGGTGGACCTAGAACCTGCAGTCCCATCTTTTCGAGTTCAGCTCTCCGGAGCTCGGGTTCGGCACACGGGCTCACCGGCATAATAGTCACATGGAAACCCAACTTCAGAAGAACGACGATAATATTCCACGAGCGGACGCCACCCGAACTAAGTTTCGGCAAAGGAAGAAGATCATCGATAAAAAGAATCGTGCCGGCCGGATAGAGATGCTTGAAGTGTCCCGCAATATCTCCATTTTCCGGATGATCACGCAATGTGTCTTCCCATTTCCGTATGAAAACCTCTTGATTTCGTAGCTGATATTGTTTGAGACCGGATGCCGTATTGGTTCCACAAGTACCTCCTTCAAAATGATAAACCAGAGCTTCTGGTTGGTAGACCACATCCATCCCGGACTGCCGGATCCTCATGCAAAGATCGGTATCCTCGTAGTATGCCTTTTCAAATTCCGGAGAAAATCCACCCAAATCCTGAAATAGCTTCCGCGGCATCATTGCCGCAGCAGCTGAACAATAGTCGACCTTTCTGATGTAATTGAACATCGGATCAGACGGGTCCTGTCCGTTTCCGTAGTTCCAAGCAGATCCATCGCGCCAGATCATCCCCCCCGCCTCTTGAAGTCGACCGTCCGGATAAACCAACTTGGCTCCAACATACCCGGTATTTGGCAGTCTGGCAGCCTCTACAAAGGCCTCGAGCCACCCATCACCCACCTTGGTATCGTTGTTTAGAAAAAGCACAAACTCGCCCGTCGCAACAGCAGCCCCCCGGTTGCACGTTTCACCAAATCCCTCATTTGAAATATTTCTGAGGTAGCGGAGGTGAAACACGCGACTTATGATTGATGGAGTCTCATCAGTTGAAGCGTCATCCACGACAATCACTTCATAGGGAATTCCAGTTTTTGCCTGTGAAATGCAGTGCAGGCAATTAAGCGTGAATAGGAACTGATTAAAAACCGGAATGACGATGCTTACCATCGGACGTGGATTCTCTGGTAGCACCACGAAGCGGGGAGCAACAAGATCGAATTCCTCCGTAATGGAAACGGGTGATAAGCCATTATCCGTACCGGTGCCCAGGTAGTGCTCCAAGAGGGTGCCGCGCTCCGGCCGTTCGTCGAGTTGTTTCAGGTAAAAAGCCGGATCGAATCGACCCGGAATCCTCCGACCTGCCCGCTCGCCATAGGTGATATAATGCCAAAGTGGATTCATCCCGTGAGCGACAACGTCGGGGCTCTCCCCAAGGTACGCGACTCCATCAAATACCCGGTTTGGAAATCTTCCTTCGATACCGCCACGTTCAAGATAGTGTTGCAGTGGATTCATTCCGCTTTCGGCAATATCCGGATATGTTTCCAGATAGAAGGACGTATCGAAAAGCGGATGAGGATTTATTCCCTGCCATGTCCCGTATTTCAGGAAATGTGCAAGCGGATTGATACCCGCTTCCTCTACCTCGGGATACTTTTGGAGATACCATTCAGAATCGAACAGGCGGTTGGGATTGGCTCCGTTCAATACTCCCACTGTGAGGTAGTGAACCAGGGGATTATCACCTGATTCAGAGATCTCCGGGTGTTGTTCCAAATACCATTTCGCTTCGAAGAGCGCACAAGGCTGAAGTCCTTCCCTGCCACCGCTGGTCATGTAATGTAACAATGGATTAATTCCCGACTCGCGAATATCTGGGTACTTTGATAGATAGAAGGATGTATCAAAAAGCGGATGAGGATTCATTCCCTGCCACGCTCCGAATTTCAGGAAATGTGCCAGTGGATTGAAGCCCGCTTTCTCTACCTCGGGATACTCTTGGAGATACCACTCGGAATCGAACAGGCGGTTGGGATTGGCACCGGTCCGTGCGCCCACTGTAAGATAGTGCACCAGAGGATTATTACCTAGTTCGGAGATATGCGGGTGTTGTTCCAAATACCATTGCGCGTCGAAAAGCGCACAGGGATTACGCCCTTCCCTGCCACCTGCCGTCATGTAGTGTACCAATGGATTGGCCCCCGATTCACGGATGTCTGGATACTTTGATAAATACCAGGATGGATCAAACAATGGGTTCGGTTTAAATCCGTTGAATGCGCCGTAGCACGCAAAATGCGCGAGTGGCTGAATTCCGCTGGCAGCTACTTCCGGATATTCCGATAGATAGTAGGCTGGATCAAAAAGCTCAAACATCCTGTTTGGATGCCTTCTCTCGATGGCGCCGGATTCAAGGTAGTGTTGCAAGGGATTCATTCCGCTTCCGATGACATCCTGATAGGTTTCCAGGTAGAAGGATGTATCGAAAAGCGGATTGGGATTCATTCCCTGTCTTGCTCCGGACTTCAGGAAATGCGCCAGCGGATTAACGCCAGCTTCCCCGACTTCCGGATACTCTCGAAGATACCATGCCGAATCAAACAGCCGGTTGGGATTAGCGCCGATCTGTGCGCCGACCTCGAGATAGTGAATTAGGGGATTGGTAGCCGATTCAGCGATCTCAGGGTGCTTTTCCAGGTAGAACTCCACGTCGAAGAGCGCGCAAGGCTGGCGTAATTCCTTATTCCCGGACGTCAGGTAGTGGACCAGCGGATTGACGCCTGATTCTCGAATATCGGAATATTTCAATAGATACCAGGACGGATCGAAGAGCGGGTTCGGTTGAAATCCGTCGAACGCGCCGTGAGACGCAAAATGCGCGAGTGGGTGAATTCCGCTGGCAGCTACTTGCGGATACTCCGACAGATAGTAAGCAGGATCAAAAAGTTCGTTAGGAGCTAAGTGCCACAGGGACGTTAGCTCAAGATAAGCGAGCAATGGGACTCGCTTTTCCGATCCGACGGATGAAGCGATTCTTGACATGCACGGTTTCGTGATCAGCGGAGTGGGGATGATGCCCAATTTCCAACCAGCCACGAGATAGTGCAGACATGGGTCTGCTATGGTCAGTCCAACCGGACACTGATCTAAGTAGTGCTTCCGGTCGAAAAGACCAGAGGCGATCAAGCGTTTCCGTCCCCGCCGCAAACGGGGGGATAGGAGGAAAATGGAAGGAAACGCTGCAGCTAACTTGGAAAGAAGATTCGAACTCAGCTGAAGTGTTATGTTTTGAACCTCGGCTACGGACTGGATATGGTGCTTCAGAGAAAGAAAGTGCGAATCAATCCGCGCTCTCTCGTTGGTGGCACTTTTGGCTGCCTGAGTGGAAATTTTATCGATCTCTACGCTCAAACGGGCGGAGTTTTGCTCCAGTCGTTTTGAGATTCCATTGAATTCTTTGTTTGTAAGGGTAACGCCGTCTTCGACCCTTTTGATTTCCACTATTGCGCGAGCTACATCTTTTTCGGTGCGATTGATTTCCGTATTTACGATGGCTACGCCTTTTTCAACGCGAGAGATTTCCGTATTTACGATGGCTACGCCTTTTTCAACGCGAGAGATTTCCGTATTTACGATGGCTACGCCTTTTTCAACGCGAGAGATTGTCGCATTTGCATGTGCTACTGCTTCTTCAACGCGGTTGATCTCCGCGCTGCTCATCTCGCGCAATTTCTCTTCGCGGGCAGTCATTTCCCGAGCCAAGTCGGCTGCGATTTGCTGCCGTAACTTGTCACCTTCCCTCACACGGTCAGCTGCGGTCCTTTTGTGCCTGGCAGTCACTTGTTCCAACTCGGATCCGATCCGAATAGATCCGATCCGTCGCAACCTTCCGACGATCCTGACACTGTCTCCGACATCCGAACCATTTCCTCCGGCGAGTTCATGTCGGACGACAATGTTATAGCGCGCCTGCCCGCTGAAAAACCTGACGGTTGTCCCGTCGGAATCGAAGGCGTTGTGGTGTGTCCATTCAGCATTACCCCATCCAGTCTTTATCTGTTCGATGGAGATTTCAAATGCGAACGGAAGATCCAACCGCCATGTATATTCCTGACAGCCATCGTTTATTCCTTCGAATTCAGCGATGAAGTCCTCACCCTGAACCCTGACCATCGCGCGGTGGCTTCCTGTCTGCGGACCCTCTCGGCTGAGAGGCTCCAGAAAGGAAAGAACATCATGTGGTGGCATCTGCGGGCCTGTAGTGAATGCTCCGTAAAATTCCCTCGGTATGATCCTGAGATGATTTTCAAACTCGGACCGAAGCGTATCGATGGCCTTCAGATTTTGGTCTCCATCCGTCAATTCGCTCAAATATGCCCATAACTGCTCACAGATGCTCCCGAGTTTCGTTCCGCTCAGCGGCATCTTTCCTTGATGTGTGTGATGCCTCAATTCTGGGGAAACTGCTTTGTTGTAAGCAGCTTTCACGTCTTTTAGTTGCCGTCCCGTCAGTTCCGCGATTTTCTGATTCTCACTTCCGTTGAGTAGACGGTCGTGTATCAATAGTGTGCGCTTTGCTCCACGGGATGCTTTTTCCGCCTCAAAACAGTGGACCAGCCAGAGAAGCATTCCATATTCGGTGCTCATCCCGTTCCTCGCTGCGAGCGATGCGGCCACTTCTCCCGGATGTCGGAAAAGGAGAAAAAAAAGTGGCGGCTCCGGCTCGTTCCCCAGTGCCTCCAACCATGGAGGCATCAAGCGGCACATTCGTGGATCTTTTATCAAACAAAGATCGTGTTCTTCGAACTCCTGTTTCAGGAGGCTTCGTATTCTCGCTGACCAATACCCCAATCGCTTTTGAGTCCACCAATCCGGATCAATGGGATGTGGGTCGCTCCACGTCGAATTCGCCGAAAACAGCATTTCATCATGAAGTTTCATGGTCGAAACGTTTTCGAAAAACCCTTTCATGTTGTCATCGGCGTGTGGCGCTGGTGACAGTCCGATCGACCATCCCAATTCACAAAGAACGTTTCCAAGAGCCGAAGTCCCGCTACGATGCATTCCTAATATAATCGATCTCATTGGTGATTTGTAGTGCTTGGAGGATGCTCTGTTGTTCTTAAGTATGTTGATGGCATTTGAATTATTTCAAATGAGAACCCGGTTCGAGAAGCCCTCTAAAAATGAAGATCCGGTAACGAAGTCATCGAGCGGAGGGCACAAGTTTTCACGAAACCTTTCCGAATTTTTGATTCTAGGATGGGGGGGCGCGAAGCGGGCATTGGAGTTGGATTGGAAGAAGGAACTAACCTTAACAACGAAGCATCTTCTGGCAATAACAAGCAAGCCGTTCGCATTATATTGGGTATTGTTCATCAACCGCGGAGATAGAGGACAGCGACTCTGTTTCGCTACCACTTTCACGTTAGTCGGCCTTTTCCTTTCGCCGGATGTCAGGAACGATATTCCTACATAACATTCCATCCCGAGATTCACTGTGCTGCGGCTGCGGAGCCCTGAAGAAAAACGTTTCATCAATTTTCAGTTTTTTGGAATCCCTGAATGTCGTTGTAGCTCATCGATATCCCTCTGCTGCTTGCTAATTGTATTGAACATTGAGAGGTAAAGTTTTGCGACGCCCTTGATCATCGGGCCAAGATTGGGCAGGCGGTCTGCTTCCACAAATTGGTCAGGCTTACCCGAGTCCGCAGCGAATGGAGCGTTGTTGAGGTAATTTTTAGAAATCTTTTCATTCGCCTCTTTGTAATGAGCTGAGATCTTTGCTTCGAGAACGTCCGATACCCACATTTTTAACTCCTTTTGCTTCGCCTGCTGTTCCTGAGCCATTATACGCATAAATGCGTCTGAGATAGCGAATTTATGTTCCTCAGTCTTGAATCTGTTCAGATAGCGTAGAAGCGCGAGGTCGTAAGCATTTGGGGTGGGATTGATCTCATAAGAAAACCGCTCGTATGATGTGAAATCAATTCCCAAGACGCTGCCGAAGTCGCTGATGACATCCTTTTCCACCAGACTTTCTCTAAGATAGTTTCGTAAAGTGAAGTTTTCCAGACTTACGACGTCAGCATATTGCGTGATCCTGGGTAAATAGTCGAAGGCTCTCTCATGTTCTCTCCAAAAACGCTCTAATATGCCAACCTCAGAATGGCGTTTGATACGTTGTGCGTAGAAGGAGATGACAGACTCGATTTGAGGACGAATATATAAAATTAACTTTAATCTGCGGCCCGTGGCTTCCACGTCTGCCTTGATACTTTCAAGGTGTTCTTTTTTGGCATACGCGAAATGCTCGGAGGAAATCAATACTGCGGGAGCAGGAGATGACTTCAATTCTTTGAGATATGATCGATAGGCTTCTAACTGCTGGCTTTCGCCTTGTTGAAACGCGAGCGCGACCCCAATACCGTTGCCGGAAGTGACACCCCCTGTTTCAGCAGCAGCGAGATTTTCAATTGCCGGATAGACGACACCGTCCTGTTCCAGTTTTCTACGGTTTTTGGCTAGGAACGCTTGGATGGCGGATGTCCCGGTTTTCGGCCCGCCCATGTGGATGATAGCGCATTTTTCGTGCATGATATGTCTCGCTTCCACCAACACCTTGCTGGAGAACGCTGACAAAGAACAATCGGTAACCTGGGACCTTTCAAGAGAAAAGCGGACCGAACATCCGTACGGGCTTCACGAGGAAGGCGCGGCTTTTTTCTTTATTTCCTGAATTGGGAAATGGTTGGTTAATTCGGCATCGAGTTCGCGGAGCAATCCGTGTTTGGAAAGGAGTCCTACGGAGGCGTTCAGGCCCCGGAACAAATCGGCGGAGAGAGCGATCATGTCTCCCGGTGCGGTCTTGGGAGCGATGTTCGCGTTGACTTTTTCATAGCCCTGATAGGCATCAACCGACCACCAGGAAGGGTCTGCCAAGACGGCCTCCCGGTCGGAGGGCGACATCAGTTCAATAAGCTTGAGATTGCTCTTCTTGGTTCGCCGAAGAATCGTTTCGATTTGCCTTGGTCCAAGAACCCAGGGAGTGGGAGTGTAACTCCGTCGGCTTGGCGAGAGGATCCGGCCCGCGATGAAGTCGGATTTCATGTCATGGGGTCCTGGTCGTAAATCCAGTGCGTGGTGGTAGAGATTCAAAACTGCCGCCGGAAGAGATTTGTTAGCAGAATCGGCCTGATCATCAGGTTTTACGCAGCCGATTTCATCGAAAAACTGGTCCACCACGTTGCCGAGAACCGGACGAACGGTAAGCACATCGTCTCCCACGGCTTTTATCAAACGGCGGGATACGAGGTTCCAATCGACCTTGATGGCGGTTTCGAGCCAATCATTGAACTGGACGCCGGGTGTCCATGCTCCCCATTGCCACCATGCCGAATTGATCCATTTGGGCAGAGGTCTGACGAAGGCGATGAGCTTGACCTTGCGGGTGTCGCCACCAGAGAAAAGCTCCATCATGCGCGAGCGAAGTTCCGGTTTGTTGGCCATTTCGTTGAGCCAACTCTCAAATGAAAATACGACCGGTGTCCGTGCTTTGCTGACAGCAGAAACCGCGTTGCTAAAAACCTTATCGGATAATTGCGCCACTTTGGTTGCTGGCATACTGGGGTAGTATCCGTTCGAAAGATGTTGGAGATGCTTCCGCACTTCATTGCCACGCAGCACCCCGACCTGGGTGATCACCCGGTAATCCATTTCTCCGCCTTCCTTTCGCGTCAGAACCGGCGAGTGTGAAAGACATGATTGGATAGCGCTACTGCCGCATTTTCCGGCGCCTATGTGCGCATAGGTGACGGGTTCTTCCTGCGATATGGGAGATGGAGGAGGGCTGGAATCGCTCACTGTGACTCTGGAGTGAGCTGTTCGCCTGCCCTCCGCTTGCCCGAAAAGTAGAAAGTGGCGGAGGGCGGGCATTCCCAATTTGCTGACATCAGGATTTTGCTGGAAATATTGGCGGGACTCGAAATCCGGGCTGGGGGAAACTTTCATCCTCTCCCCCCGAAGGATGAAATGCCGGAAGGGCATGAAGCGTGCGACGAGATTCTGAGGAAGCTGTCGCCGGTAATAGCCGGGATCAAAATAGTCCGATTCGGCGAGTTTACGCCGATATTCCTTCTCTTCGCGGTTGAGCAGGCAGTAGTGCATCCTCTCGAATTCTTCGTAAGCATTGCGAAGGCGAAAGCTGGACAGGCTGATTTTGCGGATCAAGTGCATGGCTCGGTATAAAATTGAGTTTTCGAAGAATGTCTCTATGAACTGTCTTGGCAGACTTCTCGTTTCCCTTTGTATAGCAAAACGTTTCCCTCCCCCGACGTCGTGATTCGTATCTGATCATGATGTCAACTGTAAACTAAGTTTCAACGAGACGAGAGGGATAACCCCGGAGAAAAAAAGGCGTTGACTAAGTACCTCGGCCATTATTTTTCTGTTCAGACAATATTTTTAAATCCACACAGAGATCACTCGCAGCGAAATACAAGTTATAAATCTGCTCTCTTCATGAAACGCTGCTTCATTCATATTGGAAATCATAAGACTGGGAGCACTTCGATTCAGGAAACTCTTGGTCTGTATGAAAAGGAATTGGCTTCTGCCGGTGTCCTCGTCCCCAAGTCCGGTCGGAATATGCCTAGTTCCGCGATTCATCACCAGATAGCTTTCGACCTGAAAAACGATCCTCGTTTCAGGTCCGACCGTGGTGGATTAGCCCAACTCGTTACCGAATTGGCAAAAGCAACGGAAGAAACTGCGGTTATTTCTTCTGAAGCATTTGCCAGCGCCGTCATAAGGCCGAAACTCATCAAAAAATTACGTGTAGAGCTGATGCGAATTGGCTTTCAGCCGATCTGGATCTTCTATCTTCGGTCCTATCCGGAATGGGCAGAGAGCGCTTACACACAACTTGCCAAGGAGCTGAAAATCACATGCCCGATCAACGATTGTATCGATGAACTGGGCGGAATCTTTCGCTTCGGACGATTTCCTGCCACAGTTCTCGACCCTCTCCACGAAACCGGAGACAAAGTGATACTGAGATCATACAATCAAGCGACTCCACGGTTGATCTCCGATTTTCTATCACAGATCGGTTTGTATGACTTTGACCCAAAAGGTGATATCAACGACCTTCGTTCCAACTCCCGGCCTTCGGTGATGGATATGGAGTTCCTACGTCGAGCAGCTGGCTACCACCAAGGGGCCCCGGGAGACGGTCATATAAACGCCAGGAAGCAAGCACGGGATCTCCTAACCAGACTTCCGGACAGCCCATCCTACCGTGGACTCACGGGAGAACTCGCAACACGACTCAGGGATTCGACGCGGCACGCCTATGAGGATCTTCTCCGAAAACACAGGCCAGAATGCAGTTTCGACGAATTTTTCCCTACAAGCGATAGCTACAAAGATCAAACCTTCGAAACATCGGTTCACTCTGCCAGAGACCTGCGGAAACTGGAGAAGGTTGTAAAACGCTTCGAGTCGCTGCGTGCCGCAACCTGCAAATGACCTGTCGGGAACGTAAATACCGGTGGTGTTAGTCCCGTGGCAGAATACCTGGGCCCTTTGTTAAAACGCCTTGCCGGAACGATTGGAATTTTCCGGGTCGATTGAGTTTAGCTTCGCATTTGCATTATATTCTCCAAAATCCGCGCCGGAGAATTCTGTGAACCCATCCGGTTGCTCCCTTATTTCCGGATCTCCTCCTCAAGCTCGGACAAAAGTCCGTGGCGGGCGAGAACCTTCATGCTGTGTCGATAGCTGCGAAAAATATCGGCTCCCAGGTTGGCGAGAGATTCTTCTGGCAGAATCAATGGACCAAGAGGGGGTGAGAAAGTCATACCCGCATATGCGTCCGCTGCCCACCAAGCAGCATCATTTTCGATCCGGGTTCTGTCTGAGGCATCCATAAAGCCTAGCAACTCGAGATTGGTTTCGCGGGTCCTTTCAATAATAAGATCGATGTGCTCGGGGCTTAGGACCCAGGGCGTGCCCCGATAAGAGAATTCGCTTTGGGCGACCGCCCTCGTTGCGAGAAAGTCGGAAACCGCAGCATGGGGGGAAGGACGCAGGTCACGGAACTGCAGGAAAAGGGAAAGGAACTCCGCAGACAGGGACTTGTTTGAAATTTGGGCACTGGCCTGAGGCATCTCGCATCCAATGATATCGCACATTTGCCCGACAACATCCCCCAGCACAGGGCGAACGATCAACTCGGTTTCTGCGGGAATATTGCGTAACAAGGATGACCAGTCGCACGCACGGATCGCGCCTTTGAGCCATGTCTCGAAATCCACGCCCTTTTCCCAAGCTCCCCATTGCCACCAAGCGGAATTGATCCACTTAACCGGAGGACGGACAAATGCGGCCAAGCGGACTTCACGGCGGCCCCCTCCGGAGAGGAGAGGCATGATACGGTCGATCCCGCTTTGCGTGCGAAATAAAGACAACCATCCTTCACACGAGAGGAACAAGT
>Ga0222650_1000759_pt1 | contig 21800 bp, 18 predicted proteins | sample AntAcemetagen367_FD_179820 | JGI IMG/M metagenome (GOLD analysis project Ga0222650, IMG submission 179820) | Saline water microbial communities from Ace Lake, Antarctica - #367 | ecosystem: Environmental > Aquatic > Non-marine Saline and Alkaline > Saline | place: Antarctica: Ace Lake... | reverse complement strand
CCCACAGGCGCGGTGTTGCTCGAACGTCGCAATGGCGGCGTCTTGCGGCGAATGTCCTTTTTCAACCTTCGCGGGGGGCTTGGTTGATGGTCGCCCCGAGGAGAATCCGAGCTCCGTAGGCTTTCGGGGTGACAGTGCGGACGACGCGGTAGAAGCGGGTTTGCGGGGTGTGGGGTCGGTGAACTGGATCTTTCGTGCTGATTCGGTGATGGTAAAGGTGGCGTTGGGGAGGTCGTGGTGCCAGTGGTTGAAGGAACTGGTGTGTTCGATCTGGTAGGTCCAACCGGGTTCCCCGGTGAATGCGAAGCCGGGTTTTCCGGTTTCTGAAAATGTCACGGGGTTGACCGTGATTTCGGGGGAGCCGGGAGGGATGGCCCAGATCTGGCAGTCGGCGATGAGCATCCAGTTGTCTCCATGATTGGCGGGAGAGGGGTCGGTGATTTGCCATTCGTAGGAGAGCGAGCCCAAGCTACGAAGGTTCCCGGAGAGGGTGAAGGGGACTTCGTTAAAGAGGGGGTGCCATCGTGCTCGGCGGACCAGAGGTTGCTGATGAGATCGATCTTGAGGACGAGGAGTTGGTGTTGGTGTTGGTGTTGGTGTTGGTGATGCCGTCGTCGCGCCAGATCTGGTAGAGCTGATTTTCGTTGGTGAGCTGGATGGCGGGGAGGAATTGGCCCTGCTGATTGTAAAGTGAAACGAAGAAGGAATCGGAGTGCCCGTTGGTGGAGTCCTGGATGCCGATGAGGGTGTCGATCTCGATGGTGGCCGAGCCTTCGGTGGCGGGATCATGGTTGCGGTATTGTTTCTCCGGATTGTAGTGGAGGCTGGCGCGGAGGCTGGTGGGGTGAATTGCGGTCTGTTGATGGTGGCTGAGGGAGAGGGTGCGGGTGAATTCCTCGAGGTGGGGATCGGGGAGGGTTTCGGTTCTGCGGCTTTGGCGTGAGGGGGTATTTTGGAAGCGGTGAGCGGAGGGTGGAAAGTGCGGCGAGTTCGCGGTGTGGGATGATCTTTGCGCAGTTAGTTTTGGGAGATTGAGACGGATGCTGGGCTCGAGATGGTCGTGCACAGATTGGTGGTGAAGGGGAAGGACGTGGGGCCGGGGGAGTCGAAGAAGCCCGCTGCGGTGACGCAGGCGGGGGATGCTCGGGGAGATCAGGGCGGGAAGGAACCCTCCCATCAGGGTCAGAGCGGGAAGCGCAATCTCTGGGTGAGCCTGAGGGGGGCTAAAGCCGGGGCTGTTTCAGGGACGTGGAGGGATCCTGGCATTGGGGCACCGGGGCATTGGGGGGCGCGTAATGATGCGCCCGGGAGGCTCTCCCTTGATCGTCGGCAAATGGGCGGCATTGCTATCGAGGGAGGCATGCCCATGCCCAAGGCGCTGTCGTTTTTACTGAAATCCGAGAGCGCTCCGACTTCATCGAAGAAGATCGCGATGTCCTTAAAGGTTTTTGTCGAAGGGGTGAGCTTTAGGAAGTCGGAGGGAGAATGACTCCGTGCCCGCTGAGCCAAGTGAGGCAGGCCGGGTGATCGTTGAGATCGTATTGCCAGGATTTGAACCCGAGGCGTTTGCCGGTGGCGATGTTCTCGGGGAGGTCGTCGAGATAGAGAGTCTCGGCGGGGATGAGTTGGTAGTGCTCGACGGCTTTGGTGTAGAAGTCATCGTGGGGTTTAATGGCGCCGACTTCCTGGGAGAAATGATGGTGATCGAAGAGGGCGAATTCCTGATGTTCTCTGAGGAAGGCGCGGGCGTGGATGGCGTTGGTGTTCGAGAAGAGGATCAGGCGGTGGCCCTCGTTTTTGAGGGCGCGGACGACTTGCCACATGGGTTCGTTGAGGCTGAAAATGTCTTCCCAGGCGGCGATGAATTGTGGGGCATTGATTTTGGACTGGAGGATTTCGAGTGATTGGGAGACGAACTCCTGGTCGGTGATGGCTCCCGTTTCGTAAGGATCCTTGAGGAGGGCGAGGGCGTCGGGGAGAGGGGCGTCGGGAGCTCCGAGGATGACTTGGTGAAAGCGCTCAAAGTGGAGCTTGAGGAGAACGTTGCCGATGTCGAAGAGGAAGGTCATTTTAGGATGAAGGATGAAGGATGAAGGATGAAGGCTTAGGGTTTCGGCTGAGGGGGAGTGAAAAGGGAGAGGATGAAGGTGGCGGCCTCGCGGGCGGCGGCGGGGCGGGCGTGTTGCATGAGGCGTCTTTTTTGCTCCCGCCAGAGGGTGGCATTGTCGGCGAGGAGATCTCCGATGGCTTGCTTGATGGCAGGCGCGGAAGTGGCGAGCGATCCGGTTTGAAAGCGATCGAGGAGTTCGGTGTTCCCTTCCTCCTGTCCGGGGACGATGTGGTGCACGAGCATAGGGCATTGGGCTGCGATGGCTTCGTGAACGGTAGCACCACCGGCCTTGCCGATGATGAGGTGGTGTGAGGAGAGGAGCTCGGGAACTTTGCGGGTCCAGCCTTTGATGCGAATGCGATCGGGGAAGGACTGCTTGAGCTTATGGACCTTGCGGTAGAGGCGGCGGAGGTTGCGCCCAAGAACGACGGTGATTCTGGTGTCGTGAGCGAGGGCGGCGCGGATGATGTCGTTGACGTGAGGGGAGCGGGCTGTCGGGAAGAAGAGGATGCGGAAGGGATCGAGAGGGTCGTCCGGAGTGATCTTGGGGAGTTCTTCGAAGCGCGGGCTGACGGGGAAACCAAGGACCTGGATTTTCTCGGCAGGAATTTTTTGCGTAATAAGTCCTTCTCGGGTGTGTTGGTCGGTAATGAGAAAGTGGTCACTGGGAGATCGGGTCCAAGCGGCGTTGATCTCGATCGAGTCCGTGATCACGGTGATGACGGGGACGCGGCGGCGGCCTTTCAACTGTCGCTCCACCATGTAGGGGTAGATCGGGTAGGTGCTGACGACGAGGTCGGGTTGGAATTGGTCGAGGAGATCTGCCACGGAGTCCTCGGTTTTGGCAATAAAAGGGAGAGGGCGGGTGAAGTCCTGCTGGTCGGTGGAACGATAGAGCCACGCCCAAATGCCCGGGGTGTAGGTCGTGATTTCACGATAGGTCCGGCAGAGAAAGCGGTTGATACGCGGGTTGCCGAGGTGGCAGGGGTCCGCGACGAGAACCTCGGCATTCGGTTGGAGGGCCTCGGCGAGGTGTCGGGCGGCGCTGTTGTGCCCGTCGCCAAAGCTGGCAGTGAGGATGAGTATTTTGGGCTTCACACGATCGACTGGTGAAAAGGGTCTAGAGGGGATCAGGAGTTGCGTCGACCTTCATTTGTGTCCAAGTTTCTTCTCAGAAGCATGGCAGACGAGTCTATCGAGAAAAGGGAGGACGAGATCCGGATCATTGAGGAACCGGTTGAGGAGGTCGTTCGTTTGGATGTCTCGAAAATAGATCCTCTTGAGAAGAAAGGGAAGATTGCGAGTGATGTCTTGACGTCTCGGGGCGAAGGGGCACCGCAGGACTCCGCTGAGAAAGGAGTGTTTGATCCGGAGACCGACTGGCTTGAGGATGAGGAGGAAACGGGTAAGCTTGCGGTGCCGGTGGGGTGGTTTGTTCTTTTGGGGGCGGGGCTGTTGGGCATTTTGGTTTGGGTGATTTTTCAAACAAGATCGAATCGCGATGATACAGGAGATTTGGAAGCAGGCTTGCAAGGGATTGGTGAATCGGGCTCGACGGGCACTAAGGCCGCTGCACGCGGGGTGAAACTTGCGGAGGCTGAGAAGCACTTTGCCGAAATGGAGAGAGTGATTACAAATTTTTTGGCGGCTAAAACAGTGGAGGAAAAGGTGAAATTTGTGAGGCACCCCGAGCGGATTCTTCCTTTAATGAAGGGGTATTACGAACGTCATCAACTCGAGCCTCTGACCTTCAAAGAGACAAGCGAGTATCATATCGCCTCTTTGGAGCAGCGTCCTTTCATGGCGTTGAAGGTCGAGGTGGAGGAAGGCGAGGGGGTTGCGGTCCTTGTCGAGGATTTACCCGATGGGATGTTAGTCGACTGGGAATCGTATGTTTGTTATGAGCCGATCACGCCGGAAAAATACGTGGAGGAGAAACCGACGAAGCCCTATAGCTTTCGGGTTTATGCGCAAAAGGATTACTTCCATGCTTACGAATTTTCCGATGAGAGTAAATTCGAGTGCTATCGCCTCACTTTTCGCGATTCGGAGACGATCTTATATGGCTATGTTCAACGTGGTGAGGTGACCGACCAAAAATTTCGTGAAATCTTTCCCGATGGTCAAGTGAAGATGAAGATCCCAATGATTCTGAAGGTACGGTTTTTGGAAGGGGGGAAGGCGACCCGATCTGTCTTGATTGAGGACTTGGAATCTAAGCTTTGGGCCTTTGCTAATAATCCGGACGAAGTTACTCCCTCGGATGAGGTGAAATAGAAACCCCGCCATCATGAAACGAGCAGGATTGCAAGGCGACGAACTGGCCTTTATTGCTGGAGCGGGGGTGGGAACCGCAGGTGTGGGTTTACTTGCCCGTCGTTATGTGGTTGGGTCCGCTACCGCCAAGAAGGCGGAGGAACAAAAGGAAAAAGAAAGACTTATGAGTGCCTCAAAAATCACCCCCGGAATCGCCTGTTCGTTTTTAATGACAGTCTTTTTCCTGCTTGTTTCGGATGCCTTGGGCCAGGAGAAGGTTCCCGAGGCGTTTGCGTCATACATCGAGCCCAATAAGAATTACAGGGGAGAAAGGGTGGTCGTGATCCCCCCGGAAGGGATTGAGAAATACTACAAGCTGGTAAAGATCGCGGCGACCAGGAATCCCGAGTGGTATGAGGAATACTCGGATGGGGCCAAGCCCGGTGTGCCGCTTCCTTTTCACAAGAATCTCAATCTCACTCCCAAGGAATATCAGGAATATTTGGCGCTTTGGGGCAAGCGGGAGTTTAAAGTCCTCGAGAAGATGGGAGTCCGTCTCGAGCAGATCGGGGGTAAATGGAGGGTTTTAACAACCGAAAAGGGGGTCCGGATTTCCCTGCTTCGCTATGACGAGAAGGCCGATATTTTCAGATCGGCCAACGGGGAGTTGAAGCGAATCGATGACATCGATGCCGCCGCGGAAACGATCCTAGGGGCATGGAAGGGCGTGGAGTGGCGGTTCGAAGAAGAGACGGCTCTTGATCGGACGAAGGAGAACTTTGCCATTGGGAAATCTGCCGATGGGGAGTATGCCTACGTTGTCTACCGTCTTCAGGAAATTACCGCGGCCAACACCGTCTTACTTGATGAGAGTAAAGTCATCCGCATTCCACTCAAATAAATCCGATCCCATTTCCTCCGTGTGAGCATCTTGCAGAGACGAGTTCTGGGCATCAGGCTGCGGGCCTGGATGTTCCTCGTTCTGCTTCTTCCGGTGCTTCTATGGGGAGGCTTTAATTTGTTTTTTTCGACTCCCTGGGGGACTGGTTTCCTTGAGGAAAAGATCGAAGAGAGAATCGGGCTGGCTTGTGAAATCGAGAGTGTCACATGGTCGCCGTGGGCGGGAGTGGTCATGCAGGATTTTAGAATCCCGCCGCCTGCTGGATCGGGCCAGAAGACTGATATGGTTTCGATTGAAGAGATTCAGGTCGATCCGTCCTGGATTTCCCTTTGGGGTGGTGAAAAGCGTTGGGAGCGACTTGAGGTCAGAAAGATGGAGGCCGAAATTTCGATTGAGATCATCCAGATGATTCTCGCCCGTTACGAGGAGCGGACGGCTGATACTTTGGTCGTTGCTGATGACGGGGGGGGCGGGGAGAACCCAAGCCGCCCCCCAAGCGCCGGGGAGGGAACGGAGCCGGAGCCGGAGCCGGAGCCGGAGCCGGGAAATGGCACAAATCTCCCGCCAATCGCGGGTCAGGAAAAGGAGCCACCCGGGACACCGGGTGAAGCACTTGCGGAGAGTGTCCCCGTCGATGAATTTGAAGGCGTGATCGTTTTTTCGGAAGTGCGACTGCGGATCTACTCTGAGAAGGCCCCCAAGCTTTCGATGACCTTAGGTGATTTAAAGGGAGAGATCCCGGTCTGGGGGGCGGCAAGGGAAGGTGAAGTGGCGGTCGGACTGGTCCAGCTGGGGGAGAGATTCGCGGAGAAATCATTGACGATCCCGGTGACATGGGAAAATCGCTCTTTTGATGTGACCGATCATCCTCTTAAGCTCTTTGGTCTCGATATCAGGCTCTCTGCCGCGCTCATACTTCAGGGTGGATTTCCGGTGGGTTTGCAGCTTGAGCTCCCCGCGCAGCAGGTTGATTTAAGTTCGGTTTTTTTGGATCGCGATTCGCCCATCGAAGTGGCGAGCCTGAAGTCGCAGAATTTTCTACAAGGGTATCTGGGATTTCCAGCCAGCTTTCAGGGTCAGAGTCTGACGGAATTTGAGAACTTCGTGTTTCATGATCTGACCGATGGAGGAGAAACGAGATTTCGTCGTGGTTTGTCTAAAATTAAGCTCTCTGCGGCTGGTCTTGTTGTTGAGGACGTCAGAATGGTCGGAGATGATGATGCTATATTGATGAATGGCTTTGCGACGACTGGGGGCGCGATGGCGGCGACGGTAAGGATCGTATCGAGCCCGGAGAGAGCTGATTCCCACGAGAAAAGGGTGAAGGGAAGTGGGGCCACCTTTACGCTGGATTTTCAAAGCTTGGTCACTCCGGATCGTGAATTTCGGGATATTCGGATTGAAGGACGGAGCGGGGTATTGATGATGGATCTCGGGGAGGAGCGGTCGTGGGTTCCTTTTATCCCTGCCGCGAAGGCCATCCTGGGCCGTGAAAATACCGAACTACCAAACTTGCCATGAGAATTATAGCTGGATCAGCCAAGGGGCATCATTTGAAGGTCCCCCGTGATGTGTCGCGGCCTACCACCGACCGCGTCAGAGAGTCCGTTTTCGGGATCCTGTCTGCGGTGATTGATCAGGCAAAGGTGCTGGATTTGTTTGCAGGATCGGGAGGTCTTGGCATCGAGGCCCTGAGCCGAGGGGCCTCATCGTGTACCTTTGTGGAGCAGAATCGGGGTGCGTGTCGGGTGATTGAGGGGAATTTGAAGAAGACGAATCTCGCGAATGGCCGGGTCATCAATCGTGAGGTCGCAAAATTTCTTGAAGGCGAAACCGGCGACTATGATTTGATCTTTGCTGATCCCCCGTATGCGGATGGTCTGACTGATCCAGCTCGTGATTTGGTGGCGCTTGCAGGCTGGGAGAAGTGGTTGGCCAAGGATGGTTTTTTAATTCTGGAACGTGAAGCGGTCGGAGAATTACCCGACCCCCGTGGGCTTTCGTTACTCCAAAAGCGCGATTACGGACGGAGCCGCATCGTCATTTATCAATGTGATTCCTAAACGATGACCCGGGGATTTTTTCTTTTACTTTGGAACCTGCTCTACCCGGGGGTGGTTGTCTTGGCGGCGCCGTTTTGGATCTTCAAGATGTTTCGGAGGGATGGCTGGGGAAGCGGGCTCTTGGAAAGGATCGGGTGCTATCGCCGGGATGCCGAGTTTGAAAGAACGGGAGGAGTTTATATTCATGCCGTTAGCGTGGGGGAGGTGTTGCTGGCCTTAAAATTGATCGCGAAGTGGAAGCTGGAATGCGACGACCATTTTGTCTTGGTTCCGACGACCGCGACGGGGATGGCGGTGGCATGTGAGAAGGCTCCAGCAGAGGTTCGGGTGGTTTATGCGCCCCTTGATTTCGGTTTTTTGATTCGTCGGATCATGACGCGTTTTGAGCCAAGGGTTGTCGTGATGGTGGAGTCCGAACTTTGGCCAAATTTGATACACCATACTCATGGGATGGGGATACCTCTGGGTTTGATGAATGCGCGCTTGTCGCCTCGATCAGGGCGGCGCTTACGGAAGTTTCGGCGTTTCGTTTCTCCCTTCCTTGCGCTACTTGATCGAGTCGGAGTTCCGGAGAAGGAGGATCTGAAACGTTGGCAGGATATTGGGGTAAGGGCAGAGGCTACCGTGCTGACCGGGAATGTCAAATTTGACCCCGAAGGTGCTACCTTGCCGATGAAGCGGGCTGAGTTCTCGGAAATGTTGAACCAGTTTCCAGCCAATCGGGTGGCGATGGCGATCTCGACTTTCGCGGGCGAGGAGGAATATTTGGATGGTGCGTTTCGTGAGGCGGGATTGCAGTCGGTGATTGTGCCGCGTCATGCCGAGAGGCGGGCTGAGGTGTCGGCGGCCTTGGGTGACCGGGTGGTCTTGCGGAGTCAATTTCGAGCCCCGCAAGGGGGCGAGACTTTTGTCATCGATAGCACGGGTGAGTTACGTGACTGGACCGCTCACGCCGCGGTTGTCGTGATTGGAAAGAGTTTCTTCGAGAAGGGTGGTCAGAATCCCTCCGAGGCAATCCTGGCCGGAGTGCCAGTGATTTGTGGTCCTCACATGGCAAATTTCGAACCGCTCGTGAGTGAGTTGAAGGCCGCGGGGGGGATTCTCATCGTTGCCACCCGTGAGGACTTGGTCGCTGCGCTGACTGCGATCCCGGAAGGACAGATTGAGGCGGCCCGCATGGTTCTCGAAAAACACACGGGTGCGATGGTGCGAACGATCGCACTTTTCAGTGATCGTCTTGAGGTGACTACTTGAGGAGGCGTTCGTAAAGCGCCTGGTAGTCCTCGACGACCCGTTCGTCGGAGAAGTTCTCCTTCGATTCCTCCATGATGCGCTTGATTTGCGGATTTTTGTGGTCCGGGGGAAGTTGGTAAAACTCCATGGCTTGGTCGATGGCCCAGCGGAACCCGGCAGTATTGTAGTCCTCGAAGAGAAATCCGTTTCCGACATTTTCGTGAATATTCAGATGAGTCACGGTGTCCTTCAGGCCTCCGGTGGCGTGTGCGATGGGGAGGGAGCCGTAGCGGGCGCCGATCATCTGGGGAAGACCGCAGGGCTCGAATGAGGAGGGCATCAGAATAAAGTCGGACCCGCCATACCCGAGGTGGGAAAGTGATTCCGAGAAGGGATGAACGGCGACACGGTCGGCGAGTCCGTGATAGGCCACGATTCCTTGGAAGTGCTGTTGGTAGGGGCCGTCGGCAATCATGACGATCTGGAGACCGAGATGGCGGTAGTCCTCAATGAGGTCGAAGAGGATGTCGGCGAGGAGGTCGCAGCCTTTTTGAATGGGGTCGAGTCGTGAGGGCCAGAAGATGACAGGAGCGAAAGCGTCTTCCTTCAGGAGGAGGCGGCGTTGGAGATCACACTTGAGTTTGGGTTTGACGGTATGGTGGCGACGGGGACCGTATTCCTCGGGGAGGTAGGAATCGACCTGGGGGTTAAAGGAGCGATCCGGCGCATTGACAATGCCAGAGGCGGCTCCGGCCTCGCGTTTGTGATAGAGGAGATGACTCAGGTGGGGCGGGATGGCAGAGTGGTAACCCATGGCCACTTCCTCGAGGAAAGTAGGACTGACGACATTGACGTGATCTGCGGCCATGATGCCACTTGCGAGCAGGTCGATGGGATTGGTCCAGTAGGACTCGTCGAAACTCTCAGGGTAGTTGCCGAAGTAGAGTTCGTCCCAGAAGTCGCCAGCGGGGATGCCGGTGTTTTCTAATTGGGCCAGGGTCGCTTCCTGGGTGTGGATATTGTGAATGGTGAAAAGGGTGGGGATGCCGAGCTTTTTGGCTTCGGCAGGAATCAGCCCGGTCATCCAGTCGTTGCAGTGAATGATGTCCGGTTTGACCCGGGGAATGATGTGGTTGATGAGGTCCCGCTGGAAGGCGAGCGCAGACATGAGGAGATCCTCCTTGCAGGCCTGGTAGACGCCGCCGCGCCGATAGAATTTACAATCCTCGGCGAGGTGAATGCGGTCGCCAACCGAGATGCGGGTGCGTTTGCCGGGGTGGGTCGCTTGTTCGCCCCCTTGGAAAAGATTGCGGTAATGGGGGATCGCGAGATGAATGTCTTTTTCGGCCGAGCTGAGTCCGTGGACGAGAAGCGCAGAGACATCGGCGAGGCCTCCCGCCTTGGCGCGCAACCTTTCGGCATCGTCGGAAAGCTTCTTGGAGACGTAGGATATTTCAGGGGTGATGAAGAGAATGCGAGGTCCGGGATCCGGGGCGCTCTTCTTGCTCGTTTTCTTGGCCATGGCGGGAATGAGGGTCTTTTGGGGAGTTTGTGTCTACTTTTGAAGTGACCGGCGTTGGGTCGGTCATTGATATCCTCTTAAAAACTTATCAACTGTTTTTTGAAGACGTAGCTATTTTTGATCTTTCTGTGGAGGCGGTCCGAGTGGCGTGATGCGCTTTACAAAATCCAATAGCAGGGGGTGTGCCGGATCTGTCATTTGGTGGCCATAACCATCGAGTTCCATCAGTGCGACGTCTTGATGACCGGCGACTTTGAGCATGCGGTAGAAGTAGGCGTTTTCCTCATAGCGCCCCAGGAGTTCCTTTTCACGGTCTCCTGTGATGAGGAGGATAGGCGGGGCGTCAGCATGCACGTGGTAAAGAGGGGCGAGTTCATCGACGACGGGACGATTGGCTTCCAAGCCTCGTTCCTTTCTGGCGGTGAAGTGAGTGATGGTATGACCGCTGTATGGAATAAGACCGGCAAGCTGTGCCGGATCGGCTTGGTGCCGTTTCAGCCACTTTGAATCCAGACCCACCATACTGGTGAGATATCCTCCCGCGGAGTGGCCGCTGATGAAAATTCGCTTTGGGTCTCCTCCGTATTTTTCGATGTTTTTTAAAACCCAAGCGATGGAGGCGGCGGCATCGTCGAGGCAATCGATGACCTTAACCTTGGGGCTGAGCCGATAGTTCACGGCGACGATCGCGTGTCCTTTGTTGAGAAGTCCTTTCGGGAAGTTTTTGTTTCCCGAGGTGAGTCCACCGCCGTGGAACCAGACGATCGTGGCGAAATTTGAAGAGTCGCCGGGGTAGGAGAGATCCAAGCGGCATCGCTCACGTTGGTATTCGGAGAGGGTGGAATCGTCGTCGCGATAAAGGAGGTCCTTCTTCACCAGAGAGGCTTCGTTCGCGAATAAAAGAGGAAGGCTCCCAAGAAAAAGACACATCATAAGTCGCATTCCACGAGGATGGCAGGCAATCGAGTGGGGTGCGAGAGTCATTTCACGACGGCTTGCCACAGGGGGGCTCCCACGGAAAGCGACAGGAATATTCCGCCGCCCTTGCGGCCGCATCAAAGTTCACAAAGGGGAATGAGTTTGTTGGAGTCGCGGTTGTCTTTACGGACCGGTAACCCGGATACGATAGAAATCTGATGCTTCCGAAGTGGTATCGACCACGCGAGTGACGGGACCGCTCGCGACGACGGAATCGTGGAGATTCCAAATTCCATCCAAAGTCGAGGAGGACTCAACGAGATAGGTTTTTCCAGCGACAGAAGACCAAGTGATTTCGATCTCTTGTGGGTTTTGATTGTGGTCTACGCTGAGGATGCGGAAGAAGTCACCCGCATCGAGTGGATTCGTTCCGGCAACGAGTTCGGCGGCGTCCGAGGGACCATCGCCATCGGTATCGAAGAGGTTGGGATCGGTGCCAAGGGCGTCTTCGCGAATCGAGCTGAGCCCGTCACCATCCTCGTCGGTGGCAAAGGCGAGACCGGGGCTGCCATCGGCGAAGGCGGAAGCACGCCAATTGAGGGGGTCATGGTAGTCCCCTTGGGGATCGATGACTTCCAAAGAGGGGCCGTTCCCGTCTGCGGCGAGCGGCCACGGAGCGTCATCGTCGTAGGTGAAGTCGTGGATATTATTGAGGGTAGGATCCCGGAGTTCGATCTTCTCCCCTCCATTCGAGAGGACTCCTGAAGCCCATCTGCCCACGATGACGGGGGTGTTTCCGAAGCGTGCGCGGAAGGCGGATTCATTGGCGACAAGAACGGCGTATTGTCCTGGGGCGAGAGTGACATTGGCAAAGGTGAAGGCCGCAAAGGGCTGGGTGTCGTTGAATGACACGCCGCTGAGATTCAGGGGAATGGAGCCGGTGTTTTGAATCTCGATGAACTCGGTTTCGCTTCCGCCGAGAGGATGATACATGATCTCGGTGATGCGGAGGAAATTGAGGTTCGGGCTTGAGATGCTCGGGTCAACTAGGAGCGTGTCATCAAACTCCACGCGGAATCCTTGTGGGGAATCGGTGGAGGCAAAGAGCCCGACGCGGGAAGTGGTCGCAGTCCCGGTTCCAGTTCCAAGGTCGGTCCAGAGACCCGGTTCGGTTCGGTATTGAAAGCGGATGCCGGAGTCGCTTTTGAAAATACGAACGACGGCCACCTTCTCGGTCCAGGCGATGGAGCTTAGGGTGGTGACTCCGGAGCGATTGATTCGTTTGAGGCGTAAGAAATCGCCGTCTTCCATTCCCACCGTGTAGCGCACAGAGGCGGAGCTTTGGACGGCCTCAACGATAATCCCCGTGTAGAAATCACCTTGTTGAACAGAGGTGAGGGTGAGTTCCGCGGCGAAGGACCAATCACCCGGCGGGGTGACACGCCAGAGCGCCGGATAGCTGGGCGAATTGAAGGTGAGGGGTTTGGCTGGTTCGGTCTCCAGTTTTAGGGCGAGACGATTCGGGGTCTCGTCGAAGCTATACGAGGCTGAGGGGGTCGTGCCGTCACGGATTACGAGATTTCCCGGAGTCCAGTTGGGGCGGAGGATGCCCTCGTTGAAGGGATCCCATCCCGGGTTGGCGTAGGCGACGATTTCGCGGGTCACTTCGGTGGCCTCCCCGTCGCTATCGGTAACGGTGAGAGTGAGCGGGTAGTGGCCCGGTCCGGTAAATGAAACGGCTGCGCTTCCGGGAGTGGGGAGGGTCAGGCCGGTGGCTCCGGGGAGTTCCCAGAGGAAAGAAAGGGCGGTGCCTTCCGGGTCGTAGCTCCCGCTCGCGGCGATCTTGAAGGTCGAGTTGATTGGAATGTAAAAGGACCCAGGATTGGCATCAAGGATGACGACTGGAGAGGCGTTACCGATTTTGGTGACGGTGTAGGTTTCGGTGCCGACGACGAGGCCGGTCCGGTCGAGAGCTTGGACTTCGATGCGATTCGTGCCTTGTCGAAGCTGAAGGCCTTCGAGGGTCCAAGCGGTGGTGCTGTTGAATTGGTAACGGGCTCCAGGGTGGCCGATCGCGTGGATGGAGAAGGCATCGGCTCCGCTGGTGCCTTGCAGAGAGATGGTATTTGCCGAGGTGGTCAGGGAGGAACCATTACCGGAAGTGACATTGAAGGGGGTGTTCAAGGCGCTGCCCATCGTCGAGTTGGCGGTGGCGAGGCGGTTGGCATTCCAGGAATCGTAGGTCGACTGGTTACTCGAGTAGGAGTTTGAAGCGTCTTCCTCACACTGGAACCAGGCCTCGAGGCGGGGAGAGCCCGCGGTGTATTTATCGATCATCTCCCGGAGGTAGTGGTTCACGCGCTGCTGGACATAGGGCTTGTTGTAGAAATTTTGGACTCCGGTCAGGTTGCCAATGAAAGGAGCACTGGCATTGCCGAAGGTGAGATCGGAATCCCACTGAACGAGCATCCATTTGCCGTCAGTGACCCGGCGAAGGAAGTAGCCGTTTTTACCACGGTTCCGGGTGAGGGTGTCCCAGTCATCGCACCATCCCCGGACGACGGCGTTTGCGGCCATGAGGTCGATGTCCGCGGTCCGTTCGATTTCCTCCCGGGTGAAGGAATTGGTCCCGACCATCTTGGTCCAGCTGATGAAAGAGGAGTAATCGTGCTCGGCTTCACGGGTGCGCTTGATCCACTCGGAGGAGTAGCGTTCGGGCTCATTGCTGTTTTTATATTCCCAGGTGGCGTTCCGGTTGGAACGGCCCCAATTATCATCGAACCACCATTCGTCATCGATGCGGTAAAGCTCCCCCTTGTTTCCGTCTTCCCAGTTTCTTCTCAAAAAGTCGTTGGCGTTGGGCTCAACATCTTCACGGAGTGAGGCATTGCCACCATTGATGATGACGCGGACAAATTCGTTTTCATTGGCGGCGTGTCCGAAGAGGTAGAGCCAGTAACGGATGATGCGGTTGTGGTAGGCGCGGCCGCCTCCGGCATCGTTATCGACGGCCCGTTTGGTAAAGCCACGGAAGTTGCGGTCGCCCGGGGATTTCCACTTCATGCGTGAGAAGTCATCGCTCCCTGAGCGGGTCCAAGGGCTGCCACTTTTGCGCATTTCGCAGTTGTAGATGATCTCGCGATCATCACTGATGAAGGTGGTGTTGAAATATTGATTGGAGAGGCGGGGGAAGTTGTAGTCGAAAGTTGCTGATTCTCCGGTGCCCGAGGAGGCTGATTGGTCACGCGCGGAGATGATAAAGCGCTGGCGCCGAAGATCGCTGGCATGGTTTGTGTTGTCGACGACCCACATCGCGGGCTTCCCGGGGGCGAGCCTGGGCTGAGTGGAGGTGCCGCCCGCGGAGGTGGCTTCGACGTAAAACTGCACGATGGCATTGTCGCTTTGGTAATTGCTGACGGTGGCCGAGTAGACTCCGTCGTTTGCGACTTCATCTCCTCCGGTAATCCCGTCATCGAACATGGGGGAGCTGATCCAGGTGCCATTGGCTGCGAGGGTATCGCGGCGATGGCGCAAGCTCACAGTATCTGCGTCGCTCGCGCGCGCGGTGATTCGTACGGGATCACTCGTAGTGGGAACAGCCGGACTGTGAATCAGGCCGGATACGGTGGGGACAACCGAGTTGAGGGCTGCGGAATTCGAAGTTCCGGGCGTCCCGAGGTTTTTTGGGATGGGGAGAGAGACGGTGCCGCCAAAGGAGCGGTCCCAGGTCATGGCATTGAGGGTGGCCTTTCCGGAGATCCAGCGGGCCTGAAAAGTGAAGGTAAGGGTATCGTTGTCTCGAATATCAATGACGTCGATCTCGCAGCGGTTCGCTTTGACGTCGCCATGGCCGCTGGAGATGAGATGAAATTCACCGTTCGTGATGGTGCTGGCGTGGTGGGTGCCTTGGCAAAGCCAGCCATCATTGGCACTCCCTCCGGTGGCGAGGGTGACGCCGCTCCCGGGGAGGATATTGCCTCCACCATTACGGGAGAGGGCAAGATTCCTCATCGCAAGGTGGGCATCTCCGACGGCCTGGAGATGAAGCTCCTTGTAGTCTGAGGCCGATCCACGGGAGTTGTTCTGGAGGTAGGCTTCGGAGATTGTGAAAGTTTGGAAGGATGACTTGGTCGATTCATCCGAAGCGGCCCAGGCGCTTGCCTTGGAGTTGTCCATGTCGGGGTGGCGGAGTTCAAGGCTGCTGCCGAGGCCGCCGGCAAGTTCGGGCCAGTTTCCGCCGGTGTGGTAATGGACTTCGTCGGCGATGTTTCCCCAGGAATCGACGAGCTGAAGGAGTTCGCCGCGGTTGGAAAGTTGGCCGGTGTATTGGCCGATGAGGTTGGGATAGGGGGTGAAGTTTTCATTGGCCGCGATGACGAGATATTGTCCAGCCGCTAGGATCGTTCCGCTGGCGAAGGTGAAATCAACCCCGCTGGAAAATTTCCAATTCGACAAGTCAACGGGAGATTGTGACGCGTTAAAGAGCTCGATAAACTCGCCGTCGCGATGCTCGCTGGGAGGGTCAATCATGAGTTCGCTTAAGACAATGGCGGTCTCGCGTTCGGGTGCGTTGGCAAGCCCTTGGGAGCCGGTGCTGGTCACGTAGAATTGGCCAGAGCCATCCGGGAAGGCAGCGGAAAAATTCCGGGGGGCTTGCCGGGGAACTGCGACGGCATCGAGGATCGTGTTGGACCCGTTGATGAGGAAGAGCGTGAGTTCATCACCTGCGGGAAAGGAGTGGGCGAGGGTTAGGAAACCAGTTGGAGCGACGCTGCCGCTGAGAGCGACTTTGTCGAAGAAATCCGGCGAGCTGGCGAGAAAGAGGTCGGTGGTGTCGAGCGCTGCGGGGGAGGGGTTGAAGAGCTCGATCCAGATCGAGTTGCCGTTTTGGTCGAAGGCGGCCTCGTTTATTTTGAGACTGAAATCGGCTGAGCTGCTGGCATTGGGTGCGTTTGGGCTGGGCTGGGAAAAGAGGAACCATGAGGACGAGCCGTCTCCTTTGCGGCCGAGGGAACGACCGTCGAGCGGGACGAGGGCATCGATGGCATTGGCGATGGTCGTGCCATCGGGCTCGGTGAGATAGACCACGGTGTTTCCGCCCGTGGCGAGACCGGCGAGGCCGTAGTCGATCGCGACAAATCCGGAGGCGGGGACAGAGAAGCCGGAGGGGATTTGGTATTGGGTGAGGCTCCCCGGCGAGTCGCTGAGGAACCACCCGGTGAGATCGAGGGTGCTGCCACCGGGGTTGAAAATCTCGATGAAGCCGTCGGCGGCGGGGAGAACTTCATTGATGAGGAGGCTGGGGTTGGTCGGGGCGGCGATACTGAGGCGGGCGCCGAAGACACAGTCGGAGCTGCTGTCGTTGGTCTGGTGAACTTCGGCGCAAATGACGTTGAGGCCGTTGACGAGTGCGGAGCCGTTGTTGGTGGCCACTGCCAATTCCTCGGTGGCGTCACCCACGGTGCGGGAGGCGGTCGTTTTCCAACCGGCATTGGCGGAAGTGCCCAGTCCGCCAATCGGGGTGCCATTGAGGTAGAAGTAGACGCCATCGTCGGTGATGCTATCGAGAGTGACATCCGCGCCGGCACCGGGACCATTGTAGGTGAACTCTTTTCGGAAGTAGTAAGTGATGTGGTTGGACGCGGTGGCGCTATCGAGGAGTGGGGTTTGAAGCCCGGGCGAGGGAAGTGCGGAGTTCTCAAATCCGTAGAGGCCGCCGTCGTTGCCGGCATCGCCTTCCCGGGTCCAGCCCGCGTCGCCGAAGGTGTAACTGGTCTCTTTCCAAGTGGTTCCGAGGTCGCGGTTCTGGTCATTGAAGTCCCAGGTGTCGCCGTAGTTCACGAAGGGGAGTCCAGTCGAGAGGTTGACCTCGGGATTGGAGAAGGGTTCTTCGACGCTGAGGGGAGTGGAGAATCCGGGCGTGGGTGGGGCGGAGGTCCAGACGCGGTAGTCATCGATGGCATAGCTAGTGTCGCTGAGAATGAGGCTGTGACCTGCGCCATCGGCATGAAGGGGCCAGGGGTTTCGGTCATCGTATGCGAGGGTGCAACGAATGGTGCCATTTTTGTCCTTCAGGGTGATGCGCTCGCCGCCGTTGGCAAGCTGGCCGGTCCAGGGCCCGAAGACCCGGATGGTGGTGGGGATGGTGTAGGTCGCCCGGAAGGTGGCGGGATCGGTGTCACAAAAAATGATACGCTCAAAAGCCTTGAGGTAGGTGTTGAGTGGGTCGGCGGCGTTGAAATCGGGAAGGGTCAAGGAGACTCCATTGGTCAATTCCCAGAGAGCGATGTCGAAGGGAGTGGCGGTGAGGTTCTGCACCTCGATGAATTCGTGTCCGCCGGCAGCGGGGTGATACATGACTTCACTGAAGACGATTTGCTCGGCTTGAGAGGAGCCAATGAGAGTGACGAGGATTAAGAGGGAGTGCCTTAGGAACTTCATGGATATCGAGGGTGTTTCCAGATCGTTTCGCAACGTGAGGATCTGGTAAGTGTTCATAACCACAGGTTTATTCAAGGGCGAAAGGGATATTTGACTCAAAATGTAAATACTCCCTTGAACCTTGCCCGATTTTGGGCAAAGTTCGTGAGCCTTAATATTAAAGACGATGCGAGTAATTAAATTTCTGATCCTTGGCCTTACGATTTCCGCCCTCAGCAGCTGCCAGACCTTCCAAGGCCTTGGTCGTGACGTTCAGCGGGCCGGTAACGGTCTTGAAAACGCGGCGACGCGCTAGGCCGCTACGAGCGCGAAAGCGTTTCCTGATAGAAGTCGACCAAAGCGGCGGCTTCGCGCTGAATGGTATAGTGTTCTTCCACTTCCTGTCGGCCTGCGATCCCCATTCCGGCGAGGTCGGTTGAACGTAGGAGGCTGTCGAGGGCTCTTTGCGTTGCGGGGAGATTGCCGCACGGGACGGTGAGTCCGTGTAAGTCTTCAGTGATAATATCCTGCCAGGCTCCGGCGTGAGAGGCCAGGACGGCGCAACCGCTGGCCATCGCTTCGAGGACGGTGAGGCCGAAGCCTTCGTTACGAGAGAGGGCAGCCACGAGTGACATCCCTTGGAAAAGTCCCGGGAGTTCAGATTGAGGTCTTTCTCCGTGGAAGATGATTCGCGTCGAGAGTCCCGCGACCTCAATCTTGGCTTGAAGCTGTTTTTGGTAGTCTCGGAATTTCGGGGTCGTTTCCCCAACGATGATGATGGTAGGAGCCGGATCTTTCTTGAGGAGGGGAATGGCGGCCTCGACTAGGAGATCGATGCCTTTGGAGGGGCGGACCCGGCCGAAGATGCCGAGGCCGTAGTCCCCTGGAAATCCGAGGGCCTGCCAGGCCCTTTTCTTGTCGGAAGGGGGCTGGTAGCGCGCCAGATCGATGCCGTGAGGGATGATGATGTCGGCGGGTCTTTTGAGGTAGGAATTCGCGGCCGAGCAGGTCGTGACGATGCCGTCCATCTGATTCATGAGCCAACGGGTGAAGTGGGAGTGATGCCGCTGGGCGGTCGAGGTGAAGATGATCTTGAGTTTTGCGCCGAGTTTACGAGCGGCGAGAGCTTGCATCATTTCGTCATTTCGACGCGCGTGGAAGATGCGGGTTTGATCGCGGAGGGCAATGACTTCCCGGAAGGTGACAACGGGGGTGTCTTCGTCGAGGTGGTGCTTGCCCAAGACGACGAGAGGCATGCGTTTTTGCACCGCGGGGAGAGTTTGTCGCATGGTCGAAGTCACACCGGAAAAGCGCTTGTTCGAGTTGCCAAGGATGAGTCGGGGTACGTTCATCTAGTCGATTTCGGTGGGGTCGTTGGCACGCGGGGCGAGGCAGAGTCCGATGGTTCCGATCAGGAGAAGGTAGCAGGCGAGAAGTTCGAGGTAAGCCTCTACGGTGAGTGGGACGTCCGGGTGGTAATTCGCGCCGAGGGAGGCCTTCCAGAGAAGCGAAGTTCCCAGGAAGCGGGCTAGGACGAAGATGAGCATGAAGGCCGAGGCGAAGAATCCGGCGGCGGGCCGCGAGACGAATTCGCCAATGAACTGGCCAAGATGGCGGCGGTTAGTGGCGAACTTGAGGAAGGCGTAGATGCCCAATGGGATGAAGAACCACTCCACCGCGAAATGAGTGGTGCGCTCGATCAAGGTGTCACTTTCGCCCAAGGCGGAGGCGAGGGTGAGAGCACCCATGATTTGGTAGAAGGGGCCCACCTCGCCGGCGGGGCGCGCGGCTCCAAACCAAAAAGCCGACGTGGTGAGAAGAAGGATGAATTGCAGGGCTTCGACGATCCCTTCCTCGGTGGGGAGGGTGGGATTGTCAGGAAGCCAGGCGGGGAAGAAGATCGCGAAAGAGCCTGCGAGGACGAGGGCAGCCGAGACGAGCGGTTGTTTCCAGGGCTTTTTAGAGGGCTCTTTCACGGCAGAGAACCTCGCTGATGGGGACGGGTGGTGCAAGGGATTCGTGTCTTTCAATAGCAGACGTTGAGGAGGGTTAGGCCGTCGGGTGGGGCGGCCAGGGGGGATTTTTTGCCGTTTTTGGTGGGAGAGTTGACGAGGTCGTAGAGGTCGTCTTGGCGGAGGTAGCCTTGGGCTGCTTGGACGGCGGCACCGGTGAGGAGGCGGACCATTTTATAGAGGAATCCGTTACCGGTAAAGGTGACAAGATAACCGTCGGTGATTTGTTCAAAGTCAGCGCGGGAGATTTGGCGGAGGTAGTCGGTGTCTTCGGTTTCGTTGCCCCGGTTGGCGGCGAAGGCGCGGAAGTCGTGCGAGCCGTGGTAAAATGAGAGGGCTTCCTCGAGATCGACGGGGTTAAGTTGGCGGGGGAGATGCCAGGCGCGTTTCGCGAAGAAAGGGGGAAGGATGGGCGCGAGGGAGAGATGGTAGGTGTAGGTTTTCTCGAGCGCCGAGAAGCGGGCGTGGAAATCATCGGGGGCTTCCTCGCATGCCATGATGCGGATGGCGGATGGAAGCTTACGATTGAGCGCGGGAACCCAGTTGAAGGGGTTCATCGTGAGGGTGTCAGGGGAGTCGAAGTGGGCCACTTGTCCAAGAGCGTGGACGCCGGCATCGGTGCGGCCGGAGCCGTGGAGGCGGATGGGTTCCTTGGCAACTTCAGCGATCGCTTTCTCAATGCGTTCCTGAATGGTGTCGGCATTGGCTTGGATTTGCCAGCCGCCGAAGTCGGCGCCGTCATAAGCGATGGTGAGTTTGAGGCGCATTGGGGGGATCGGTTACCAAAATATTCAGAAACTTTGCGAGAGGAATCTTTTGATCTTCGCGTGCTCGCAGCGTGCGATGTGAGACCTCATTTTGAGGTGCTTTTCGTCCTGCCGACCGTCTTGGTCGAGGCCGCCGAGGTTTGCGCCCTGAGAGACGAGAAGGAGAATGGGATCGATGACGGGGATCGTTCCGAAGTGTTTGGCGCGGGCGATGATCCGCTCGGTGTTCCCCATGCCATAAAGGCCTTGGAGAAGCTCCAGCTTGAGTGGTGGATCGCCAGCGGTGGTGAAGACACCGAGGACCGGATTACGGAGATCGCGGTAAGTTTGCAGGGTTCCTTTGAGCAGTTTTGCGATGCGGTAGAGTTCGTCCCGGGTCCCGACCAGGTCGGCGTCTTTTGAGGTGAAGGGGCGGAAGGTTTCCGCATGAGCGATGCGGTCGTAGTAGACTTGAGCCCAAGCATTGACGGCGTGGCCGCCAACGAGGACGATGCTTACTCCATCAGTCACCAGTGCTTCAAGTAGCGGTTGGTATTCTGAGATATCGACGGGCTCATGAGACTCCGACATTACAAAAGTAGTCAGCGATTTTGACGGACCGGATCCATTCCGCGGTGAACATCGAATTTTCGCGCTGAAGCTCCTTCGGGGTGACTTCTCCGTTTGTGAGGCGTTCGGCATCGCGACGGCGGCGGTCCGCTTTCTCGCGCATGCGGCGATCCACAGCAGCGTCATCGATGACAATATTTCCCTCGGAACTCATACTTCGAGAGTAAGGTAAGCGAAGGAATGCGTCAAGGAGGCTGATGTGAGGGTATTTCGTTACCAGCTGAGGTATTCGGTGAGGATTTCGAGGGCGGCGGCTTAGTCGATGGCGAGGAAGGGAGGGCTGTTCATTGGTTTGTTTCTCTTCCAGCTTGAACCCCTTGGGAACTTCCTCGCGGCGAAGATGGGCGATCACGAGGCTTTTTCATGGCAAGTGATCGGGTTGAGCTTTTGAAGATAACTCAGCAGCTCCGCCTGATCTGCGGCAGATAAGTTTTCGGGAAATTGTGTCATTTCCTGTTGTCTCATAGTCTGACTCTTGCGGGATGTAAGGTGAGGGTCATTCCCGAAAGATCCTGCCGTTACGGCGGGAAACTTAAACCATACTTTCTAACACCTGGAGAAGGGGACGACCGCGCAAATAACCTCAGGCCCACAACGACCAACACATGAAAGACCTTGAAAGACCTTGAAAGACCTTGAAAGACCTTGAAAGACCTTGAAAGACCTTGAAAGAGGCAAGTCATTGCGGGCTCGATAATCTTTGCAACGAGTGCGGGATGTTGAAACACCGATGAACTCACAAGCCCATCCCATAGACTTTTCGCCACACCCGACCACGCTCTCCCAACAATCGCGTGGGGCGAAAGTCCTTTGCGCCATCGCTTTCCCTCCTTGACACTTCTTCCCGAATGAGATTTCATAGATGTTCTCATGAACATTAGTAAAGAAAATACCCCAATGCCGCCCGCGAGTTCCCGTGGAGCTTTCTCCTCCCGGCCTCCAAGCTTTGTGCTCATCCCCGCACCGGGAATTTCGCCCGGTATCATCTC
>Ga0222650_1000758_pt1 | contig 21833 bp, 19 predicted proteins | sample AntAcemetagen367_FD_179820 | JGI IMG/M metagenome (GOLD analysis project Ga0222650, IMG submission 179820) | Saline water microbial communities from Ace Lake, Antarctica - #367 | ecosystem: Environmental > Aquatic > Non-marine Saline and Alkaline > Saline | place: Antarctica: Ace Lake... | reverse complement strand
CGATAGAAAAGAACTGAAGCAACTCGGGAACATAAAAAAGCCCCCCTAAGAAAATTAATCACGCGAAAACGCGACTCAATAAAATTTTCAAATCCTAGCCCTCGACCAAGTCCGACAGACTGCTAGATTAACCCGTCCAATCTCTTCGTAGGGGATGAGAGTAGGCTCAGCGCTTTCTGGTCCGCCGAGAGCAGATTCCAGTGTTGGAGATTTCAGGACATGGAAGAAGCGGGTTCCCTCGTCCTTCATGATGCGGGTCACACATTCCTCGATATCAGAATCGGAGGGTTCTACTCCGGCACTCTTGGCGGCGCTTCGCAAGATGTTGGAAACGATCACGCGCTCGGCAAGGTTGTCAGGCCGGTAGAACTTCTTCAGAAACTCCTCGACGAAGATCAGCTCAATCTCAGCCTTTCCTTGCGTGGCTTCCCACTCGATTCCTCCTGGTGACTCCCCGGGCGTAGTCGCAGACTGCAAGTCCCATTTGTCAACATTCTGGAACTCCAACACGAATCGCACGCTATTCGGAATCCAATCAGGATGCTCGGATGACAACACAGGCAGAACACGCTCGAGCCAGTTGAGAAAGCAGTCCCAAATTCGGTAGACCAGATTGCTGGAATCAGGATTCTTAGGAATGGTGTTAGCCTCAAGCCACCATGCTGCATCTTGACACTCAATACAGCCGCGAAGCTTCCGCTCGTTTGCCGCAGAGTAGTCCAAATATCTTAAATTGGTCCCTTGGTCCGGGTTCAGGTCTGGTCCTCCTCGCTGAAGCAGGACCCATCCATCCCCGTCCGGAGAGGTGAGACAATGTCGATCAATCGTTGTCTTGAGCTGAACATTCAGATCCTGGGCGTGTCCCTCGCCAATCCAGACCATACCTTGGCTGCCGCGTGGATCAATCTCGTTGGGGAGCAAGGTGAAGTCCTGCAGCTTCCAATAGGCATAGAGGTTCAGTAATCCCGCCGTGTTGATAAACTGAACATTCGCATCTCGCGTGAACTGTTGTTGGAGCCCCAGATACCAAAGACGCTTGGCGTTAAAGTCCTGATCCGTTGAGAGCGTTTGCCAATCAGCCAACCCAGAAGAAAAGAAATGCCAGTTGGGTCGCAATTCCTTTAGGCCGATCATGACGGGCCTTCCAACTCCTGCGATGGCCAGAAGGACCAAGCCTCCGCGAAAGCCCTCGATTGATTCACCAGCGATACAGCAGTCTTCCACGAACTTCGTGAAATCATCAACCTGCTGGTCAGTGAACGATTCGACCTCCTCAAGATTGCCTCCTTTGCTCACCGGTGAATTCAGGACCAGCGAGATGACAGGCATCCCGTAATCAAATTGTCCGGAGCAACGATAGATAGGTGGGGTGCTATCTGGGAAGGGTGGTAACTTGATTTCCCCGATGTTTTCGACACCCAAACGCTTGACGACGTCGTTGACAAAAAACTCGAAATTTTCCTTCTCGAAGAATGTGTCGGACCATCCTCCCATATTTGGAACCACACTCAGAATATGAGACACTGCTGCGCAGCACAGGCACGAGGGCGAGGCGACGAGGAAACCATCCTCCGAGGGCATCAAAGGGCAGTGCTCAAGCGGGGAACCAAACAGAGGGTTCGACTCGAAGTCACCAGCCGCCTCAATATTGAATAGGAACGGTGCCAGTTTTTTGAAATCGATTCCTCGCTGGGAAAGGCGGTCCACATCGAAGTGAATGGCCTCGGAATGTTTGGCGATCCGATCTTCGGCGGGGATTTTGATTGAGGCCGCAGGCGATGAATCACTCTCACTGTAGCGACGGTGGACGAGCTCGTCCGCGACTGCCTCGCTGACTTTGAGCAGCTCAAGGACTTGCTCGTAAGTTTCTCGGAAGCCAGGGAAATCTGTCTTCTCTTCAAGAAAGAGGAGGAGTCTCTCAAGGATGAAGTCGGCATTGGAGAAGATCCCGGGATAAACCCGAAACCCACCGCTCGGAGTGCAAATGTAGCCGACAAAAGCGTCCTCGGTTGGATCTTCCTGTTGGGCCATGGGAGAGGCGTCGAGTAGCGCGGCCCAATTTTTTAGGTCAGGGAACTCAGCTTGCTTCGTTCCCCGGCAAGAACAAACAGCCAAGTGGAGCAAGACCTCGATCCTGATTGTGTTTGCGTGTAGCTCCGGGAAGGTTTCCATCGAGGAAATGAGCCGAACGGCAGGGCCCAGCTCGAATTCCTTTAATGATCCGCACAGTTCCTCATGAGCCTGACAGAGTGCCCCGATTGAGCGATCAGGTGGCTCAAGATCTGCTTTCATCTGCTCAAGCAGATCTTTCATCTGCTCGAGTTTTTCCGGGGTGATCTGTTCGGGAATGTCCATGGCTATAGCTCGCCCCGCAAGGCGCGTTGTTGGAGGGAAGAGAAGAGGTTTCTAGAATTCTCGGCCAGCTTAAGGGACTTGAGTGATTGTTTTGACACTTCAGTGCAGACGGATACAGACTCTAGTTGCTTGGAAATTGGAGGAAGAGGCACCTCAAAGGCCCTGATTTGATCAAAATTGAGCCCGGGCTTGGTTTGGCCATGGAACGAGTTTTTGACGAGTCGTTGTCCTTCATCCATGGACAGGAAACGGGCAAGGAACTCTGGATCTAGAGATTCATTTACCCTGAGGATTGCTACGTGCTGGCTAACGTATGACCCGGCAAGATTATCAGGCGCACGTGCGATTCGGCCGATGAGTGAGCCAGTTATTGTAAGCAGATTGGATCCGCACGCATCTTTCCTGTTGCCACAGAAGGGGCGGAAGGAGTCATGAAATCTGGTAAATGTAAGCAGGACGTGCAAACTAAAGGTAAATGAATGATTTTTGCGACGACCATCAAGGGCAGTTGGTGGCAACTCACAAATCGACATTCTTAAATTGGAGCCAGCGAGTGTCAGGAAAAGTCGTTGTTGAGAATGACTTGTAGCCTCTTTAGGCAGTTCCACGCTCAGTTAATCACGTCTGGGGAACGCAATGAATTATTGCCCTATAATTGCCCTAGGCTGAAATAGGCTCCCGAAGAATTCTCCGTAACTTACTGATGGTAAGGTAGGGCCGGTGGGATTTGAACCCACGACCAAGGGATTATGAGTCCCCTGCTCTAACCGCTGAGCTACAGCCCCTGAGGTGCGGGCGGAGATTCTCACGAGGAAAGCGATGAATCAAGCTCTCTTCATACTGCTTGCAGATTGAGCGTTGGGGCTTCAAACAGGGGTGGTGAGTTTTGCGGTGATTCTTCAGGCCATTTTGCCGGTCTATTTTTTGGTGGGGGTGGGATTTGCCCTTCGTTCTCTTGAGGTGGTGACTCCGGAAATGGAGAAGGGGATGTTGAAGCTCGTGATCCATTGTTTGTATCCCTGTCTGATTTTAGATAAAACCTTGGGTAATGATTTGGTTCGCCAGATGGACGTCTTGGCGTGGGGGATTGGACTGGGGTTTGGGTTGGTGATTGCCGGGATGGCCGTGGCCTATGTCACGGGGCGGGCTCTGGGATTACAGCCGGGAACCGGACGGCGAACTTTTTGCGTGGCGGTGGGGACTCAAAATTATGGTTACATTGCCATTCCATTGCTTGGGGCTCTCTTTGTCGTGGGGGGAGATGAAAGGGTTTATGGCGTTCTTTTTATCCATAGTCTTGGAGTAGAAATTGCGATCTGGGTGGTGGGCGTGATGATCATGACGGGATCTGCTTTGGGGAATCCCAAGCTCCTCATCAACGGACCAACAGTGTCGGTGGTTCTTGGGGTGGTGTTGTCGTGGACCGGCGCTTGGCAGTTTTTTGAAGCCTCTGGAGGTGGGGTGGCGGGGGCGAGTCTGCGGCAGGCGATGTCGTGGATGGGAGCGTGCGCCTTTCCAATGGGGCTGATTCTGATTGGTGCGACGATGTGTGGTTTGGTGGGGAAAGAGAAGCTGTCGCCCAAGGTTGCGACCGGTTCGCTTTTGGTGCGGATTGCGATCATGCCGGTTTTTTTTCTGGCTGCTGCGAAATGGTTGCCGCTCATTCCGGAATTGAAACAGGTCCTTCTCGTTCAGGCATCAATGCCCGCTGCGGTGAGCCCGATCATTGTGGCGCGACACTATGGCGGAAGCCCCGGGGTGGCGGTGCAGGCGGTGATCGCAACGTCAATTGTCGCCCTCGTGACAATGCCCTTGTGGATTTCCTGGGGAATTCGGTTTATCTTCGGCTAAGATGATACGCTTTCTTATTCCCTTCCTTTTTTCAGCTTCGGTTCTCGGAGACGAGAAAGAGCCGAGCGCGCCCGAGAAAAATGGGTCTTCGTCCTTTGCTGAGAAACTTCTCGGAAAGAATGGCGGAAATCGCCTTTTTTACTATCCGACCAAGAGTGCCCCAGATATTCCTTCGAAATACGGTCACCGCTTTGAGGATGTCAACTTCAAGTCGGAGGATGAGACTAAGCTCCACGGTTGGTTTTTACAACCTGCCGAAGGGGTGAAGCCAAAAGGAACGATTGTTTTTCATCACGGGAATGCCGGGTCGGTGGGATACCATATTGCCTTTGTGGGATGGATGGTTCGAGAGGGTTACCAGGTCCTGATGTATGACTATCGAGGGTTTGGTAAATCTGAGGGAAAGATCACGCGGAAGGGGTTGGTCGAGGATACGAGGGCTGCCCTAAGCTATGCCACAACACGAAAAGATGTTGATGCCCGCCGCCTCATCTCGTTTGGGCATAGTCTGGGTGGGGCGAAATCTCTGGCTGCTCTTGGGGAGAAGATGATTCCCGGAGTGCGCGGAGTCGTTTGTTTTGCCGGGTTCGCCTCTTATCAGGACATGGCGCGAAAATTTGCAGGGAAAATAGGGGGGGATCTTGTCAGCGATGACTATTCCGCCCGTGACTTTGTGGCGAAGATTTCGCCCGTTCCGATCCTGATCGTCCATGGCACCGAGGATCGAACCGTTCCAATTTCGCAGGGTGAGCTTCTTTTTCAGAAGGCGAAGGAGCCAAAGACGATCTATCGCATCAAAGGGGGGAGTCACACCAGAGCGCTCTGGATGGACGACGGCAAGTATCGCAAAAAGGTTCTGGGCTGGATTGAGAAGGTTCTCGCATCCTAGGCCGAATCCCGATTTGGCCTTTTTGGTCGGTTGCAATTCCGAGAATTTAGGAAATGATAGGGCGATGAAACGAGTACTCTTAATGACTGTTGCTCTTGGGCTTTTCGCTCAGGCTGATGAAGAAAAGGAAAAGAAGATGGTGCGTGGTCACGTTTTCGCTTGGCCTTTCGCCGAAGTCGCAGAAATGCAGCCACGGGGAGGATCGACGCAGGGCACCAAGGTGACTTTAGATGAGAAGCCCTCTGAGGCTTGGCAAAAGTTACAGACGAAAGCGCCGACAAAGGTCGAGAAAGACAAGCGGGCAATTCTTGCCTTCGCTGGAAGTTATCGAGTGAGTTTCGATTTCATCGAAACGATAGGGTTTACCCCGAATTATGAACCGCAAAAGCCTTATTTTTCCTGGGGAACCGAACACGTGCAGGTTCTTGTGAGTGAGGACAATTTTGTCAGTCTCCAGCACAGTTTGGTGATGTATTTCAAAGACGAGGATGGCCAGGAATCCGGTCCTATGGTGATGAAACACTGGCGTCAGGATTGGCGCTATGAAGACACCAAGCTTCATACCTACAGGGGGAATTCAAGGTGGTCGCAAGAAACTCGAAAGCCGAGGGAGGTTCGTGGCAAGTGGACCCAGACGGTATTTCAGGTGGACGATTCTCCACGCTACGAGGTCGTTGGTGATTGGCAGCACGTGGGTGGCATCTCGACGTGGAGGAGTGAGTCCTGCTGGCGGCCGTTGCCGAGGCGTGAGTTTTCGGTTCGGAGTGATTATCAGGTTCTACAAGGGGTTCACGAACTCGCGGTGACCCCAAATGGCTGGGTGCACACCCAGCAGAATCAGAAGGTCGCCTTAGGTGAAAAAGGGAAGGTGACAATCTTGGCCCAAGAACTGGGAGTGAATCGCTACGAGCGGATCAGCGAGCCGTCCCTCATGGCCGCTGAGGTGACCTTGGAAAAGACCGGCCGGTATTGGGCGGAGGTTCGCAAGGTGTGGTCGGAAGTTTATGAGGCGCACGAGACCTTCTCGCTCAAAGCGAAAGTGGATGAGAAAAAGCTCTATCAATATCACTTCGGTTACGCCATGAAGCTGGAGGGAGCAGATGAGCCCTATGATGCTGAAGCCGGGCGTGCCCACGCGCGTGAGACGATTGAGAAGTTTGTGCAAAAAGGACCTGCGGGGAAAGCGGGTAAGTATTGATGGGGACACTATGGATCATTTGTGGTCCCGCCGGAGTTGGGAAAAGCACTCATGCCAGGAAGAAGGCGGCCGAACTTGCGGCGTGCTTGCTGGACAGTGATACCGTGACCGAGCCGGTGGTGAGAGCCGGAATGCGACTCGGAGGTGAGGATCCCTGGGACCGGGATTCCGCGGTCTACCGCGCCGCTTTTCGCGTACCCGTTTACGAGTGTCTCTTTGCGACCGCAGCAGAGAATTTGCCGCACACCGATGTCGTTCTTGTCGGCCCCTTTACGTCCGAGATTCGGAGTCCGGAATGGCTTAGCGAGTTGAGAGCGAGGTTCGGGGTTGAAGTGAAGGTGATTTTTGTCACCTGTGATGAGGAGGAGCGGAAGAGGCGCATTGAGCTTCGGGGCAATCCCCGGGATGAACTGAAGGTGCGCGATTGGGAGGCGTATGTGGCATCGTCCGATGTTCGTCCGCCCGTTTTCGAATACGAATGTCTTCCGAATGAGCGGCTTAAATCTTGAATGTGTCCGCTCACGTGATACTCCGTGACCATGTGGGTATGGTCAAAATTGTCTGCCGTGAAGTGGTTGGATGCTTGGGAAGAAAGATTTTACGGGAATCCCAACTCGGTCATTAATGAAATCAAGGGCGGGAAGTCGATCCGGGTTGAGGTTTACTGCGAGGAAGAAAAAGGGGCTCTTGAGATCCAGGCGCTCTTTGGGGGATCGGTGCGGGAATTGAAGACTCGAAATTGGGTTGCAATGAGCGCGCCCAAGGTCGAGCCACTCATGATTCGCGATCGCCTTGTCATTTCGCAGGTGGAAGTTGCGGAGGGGAGTTATCCTGGGAAGCATGTCATTGTCGTTCCCCCGGAAATGGCTTTTGGCACCGGAGATCATCCCACGACCGCGACCTGTCTGAGGCTTCTCGTTGATCATTCCTCGAAAATGGACGACGGATGGAGTTTTCTTGATCTGGGCACGGGAAGCGGTGTTTTGGCGATGGCGGGTAAATTATTGGGCGCTGGCGAAGTGCAGGCGTTTGATTACGATCCCAAGGCCGTCGAGGTGGCGGCGCTAAACATGAAACGCAACGGAATCCCCGAGATCAAAATCTTTGAGGAAGACGTTTTTCGTTGGAAGAACAAGAAGCGATTTCAAGTTGTGGCGGCGAATCTGTTCTCGACCGTCCTCATCGAGGCCCTCCCTTTAATCGCCAAATGGATTGAAGATAAGGGACTTTTGATCCTCTCGGGGATTTTGGCTGAACAATGGCACGAAGTTCGGGCTACGGCCGAGGCTTGCGGGTTTGAGCTGATCGCCCACAAAAAGATCGGCAAGTGGGTCACGGCTTCTTTCAATGCTTCGTGATCAGCAGCGGCTTAAATTCAAAAAATTAGGCAGGGAAACCTCATTTGCCTTGCAACGAGTCCTGCAGCTGTGCAGAAAAACCCCGCTCCCCGGGGAGAAACGCGCCAATCGCCACCAAAGATGTTTTTTCCCGGTTCTGGGGTATCATTAACCTACCAAACATCATGGAAAGTCTCTCAAAACGCGTCACCTCTGTGACCCCCTCGCTGACCCTTTCAGTCACCAATCAAACCAAGGCGCTTCGTGCCGCTGGAGAAGAAGTTTACGGGCTGGCCGGTGGCGAACCGGACTGCGACACTCCTGAGTTTATTAAGCAGGCAGCCTACACTGCGATCGCAGAGGGCAAGACTAAGTATACGCCGGCTGCCGGAATTCCCGAGCTTCGCGAGGCTCTCTCTGAGAAACTCAAGAACGAAAATCAGCTCGACTACGAGCCGAGTCAGATTTGCGTCACGTCCGGAGCGAAGCAGGCTTGTTATAATGCCATCCTCGCGATTGTTGAGGAGGGCGATGAAGTCATTATTCCTTCACCTTACTGGGTGAGCTACCCTGAGATGGTGAAGCTCGCTGGGGGTGTGCCCGTCCTGGTCGAGACCAAGGAGAGCAACAAGTGGAAGATTACCGCAGACGAGTTTGAGGAGGCCATGTCTCCGAAGACCAAGATGATCATTCTTAATACACCCGGCAACCCGACGGGGTCGGTTTATAGCCGCAAAGAGATTGAGGACATCGTGGAAGTGGCTTCTTACGAAGACATCATCATCCTTGCCGACGAAATTTACGAGCACCTCGTTTACGGGGAAGAGAAGCACGTCAGTGTCGCTTCGGTGAACGAAGATGCTTATAACCTGACCATCACTGTGAATGGCTTTTCCAAGTCGCACTCGATGACAGGTTGGCGTGTCGGTTACACTGCGGCTCCTGCTGCAATCGCAAAAGCGCTCTCGACCATTCAGGGGCATACCACGTCGAATGCCACAACCTTCGCCCAATACGGTGCTTTGGCCGCTCTTAAGGATCCAGCCTCCGCGGGCTTCATTGAAAACCTGCGTGGTGAGTATGATGTGCGCCGTCAATTTATGTTGGCCCGCCTTAAGGCCATTCCCAATGTCAGCGTGGTGGAGCCTAAAGGGGCCTTCTACTTCTTCGTGAATTGCACCAGCATGGGGATCAAATCGGTGAACCTTTGTGACAAACTTTTGACCCGCTATAAGGTTGCGGCCGTTCCCGGCGTCGCTTTCGGCCATGACATGGGAATCCGAATCAGCTACTGCACGACGCTGGATGTCCTCAACGAAGGGATCTCACGTTTCGAAGAGTTCTGCCGGTCTCATTGAAGCGGAGCGGCTTCAATTCTACTTCTAAAAAGGCGCGGGAAACCGCGCCTTTTTTGTGTGGGGTTCAATGAGAGGTTCTAAAAGAAGCCGAGGCGTTGGGGGGAGTGGGCGCTAGATCGGTTGCGAGGAGTCTGTCATTGAAATTTTGAAAAATCTTCGGACGTTTACGAGGAAGGTTGTTTCATGAATCCCAGTGAGAATCGCGAGTTCCCGTGAAATGGTGACGAGGTTTACGGGGTGGTTGAGATCGCCGAAATCGAAATCGGGGGTAGGCGGTGCCATGTCAGGTGCGTCAGTTTCGATGAGGATTCGTGCTGGTGGGAGGGACTGGAAGACTTCCCTCACTTTTACTTTCCTGGGGTGGAGGAAATAGCCCGAGAACGAAAAATAGGCCCCTAACTTGAGGCACTCGTTGGCAATTTCTTTTGATCCGGCGAAGGAGTGGAGGAGGAATTTGGGCAGGGCGGGGGCGGCGTGGAGTTCCGCTAGGAGAGGGCCCCAGGCTTTGAGGCAGTGGATGGTAAGAGGGCGATTCAGTTCGACGGCGAGAGCGATTTGCTGACGGAAGACTTCGTGCTGAGCGGTGAGATCGGGGTGTGCCATCCAGCGGTCGAGACCGCACTCTCCGAGGCCGGCCCGGGGATGGTTCTTCAGGTAGCGGGTGAGGGTCTCAAGCCACCCGGGGGAGCGGTTGTCTCCTTTCCAAGGATGAAGTCCGAAGGACGGGGTGACGAACTCGGGATACTCTTGGGCGAGGCGCGCAACTTCCGGCCAATCGCTTTCGCTGGTACCATTTACGACGCAGCCGGTGATCCCGGCTTCCTTCATGGTGTCAATCAACTGTCCCTGTTTTCCCAGAAAGCGGGGATCCTGCAGGTGATTGTGGGCATCGATCATGAATACTTCGCAATCAAGTCTACGGCGGCTTTTTGGAAGTCGTCCCCGCTTTTTGAGGGCAGCGAGAGGATCTCTTCCGGTTCCGCGTAAACCGAATCAGGTGCCCCCGGTCGTCGGTAGCAAAGGTCATAGTGATCGACTAAGATCGATTCGAGAAAGTCGCGCCATTGGCTTTCCTCAATTTGGCGGTGCCATGAATCAACTTGTTCATTTCCGCGGAGGCGCCGGAGTCCGTCGAGGGTTTCCTTCAGCGAATCAGGATGAGCGATGAAGTGTTCGTAGTCTTCGGCGAGCAGCTTGCCTCTCTCGTGGATGGACAGCTCGAGGAGGACGACCCTTCCTTCTCCGAGCCTTTTCCAGAGTGGTGGGGGGCATTGCAGGCGGCCGATGCGATTTGATTCCGCTTCGGTGAAAACGGGACGGTCGGGATCGAAGTTATGAAAAGCTTCCCAGAGCTTGGATTCAAAACACTTTTGGCCGGGTTGGGGACTGCCGGGGGCCTTTCCTAGAATAGAGCCCCGGTGGTTGGCCAGTCCTTCAAGGTCGAGAATTTGCGCTCCTTGACGTTGTAACTCATGGAGAAGGCGGGTTTTGCCGCATCCCGTGAGTCCGCCCAGAACGATGAGGTCGGGTTTTGGGGGCGAAATGAGGGGTTCGAGATCCGAGATCAAGAATTTGCGCCATGCCTTATATCCGCCATTGAGAACGCGGGCCCGCCAGCCGATGGCCCGGAAGATAAGGGCCATGGAGTTGGAGCGAAGATTGCCACGCCAGCAGTAGATGAGCGGTGCAAAGGAACTGGGAAGATGAGCGAGTCTCTCCGAGAGATGAAGATGGATGTTCTTCGTGATCAAAGTCGCGCCTAGGCGGCGCGACTTATAGGGACTTTGGGCGTTGAGTAAACCAACCTCGTGCCGTTCCTCATCGCTGAGGACGGGGAGATTAATGGCCCCGGGGATGTGATCCTCCTCAAACTCCGCGGGAGAACGGACATCAATAATCTCAGAAAATTCCGGAAATAATAAAGGGAGGTCAACGCGCTCGGGAAGATCCATGAGTTCAGGATTTCACCTCGACGACCAATCCGACTTCGACGCAAACGCCAAGCGGGAGTGAAGAGCAGCCGACGGCGGCACGAGAGTGTTTTCCGGCTTCTCCAAAAATTTCAACGAGAAGGTCGGAGGCTCCATTGATGACTTGGGGGTGTTCCGTGAAATCAGGTTCGGCATTCACAAATCCGCTGATCGAGACGATGCGCTCGACCTGATCAAGCGAACCCAATTCAGCCTTGATGACGGCGAGTCTGGTGAGGATGGCCACCCGAGCCGCTTGCTGGGCAGTCTCGACATCGCATTCCGTCGGGACTTTCCCGAGGAATTTCTGGTCGCCCATGATGGGGAGACCTCCCGAAATATGGAGGAGGTTCCCGGAGCGCACGGCATTGACATAAGAGCCAATAGGATTGGCCGCTTCGGGGAGTTCGAGGCCAAGTGCGGCCAGTTTTTCTTCAGGAGTCATCGGAGGCTTTGGTGGAGGTCTTGGGTTTCGTGTATTCGTTGGTAAAAAGAGCAATGAACTTGCGGCCCGACTTGCTAAGGCTGGCCTTTCTTCCTGCCCCGGTGAGGCGTCCTCGGGTGTAGAACTCGTGCTTGGATCGGGTGGTGCGGACGTAAGTGATGGTGGCCTGAGAGACCTCGCGATGGCTTGGGACGACGGAGAGGGGAATGCCTGAATCTGTGAATGAGATCTCCCATGAGGGGCTCGGCGAGGTGTGGTCTCCTTTCTGCAGCCAAGGGTATCTCTGGGTGATCTCAAGCTCGTTTTTTCTAGGAATGGCGACTTTGAAATAGGGCGAAGCGCTTTCCAGGAAAGAGGGAATGGTCACCTGATCGCTGGCCTCGGTGGCGAGAAATAAGGAGGCAATATCGATCCCAATGAGGTTGCGGCCATCGTAGATCCCATGTGTCGTTCTCGCTCCGATCCAGTCGATAAAGTTTTCGGTGGAAAGCATGCAAAATTCCAGATGAAGATGAGCGCGAGCCCGGTTGATCCCGGCACCAGTGTATCCCATGATACCAATTGGAAATCCTCCGATGACCTTTTCGCCAACCTTGATGTCCACCCTTGAGAGATGGGCATAGAGGCTAAAGAAAGGGCCGCAGTCGAAGTCGTGCTTGATGACAAGATACTTCCCGTAGCTGCTGCCACCGGCGCTGTTGTTAACATGGACGATTTCGCCATCGGCGATGGCGCGGACCTGGTCGAGCGGGTTGCCACTGCGGTCACGCTTGGTTGGCTTGATGTCTAATCCTTCGTGGAATTGCGTGGCAATTGTGCCGTCTTTTTCAGTCTTAATGACAGTACGAACAAAGCCGTATTGTCCGGCCGTCCAGTGCTTGGATGCCTTCTTATCCGAGTAGCGGAGGACATACATGTAGAAGTCCTCCGGGACCCCGTCATATAAGGCCCGGTTATCGGTCGGGAGGATTAATTTGAGAGGCTCCGCCGCCGCAAGAGTGAGGGGGAGAAGCAGGAGAATCGAGAATATCTTCATTTACTGGGATCGGCGTCGGTTGCGTTCTTTTTGAGCTTCTTTCGCTTCTTTCTGGGCTGCTCTGCGTTGCTCCTCGTGTCCTTTGATTCGTTTCTTCCACTGCTTGGTGGTTTCGCCGGTGATGGGCATGGCGTATTCAAAGCGGATAATTTCTACCTGTTGGATCCCTTGCCAAATCACTAATTTGCCATCGACAACAGGGCGGTCGATGAAGACGGCATCGACCGCACGGCCGTTCAGCATGGCGACGAGCCATTTGTCCTGATTGCTGGTAGTGAGCGCGGCAATTCTGCCCGCTGCCCCTTTTTCGAAAGTGAAGGCGGCTCCAAAGGTGCCGTCCTCAGTGACAAAGTGTTTCAGGGAAGTGATTTCCTTGGTGAAGGTGGTGGGGCTTTTTCTGAAAAAGCGTTTCGTGTTTCCCATTTCGAGAGGGAAGACCATTTTGACCCCGTCAGTGGCATCGCCCTGGAGGTGGAAAGTGAGCCGGTTTTTTTGAGGGCGTTTGCCCATGGCAAGGACAGCGGGGGTCGCCATGGAAATAGCGAGGATTGCGAGGATAATACGTCGGGTCATGGTGTGGGTGGTTCGATGTTGGGGCAGAACGGGTTTTTTTTCTCGGATGCGATCGTTGTTTGAGGACCGTGGCCGGGAAATACTTTCGTTTCTTCTGACAAAAGGTAGAGTTTTCAGGGGAGAGAGTCGAGGAGTAGCTGATGATTCCCACCAGGAAGGTCGGTGCGGCCGATGTTCCCGTTGAATAGGGCATCACCGGCGAAAAGAAGAGATTCCGCGACGAGGTGGAAAGAAATAAAAGCGGGCGAGTGACCCGGGACGTGAGCGAGGTCAAAGTGGTGGCCTGAAATCTCGAGGGTGGATTGTTCCCCGATGACTTCATCGATGAACGAGGCAGGTGCCATCCTCGTCAGTGAGAAGAGAGCCATTGGTCTGGACGAATCAGTCGGTGTGGATGGAGAAGGTTCATGAGCGCAGGGCGTCGATGGCTGGGGCGATGGCCTCTGTTGGAATGGTGGCGCAGGTGATACCGTTGCCGAGCCGGTCGAGGAGGATAAAGGTTTTTTTACCCCTAGAGAATTTCTTGTCGCGGGAGAGTTTTTCAAGAATCAGCGAGGTTGGGATTTCTGCGGGAAGGGTGAGGGGGAGATGGAAATGAGCAAGAATTTTGAGGATTCGGTCACTGGCTTCGCGGGCGAGCCCGGCGTGATCTTCTGAGAGTTGGAGGGCGGCACGGATGCCGAGGGAGATCGCTTCACCGTGCAGGAGGGTTCCGTAGGGGACCGAGGCTTCAATACCGTGGCCGATGGTGTGGCCGAAGTTTAGGAGGGCGCGGGTCCCGGAAGTTTCCTGTTCGTCTTCCTCGACAACGCGGGCCTTGATCGCAACGTTTCGTGCGATGAGCCCGGCGGGGACGTTTTGATTGAGCGGGTCGAGTTGCTCGAGGTCGGCGAGCATCGCTTCGTCGCGAATGGCGGCGTGCTTGATGACCTCGGCGAAGCCCTCCCGGAATTCGCGACCGGGAAGGGTGAGAAGGGTCTCGGGGTCGGTGAGGACGAGACGGGGTTGGTGGAAGGTTCCGATGAGGTTTTTTCCTTCGGGGGTGTTGACTCCGGTTTTGCCGCCGACTGCTGAGTCGACTTGCGAGACGATGGTGGTGGGGATTTGGACAAAGGGAATACCGCGATAGAAAACGGCTGCGACAAATCCGGCGAGGTCACCGGTGACTCCGCCGCCGAGGGCCACAATGAAAGAGGAGCGGTCGTGACCGGCCTGGATGAGTTCGCGGGAGATCTTTTCGACTTCGGTCATCGATTTGGATCCTTCCCCGGCGGGGAAGAGGTGCGAGGTGAGGTCGTAGCGAGATTCCTTGAGGGAGGCTTCGACTTTGGCGAGAAAGTGGGGAGCGACATTGCTGTCGGTGATGATGGCGGCGCGGCCTTTGAGTCCGGTAGCGAGGATACGGGGGCCAGCTTCTGAAAGGAGTCCGGGTTCGACGAGGATGTCGTAGGATCGTGAGCCGAGGTTGACGTGAACGGTGTTCATTGATGACGGGAGCGGTGCCAGGTTGAGGTGTCTGGTTTTAGAAGAACCTCGACCGGTGACTCCGCGAGCTTGAATTCCCAAACAAGGTGCTTGAGAAGTGCGAGCGAGGCAAGCGCATCATAGAGAGCATCGTGCCAATTTCGATCCGGGGCGTGTTCGGCAAAGTCGGGGAGTCCGAGGGAAAGGCAGAGATTACCCAGAGAATGAGACTTTTCATTGGGCCAGGCGGCACGGGCGAGTTGGAGGGTGTCGATCCACGGGCCGAAGGGGTGGCCGGGGAAGGTGCGGAGGAAGCGTTTTTCGGTGCCGTGACCGTGGGCCACGATGGGGCCGCGTCCGAGGTTGCTTTTAAGAACGGGCCAGAGGGAGAGGAGGGAAGGGGCCTCGCGCAGGTCATCGGTCGTGATCCCGTGGACCTTGCGGGCGGACCAAGTGATGTCTTGCTCGCATTGGAGGAAGGAAACAAAAGGCGCGTGGATGTCGTCAGTGGTGGTCCAGGTCCCCAAGCCGATTTGAACCGGAGCATCGGTGCGGCCTTTGGCCGTGCCAGCGGACTCGAAGTCGATGGCGGTGAAAGTTGTCTCGCAGATCTTGATAAGGAGGAGTTAGCGGATGAACAGGGAAATAGAAACTTGATTTCGTGGGGTTCCGAATCGTTTTAGACCCTTCGGTGATAGAGATTCGCCGGCATTTTCTGCTTCACGGGCCCTTTCTGTCGTCTTGGCTTCTCGCACGCGCTGAATCCGAAGATCGCTTTGAGCTTCGGCCGCCGATTCAAATCTCTTCGGATTGACGAAATCAGAGAGGTTTTTGGTTCGATTCTGAGAACTTGTCGTATAATTTACGTAGGATGTTTGTGAAAATCGCGCGGATCGCACTTTTAACGACGACTTTGGCCCATGCGGCCGAGGATAAGGTGGACTTTCAACGGGACGTTCGGCCGATCCTGTCGGATAAATGTTTCTTTTGTCATGGGACCGACCCGGAGACCCGCGAGGCTGATTTGCGCTTGGATTTACCGGAAAGCGCCTATGAGGACCTTGGTGGGTATGCCGCAGTGGTGCCGGGGAAGGTGAAAGAATCGGAGCTGCATCTCCGGATCACCAGCACGAAGAAAAAGGAGATGATGCCCCCTCCTGAATCACATAAGTCGCTGAGTTCCAAAGAGATTGGTATTTTGACGAAGTGGATCGCGCAGGGAGCTGAATATGAGGAGCATTGGGCCTATCAAGCGGTCGCGAAAGCGACGGCTCCGGCCGGCCGTGAGATCGATCATTTCGTGAAGCAACGATGGGACGTCGTCGGGGTGAAGGGCAGCGACGGGGCTGATAAGGAGACTTTAATTAAAAGGCTCTCGTGGGATGTGCGGGGAGTGCCCCCGACGGCAGCGGAGACCGAGGCGTTTTTGAAGGATCAATCCGCAGAGGCGTGGGAGACGCTGGTGGACCGTTTTCTCGCTGACCCGAAATATGGCGAGCGCATGGCCGTTTGGTGGCTCGATCTGGTGCGCTACGCCGACACCATAGGCTACCACAGTGATAACGGGATGAAGATCTCGCCTTACCGCGACTATGTCATCAAGGCCTTCCACGAGAACAAGCCCTTTGACCAATTTACGATCGAGCAGTTGGCGGGCGATCTTTTGCCGAATGCCACCCTCCAGCAGAAGGTGGCCTCAGGCTACAATCGCCTTTTGCAAACAACGGAAGAAGGAGGTGCGCAGGATAAGGAATATCGCGCGATTTATGCCGCCGATCGCGTGCGGAATGTTTCCGAGGTCTGGCTTGGCTCGACCTTGGGCTGTGCCCAGTGCCACGATCACAAGTATGATCCATTTACGGCCAAAGACTTTTACTCGATGGCCGCTTTCTTTGACGACATCAAAGAGAATGGGGTCGGGAAGCGACAGCCGAACCTGACGGTCCCAACTCCCGAGGACGAAGCACGGATTGCGGAGCTGAAAAAAGCGATCAACTCAGGGCGGGTCGCAAATTTACTGGAGAGCGATCCGGCATTTCAAGCGAAGATTCAGGAAAGCCAAAAGGAGTGGTTGGCGAAAGGCAAGTTACCCCGTTCGACTTGGCGCGCCGTTGCACTTAGCGACTTCAAGACACCTGCCGGAACGACCTTGACGGTGCAGCCTGACGGATCGGTCTTGGAAGGAGGGGAGGTGCCCTCGAAAGCAAGTTATTCTTTCCAGGTGGCTTCCACCGGTCAGGTTTCGGCAATTAAGGTTGATGCAATCACCGATAAGAACTTTCCCGAAAAGGGTGGTTTTTCGAGAGGGAACGGCAACTTCGTCCTCACGGAGGTCGAGGTGAAACGCGGCGGCAAGAAACTCAAAATCGTGAAAGCGCAGGCTGATGTCGAGCAGGAGGGGTTTCCGGCCGCGCATTCCATCGATGGCAAGCAGGACACCGGCTGGGCGGTCGGTGCCAATGCGCCTGCAGGGCGAAGTGGAACGCGGCGGATTGCCTTTATTCTTGAGAAGCCGGTCGAGCTAGAGCCCGGAGAAAATCTCGAAGTGACCCTTCATTATCAGTCCCAGTATTTTGGCCACACGATGGCCCGATTCGGAATTTCTGCGACTGATTCGAGACACGCCGGTCTTGAGGATCCCCTTGGGCCTTCGCCGGAAATTGTCGCGGCATTTGAGGCGGCCAAACAATCTCCGGCCCAGCAGGATTTGTTGTCCCAGTATTACCGCGCGATTGCTCCGGAAATTTTGGACCAGAAAGCCAAGGTTCAGGGCATGAAAGATGAGCTCAAAAAGAGGGAAGGAGGCATGCGGACGATGTTGATTTCCGAGGCTCTCCCGACTCCGAGAATGACCCGCGTTTTGCATCGTGGAAATTGGATGGATGAATCCGGGGAGGTGGTGCAACCCGCAGTTCCCGAGTTTTTGCAGAAAGACACCTGGAAGGTCGAGGGGCGCGCAACACGGCTTGATTTGGCCCAGTGGATTTTGAACGAGAAAAACCCTCTCACGGGGCGCTCGACGATGAACCGACTGTGGAGAATCTACTTTGGTCGTGGCTTATCGGGCAACGTGACTGACCTCGGTGGGCAGGGCGAAATGCCGTCTCATCCGGAATTGCTCGACTGGCTCGCGGTTGATTTCCGTGAGGGTGGTTGGGACTTCAAGCGGATGGTCAAGAAGATGGTCACGAGCGAGGCCTATCGCCAGAAGTCGGAAGTGAGTTCGTTTTTGCGGGAGAAGGATCCCGCCAATCAGTTGATCGCCCGACAGGGACGGTGGCGGGTCGAGGCGGAATTTGTCCGTGACGCCGCACTGCAGATTGCCGGAATTTTGAATGACGATAAGATCGGGGGCGAAAGCGTGAAGCCCTACCAGCCGGCAGGTTTCTGGCAGCACTTGAATTTCCCTCAGAAAGTTTGGAAGCAGAGCGATGGTGAGGATCTCTACCGTCGGAGCGTTTACACCTACTGGTGTCGGACTTTCCCCCATCCCTCCATGGTGGCCTTCGACGCGCCGAGCCGTGAGGAATGTGCCGCCGAGCGGGCGCGCTCCAATATTCCACAGCAAGCTCTGGCAATGTTGAATGACCCGATTTTTGTCGAAGCGTCGCGAGTCTTCGGAGTGCGCATCGGAATGCAAGAAGGCGACGCGCGTGCGAAGATCGCATGGGGGATTTTGGAAGCCTTCTCCCGCGAAGGGACGCAGGAAGAGATCGACTTGCTTGAGAAAGTCTACCTCGCACAGAAAGACAAATTCACGAAAGACACTGAGTCTGCCAAAGCCTTTTTGACGACCGGCATGTGGCCAGCACCAACCGCCTTGAAACTTGAAGACGCGGCGGCCTGGGGGCAGGTGGGGCGGGTCATTTTGAACGCCTACGAAACAACCTCACGATTCTAAAAACAATGTTTGATACGACCAATAGAAGAACCTTCTTGAATCAAGCAGCCGTGGGAATCGGCTCGCTGGCGCTGCAACAGCAGCTTCTTGCCGGGGAGATTCCCGATGGCCTCAAGATCGCGGGATCGCCTAAGGCCAAGCGTGTCATTTTCCTTTGCATGGCCGGTGGGCCCTCACATCTGGAGACCCTCGATTACAAGCCGACACTCGCCAAGATGCACGGAAAGCCCATGCCTGAATCGATTACGAAGGGGCAGCCCATTGCGCAGTTGCAGGGAAGGGCCTTGAACTGTCTCGGACCACAGTGGGACTTTATCAAACAGGGGAAATCCGGGCAGGAGATTTCCTCGCAGCTTCCCTTCATTGGGAAAATGGCGGATGATATCGCGATCGTGCGTTCAATGACCACGAAGCAAATCAACCACGATCCCGCGCACACCTTCATGAACTGCGGGACCCAGATTTCCGGGCGTCCGTGCATGGGGTCCTGGATTCAATATGGCCTGGGGAGCGAAACGAAAGACCTCCCCGGATTCGTCGTGCTCACTTCAGTGGGTGGTGGTCAGAGCCAACCGCTGGCATCGCGTCAGTGGCACAGTGGTTTTTTACCGAGTCAATACCAAGGCGTCCATTTTCACTCCAAGGGAGATCCCGTGCTTTATGTTGGCAATCCCAAGGGAGTGGGTCGGGCCGATCAGCGTCAGGTCATTGATGCCGTAAATGGTCTCAATTCAATTCGCAACGGCCGCGTCGATGATCCGGAGATCGCCACCAAGATTGCCCAATATGAGATGGCTTTCCGGATGCAGGCGAGTGTTCCGGAATTGGTCGACCTGAAAGGGGAGTCCAAGGAAACCCTCGAGATGTATGGCGCCACTCCGGGCGATGGCTCGTTCGCGAGCAACTGTTTGCTGGCTCGTCGCCTTGCGGAGCGCGGCGTGCGATTCGTGCAACTCTACCATCGTGGCTGGGATCACCATGGCGGGGTGAAGAATGGCGTCGCAACCACGGGCAAGCTCGTTGATCAAGCAAGCTGGGCCTTGGTTCAGGATCTCAAACAGCGCGGGATGCTCGAAGATACCCTCGTGATCTGGGGAGGGGAATTTGGCCGGACTCCGATGTCCCAAGGCGGCGGTAATAATCCCGGGCGTGACCACCATATTAAGGGATTCTCACTCTGGATGGCCGGCGGCGGAATCAAGGGCGGTGTGACTCACGGGGCCACCGATGATTTTGGCTACAATGCTGTCGAGAATGTTGTGACCGTCCACGACCTTCACGCGACCATGCTTCACTTGATGGGAATCGATCACGCGAAGTTCAGCTTCAAATTTCAGGGCCTCGACATGAGACTCACCGGAGTGGAACCGGGTGTGAAGGTGATTAAAAATATTCTAACCTGAGGAACGGGCGGCGGAGGGGGAGAGGGCAGCTGGCTTTAAGTGATCCATCCAAAAAAAGAAAATTCCCATTGGCGAGGGTATTAAGGCCTATTCCAGAGCGAAAATCAGGCAGGAATTTCCAAGGCGAGCGCTCGTTTAGTAAACAAGGGTATTTTTTGAAGACGCCCTTACCTTCTTCATCGCCTATCAGGGAATGCGGGTTTGTAAGACAAGCGCTTCGCTTCTAGCGGTGAGTGGGTGCGCTCCACGAGGGAGGATGAAGAAATCTCCCATCCGGAAAGTTTGCCCCTCGATATCAGTGATCTCCCCGGAGACGACGGTGATGATGGAGAAGCGGTCGTTTGGGTTGGTGATTGGGTCACCCGCCTTGAGGTCGAGTTGATCCACCGTGAAGTATTCGCACGTCGCGAGGGTGTGGCCGTCAGGTGTGTCCATGCCGGGCTCAAAGTCCTCGAAATCGATGGAAGCGATCGATTCCGCGAGGTGAAGGTCGCGCGGTTTTCCATCGAGGCCCATGCGATTCCAATCGAAGACGCGGTAGGTGGTGTCGGAGTTTTGCTGGATTTCGTAGATCAAAAAACCAGCTCCGATGGCGTGGAGGCGGCCGGAAGCGATAAAGATAGAGTCGCCTCGCTCTGGCTCGATGGCGTGAACCTGTTGCGCGACGGTGCCGTCGCTGAGCGAGTTTTCGAAGGACTCGCGCGTGCTTTCTTTTTTCACGCCCACGTAGAGTTTGGCTCCGGGATCGCAATTGGCAATATACCACATCTCGGTCTTGGGTTCTCCGCCGAGTTTTGGAGCCACTTCTTGCGGTGGGTGGACTTGAATCGAGAGGTCATCGCGAGCATCGAGGATCTTGATGAGGAGAGGGAAACGTTCGCCTGTGAGGTCGGTGCCGAAAATTTCCTCGCGATGATTGCTCCAGAGCTCGTGGAGGGTTTTACCGGCGAAGCGGCCCCGGTCCACCACGGACTGTTCGTGCTCGCGGTCGCTGATTTCCCACGATTCTCCGTAAGGCTGCCCATCGGGGAGGAGCCGTTGATAGGTTGATTCCAGAGAACGACCTCCCCAAACCCGGGTCATGTAGATAGGCGAAAAAATGATCGGTTCCATTCTTGAAATCTGGGGGATTTGGGTATTCCCAACAAGAAAACAGTGCGGTTTGTCATTATTTAAGGGTTAAAGACTACCTAGATCCCTGTAAGTTCCTTCTTGCCTGACTACCCTGGGCTATGAGAGCTTTGCTCCGCAGGGAGGATTGTTTTTCTCCATTTACGATCATGGCCAAGCAAAACAAGCCGAGGAAGCAGCACGCGGTGTTGAAAAAAGAGGGTGGCCAGGAGATGGTGGGGATTGCTTTGATTTTAGTCGGGCTTTTACTGTTTTTTTCACTCCTGCGGTTCACCACGGTCGATTTTGCGGACTGGAAGTTTTTGGGGAGTTTTGCGCCCAAAGGAGTGAAGTCAGAAGATACTCAGAATTTGATCGGACCCATTGGAGCCTTGATTGGCTTTGTCCTCATCGCTCTTTTTGGCGCTGCGGCTTACCTTGTGGCCGTTGGGACGATTTGGCTGGGAGTGGTTGTGGCGTGGTTTAAAAGCCGGCTCGGAATGCACACTTTGCTGGGTTTCGGTTCTCTGATGCTCGCAAGCGCAGCCTTGTTCAGTGTTCTGGAGGTTTTTGGCAGTGTTCATTTTGGCGGTTGGCACGGGGGCGCCATCGGAGAAGGATTGGGCAATTTTATCTTTAAAAACCTGCTGGGGACCTGGGGGTCGGCTATCATACTTTTTGGGGTCTATCTCACCAGCTTGATCTTACTGACCGGCTGGCATCCCGTCGCCTTCGTCCGCACCTCGGTCGCGGCTTCCCATGAGTTCATCTCCGAATGGCGCGCCAACCGGGAGGCCGCCGCCGCAACGGCTCCTACGGTTCCGACCAAAAAAGCGAAACGCAAGCGGTCCAAGGCTGCTGAAGCTCCCCTCAACACTGCCGTAAGTGGGGTGGAGGAGGGTGGCCAGGCCGTCCTTCCCCTCCGTGAAATTCCGACCCCTCA
>Ga0222650_1000757_pt1 | contig 21871 bp, 23 predicted proteins | sample AntAcemetagen367_FD_179820 | JGI IMG/M metagenome (GOLD analysis project Ga0222650, IMG submission 179820) | Saline water microbial communities from Ace Lake, Antarctica - #367 | ecosystem: Environmental > Aquatic > Non-marine Saline and Alkaline > Saline | place: Antarctica: Ace Lake... | reverse complement strand
TTCTGAAGCGAAGCCGTCATCTTGTCTGTTTTTTTGACATAACGCAGAGAAGCATGACGAGCTCACTTCAATCTTTCAACTCAATAAACACGACTTCGCCGCGATAGCGGCTCTGTTCAACAAGTCGCTGGTCCAGACGGCTTCGGCGCTGTAGAGTTTGCGCAAGGGCCGTCAGGTGTGGAGAGATCAACTCAGCCGCAGTGACATTGCTATGACGTTGAGCGCCGAGCAAAGCAAGGCGCTTCTTGTCTGGTGAGAGTCCAGATGCCGTAAAGCCTAGCCAGCAACGGCTACCGAGTATTGCGTGGAAATCAGCTAACTCATCAAAATGTCGCGGAAGACACCGCGTAACCAACGAAGAACTCCAAAGGATGATGTCGATTCCTTGGAATGGCGAAACGATTTCTGCGAAGCGTATACAGGGAAATCGACAGGCCACAGGGTGCCATCGCAAGCACCTGAAGGTTGATAGAGCCCCGTAAGCATTGAGATGTGGGGAGATTCAGTAACAGTATGGAGAACCGAGCGGAGCGAGCTAGCCAACCCGCAGGGCTGCCCCGAAGGGGTGAGCGGAGCGAAGCAATCCAAAATCAAAAGACTCGTCAGAATGGCGAGAGTCCGAGATTCCACCGGGGTCGACTTTAGACCGTGGCATGTCGATAGAGAAGCGAACTAATGACCGTCCTGAGGAGGACGGCACCTTGAGCTCGGGAGGCCCGGAGTTCATCTCCGAGGAGACGATCCATCTCCACGGAGCAGCCAGAGACCGACGTCTAGGAGGTTCTGGCGGGCAACACCGGGAGTCAGACCAGCCCATAGTAGTGAGAGACGGGAGAGCCGATCACATGGCGAAGGAGCTGGCACAGAGACACCGCGGATATAGCACTCACGCAAGGGAAAGGATTACTCCCACTTCAAGCGTGTCACGCACCCTGTCCGCATTGCGAGAGAAGCGTTTGAAGCAAGGGCGTTACCGCGCCCGCAGCGTCAAGCGCCAGTGGATTCCGAGGGCGGGCGGGCGAAAGCTCCGTCCTCTCGGAATCCCCGTGTTGGAAGATAAGATCGTCCAGCAAGCCGTGAAGATGATCTTGGAATCGATCTGGGAAGCAGACTTCTATGATGAAAGCGTCGGCTACCGACCGGGAAAGGGAGCTCGTCAGTCCAGCTTGGATTTGCGTGAAACCTTGAACGGTGGGAGCTACCGCTGGATTGTAAAAGCCGACATCCGGGGGTTCTTTGATCACATGGATTAAGCGCGTGGTCGCCAAACATTGTCACGGAAAGGTCCACTTCATGCGTTATGCAGACGATAGCGTAGTGTGCTTTGAGCACGAAAGTGATGCCCAAGCTTACCTAAAAGCGCTCCCCAAGAGGCTGGAGAGATTGGGGCATCCTATAACTTTCCACAGGGGCAATATCAGAAAAGCTAATTGCACTTAAATAAATGTGCCGTTGTTACTCACGTCCCTTCATTCATTCCGTTCGTCCATGAAATTAATGATCAAGCCTCTCCTTTTCGTCTCCTAGTTCTTTGCGATAACGATCGGCCTTCTGGCACAGACCTTTGAATTTGTGAAGGTGATCAAAGACGTAGGTCACCTTCAAACAGGTCCATCAACGCTGATTGCTAACCCAGAACCGATATCTGAAGATTATGGTGGAGCCTACGGTTTCGATGTCGCCATTGAGGGTGAAGGCAGTGGCGGAATCACGGCTCCGATCTTGAGTGGTCCGATTTCGGTCGGTGAGCCTTTCTTCAATGATGGAGTTTTACTTTTCAATGAAGAGGATGGGCAGGGGGGATTTGGCGTTCCGCACGCAAACGGTTACGGAACCACCAGTCAAGATATCATCGATGGGCTTTTTGGGAACGGAGAATACACTTTGGTCGTCAATGGTGTTTCCTTGACGTTCAATCTCTCTCCCGAGTCTTTTCCGAGCGCACCTGTCTTCACTCTTTCAGGTGGAGAGTGGGTCGGCGGAAGATATCACTTGCTCTTTGATTCTGAATTTTCAATTTCAACAAGCACTTTCGCCGGGTATGGTGACCACGAGCAAGATGTCCTCTGTTTCGAAATAGGAGATGAAGAAGAGAGTGTCGGTATCGAGAATCTCAGTTTTGCGACAGAGTCTCCTGCCTCCGATTCCTATTCAACGACTGCTAGGAATTTGCTTTTGGCGAGAGAGTTAGAAGACGCGCTTGAATCGGAACGGAGGGGACTGAGTTTTTAAGGGCGTTCTTGAGGCGGGTGATGTCGTGGGGTGGGATGATGACATTCGCCTTCAGCGACTAAGATCAAGGCAATGCGGGAACCCCGTGCGTTGCACGGGGCTGCTCTAAATGGGGCTCTCCGCTGGCCAAGGGGAAGTGGGAGCGGGGCGCAATTACCAGCCGAGGTATTCGGTGAGGATTTCGAGGGCGGCGGCTTGGTCGATGATGGCCTTTTGCTTCTTGGCGTTTTTGCCGGCTTGGTGGAGTTTTTCGGAGGCGGTGACGGTGGTGAAGCTTTCGTCGAAATAGGTGAGGGGGATGGGGCCGAGTTTGGTGCAGAGTTGTTTGCCGAATTTGCGGACTTTGGCGGCGGAGGTGCCTTCGGAGCTATCCATGCGGAGGGGGAGGCCGAGGACGACGGTTTTAATTTTTCGTTCCGCGATGACTGCGAGAATGCGCGTGATGATCTCGGTCTTGCGACAGTCGATGGTCTCGATGGGATGGGCACCGATACCGAATTCATCAGTGGCAGCGAGGCCAATGCGGGCTTCACCATGGTCGATGGCGAGGATAGGGTGGTTAACAAGTTCGGACATTGTAGAATTCGTCGTTCTGATAGTTGAGCCTAATGGCGCAAATAGTGACATCATCCGAGGAAACGTCGTAGATTACCTCGTAGGAAAACACCTTGAAATTTGTGGATCGAAAGACGGTTTTCACTAAATCCTCGTCATGGAGAGGGCGTTCAATTTCTCCGAGTTCATTGAATCGCGGGCACATAGGCTAAGGAGACCCAGGCGGGACGCCTATGTTACGTTTTAGAGCAGGTTCTTGGGCAGCTTGTCGCTGAGTTTTTTGATGTCGTCGGCTTGGTGGCGGTTGGCGATGAGGAGGGCGTCGTCGGTTTGGACGATGATGAGGTCATTGACGCCGAGGAGGGCAATGCGGGTCTCTTTGCGGGCGTTGAAGACGATGTTGTTCTCGGCTCCGATCTCGGTGATCTCTTGGTTGCTTTGGTTTCCGTCACCTTGGGTCGGGAGATACTTCGCGATGGAGATCCAGGAGCCGATATCATCCCAGTCGAAGGTGGCCTCGATGTTGAGGACGCGGGAGGCTTTTTCCATGAGGGCGTAGTCGATGGAGATGGGGTTGAGGGTGGGGAACTTTTCGGCAATGGTGGCGGAGAGGTCCGAGGAATCTTTGAGTTCATCGATAAAGCCGGCGAGTTCTGGGGTGTGCTTTTGGAGCTCGGCAGTCACGGTTTTGAGGGACCAGACGAACATGCCAGCATTCCAGGCAAAGTTGCCTTGGCGGAGGAATTGCTCGGCGAGCTCGGGGTTGGGCTTTTCGCGGAAGCGGGTGACCTCGAAGGGTTCGTGGGCCGAATCGAATCCAAGATCGGCGGAGGGGCCGCGCTCGATGTATCCATAGGAAGGGCAGGGCCAGGTGGGTTTGATGCCGATGGTGACGAGGGCCTCGGTCTTTGAGGCAATATCGAGGCTGTTGCCGAGGACGGACTGGAAGGCCTCGGTGTCGTTGATGAGTTGGTCGGAGGGCAGGACGGCCATGGTGGCGTCGGGGTCCCGGGAGGCGATGAGACCGATGCCGAGGGCGACGGCGGGCGCGGTGTCGCGTTTTGCCGGTTCGGCGAAGATATTCCCGGCGGGGAGCATGTGGGCGACTTTGCGGACTTCTTCCTCTTGGAGAGCGTTGGTGAGGATGAGGATGTTTTCGACCGGGATGAGTCCTTGGAGTCGGGTAATGGTTTGGTCGAGGAGCGTGGTGTCGTCGAAGAGATTGAGGAGTTGCTTTGGTTTGGCGTTGCGGCTGAGAGGCCAGAAGCGGGTTCCGCTGCCTCCAGCGAGAATCAGGGCGTAGTGTTTACTCATCTGGGATGATTTAATAAGGTGGGGGCGCGAATGTCAAAACGTGTCCGAGTTCCTTTTTGATTTGGGCTGACCGGCTCCCTGCGGTAAGTTTCCTCTATGAACGACATTTACGAGGAGCGCGACTGGGTGGATACGACAGCCGCTTTTGCTCCGGCGGTGCTGGGCGCGGCGGCGGGGATTTTGATTTCTGAAGCGATGAGTGCCAAGGTTCGGCGCCCGATTGGTTTGTCCCTGGCATGCTTGGGGCTTGCCGCTCTGACGCCCATGTTGGTGGAGACGGCGCTCAAGAAGGTCAAAGGGCCGGGAACCCGCCGTGGTTCATTGCGGACTCTCCGAGGCATTCGTGATCACGGCCTGCAGGCGCGTGAGATTAACTATGTCGAAGACGAACTCGGTGAGGAGTTGGGGGTTGGTTAAGCGGGTCGGAGGGTGTTTGCGAGCTCACGGACGACTTTCTCGAACCCGGAGCGGAATGGGATTCGGGCCCGCCACTCTAGTTCAATCAGTGCGAGGCGGGGATTGAGGGCATAACGATCGTCATGTCCGGGGCGGTCTTCGACGTGGGAGATGAGAGACTCCGGTTTGTGGAGGAATTTCAAGATCTCTCGGGCGATGCCAAGGTTGGTGCGCTCGAATTTGGCGCCAATGTTGTAGGTGCGGTTGGAAAAGCCTTTCTCAAAGGTCGCGATCAGTCCTTTGGCGCAATCTTCGACGTGGATCCAATCACGGATTTGTCGTCCGGATCCATAGATCGGGAGAGGTTGATCCCGAAGGGCGTGGTGGATGAGAGTGGGGATGAGTTTCTCGAGGTGCTGGCGTGGCCCGTAGTTGTTGGTGCATCTGGCGATAATGACATCCTGTCCGTAGGTGGTGTGCGCGGCCTGGACGAGGAGGTCGGCGCCGGCCTTGCTGGCGGAGTAGGGCGAAGAGGGTTTGAGGCGGGAAAACTCGTCGGCCTGCCCCGGGAATGCCACCGGCCCGTAGACTTCATCAGTGGAGCATTGCAGGAAAGGCGTCCCGAATGAGCGGGCCACTTCTAGGAGGGAGGAAGTTCCCACGATATTCGTGTCAATAAAGCTGGCGGGCTTGGCGATGGAGCGATCCACGTGAGTTTCTGCGGCAAGATGCATGATGCCGGTGCCCTTGAATTGCTCCAGGAGCCGGGCCACGAGGTCTTGGTCCGAGATATCACCTTCGACAAAGTGAAAGCGGGCGTCTTGGTCGGGGCCGGCAAGGTTTCCCCGGTCTCCGGCATAAGTCAGTTTGTCGAGGACGATCAGTTTTTCGAGGTCGTTTCGCTCCAAAAGCAGGCGGGCGAGACTGGAGCCAATGAAACCAGCGCCTCCGGTAAGTAGGATCGATCGAAGAGAACGCACGTCAAAGTGGTATCGGATAATCGCGTTTGTGAAAATGAAACATTCGCAGAGATGTCGGAATGGAATTGACCCGGCGTCCAGTCTGTGATCGATTTGTCATGTCATGAAAACCCCTCAAATTCTGACCCTCGGAAGCCTAGCGATCGCTTTGGCCTCTTGTGGATCTTTCAAAAACCTGCAACAGCCCCTTAGTGGGGGTGGTGACTTTGACCCCCTCAGCTCCCCGGGATCAGCTCGCCAGAACGGCTCAGCGGTCGTGGCGCCCTCATCTCCGAATTACACCCGTGGCCAGTGGGTCGAGACCTCGATGTCGAATGCGACCTTCTTCCGTATCATCCCGAAGGGGAACGCGAGCGCGGATCGAGTTCTCGATGTTGCGACCCCAATGAAGGTGGTTTCGAGCAAAGGAACCTACGTGAAAGTGGAGCTTGACTCCGGCGAAGTTGGATATGTCCCGGAAATCATGGTGATCGAGCGCACGACTCTCAGCACTCCGGTTCCTGGTGTTCCTGATTACGGTCCGGTGCCACCTCCGGTTGAGCCCGGGATTCTTGGTCTGGGGGTTCCTCCCCCCCCTGAAATTCCAGGCAACCCGCCGCCAGTTCCGGAAGTGCCATCACTTCCGAGTGCTCCCAACCTGCCGACCGTTCCAAGCGCACCGGCTCCTTCAATTCCTGAAAGCGTGCCCACTGTTCCGGATATCGCTCCGCCACCCACGGTGCCAGGAATCACGGATTAATCACGCTCTCGAGAGTTTTTCTCCCAAACCGGCTGCGCATTTTTTGCTCGGCCGGTTTTTTCGCTTTCTCGTTTTACTTTCTCGCTAAACATTGTCTTCAAATGCCTGACCTCCTGAATTCTCTCATCACGCTCGGGCTCCTTGTTCTTCTGCAAGCGGTCCTCGGTTTCGATAACCTCCTCTATATTTCGCTGGAATCACAGCGAGCCCCGCAAAGTGACCAAAGCAGGGTGCGCAAGCTGGGAATCGGAATCGCGGTGGGCTTACGGATCGTCCTGCTTTTCGTTCTGATTACCTTGGTCGATTTGTTACAGAATCCCTTTTATACGACAGGAGAAGGGGGCTGGGTCGAAGGTTCGTTTAACTTCCATAGCGTCATCGTTTTGTTTGGAGGGGCTTTCATCCTCTACACCGCGACCAAGGAGATTTCCCATATGATGTCGCTCGAAGAGGAGGGCCACGCGGTGGACCGGAAGCCTTCCTCGTCTAAAAAAGTCATCGGCTTGATCGTTTTTATGAATGTCATCTTTTCCTTTGATTCCATCCTCAGTGCGATGGCTTTGGCCAGTAATCCTCCGAATCCCGATGGCAGCCACGGAGGTTACCAAGTCATTATCATGACCATCGCTATTTTAATTGGCGGACTCATCATGATCCTGCTCGCTGATAAAGTGACTGACTTCCTCCAACGCAATCGGATGTATGAAGTTCTTGGACTCTTTGTCCTCTTCGTGGTGGGCATCATGCTGCTCACCGAGGGGGCGCATCTCGCGCATCTCAAGTTCTTTGGAAACGAAATCCAAGCGATGACCAAGACGACCTTCTACTTTGTCATTGGAACACTCCTTCTCACTGACATTGTGCAAGGAAGGTATCAGAAGAAGCTGACGGCCGAGAAGTTACGGAAAGCCGAATCGACAATTTTATGAAGAATTCACGCCGCCAATTTTTGACAGGAGCCGCGGCTTGGGCGGCGGCTCCTGCGATCGCGAGAGAGACCAGGTCGATCAAGACGGTCTCGCTCTTTCATACCACGGATCTCCACGGGCATATCCTGCCCACAAAGACCTACGACGATATCGGGAACGTGGGGGGATTAGCTCGCTGTGCAAGCCAGATTCGCAGGTGGCGCAAGGCATGTCCGGACCATCTCCTTTTTGATCTCGGGGACGTTTACCAGGGCACGATCGAGGGGTATCAGACGAAGGGGAAGGTGATGATCGAGAGCTTCAATAAGATGGGCTACGATGGTTGGGTTCTCGGGAATCATGAATTTGATTGGGGCCTCGATGTCGTGGAAGCAGCGCTGAAGAACTCCCGGATGCCGGTGATCACTGGAAACGTCACGGTCGAGGGAAAGAAGTCGGGTGCGATCGAAGGGAATGCTTTCTCGAAGCTGGCTCCGTGGGTCATCAAGGAGGTGGGAGGATTTCGCATTGGCATGATTGGTCTCATCACGCCGGGGATTCCTTCCTGGTCGAGACCGGAGTTGCTGAAGGGTTTCGGAGTTTTTGATCCCATTAAAAGTCTCCAAGAAAGTATTACCGCGGTGAATGCGGAGAAGGTCGATGCGGTCGTGGTTCTCGGACACATGGGATGGCGTCGGGAAGATGATTATGCCAATCCGGTCCAAAAACTTTTGGAAGAGGTCGAGGGGGTCGATGTCTACATTGGCGGGCATACCCATCAGGACCGGCCGAGCTGGTATTGGTCCAATGTTCTCTGCACCCAGGCGAACTATTTCGGGATCAACTGCGGCAGAGTGGATCTGAGTTTTGATCAGGAGTCCCGCAAGCTGGTGAAGCGCAACGCGTGGACGGTTTTGATGGATGAGCGCTTTGAGCTCGATCCGGTCATTGTGGAAAGTACGAAGGAAGTGGTCGGAAATGCCGAAGAACGGCGCAAAACCGTGATTGGTAAGGTGGCGTCGGTGATTTCTGCGCGAGGGAAGAGGAGTCCTTTTTGGCAAATGATTTGCCGTTCGTTTTTGGCGACCGCTGAGAAGCAGAAGTTGCCGGCGGAGGGCGTTTTCCACGGAACCTTTGATACCCCGGATGTCCAACCGGGGGTGAAGACGATTGAGGATGCTTGGCAATGGATTCCTTACGAGAATTGGCTCGTGCATGCCTCAATCACGGGGGCGCAAATTCGCGCGATCATTGCCGAGTCCGGAGAGGCGCGGTATTCTGACCGTGCTCTTTATGGGCTCGATCCCGCGACTTTGGAACCAGCCACGCGTTATAAGATTCTTTTCAATAGCTATGACAGTCAGTCGGGTGGACGACGGCTTTTGAAGCTTCGTGACATATTACAAGAGGCCGAAAGCAAGACGACCTTGATCCCGGTGAACACGCGCGAGGCCTTGCTTGATTACTTCGCCGATCGGACGGAAGTGAAGTAGTTATTCTCCGCGAACGAAGGTGCGCTCGACTTCAAAGTCGTCGGAAAGGACGACGAGGTCGGCGCGGTAACCGGGTTCGATGCGGCCGACATCCGGCAGTCCCAGCGAGCGGGCCTGATTCCATGAGGTCGTGGCAACGAGTTCACTCAGGGGTTCGCCCGTGATTTCCTGAACGAGGCGGAGGCCGTATTGGTAGCGTAGCGTTGAGCCGGCGAGGGCCCCGTTGTCTTTTAAGCGAGCGACGCCGTCCTTGATCTCGACCTCGAGCCCGCCGATAGTGGTGTCTCCGTCCGCTTGCCAGGATGAGGAGACCGAATCGGTGATGAGCATGATATTCTCACGGAGGACCTTGGCGAAGATAAGCTCGAGCATTTCCGGGGCAAGGTGGATGCCATCGGCGATGACTTCGAGCCGGAAGCAGTCCTCGAGGAGTCCGGCACCAATCACGCCGATTTCTCGGTGGTGCAGGCCGGTCATGGCGTTACCAAAATGAGTGAGATGTTTGAGCCCGTATCCGGAGGCCGCCATGACGGTGGCGTAGTCGGCTTTGGTATGCGCTGCGGAAGGGGTGATGCCCATTGCCGAGGCTTCACGGATGAGGTTGAGAGCTCCCGGCATTTCGGGAGCGAGGGAGAGAATAAGTAAGGGGAAAATTTGGTGGAGCTCGCGGAGTTCGTTGAGATCGGGCGGGCGGACAAATTGCGGGTTTTGTGCACCGGCTTGTTCGCGGTTGATGAAGGGGCCTTCGAGGTGGATGCCCGGCACGGTCAGGGGAGCCGAGTCAGCCCAGTCCGCCACGGTTTGGATGATCTCGACGAGCCGTTCCTGCGGTTGGGTTAGGGTGGTGGGGAGCCAGGTGGTCACTCCTTCCTTGCGCTTTGTGCGGGCAATGTGTTCGAGACTCGCGGCCGAGGCGTCGCAGACATCGGCGCCATCTGCTCCGTGTGAGTGGATGTCAATGAATCCGGGGAGGAGCATTTTCCCTCCGAGATCGAGGTCGCCCGAGGAATGGTTGGCGATTTCAGTAATCTTGCCGTTTTTGATCAGGACACTGGCACTTGCGAGGTCTAGGCCGGGGGAAATAAGGTGGGCATTGGTCAACAACATCAGTCTAGGAGGAGCTTCCAGGATTTCTTGAGATAGTTGAGACCGGAGAGGAGGGTCAAGGCCAAAGCGCCCCAAAGGAATCCTTTGAAGAGCCAATTCTCCGGAGAAGTTAGGGTTTCGAGAAATGAGAGTTCGGTGTTGCCGGATGCCATCGAGTCCAGAATGAGCCAAAGGAGGGAAGTGATGCCAAAGGCCAGTTGGAAGGTGGTTTTCCATTTTCCGAGCTTGTCAGCCGCAATGATTTGGCCCTTGTCGACGGCAATTTGCCGGAGGCCTGTCACCATGAATTCCCGGCCAATGATGAGGCAGGTGACCCAAACGGGGCAGAGGTCCATGCTGGTGAAGTAAACGAAGGCAGAGGTGACGAGGATCTTATCGGCCAGCGGATCGAGGAGTTTCCCCAGCGAAGTGACGAGATTCAGCTTGCGGGCGAGATAACCATCAAGCCAATCTGAAATTGTGGCGATGACAAAGGTGGTCAAGGCCACGATAAGGGCCGCGGTTCCACCCACGCTCGCGCTGAGAATGAAAATAGCGGTCAAAATAAGACGCGCAAAGGTGATGGAGTTTGGAAGGTTCACGGAGCGAAGCGAGTGTGGCGCAGTCACTGGAGAGAAACAACCTTTTGCGCGAACGAGCGCGTGATTTGACAAGGACGGGTCTGTCACGATATGATGAGGGGCATGAAGAAAGCACTCAGAAAGATTTTCAAGACAAAAGGGATGACCTTGCTTCTGCCGATTGTGGCAATCAGTTGTGCTGCTCCGGCCGCTTATAATGTCGGCACGGGACAAGTTGCCATTCGTCCTGCCTCCGCTGACCTTCAACAGCAGGGGGCAACGGCCTTTGAGCACTATAAAAAGAAGACCCCAATTTCCCAAAATGCCGCTGCGCGTGCGCGTGTCTTCAGAGTCGCGACGAAACTCCGCCCGGTCGTCAATCTTCCGGGGGCACAATGGGAGTTCGAAGTCTTTGAGGACCCTTCCGCCAATGCTTTTGCCCTTCCCGGAGGGAAAGTGGGCGTGAATACTGGCTTGTTGAATATTGCTACCACCGATGGGCAGCTTGCCGCGGTGGTGGCTCATGAAATGGCCCACGTGACTTCGAATCATGCCCAGTCACGGGTCCAGCGGAGCCAGACCATTGCTCTCGGAGGAGCGATTCTTGGGGCGGTTTTTAGCGGAGCCGAAAATGGTGAGGAACTCGGGCAAATGGCCCAGAAGGGGAGTGAGATTGTCTTCGGGCTCACTTTTTCCCGCGCGCAGGAATTGGAAGCCGACCGGATCGGGACCGTCTTCATGGCACGGGCCGGATATGACCCTGGTGATGCCATCACGCTTTGGCAGCGCATGGGAGCCAGCCAACAGAGCAGCACCCCTGAGTTCCTGAGCACACACCCGGTGAGTGCCACGCGGATCCAAAAGTTGCGCGAATTCTTACCGACCGCTCGCGCGCAAGCGCGGTAGGCTTTTGAGATGCATCTGATTTCTTCTCCGTGGGCAACCTTCTCCTACCAGAAGGTGAGGCTACTTCGCTTCTAGAAACTGTTTGAGCTCCAGTAACTTTTTTTGGAGCTTTTCGTAAGCGACGTCTTGAACCGCAATGGCATCATCGATCGCGATGCTGGAGGCGACTCCCGCACTTTGCCCTAGGATCATGAAGACGGGCTCCATCCGAATTGACCCATAAGCGACATGGGAGGAGGAGAGGCACACTGGCACCAAGAGGTTGGTGCACTCACTCTTCTTTGGCACAATCGCACGATAGGACACGGGGTAGGGCTTCGGGCAGCGATGTCCAAAGCCACCTTCGTTCCGAACCGTCGTTATCCCTTGCTCTTCGACGACAACGCGCTGACAAAAGTGCGAATCCATGCTGTAAGAAGCCAGCCCAATCGAATCCTTCGCGACTCTCTTTGATTCGCAATCGGCTTGCGTCATCACGTAACTGGAGAGCATCCGGCGCCCCTCCCGAATATAGAGCTGATGTGGCCAGGAGCCCGTTTCCTTAAACTCCCGAGGATCCAATCCAAAGTGATTCACTCGCTGCCTGAGCGTCTCCGGAACTTGAGGATCATGGCCAAGAAAGAACATGAGTCCCAATTGGTAGTTCACATGATCTTGAAAGATTTCTTCCCTGATTTCATATAGTTTTGAAAAGCTCACCGGGAGTCCTCGGCGTGGTGAAGGCAGTTCGGAAAAGGTGATATCCTCATAGGTTCCGTCGGCCCATTGGTAGTTCCCACCGACATAGTCCGAGGAAAAACTCCCGGCATTATTGCTATCACCATTGCGCATCTGCACCGGCCCGTCGGTCATCGGCTTGACGGTGTAGTTGAGAGTCCACTGAACCTCAGGCTCAGCATTGAGAAAGCGAGCAAGCAAGGCGTAGCGGGAAGCGTCGTATTTGGGAGGCTTTGGAAAAGAGATCTTGTCATCCTTATTCGATAAATACATCCGGAAGTTATAAGCTTGGATTTTGGAGTCGCCATCACCGGCCCTGCCCTTCCCTAGGGCAATCTCCGGGAGGAGTCCGGAGTCCGGTTCCCCTGGCTTTTTGTAGGGACTCAGCGGTAAGCCGCAGAATTGATAGACGTTCTGCCAGGAGATCTTTTGCCACTGCCCTGCCAGTGATTCCCGATAGGTTCCGGTTGGTTCCCGGCCGACATGATACGAGACCTTGGCGGCAGCCATCAAATCTCCTTCGTAGGTTGAATCGAGATAGACCTTGGCCTTCACTGTTTCTCCGCTCTCAAAATTGACAGTCTCTAAACGACCATCCTCCATGGTGGCTGATTTCAGACAACGGCCCAGGCGGACCTCGACTCCGGCCTCCTTTAACATCTCTCTGAAAAGGGCTTCCGCGTCAGCTGAGCTGAAGTTTGCCTTCTTTCCAATTCTGGAATAAAACTCCAAAGCCATGCCCCCGATTGATTTTTTTTGCCCCAGGTCAGTTGCGGTCAACCCCCCGGAGGTCATCCCTCCGACATGGTGATTGAAGGAAAAGAGTACGACCTTTTTCCCCAAGCGTGCCGCTTGGATCGCGGCAGTGACACCCGCGGGAGTTCCGCCATAGACGAGAAGATCACACTCGAGGTCTTCCGTTTCTTCCGTTGCGACCGCCTGATAATAAACGGGAAGATTTTCAGCTCTCGCGGATTCTCCCAGAAAAAAGGAGCCAATGAGGGTGAAAGCAGAGAGCGTAATTTTTTTCATCACAAGGGATTCGTAGGTGTTTTCGGAAAAATTCCGAGACCTTTGATGACGCTGGTCTAGGGGGAAAGCCCAAGCAAGACAAGGTGCGAGATCTGACTCGTGAGGCAGCCTGAGCCAGGCTGCGGGAGATTGAGGGTGTCTGGAATCGTGAAACGAGGGGCGATTGAGATTGTTTCAAGAGGTTTCGCTCCTAGGTTACTACGGAAATGAAGGGTAAAAGGTTTTGGGCGTTTTTAGGCAGGATCTTTGGTGCGATGCTGAAGGTCTTTCATTCGCTCCACTTGATTTTGGCTCTTCTTGTGGGAATCGCGGCAGCTTACCTTCTGGGCTCCGTGTTTGGAATGGCGATGCCTGGTTATGCGCTCGGCTTTGTCTTGGGAGCGGGGGTCGTGATGGGCGGGGTGTCGTTTTCGGATTGAGCCACCTCCTAGCGGAAGTAGGGCGCGCATTTCTGTTTCAAGAGAGCGATGAGATCCTCGTCCATAAATTCGTAGTTATCGGGAATTCCAAGGACGATGATTTTCTTAGCTTTGAGAGAGCGTGAATAATTTTGATTGAGCCGTGAGCGGTGGATTCGCTCCATCACGAAGATGAGATCGGCCCACTCGACCTGTTCATCCGAGAGGCGGACCTCGGCATCTTTGGCGAGGCCCGCAGAGTCGGTTTCGAGGCCGGGGTAGTCCGCAAAAACGAACTCCGCAGTGGGACTGCGGAGTCGGTTTCGGGAGCAGAGAAAGAGGGCCCGCATCCTAGTTTTTAAGGTCGATGTAGACGAGATTGTCCTGGCCACGCAGGAGGTCTTTTTCCTTCTCGACGCGGTCACCTACGAAGACTTCGACGCCCGCGACGGCGGCTCCTCCGAAGCCCCCTTCAAGAGCGGTTTCTTCACTCAATGGTAGGCTGCTATTTGGGGCTCGTGCTTTGATTCTTTGTCCCTTGAGGACCTTGCCTCCCGGACTCAACTTAGGTGCAAAACAAGACGAATAAGGGCGGGGTTTTTCAACCATCGCAGTGAAACGAATCTAACCCAAGTTCGTAATTGGTAAAGCTGTGCTCCTCTCCCCTCGCAACTGGAGCAAGGGAAAGGAGGACGGCAGCCAGTGTTGGTTTCAGGAGAGGGTAAGGTCTATTTGGATTTCGTATAGTAGGCTTCGAGGGCGTCCTTACGGTTTTTGGGGAGGTCCTTGGAGAAGAAGCGGAAGACGCGCGTCCCGTCTGCGCGCTCTTCGTTGGGTGCGAGAGCGAGGGTGATCGTTCCCTTATCCATGTCGACCGTCTGCTTGGCAATGACTTCAGCAAGCTTGTTGTTTGAAGGTGAACCGTAGGCGGGCTTATCGTGGTAATACCAAGATTCGATGGCGATCTCTGGCTTGGCGGTAAGCCCGGAACCTTTGCCAGCAAAGTGCATCGTGAAGGTCTCGCCGTCGCGGGTGATGTCCTTGAGCGTCGGGGTCTCGACCTCGTTGTAGGTCAGTTTGACGAGGGCGTGTTGGCTGCCTCCACGGGCGCGCCAACCACGACCGGTCTGACCGACATAAAGGCTGCCGGCTTTGTCGAAACAGAGTCTCATCACGCCGGAGGGGAAGTTCTCGGCGAAGTGGATGACGGCGGCTTCGTTGTTCTCCTTGGGCAGCATGCGGAAGAGGGTGGAGAGGGTTTGGTCACCGCAGAATATGTCGCCGCTGAAGGGGCCGAACTTTCCTCCGGTGGTGTCCCAAGTGGGGCTGCCGGGTGAGTTGGCAATACGGGCGTGGGGCATGAGAGCGACGGAAACCTCACGCTTGGGCACCCACTTGTCCCACGCGATCTCCGGTGAGTCAGGCTTCATGCCTGGGAGATCGACGAGGGCCGAGGGGTGGCCGTAGTATCCGCCCTTTTTAAGAACGTGGAGCTTTGAGGTTCCGTTGTATTCGCCTTGGTTCTCGGTGTAGTAAATTTTTCCGTCCGGTCCGGCGCTGATGCCAGCAGGGCTGCGGAGACCCAAGGAGAAGGGAATGGTTTTGCCCTCGGGCGTGACCTGGAGGACCCAGCCGCGGTAGCCCCCTTGGGATCCCATGAAATTACCATTGGCCTTGTGGATTTGGCGTCCATCGCGGTGATCGAGGTTCAAGGCGAAGTAGTAGTTGCCGGCCTTGTCCTTGGCGGGGCCGTGGAGGTAGCCGTGGTAGTTGGCGGTGAAGAGGAAGTCATCGCTCAAAGTACGGTAGGTCTCGTAAAATCCGTCGCCGTCCGTATCATAGATTGCCGTGAGTTCGGATTTTTGGCCAACTACGATGCGGTCTTCTTCCACGATGAGACCGAGAGCGTCGAGGAGTCCGTCGGCGATCATGGTCCAGGTGTCGTTATGGAAGCGCCAGACCCCGGCGGTGCGGGTCGAGACGACAATGGATCCGTCCTTGGGATCGAGGTCCATGCCGAGAGGTTCGAAAAGTTGCGGTCTGCCGTGGGGATCGGTGGGAGCAGGAACACGCTCGGAGGAGTATCCTGGGAGAAGCACGACCCGTTCCATCGGGGTCAGGGCGACCTTCTGCGAGAGCGTTGATGGGATGGGGTTCGGGCGCCAGACGTCCACGGGAGGATCGGTCTTGATCACGCTTTTCGAGATGTCGCCGTCGGCGGTGAGCTGGTAGTGGGCCGAGCCAGTGTCTGTGATGTCGAAGATCAGGGAGTAGGTCGTCTCTCCGACACGAAAATGGAAAGTGGGGCTTCCCTTGGGGTCGGTGGCGTAGGTGTATCCCATGAATTGCCCCTTGGCCTTCTTGAGTTGGTCTCGGAATTCAGCATCTCCCCAGAGGTTGTCGGCGATGGTCTCACCATCACCGATCAAGGGTGACTTAAAGGAGAGATCGACTTCGGGGTGGAGCGTGGGTTGTCCGGTGAGGGTGATCTCCCGGGCTTGGTTGCCCATCGCGGAGGGGTTGTTCCCGCGTCCGGCCATTTCATTTTTGAGATTGAGAAAGCCGCCCCACCATGCCTTCGAGATGGTCATGGTGCGGGGGTCAAAGGCGTAGTTGAGGCCGCTGGGCATGCCGACGTAGACGGCGCGGGCCGAAGATCCGGGAATGCGGGCGCGGAAGACGCGAGTGCGGTCGGTCACGAGAATCTCGGTGGGATCTTGGTGGATGTCTTTGACAACGGTTCCTTCCTGGAGTTCCGCCATGACCTTGGCGGGACCCTGTCGTTCGTCGTCGTTGAGAGTTTGGAGATAATGGAAGATCGCCTTGGCTTTTTGCTCGTTGAGGAAAGCGACCGGGTAGGCCGGCATGACGGGGAGGAAAGCCTCGCCCTTCGTGGGAGCCACCTCTGAGATCGCGATTTCGCTGGCGGGATTCCGGATGGAGTTCTGGTAGTAGGCGAAGTCGGCAGTGACGGTGTGCTTGTGATTTTCGGCGGTCTCGATGATGTCTCGTTTCCGTGGTGTGGTCGGGAAAAGACCGTAAATGCCGGGGCCGGTTTTGACGGAGGTGTCGTTCTTGGCTTCGGAATGGCATTCGGCACATCCCACGGCGTTGAAAGTTTCTTTCCCAAGTTGGACAAGGTCAACTTGGGCGGCGGTGAGGCTGGCCGATAGAAGGACCAGCGCGGAAAGGGGCTTTGCGAACATAATAGGAAGATGAAAAATACGGTTGAAGGCGTCGAGACTTGAGTTTTTTAAAGATGGAGAATCAATTCCTGTGAGCTACCCTCGCGGGGGGCATTTCAGGGAAATGACATCCTCGATAGATACTACTTGTGAATACCTGTGTTTTCTTACGCTCTCTTGGCATGATGGTCCTGCTTCTTGGCATTGCCATGGGTATTTCGGTCACACTCTCGGCAATTGTGCCGGCAAGTGATCTCCATGAAACCGGTCTCGATCTCGGCGGGTGGGCGATTTCGCTCACGATTGCCTTGGTGGCGGGGGGCACGCTCCTGGGCAGCGCGCACTTGATCGGAAGGCATTCGAAACAGCCTCCGGCAATGAGACGGAGGGAGGCCATGGCGCTGGTTGGGGCGGGATGGTTCGCCTGTAGTTTGGTTGCGGCCCTGCCTTACTTTTTCTGTGATCCGCATGTTGCCCTGGATTACGCCTTTTTTGAGGGGGTTTCCGGGTTGACCACGACCGGTTCAACGATTTTTGTCGATTTGGAGAGTTTGCCGAAGTCAATTTTGATGTGGCGTTCGTTTACGCAATGGGTCGGAGGAATGGGGATTTTGGCAATGTTCGTGGTGGTGCTTTCGGGCATGACCTCCAGCAGTAAGACCTTGATTGGCGCGGAGTCCTCCTTATCGAATACCGATATCGCGAGCTTACGTCAGACAATGCGCCGTTTGTGGGTTCTTTATCTGGGGTTTACGATCACCTGTGCCTCGGGGTTGTGGGCGATGGGTTTGACGCCATTCCAGGCGGTGAACCATGCCTTGACCGCGGTTTCGACCGGGGGATTCGGAACCGAGAAGGCGAGTGTTGCCAGTGAACCATTTGGAGTAGCGAGCAAGATTTGGCTGATGGTTTTCATGATCTTAGGCGCGATCAGCTTCCCGTTCTATCTCACCGTGATGAAGCGGAAGTGGAAGGACCTTAGGGAGAAATTTGAGGAGGTCTATTGGTTCCTAGGCCTCGTCCTGCTTGCTTCGGCGGTGTTGGTTGGTCAGCATTTCCAAGGCGGATTCTATGGTGTCGATCCGGTGGATATTGTTTTCAATGTCGTCTCGGTCGTGACCAGCACGGGCTATGTCAGTAGTGATTTTGGAGAATGGAGCCAGCTGGGGATTGGCATTTTGATCCTCCTGATGGTGATCGGTGGTTGCTCGGGCTCGACCGCCGGAGGATTGAAGGTCAGCCGGATCATTTTTTGGATTCGTTTTCTGAAGTCGGGGCTTCATCGCACCTTCCGGCCTAAGGTCGTGGCTCCCATCAAATTAAACGGCCGCCGTGTCCTGGAAAGTTCGGTGGAGCAACTCTTTCTTGTTCTATCCCTGTTTGGGTTTTTCGCCATTATGGGGACCTTTGCCTTGCAGATACTCGAGCCAAGTCAAAGCCTGCTTGGTTCCTTATCAGCAGTGGTGAGCTGCCTCGGGAATATCGGGCCTGCTCTTGCCGAGATGGGAGGAGAGCAGAGTTTTGCGGAAGTCGGGACGACCTCAAAGATCTTGTTTGCGATCCTGATGATCTTGGGTCGTCTCGAATACGTGGCCTTTTTGGTGCTGTTCAGTCGTCAGCTCTGGAAGCGCTATTAGAGGATGTTTTCCACGAAGCGCCCGCGCTTGAACTGCTCAAAGCGATCAGGTTCCTCGCCGGTGCCGATGAAGCGGGGCGTGATGTTCAGCTCCTTTTGAATCGCGGCCGCAACGCCTCCTTTGCCCGAGCCATCAAGCTTGGTGAGGATGAGGCCATCAAGCGGGACGGCCTTTTGGAATTCGCGGGCCTGGTTGAGGGCATTTCCCCCGGTGGAGGCATCGACGACGATGAAGGTTTCGTGCGGAGCGGTTACGTCCTGCTTGCCAATGGTGCGTTTGATCTTGGTCAGCTCGTCCATGAGGTTGTTGCGGGTGTGGAGTCGGCCGGCGGTGTCGCAGAGGAGGAAATCGTAGTTCTCCTTGATTGCTCTTTGGTGGGCCTGGTAGCAGACCGAGGAGGGGTCCGCTTCGTGAGCGCCGGTCATGACGGGGAGGTCGAGGCGCTCGCCCCACCCCACCAATTGCTCAACCGCGGCCGCGCGGAAGGTATCGGCGGCCGCCATCAGGACGGAGTAGCCCTGGCTTTTGAGAAGGTGGCCCAGCTTGGCGGTTGAGGTGGTCTTACCGGTGCCATTGACTCCCACGATGAGGAGGACGGCGGGTTTGCCATCGGCGCGGGGTTGGAGGGCCGGGACGTCGGCGGGGAAAAGATCGGCAAGCTTTGAACGAGTCGTCTCGACAACGTCATCAGCGGAGATCTTCCGGCCGAGGTTCTTGAGATCATCGACGATTTCCAGGGAAAGGCGCACGCCGAGGTCTCCTGAAATGAGGTCGGCCTCAAGGTCATCCCAATCGATCTCAGCCTTATTAGTGACCTTATTGAAGAGTTTCTTGAAGAATCCTGCCATCTCAACCGAATGCTGGGTCAAAGATGCTCTAAAAGCCAAGGATTATTCTTAATGAGGCGGGGATTCATTCTGGACTCTCAGATCGCTTGCACTTTTGGTCCGGTGGCGCTAACACTCTCTCCTCGCTCCGATAGTTCAACGGATAGAACAAGGGTTTCCTAAACCTTAGATCTGGGTTCGATTCCCGGTCGGAGCGCCATACTTAACCCCCTGGTTTATAAGGGTCTAATGGGTTTTCAGTCACTGAATACGGACCTTTCTCTTTTTCCTCTTTACGCCCTATTTCGGGGCGTTTCTCTGGTCGAAACTAGTCAAAACTAGTCACGCTATTTGCGAGGGGTTCAGACTGATGGCAAAATCAGCCCATCGTCAATCTCGTGATCGACGTCAATCTCGATGATCTTGAATAGATTCCCGTCCTGAGCGTAAACCTTGATCATTCCGCCGTTGGTCTTCGCATCCCATCGCGCATAGCTTGCGGCGTCTCGGGCGGACTGGAAGAGAAGCTTCCCATTGGCTCCAACTGGTCCCGAAAGGCACCATGATCGGTCCCACGGCTGAAACTCCACCTCATACTGATTCACCGTCCCGTCCCCTCGGCGCTCAAGACAGTATCAAGACCGGTCTTGCTCAAGAGGCCGTCACGGTGCCAGCGGCGGGCGAGGTCGATTTGGCGTTGCCCAACCTTGGCGGATTTCCTTTGATTCAATGTAAGCGGCATGAACTCCAGATTGAAGAGGGTATTGTCAAGCTCGAGACATACCGAGCGCGTGATGATGTGATCGCCAGTAGCAATCTCGCCAACGTAAGAATCTGTGGTGCCAGACACCACAGTGTTGAAGATAACCTGTCAATTGCAGCCGAGATAACCACTCTGAGATACGGGTGCATATTTTCATGGACCTTGCTTCTCATGGCGGTATCTTTAATCGCTTTGAAACATTATTTCCCACTCTTTCCCGTTCTCTTTTGGCTGAATTCCATATCAGTTTCTGAGGCTGTAACCATTTCTATTATTGGTGATCCCTCATCTTCGACTGCTGAAGTCAGCTTGAGCGGGGTTCTGACAATGGGAGACATGTGGCCGCTGGGGTCTGGTGGGACCGGGATTGTATATTTTCCTTTGAACCGGGTTTATAACAACTTTGGGCAGAGTTCGGCTGTTCCGAGCACATCTCCTTTCTCTCTCGACGATAATCACTTCCCCGGACTACTTCCTGACGATGCCAGGGTCATTATTTCAGATACCAGTGAGGCGAATCGTATCCTTGCGGACTGGCGGCCAGTATCATTATCCCGTAGGCTGGATGGGAGCTACAACATCGGTCTCGATGTATGGTCACCGAGGCCCACTAATATAAGCTTTGGAGATATCGCCACATTTTCCGGGTCCTTCGACATTGATTTATCTGAGGGAGACTTCGCTGACAACTTTGTCGAGGGTCGCCATTTTGGAAACTTTGGCGGACAGTCTGTTGTCGTTGAGGTTATTCAGATTCCGGAGCCTTCGACTTTGGTGTTCGTAGTTTTTGGCCTCTGCTTGTCAGCAGAACAAAGACGTCGTCGGAGCTAGATCCTATCCGAAAAGCTGTTTCAGCGAGGTGATTTTTTAATTTTTAAAAACTAACGGTTCCTTGTAGACTCTTCTTGGGTAAATGGAGGGAGGGTGATTGCTTTTTTGGGCCAGCGTGACTCAATTTCTTCTTGGTTCTTTATTTTAGGGATTCTGAGATTTTGGTGCCAGACACCACAGCGGTCTTGACCTCTTAAGCTTTGCTGTTTAATCCGCTCCAGCGCCAGAAGGCAAAGGAAAAAGAGGCGAAACGGGCGCTGACGGATCTTGAGAAGGCGGATTGTCTGACGGGGACGATGGTGGGCGGGATTGCCCTGAAATTGCCCCATTTCGGGCAGGGGAAAAGGCGATGCTTGATCTTTGAAGACCGGGGCGATGGTGTCAGACACCTAAGTAATTTTGACCTCGTAAGCTTTGCTGTTTAATCCGCTCCAGTGTATGAAGGCAAATGAAAAAGAGGCGAAACTGGAGCTGACGGATCTTGAGAGGGCGGATTGTCTGACGGGGACGATGAGGGGCGGGATTGCCCTGAAATTGCCCCATTTCGGGCAGGGGAAAAGGCGGTGCTTGATCTTTGAAGACCGGGATTTATGAGGTTGGCGGCGGAGCTGGAGGTGATGAAGGAGAAAAACTTGGACGAGTTCTATGAGAAGACGATCAAGGGCTACCTCGACCGGTTTTGTAGCCTGAAGCGCTTCATGAAGGAGCTAAAGGAGCGCTTTAGCCGTTGGTTTAACAAACGGCACGGGCGTCGGGGGACGCTCTGGCAGGAGCGCTATCGGAGCATTTTGGTGGAGGATGGCGAGGCCCTGCGGACAATCTCGGCTTATCTCGATCTGAACCCGGTGCGGGCGGGCTTGGTCGATGATCCCAAGGATTACCGTTGGCGCGGGTAGGCTGAGGCGATGGGTGGGAGTAAGCGAGCGCGCAAGGCGCTTTGCCGGGTGCGCGGGGTCGCGATGGATTCTTGGAACACGGTAGGGCGTGAGGGGTATCGTAATTTGCTCTTGGGGGAGGGGATCGAAGCTGGCGAGACTGAGAAAGGACGGAAGCGTGAGGGGGTCTTTTCAAAGCGGGGCTTTGATCGGAAGAAAGCGTTGGAGGGACTGCGAGACGGGCGGAAGTTAAGCCGAGCGGAGTTGATCCGGTTGCGAGTGCGGTATTTTAGCGACGGTTTGGTTCTGGGAAGCCGGGGCTTTGTCGAGGAGGTCTTCCAAGAGAAACGGGCGTGGTTCGGAGCGAAGCGAAAGAAGGGGGCGCGGAGTTTGCCGGTCTCGGGAGGCGGGCTCTT
>Ga0222650_1000752_pt1 | contig 22018 bp, 14 predicted proteins | sample AntAcemetagen367_FD_179820 | JGI IMG/M metagenome (GOLD analysis project Ga0222650, IMG submission 179820) | Saline water microbial communities from Ace Lake, Antarctica - #367 | ecosystem: Environmental > Aquatic > Non-marine Saline and Alkaline > Saline | place: Antarctica: Ace Lake... | reverse complement strand
CAGGCGGTATCAAGGCAGAGTCCGATTTCCGGCCCACCGAGACTGGTCAAATAGTCAATAACCTCAGGCTGCCCGCCAAAAGAAAATCCGCCATGACAATGCAAGCCGACCCGCACATCAAATTCCCGGCACCATTGTCTGACCAAAGGGATGGCCTGGAGATAGGAATCCATCGCCAACTGCCCTGAGATATGCCGGGCGCCTACGAGTCGAGCCGATTCAAAATAGGCTTTCTCTTTGGGATCCCCGACGAACTTCTGGACCCCAAAGGAAGTGATGGCAATTCCGGCCTGCTTAAACTCACCGGCGATCCCGGTGATCTCTTCAGGCCGGGAGAAGTCGGCATGCAGACCGCACAATTCGACTTCCGCAAGACCGAGTTCCAAGATATTCGCGATCAGTTCACTTCGCGATTTGATCCGGCGGAAGCAATAGCTTTGTACACCAAGGGGAAATGAATTTTCGCTCATGAGGCCAAAACTGGTTCTGATTTCAGAGTGCGGTCAAAGTAGGCATTCATGGTCATGAACTCGGCTTTCCCACTTTCTTTGATCCGTTTGAGCAGACGGCGGTGGACCTCATAGCCGGCTCCTTCACTGGCGGCCATCGCCCGCTCGTGACTCACCATGACAAAGGGAAGATCCCGTTGATAGCACCAGTCAAATTCATCGCAGCCGAGCTGAATCATGGATTCGATCTTCTCAGAAAGATTCGGCACCTTGAAGGCGTATTCTCCTCCGGTCATGGGAATCTCATAAATGTCCGTGCCGGGAAAGCGCTCTGCCCGGGCGCTAATGCCTTCCCGAAAATCCAATGGAGCATCCCACTGGCCATTGTTGCGCCGCCAGGAAGTCATGCTGACGATGCGAGCCGAAACCCAGTCAAAACCCAGAGCATCAAGCGCCCGGTAGAGATTTCCATGGAAGGCCCCCCAACCGGGCCGGAAACCCCGTGAGCTGGAGCCAAAGGCCCTCCGCCAAATCTCCTGCCCTTCCTGCAAGGCCCGCTGCATCACCGGAAGTTCGTGAGAAGCCTCGATTTCAAAACGTTTCTCGTCGAAGGAACGACGAACCTCTGGAGACATTTCCAGCATGTCGATGTCGGGTACTCCGCATTCAAATGGTGTGTGCCGGGTCCCATGTTGGTGAAACTCGTGGCCGGCCAGCTCCGCTGCGGCGATTCCGGCCAACAAGTCGGCGTCCTGATCAATCGTTCCCACACTACGAATCGGAACGACAAAAAAGGTTCCGGGAATTTCCAACCCGCCCAAAAAATCCCTCATCCGGGTGAGCGCATCGGCCTGCCCAAAAGTGATGTCATCATTCGTCCACAGGAAGGGGATCGTTTTCATGGTCTGGGATTCAATGAGACGCCGACTTGGCCACGGCAAGAAGTTTCCTGGCATTTTCCACACAAATGGTCTCCTTGGCCGCCGACCCGAGCCCAGCCTTGTCCATGGCCTGTAAGAGCATCTCCGGGTAGCTGCGATAATTTCCACCCTGCATGTCCACCACCGGATTCTTCACCAAGCGGATCGGTGAGTCGGTACCATAAAGCAAACGCTCCGCACCGAGGGCGGCCTCGGCGGTGGCGATCTTATGATGATCGCACCACGACAAACCGGCCCAGACATTTGGGTGATTCTTCGCCAGCCAGATCCCGTCGAAAGCCCCCATGTGGTAGATGACCAGCTGCACCGAGGAATATTTTTCCAGATAGGTCCCGATCAAATTCAAACCGTGGGCGTGACAAAAAACCGGCACCCCAAATTCGCCCGCCAATTCCAAAATAGGGCCGAGAAAATCTTCGGTGGGCTCCCAGCGGTCCATCGGGGGATGGATCTTGATACCGATGAAGCCGCTGTTGAGCGCATCGCTGGCAATCTTTTTCCAGTCCGGGTCGTAGGGCACCACCCAGGCCAGGCCCTTGAGGCGCGGCTCCCGGTCCAGGGCCGCCGCCATCTCGGCATTGCCAAAGGCCATGCCGACCGTTCCCGAGGACAGGGAGGAACACCAGGCCTCTTCCACTCCAGCGACCCACAAGGACTCCAAATGCGACTCGTCCCAGGCCGCATTTAAGAATCGGCCAATATGGACTTCAGTATCAATCACGGCGAAAGAAACTACTTTTTGGAATCCGCCTCTTCGGGAATGAGAAGACGGCCCGGATCGGTGGCAATGTAGGGCGGGATATTGAGGAAGTGACTTCGACTGGCGGTCTCGGCGGCCATGGTCCAAATTTGTCCATCCCCCCCTTCCACCGGAATGGAGAGACACTCCAAGGTGGGATCATTGTCCGAACCGCTGTAATCGGTCCGAACCGTTTCTCCAGGACGAATGACCGAAAACCGTCCATCGGTTTGGACCAGAATGTTCTCGGTCCCCATGGGAACATAAAAATACCCCGGACCATACATCCGAATCAACGGGGCGTGGGCCATACTCATTTCCATCACCGCTTTGAGATTGGCAGGAAAGTGAGGCTTGTAGTCCTCTCCGGCACTGAAAACCAACTTGTATTGGCCGGGGCCGGGGAATTTCACATCCATCTCGAAGGGCTTGGTGGCATAGCGGGATTCGGTTTCATCCACACTGGCTCTGGAGTCCCAGACCTCGGTCTCCTGGGAATCGAAGATCTCCAGTTTGTAGTTCGCTTTGACTCCGGTCATCGGGAGCTTGAACTCTAAAGGAGTGTCTTTTTCCACGAGCACATGCCAAATGGATTCGAAACGGAGAAAGCCTTTCGTCTCCTCCGCCTCGTCATTGATGGATTCCCCGGAGGGCCGCAGGGTGCTGGAAAATTTCCGCAGACGCTTGTCGGCGGGATTGGCCGCCAGGTCTTTTTCGAAAATTGCCATGATTTGCGGATCGGTCAAAACCTCGAAATTCCTCCAGACCGCTTCCAGATCGTTGAAACGCCATCCCTCCCGTAAGGGGCGGATCTTGGTATGCCCGGAATTAACCAACCGGCGTTGCAGGGCATAGGCGTGGACAATATTGCGGCCGCGAATTTGCCAGGTGAATTCCAAGAGCGGCTTCAAAGCGGCGTACATCTTATCCTGATTATCGCTATCCAAGGCCAGTTCCCAGTCCCGATAAAGAATGACGTAATGGAGGTAAGCGGCCAGATCGTTCAATCGCTCCTGAACTCCCTGATCCTCTCCTTTGGCAGTCTCCATGGCTTTGTTCAATTGCTCCAGCCAGTCATGGAGATTTTGGCGGGAAAGGTCCTGGTTTTCCGCAAACATGGCATAAAATGCCTTCATATCTCCGGCGGCCTTGCCGAAAGCACTGATAAAGTAGTCGTCGTAAATGGCGTCAGCATCCGCCTTCACATTCCAAAGCAGTTGGGTGGCAACGTAGGTGGCGGGACCAAAAGTGCCCCAGTTGGCATTGGTTTCCGCGTTGAATGCCCGGGCTCCCCAGTCGTAGTATCGCGGAATATTGTCCTTCACGTAGCTGAAACTGCTGGACTTGCCTCGGCCGGGCAGGCCCCAATCCCAAGCCATCACTCCGAAATAGTCTCGAATTCCGACGGAATCGATTTTCTTCCGCCAGAGGGCGACGAGTTGCTCCAGCGTGTATTGGGTCTTATTGAAACCCATGGCAACCTGAATTTGAACATTCGGCTCTGCATCCACTTTTTCCGGAGGCAGGCGGTGGGATGCATAGGCATAGAACGCCACCACAGCATCAGGGTATTTCTCGCGCAAAGCCCGGGCCACTTTATTGGCAAGATAAAGAACCTGATCGGAACCGTTTCCAAGTTTTTGGCAGTCCTCACAGAAACATTCCACCGAGCCGTCGTTGGGATCCATTGAGACAGTATAGGCATTGGGGTTCGCCTCCTTGTCGGTCGTCAGTTCGGCTAATTTATCTTCAATAAATAGTTCTGCAATCCGAGGGTTGGAATAGCAGAGACTTTGATGGTCGTTCTGAAAGGGCAGGCGGGCACCGTCCTTATCCAGGGCAAAATACTCAGGATGAGCTTCGAACTCGGCCCTATGTCTCCCAACCGTACTCGCATAGGTGTGTCCGACCTTATACTTGGTCACCCCCCCGAGGCGGTTCGCATCACACCAACGATCGTAGGCCGCTTTCAGCTCGTCGGCGATCGGCTCGCCCATATTTCCAATTCCATAGGCATACCAGATTGATCGATAAAAATAGTCCGGGGTGCTGACCGTTTCCTGAGCTGGCAAATGAAGGGTTGCCTGCTTCGGAATGACGGTCCAACGTTCACTGGGAATGAGCCAGCGGCAGCCCAATTGTTCGAGCAGGGCGTAGGTACCATCCTGGAGGGACTTGGGAGAATTTCCCACGATCATCGCGCGTTGTGGCGTTACGTTGATCGCATAGGATTCCAGCGGCAGGGCCTTGAGGACCTCGTTGACTGCGCTCTCCGCTTCCGGCAGGGCCTCCCGCAGGGCGAGAAGGATGCCCCCGCCATTCCAGGCCTCGGTGGAAATCGGTACGGCCGCTCCAGAGATTCGTTCCAAAGTGGCACTAAGAACGTTCGCAGTTGCGGTCAGTTCCTCATTCGCTTCCGGAGCGATGAAAATCTTCGTCTGGGCGGCGCCGTCCTTGGCGACCGGGAATCCCCCTTGGCCGACCGAAGAATCCTGAGCGAAAGCACCGGGAAGAAACGGAAAAACGAGAGCACTGAAGATCGCGAAAAAACCGAAGATTTTCCGAAGGAGAGCAGAAGGGAGTATTGGGGTGGTCATGGTATTGGTAAAACTTAGGATTTGTCGGGTTGGGCGGAAAGTTCGATCAAACGGCAGGAGCGGGCGGGCACTTCAAGGCTCCATTTTCCGCCTTCGACATCAATGCGCCGCATGGTGCCAAGAGCCTCTCCGGTCAGGACATCCGTGGCCGCATATTCGGGATCAAAGAGGCCCCGGACCGAAACCGAGTAGCTTCGCGGCTGGGCGGAAAAATTGAACACCGCCACCAGGCGCTGATTTCCATTGGACTCTCGAAGAAGCTGTACCGCATCATACTCGTATTCCTCGGCGGGCCGCCACATCAGGCGACCGAGCAAATGCGGGGCCACTTCCGTATCGTATTCCCAGTCCACTCCAGGTTCGGGCCGCAGGGTGATTTCGTAGCTGCGATCAATACGGTGCTCCAGATAGGGCTGGACCTTTTGAAGGCTGGCGATGGCGTCCTGACAGGCCAGGAAATACTCTCCGTCGAAACAATCTCCACGAAAGAGCAAGACACCCCGCGCTCCGCCCAACCCGGCGAGTTGAATCAACAGCTTGGTGAAGTCCGGCTTCATCCAGGTTCCGCGGTAGCGGGGGAATTCGCTAATGGTGGTGGCCACCGGAGAAATAATATAAGTGCCCACCTCCCGGCCCGACTGGTGGGCGTAGCCTTGCACGGTGTCGATGATGGGAATGACGGACTTGAGGCCACCCGGAATCTCGTAAAAGTAGCAACTGGCGTAAATCGCATCCGCAAAGGTGGTCAATTCCTCGACGGAATGCCGGGCCTTGACCCGTCCATCATACCAGTAGGAGGGAATATCGGAGGCGGAGGCCAAAGAGTGATATTCCAATTCTGGGTTTTCCGTCTTAATGATCTCCTTGACCTTGGCCAGAAGGTCCCGGTTGCGGCGGCGGCCAAAGTCCGTGTAGGCCTCGGCCAGTTCCCCGCCGGGAGCAATTTGCGCCAGATTTTTAATCTTCAGGCCGGTCTCTTCCTCGAATTTCGCCTGGCATTTTTCATCATAACACCAGACCGGAGCGGTTTCAAAATCAACACAAATGCCGTCAATATCGGTTTGAGCGGCATTTTCCTGGGCCCGTTTGAAGAATTTCCCGAGTTCCGGATGGGTGGGATTTTCCAAAATGGCGATGGGACAAAAATCTTTGAGCATCGGCTTTCCCGACGCATCAATGGCGGCAAATTTGGCCAACTCCTCAGAGACCTTGAACTGGTGACCGAACCAACCGTAGCGCGGATAGACGTGGAACCCGGCTTTCTTCAGTGCCGTGTTCAGCTTCTGGTCCTGGCCGGTAAATAGTTGGTTGAAGCCGGCGGCTCTCGCCGCGGCGATGTATTCCGCTTGGGCGGGATCGGTACTCGGAATTTGTCCTCCCCAAATTCCCAGATCAAATTTGAGAGCATCCCGGTCTTTTAAAGCCTGCAATTCCACATTTCGGATTTGATAGACCGAGTCCCGGTAGGGGACACCATCGATAGTCATCCAAGCGCGCAGTTCCTTCGCTTCAAAGGGTTTGCCTCCGCGCATAAAAAGAGTCACGCCTTGGGCGGGATGGGGGGTTTCAAAATTCAGAAGCCGCGGAATGGGAAACTCATACTGCCGCTTCCCTCCTTTGCTTTCCCCGGCTACGACCACGCCCTTGGCATCGAGCACCTGCAGGTCGGCATCCGTTTCGAGATGGAGAAGGATTTTGCGGGTAATCTTGGTGGCCTGTTCGGCCAGTGGTCCCTCTGTGCCCAGCGGCTTGTCTTTGGGCATAGTCACAAAAAACGACACTTGCAGCGGGGCTCCTTTGATCAGACAGATCCGGTTGTTGAGATTGACTGCCGGCCAGGCATTGACTTCGGCGCCTTCCGTCAATCCATAATAGAGGACCGGCATTTCCCCGCCACCTTCCAACCGGAGGGAAACCGGTTTAGAAAAGCCAAACTTGATCTCGTCGATAGCCACATAGTTCCAGTTCTGAGAGTCTAAGCTGGAACTCCGATTGGAGATGACAAGGGTGTTTTCCCCTTGGCGAAGGACATTTTCAGGAATCTTCAGAGTCTTGGTTTCCCAGCCCAAATAGTAGCGAGCGTTATCGAGATACTGATTGTTGGGAAAAGTCAGATCCTCTGTGATTTTCTGGTCATTCACGGACACTTCCACTTTGTTCTGAGCCTCAAAACCGTCATCCAATCCGGTCAGGTCCAACTGGACGGGGCCTGAGGGAGCCTCTTTCAATTCAAACCGCAGGGTCATGGCGGAATGGGAGGTCCCAACCCCGCTCAAAATGGCTTTCGTCCGTTGAATACCCTGCTTCCCGGGTTTCAGCGAGCCGTCTTCATTTTTTTCCAGAATGCCTTCAAAAGCATCGTGGTAACATCCTTCAAACCAGGAATCGTCGATGGCAATCTCGGTCCCGCTGAAGGCACCGCGTACAGTCGAGGATTCCGTCTCGGCCTTAGCAGGATCTGCATCTTGGCTAAAAAGCTGGCCGGGGTTGAACATGACGACGGCACTGAGAACTGAGGGAAGAAAGAATCGGAAATTCATTTTGTTTCGAAAGTGCTTTATAGCTCACGCGGTGCGCCGTCAACTGATTTTCCACCAAAATTCCGCTAAATGCCAAATATTTTTTTTTCTATACAGGAAAATTGACATCCAACGTCCCGCTATATACCAGATAAGCCACTTGAGATTCTTATGAAATTGGAGACCGAGGACTATCCATCCGTATTTTGGAAATGGAACGACCGCCTCACAGCGAAAAACGTACGCGCCGGTGTCGAAAAATTCAAACGTGATGGGATCCGGAGTTTTCTCATCCATCCCCTCCCCGACCATTTCCGAAAGGAGGATTTTTTCGGAGGGATGACCACCCCTTATCTTTCCGATGCATTTTTCGCCGCCGTCCGCGTCGCGGTGAAGCGCGCGGCGGAGTTGGACCTGCAGGTTTGGCTCTATGATGAAGGGGGCTGGCCGAGCGGACGGGCCGGAGGATTGATCGTCAAAAAATGGCCGCATTTGCGGGCCCGGGTTATGACCCCCGGCGGTCCCGAATTCAGCACTCCGGAGCGAACGGATCTGCTCAATCCGGAAACCACCCGTCGCTTTATTGAACTGACCCACGAACGCTATCGCGAGGTGGTGGGAGAGTATTTCGGATCGGTGATTCCTGGATTTTTTACCGACGAGCCTGATGTGCCCGGCCAGGTCGGTACGGACCGGATTCCATGGACAGCAGACATGGCCGAAGTGTTCAAAGACCGCACCGGAGAGGATCTGGAGCCTCTGCTGCCCTGTCTTTTCGGACGGGGCCGGGATGAAAAGGCCCGCCAGGCCCGCATCCGTTACGTCGATGTTTGGACCTCTCTTTTTGCGGAGCGTTTCTTTGATCCTTTACGGTCCTTTTGCCATCAACATTCCCTGCTCCTCGTCGGGCACCTCCTGGGGGATCAGTCGCTGCGGGGTCATGCCCGATGTGCCGGCGATTTTTTCAAGATCATTCGGAGTTTGGACGAACCGGGAATCGATGTGATTTGGGGCCAGATGGACACCATCCGGTCCGGAGCCTTTTTTCCTTCCTTTGCCTCCTCGGCTCTGCAGCGGCCCGGCCAGAGATGTTGGAGCGAGCCCTTTGCCGCCTTTGGCACCGGACTCACGGTTCAGGAAATGAAGCGTCTTTGTGACCTGCAGCTTTTGCAGGGGATCAACAAGTTCGCCCCGATGTATATTCAGATGTCCCGTCGGGACGGTCGCTGGGTCGGCACCGGGACGCGAGGGCTGGATTTTGCTCCCGATGCCGGCCACTACGCGGACTTGGAGGGCTATCTCGCCGCGAGTGGGCGACGGCTTCGGCAGGGGCAGCTTTTCCGGCCCATCCGGGCCCCCTACCCGATCCGGGAACTCTGGGCCCAATATGGCCGCTCGGCCAGTGATCCGTTCAACCGCCTGGCCAAGACCCTCATTCGCCGAAACATTGGCTTTGTTTTCGATGCCGAAGCCAAGGAAGACCGCATCGAGGTGCTGGCTCGGAAATTCCAGACGCTCTGGCGCTTTCCGCAACGCGTGGAATCATCTCCCAGAGTTCGATGGACAGCCTTGACCACTCCCGATGGCAGACCGGAGCTCTTTTGCGTCAACGCCGGGTCCCGCAGCGGAAAAGTCAGGATGAAACCCGCTGGCATCACCTGGACGCTGGCCCCTGGCGAGTCCCGCTTTCTCTCCCTTGATGACCCGCAGCCCGATCCTGAGCTACGGCAGACGCTGGTGTTGAAGAACTGGGAAATCCGGATGCTCTGCCAATGGAAGTTGCTGGATGGCACGCCGACACCGGTCGAGAAGAATGGCCGGGCCTGGAAAGCCTGCCCTCTCGGATCCTGGAGTTCGATTCTCGGGGCATGGTTTTCGGGTTCGGCCTCCTACCGGACCACCTTCCAGTGGAAAGATGGTGAGCACGCCACCCTGGATCTTGGTCGCGTTCACTTTGCGGCCGAGTGCCGGCTGAACGGAAAATCACTCGGACGCGCCGCCTGGTCTCCGTTCCGATTTTCTCTCGACGCGGCGCTGCGCCAGGGTGCGAACACTCTCGAAGTGACCATCCATGGCAGCCTTGCCAACTTGATGCGGGACCCCTGCACTCGGAAAGAACTGAAAGCGCGCGGTTGGTGGAACGTCTATCTGGATCGCGCCTCAGGTTTGGAGGAGAATCGCCTTGATGCGGGCCTGCATGGTCCGGTTAAAATTCTCCGTCCCATTAGCTCCTGATCATGAAATCCCGTTATGCTTTATCAAAACGCCCGTCTCATCCTCCCCGACTGCATTCTCCAAGGAAATCTGCGCCTCGAAGAAGGAAAAATTATCACCCTCGGGGACACGGTCATCCCCCAAGACGGTGAGCAAACAGTTGATCTCGAAGGCCAGTTTCTCGCTCCCGGCTTCATTGACCTCCATATTCACGGGGCCCTCGAACACCATGCCATGGAGGCGGACCCCGAAGTTTTTGGAAAGATTTGTCGCTTTCATGCCAGTGGGGGAACCACCGCCCTCGCCCTCACCACCATCACGGCCACCCAGGAAAACATTCTCAAGGTTTTGGATGCCGTTCACTCTTTCATCCAACAGCCCTCTCCAGGCGCGGCGGTGCTGGGAGTCCATATTGAGGGTCCCTATTTCTCCCCGGAAAAACCGGGGGCCCACGAGTTGGCTCTCATTCGCCATCCCCGCCGTGAGGAATGGTCCGAGTGGTTGGCGCATCCCGCTCCCATCACCCAGATCACGATTGCGCCCGAACTGCCCGGGGCCCTGGAACTGATCACCGCCCTCAGTGAGGCGGGAATCCGGGGCAGCGCGGGGCACAGTGATGCCTGGGATGAAGATTGTGCAGCGGCGTTTGCCCATGGTCTCCGCCAGGTCACCCATACGTACAATTGCATGTCGGTGGCCCGCCGCCGGGGTCCTTACCGTATCGCCGGACTCCTGGAATTCGCCATGAGCAAACCGGAAATCCTCTGCGAACTGATCGCCGATGGCCGTCATGTTTCTCCCACTCTCATGCGGGCACTTTTCCAAGCCAAAGGACCTGCCGGCATTGCTTTGATCACCGACGCCTGCCCCGGAGCCGGACTCCCCGAAGGCGCATGTTATAACCTCACAAACATCGAATGCCGGGTCCATGATGAGGTCGGTATGACCGCGAATGATACCGTCCTTGCCGGCAGCACCGCCACCATGATTCGCTGCGTCAAAAATATGGTTCAGTTGGTGGGAGCCTCCCTGCCGGAAGCGGTCGGCATGGCCACGAGCAATCCGGCCCGAGCTCTGGGCCTGGAAAATCACAAAGGACGCCTGGCCCAAGTTTCTTATGTCGGGCCTGGAAGGGGCTTAAAACCTAAGGGTTGTCCCAAAGGCACTACAAAATCGTCAAGGTTTGGCGAAGGTTTTGACGGGGAGGAATGCGGATTTCCAGTCGATACGAAGCTTTTTATAGAGGAGGGCTTGTTCGGGGTCGGGCAGGGAGGGCTTGCGGATATGGAGAATGCGGCCATCGGTCAAAGGCAACGAGGTGGTGGCGAGGGAGTGGGTGGAGAGCAGGCGGCGGAGGGTCTCCCAGTCGCGGAGGTCGCTGCTGGCGCGCAAATTTTCGCGCACCCAGGTCAGGAGGTGATAGGCGAGGACCGAGATGAAGATGTGGGCCTCGACGCGGTGTTCGAGCTGGTGGAAGTTGGGACGCAGGCCGAGGGGGCCTTTAAGGCAGGCAAAGCCTTCCTCGGCTTGGAGAAGAACCATGTAGAGGGACCAGGTTTGCGGGGCACTCAGGGATTGGCCGGTCTTGAGCACGTAGTCGCCACAGAGGTCGGTGGCGTGGCGATGTTTGTCATCGTCACGGGTGGCGTGCAAAGTGCCGTCCGCATGGACCAGGGTGTAGAAGCGGGCAACGCGGGGGTGTTTTTTCTGAAGGCGTCCGATTTTGCGCTCGATGGTGAGAGGGTCTTTGAGTCGGCCTAGCTCGATGCGTTCGCGCAGGGCGGCGATGTCGTCCCGGAAGCGGGATTCGGCCCGCGAGAGCATGGCGGTTTCTTTTTCGCGTCGAAGGGCACTGCGGCAGAGGACTAAAAAGCCATCGGGCTCGTCGGGGTCGGCGATGGTTTTGACTTCGACGGGTTCTTTGCTGTCACGTCCGGGCACGAGTTCGAAGCCGTCGGTGGCGAAGTCTTCGGCGTAGCGGGTGCGGCTGCCCCGGGTGATATTGATCAGATAGCCCAGACCGCGTTCTTTGAGCAGAGCGATGTTGGCCTTGGAGGCAAAGCCTGCATCCAGAATGACCACGGGTTTGAGCCCGTTGTCGGGCAGCGCGAGGCGGTCGAGCATGTGGGCCAGAGTGCGACTTTCGCTGATATTGCCCTCGAAGACATCGTGGGCCAGGGCCAGGCCGTGTTCGTCGAAGGCCATGCCGATGGCCACTTGGCGGCAGTCGTTGCGCTTCTGCTTGTTTTTGCCGTGTTGGGCTTTGGGATTCTTTTCGCAGCGCCCCTCGAAGTGGGTGTTGGTCACGTCGTAGAGGACGATGCTGCGCTGTGGACTGAAGAGATCGGCTTCGCGGTGGCGCAAGCCTGTTTCGATCACTTTACGGTGACGGAAAAGGGCGTCGCCAGTGTGGTAGAGGCGGTCTTTCGTGCTCTTGGTTATGCGCAGACCAAGGAGTTCAGGCAACGCCGTCCGGGCCGCCCAGTCGATGAGGGCCCATTCACTCAGGGGCTTGATGAATCGGTTGGCCACCAGGAGTTGGGCGGTGGCAATCTGACTGGCGTTGAGCCCGGCTTTATCCAGCATCGGGCTGATCCCAAGCTCTTTCCAGGCGTGAAGAGCAACCAACTCGGGACCCAGTGACACGATATTTTCCGTCGCGATCCGATCAACGAGCACGCCGTCGATCTTGTCGGCTGTCACCGGCCGGGCTGATTTCGAACGCCCGAGCAATTGCAAAATGCGCGTCACCCACATGGCCGCTTCTTCGGAAGGTTCTTCGGGCAGGATCTCGCTGTGGCCAATAAGGTGATTGTTTACTGCCCGGGCAATCGAGTGCTTTTCCAATTCCGGCAACTTGGCATCGCCCAGTGAAACGATCACACGCTGGCGTGGCTGTCCTTCGGTATTGCGATAAGCCTCAACGAGTTGGACAAGTGATGAGCCTTTGACAGTTTTGGTACGGAAAAACATCGGCCCAGATCCTGGCACAACCGCAAAATAAAAACAAGACTCACCATGTCGAATTAGGCACTACAACAGGGATGCCCGTACTGATTATCAACGACTTACGTCATTTTTATGGCAAAAACACGCTGTTTCTTGAGTTAAGCAACCTATTGCATAAGAAGCTTGGGCTGGCTGCGGGCTACGATGCGGACCTGGTTTGCTTCGATGAAAACTTTCAAGTCACTCGAACCCTTGTGGCAGGACAGGAGGTCTATTCCGCAGCCTCCGGCACTGCCGGACTGACCCGGTGAGATCCTCCGATCAATTTTGGAAACAGGTATTCTCCCATCCCTGAAGGTTGAAACCCTTGGTCATTGTCTTCTTCAAATCATTTGACGGAATGAACAGCTTGGCCTAGGCTGGGTGCTATATAGGACCAAAATGCCGCTATCCCCAGATCACTTAAGGCCGCGTCGCTTGCAGACCGTTCAGGCCCGCGCCTTCACCATTATCGAAATGATGGCGGCAGCCGCCATTTCCATTGTGCTGATTGGCACCCTGCTGACGATGGTGAACCATATTACCAAGATTTGGGTTCAAGCCAGCAGCAACATTGAGTCCTTCGGGGCGGCCACCGCCACCTTCAATACGATGACCCGCAAGCTTTCCCAAGCGGTCTTAAATACGTATTGGAGCTATGACAACCCCCAACGTCCGACCAAATATGTCCGGGCATCTGAACTCCACTTTGTGGTTGGAAAAACCAGCCAACTCCTGGGGCTTCCCGAAGTCCAGTATCCCGGGAGCGCCATCTTTTTTCAAGCTCCGCTGGGTCGCACCTTGGACGGAAAAACCAGTAAATTGACCTCCCGCTTGAACGCCACCGGATTTTTTACCGTCTTTGGAGACACGCCCTCGGTTCCAAGCGTGGTCCAGTCTGTGGTGCCGGCCCGCCCTCGGTTTCGACTCTATGAATGGATGGAGCCCACCGGCGACCTGAGTGTTTATAGTGCCCCCACAGGTATGGACTGGTTCAAAGCGGACGCCTCACAGGGAAGCGCCAGCGACAATCTCAGCGTTATGGGGAGCAATCTCATTGGCTTCTTCATCTTAGCCGAGTACCCGCAACCAAACGGAACATGGAAGAGAAGCTACTCCTACAACTCCCGCGACGCCGCCAACGAAGACACCCTCAATCAACTGCCGCCCCGGCTCAGGATTGTTCTCGCCGCCATCGATGACGCCAGCGCCAGCCGCTTGGCGGCAAAATACGGTTCTGCCGCACCTCCCGTCGCTCCCCCCAGCGGAAAATTTGTCAATCCGGATGAATTTGAAAGCGATCTGGAGAATTGGAAAACCGCCCTGCAAGGACAGGTTCCCAAAGTCAATTGGCGAATCTTCTCCACCACCATTCAGATTCCGAATTCACGTTGGAGCGTCCAATGAAGCCCTTGTTTTTCGCCAAAGATCAATCGGGGATGACCCTGGTGGAGGTGACCCTCGCGCTCGGCATCACGGCTTTCGCGGCGGTCACGATCATGGGCCTGCTCACGGTGGCTCTGGGCCACAATACCGATTCCGCGGAAAGGGCCATCTTCGTCAACATCTACCGCAACGTCACCGAGGCGATCAAAACGACCACGGAAAGCTCAGATCCCTCGCTCGCTTGGACCCAAGAGCTTACCTATGACCGCGAAGCCGTGCCCACAGGCGCGACCAATTCTTCGGCCCACTACCGGGCTGAAATTTCCGCCCAGCCGAGTGCGACCTGGCCTGGAGCAACCTCAACCGACGCATGGAATGTTAATGTGAAAGTCATCAGCATCCCGAAAGATCAGTCCGTGTTCGAGCGCAACCTGATTTTCGTCAAGGAACCCCTGGCCAGTGGCACCAACCCCTAATGACTGCGAAACCAAAAAACCATCCCGCCGCAGGTGTCCAAAATGCGTTCAGCCTCATTGAATTGCTCGTCGTCCTCGCCATCGTCAGTATTCTCACGGTGAGCATCATGCCCGCCTTGCAATCTTCCGCCAAAAGCACCGGACTGGGCATCGCCGCCAGCGCTCTCAGGAGCGAGCTCAATTATTGTCGGGCGGAGGCGGTCGGCCTCAACCGTCCCGTCGAACTCTGCTTTCTGAGGAAAACCGATGCCGAGGCGGGATGTTTCGAACAATACCGCACCCGCATTCTGGAGCAGGATGGGAGCGAGCGCTGGATCACCCAGGCTCGAAGTTTGCCGGAAGGTATTGCGGTTTCCTCGGAAATGGCCTTGTCCAATATTCTCGGCAGCCAAACGGTGGAAACCGATGCCCAGGGCCGGGAGGTGATTTCCCTCCGCGTCCTTCCCTCGGGAGAAGTGGAGCTTGACCCCTCCCCCGGCACCCCACTTTTTTTCACTCTGGGATCCAAGACCGACCTGCTCCGGAGTCCAGGCACGCTTCCGAAAAACTTTGTCACCATTCAGATCGACGCCCGCAATGCGCAAACCACCGTTCACCGCCCCTAGACCATGAAACACCTAGGTACTTCTTCCAGCCGCCCACCTTCTGGAAAGCCGGACGCCTTCGTGCTCATTGTGACACTGTTCTCCATTGTCTTCGCGGCCATCCTCGTGATTGGGCTCTTCGTCCTGACCGAAAACCGGACCCGGACATCCTCCCTCAACGTCTCCGTTCTTGATACGGATATCGTATCGGAGTCAGCCCTCAATTTGGTCCAAGCCCAGATCAAAGAGGCCACTTCCCGGGGAGTGAATGCATCGGGCAAGGGCACAGAAACCTGGGCCAGTCAACCCGGGGCCCTCCGCACTTATGATAATTTGGGCGTCCTCACGGAAGTGTACAAGCTCTATTCGAGCGACACCATGCAGACGACTTCGACTACCTTCAGTGCGGCAGATCTTCCGGCCGACTGGGAGTCTCGGAAAGATGAGTTTGTTGATCTCAATGAACCGGTCAGCCGAAGAGGAAACTGGATCTATCCGATCGCGAATCCGGACTCTCTGGCTGCCGTAGCCGGATTTTCCAGCTCCCGAACCGACAATGGCTCCACGAGTTGGGATGATCGCTTGGCCATGCCGGTGCGGTGGTTGTATCTGACCGGAAGCGGGACCCTGACCACAGACTCCACTGTTGCGGATCCGGTCGCCCGGATTGCCTTTTGGACGGACGACGAAAGTTGCAAAATTAACGTCAACACCGCCTCGGCTACCAATGCCAAGAGCTATTGGGATATCCCTCGGGCGACTTTGAAGTACGATGTCAGTGAACTCGCCATCAAGCAGCCGGCCCAGAACGAATACAACCGCTACCCCGGCCATCCCGCTAATGTCAGCCTTTCCACCGTATTTCCAGATCCATCGAATCCGACAACACCCAGCAACGCCTGGATCAAAACGCTGATTGAGACGACTCCCCGCTATCAATGGGGCGGGTCTGAGAATGGCACCATTACAATTGATGCAACCCGCACCCCAATAAACAACAGCAAACAAGACCGCCTCTACGCTACCATCGACGAATATCTTTATAATCCCAACCGGGCAGTTCAACTGGGGCTCACCGAAGCCAAATTGGACGAGGCCCGATTCTTTCTCACCGCTTCCAGCCGCAGTTCGGAGCTCAATTTGTTCGGTCAGCCCCGGGTCACCATCTGGCCGGTTCATGCCACCGACGATACCCTCCATCGCACCGCCTTCGACCAATTGATCGCCCGTTGCTCGACCATCGGGGCCACCGGAAGTGAAAGGAAATACTACTTTGTGCGCTCCAACTCACAGAGCCAGACCGCAGACTGGACAAATCAATCCGGCAACCAGGATTTGTTCGCCTACCTGCAAACCTTGACGGCTTCAGACATTCCCGGCTTTGGTGGGAACTTTCGCCAGAAATATGATATTGCGTCAGGGGGTGTCACGGGTGAGCGGGATCAGATTCTTACCGAAATTTTCGATCACATCCGCTGCACGAATCTCAATGAAACCTATTCGGGAATGCCTCCGGCCTACGAAGGATTCACCACGATGCTCCGCGATGCAACGGGAACGGCCTTGACCTTTGGTCGATCTGGCAGCGATCAGAGCACGTTTGCGGGAGCTGGCTTTGTGCTTCCCATCAATATTCCGTCGATTGGACGCGGAGCCGGACGGGTTCCCGTCATCTCCGAAGTTGGGATTTGGCTTATTCAAACGGTGGACGACATCAACAATCTCCCTGCGGTTCCCATGGTGCAGCCAGGAATTATTATTGAAACCAATACGCCCATGCAGGGACTCATGCCATGGCAACCCTACCTCCGCAGCGTGGAAATTGCCGCTTCACCAGGAAATCCGCTGCCCAAAATTAATGGCGTTCCCATTTGGACGGGTTCCAGCCTCCCCTCAAACTATGGTCCCAATGCAGGGATTTCCGGCTCGCAGAGTCTCGGGGGTACCAATGGCTGGGCCTGGCTCTCAAACGCAGCGAATACCTTTGGAACCAACCCGCTTTTCACCCCGACCGCCAATGCCATTCCGGCTCCCAGCGGTTCGGTCACCATCACACCTGGGGAATTCATGGTGAATTTGAAGTCAGACGGAGTCACCTTCCAAACCTATCACATCAAGGTTCCCGCTGCCTCCTTGCCCGTTCCTGACCCCGTGCAGGCGACACCTATTCCCAGTGGCAATATGGCAGGTCGCGAAGGTTGGATCAAACGCCAGTCCACTTCAAATTACCAACCAAGTTTCCTTCCCGAGGATGTGGTTCAGTCCATCGCGCTCATCGACGGAGATGCCAGAATCGCGGCCTGCCTTCAGGATGTGCCGGTGGAAATGTTCAAAGAACATCAGGACTTCGGGCTGCAACGCTTTGCCCATGGATTCCGAACAGGCTTTGGAGGAACTGATAACGGGAGCACCAACGGCAAAATCGTTAACCTTGCCTATGGCAGCCAAGCATACTCGACCCGTCTCGCAGATGGCAACTTCCTCTCACTCCCGAGATTGGCCGATCCCGACATTCCGGCTGGAATCACCAGTCTGCGAAGTAAGAACTGGGAAGGAGATTTTGACAATGGTTATGGACCCGTCATTGACGGAGGCTACATGGGAAAATCTGATGAAGGTGCCCTCACCTGGAAACCTGGGGCGGTCAACGAAGCAGAAGCGCCGCCCTATTTTGCACCCTACTGGACCTTGGGCGACGGGCTTTTTTCTCCCCTCCGGCAGATGCCCTCGGCGGTCGTCTTCGGATCCTTGCCCACCGGAGTCAAGCGCACAGTGGCCGCCTACACAAGTGGCACTCCCGCCCAGGCGGCACCCTGGCGCACTCTTGTGTTTTGTCCTAACCCAGCCAATCCCAATCATTTTGGACTCGTCCAGGATCCCCCGGACCACCTCCTTCTCGACCTCTTCACCATGCCCGTTGTGGAACCCTATGCCATTAGTGAGCCGTTTTCCACCGCCGGACGCCTGAACATGAATTGCGCCATCGTCCCATTCTCCTATATCAAGCGATACACTCCCATGCACGCGGCCTTGGCCTCCCAGAAAATCGTCGCCATTCCAGACTCCGCCGCCGGAATCTACAAAAGCAAACAACCCCAATTGGCCAATGATTCCATCGAGTCCCGCCTGCCAGTCGATATTGATAAAACTCTGGAGCAGTGGGAGACGAAGTTTGCCTCCGGCGAGATTTTCAAATCCGCATCCGAAATCTGCGAACAATTTCTGGTGCCGGTCGGAACCACTCTGGCCACGGCAAAATCCACTTGGTGGAACGACTACAAATTGACCGGAGATAATTCCCGTGAGCGGCCCTATGCCACCCTTTATCCCCTCCTCACCACCCGCTCCTCCACCTACACCATGCACTTCCGAGCCCAGGCCGTGCGCCGCCTCCCCAACGGAGAAATCGCAGTCACAGCGGAGAAACGCGGCTCCCAGCTCTTCGAGCGCTATCTGGACCCGAACGATTCCGCTATCGGAGTTGGCAAAATTGATCCCAACCAGAAATCCCTCGAGCCCTACTTCCGCTTCCGCACTCTGCTAACCAAGCGATTTGATCCTTAGCCCTACTTCTCGTTCTCATCGTGAGGGCGAGGCTCCTGTTGACCCATGGTTTTTGATCCTAAAAACCGAAATGAACCACAACGATCACAAAGTGCAGAACTTGGCGATCTTTGCGCGAGCCCAACTGCTGTTTTAGGTTTAAGGCAATCGCCTGTATCTGAGCGCATACAACTCGTGGAAGACCTCTGGGATACCATCGAGGAGCATTCCCCGGTCATGAGCTTGACGCCAGAGCACATCGCCGTCTTGATACCCTCGAAGCCCAGCCTGCGTCAAACGCCCTGAGAGATCGCCCTCGAGCGCATTCTGGCAAGTCTGTGACCCCGTGGGATTACACCAGAAAACAGAGCCAGACTCAACTGACCTCGCGGTTATCGCAGAGAGATGACGTCAGCTACGCCGACGGCGGCGCAGGAGGGTCATCATGCTCAGGCCACCCATGGCCAGAAGCAATGTCGATGGCTCGGGAATGGCACCATAATTCAGAATCAAGTTGCCCCCGGATTCGGTGATGGACCAACCTCCCGCCCAAGCCGGAGAACTGTCGAAATCACCGGTAAGAATGGTCCAGTTGCCCGCATCAAAGCCACTGATCCCGGCGGTGGTGCTGAGGATGGTCCATGAGGTATTGGTCTCAGAGAAATTAGGCACATCGCCCGCCACATTGCCTGCAGTGAGGGAACGAAGGTCCAATTGAAATGTTCCGGCCCCGTTGAGGGTCAAGTCGCCGGTGATGGCAATTTTGTCGAAGTCCGTCCCGGCGGTCGTGCCGCTGAAGTTGTTTGTTTCCCAGAGATAGGTGAAGGCATCCCAAGACTGGCTGACGGTGTAATCCTGAATCCCAGGGCTGTTTCCCGGGGAAAGGGTGTCGCCCACATTATCTAGAGTTACGGCCACATTGATGGCTCCCGTGCCTGAAAGGACGGCACGGCTGGAATTACCGGCACCGTTCAAAGTAATAGCCCCGGTGCGGGCCGCGCCGCCGTTGTAGCGGAATTGTCCACCCGCTCCCACGGTTACGGCGCTGGAATTGCTGATCCCCCCTGAAACGACCAAGGTGCCGGCATTGACGGTGGTCGCGCCAGTGTAGGTGCTGGTGGAGCTCAAGACCCATGTCCCGGCACCATTTTTCGTCACGGAAATAACTCCCGCCGCGTTGTTTGCCAGCGATAAACCAAATTTATTGTTGCCGCCATTTGATCCGGTGAGAACCAGGGTGCGGGCTCTATTGCTGCCATCGTGACTGACGTTCCCCGTATTGGTGAACTCAAGTGCCCCACTTCCAGAGGCGTCCAAGGTAATCACGGCTCCGGAAACACCAGTCATGCGGAAAAGCCGGTCCGTGCTGTCTCCGGTGCCGAGGTAGCGCAGGGTGGTGCCATTACTAATATTGAGATTCGTATCAGCATTGGTCGAGGCTCCCATACTGCTGTTCGTTCCTCCGTTAGCGAGCTTCGTCACTTCAAAGACGGTATTGGTCCCCGTGATGAGCGTGGCACCCAGATAGGAATTTGAAGTGTTGCTAAAAGCCACTGTGCCGCTGGTCGAGACGGTCACCGCCCGTAAGGCGCTCGTTCCGCTGATCGTTCCCGAAAGCGTGAGGTTGTTATTGCCCTCCACAACGAAATTTGAATTGGAGACATTGATATTATTGGCGACGGCATTGGTTCCACTGAGGTCTGCGGATGCAGAAAGCTTCGCCGGACCCGCCGAGACGGTGAGAGTTCCCGTCCCCAAGGAGCTCTTGTTGCCAATGATAAGGCTGCCGCCACCAGACGTGTAGGTCACTCCCCCTTGAAAATTCGCGCCGGCCGCACCGGTAATCGCCAGCGTCCCGGCACCTTTCTTGAAAAAGGTCGTTAACGTACTCGCAGTATCAAGCGATCCAATCGTCAGTGTGCCAGCCGAAACATTAATTCCAGTGGTGAATTTGACGACTCCAGAGCCCCAATTCAAGTCATTGCTCCCCGCAAAATTGAGATCTGCTCCTAAAGTGACATTATTGTTTGTTGCCAGGGTGACAGCGGCGCCGCTCGTGTTATCCATGGTAGCAGCACTTTCCGTGATCAAGGTTCCCGAACTGACGGCATAGGCGCTATTGATGTTCACATAGGTTTTGCTGTTGCCGATAATGGTGGTGTTCCCGGCATAGGAATTTGATCCCGAAAGGGTTATTGTTGCGGGATACGCACTCCCTTCCAAGCGCAGACCGCTGATTGCGTTGGTACTGGAGATGTTTCCAGACACATTCAAGGTTCCGCTTGCAACCTGGTAAAAAGTGGCCGTTGTGGCCGCCGCACCCCCGAGGATGATGGGAGTACTGATCGTGTTTATTCCCGAGGAATTCAGGGCGTAGATGGCACTTGAGGCCCCGGTGCCGACATTCGTCAGGGTCAAACTGCCTGCGGTTTGGCTGAGGGAATACCCGGCAGCATCGGTCGTACCAAAGGTCAACCCCTGAATGGTGATGTCAGCGCTCAGGTACGGCTGATTTATTTCCCGGCTTTCCAAGCCTCTGGAGATTTGGCGGTAACCAGATCGAATGCGCGACGGCCATTTTGGGCGCGCAAATGATCGAGGAAATAGCGGGTTGAAGTCCGCTTGTGCGTCTTCTTCCTCTGAGCCGTCCAGGTGATGGCAAGGCTGAGAGCGAGTCGGCGGAACATTCCAAGGACGAGAGCGGCCTTCGGGGTTCGCACCCGAGAGCGATCCTCGTCAAGAACTTCATCGAGGCGGTAATGGAGATCGCTTTCGATCTTCCAGTAGGAACGTTTGATCTTCTTGAGGTCGCCGGCGCAAGTCGCCTCCGGCTCCAGGCTGCTGATGAGGTGAACGGTTTCGTTGCTCATCTTGCCATCCTCGCCCAGAACGCGCCGGTTCAGAGCAACGATCTGGCGGGCACCGGGAAAGCCGGACTGCGCGGGAGTGGTTTCCTCGGAGCCGGTTACTGTGCGCAACTCCACCCGCCCGCGATTGGGTTCCCAGTCTTCGGGCTTGGGGATCGCTAGTTCACGAGGGGGAAAAAGGCTGCTCTGCCAGCAGCCTGCGAAGGTTTTCGTGAAGACCCTTTTGGTTGTCCTTCACAGTAAAGACGTAGTCGCCTCCTGACTCGAAGACGATCTTTCTGGCCGTCTCGTGTTGCGTGTGGAGTGCGTCGGCGACGATCGTTTTTCCTGTGACATCCAGCTTGTCCAAAAGATCCCGAGCGGCTGGAATTTCATTACTTTTGCTCTGGGTGCAAACGCTTCCAAGCCATCGCCCGCTCTCCAGGCCGAAGGCGCTGACCAGTTCCACTCCGCCTGCGTGACGCAGCTTCTTTCCATCAATGGCGATGGTTTTGTCTTCGGCGGGACCGAGCACTTGCTCCTGCCAGAGTAATAAGGCGCGCTCGACCATGACCTCGTCCACTCCCACGAGCACCCGATGGAAAGTGGTCTCTCCCGGCGGCTCCCGGTGCCGCGTGCGTGGAACACAGCGGAATTTGAGTGCCCGCATCTGCGCATGGGAAAGTGTGGCTGCGAATGCGGCCAGATCCCGCTGTCCGCGCACGACTCCGCAAAA
>Ga0222650_1000750_pt1 | contig 22041 bp, 16 predicted proteins | sample AntAcemetagen367_FD_179820 | JGI IMG/M metagenome (GOLD analysis project Ga0222650, IMG submission 179820) | Saline water microbial communities from Ace Lake, Antarctica - #367 | ecosystem: Environmental > Aquatic > Non-marine Saline and Alkaline > Saline | place: Antarctica: Ace Lake... | reverse complement strand
ATGGTGACCGTATTGATGCCCCAACGTTTGGCTGTTTCCAATTCGCTGAGATGGTAGAGGAAAGCACCGTCGCCGGAGAAACAGATGACGGGCTTGTCGGGAGCGGCGCACTTGGCTCCCAAGGCCGCCGGGAAGGCCCAACCCAGTGATCCGGCGGCCCGGAGGAAACGCTGGGTGGGGAGGGTGAGAGACATCATGGTGCCAGCCCAGACGCAGGAATAGCCAGTGTCGGCCACCAGGATGGCATCATCGGGAAGATTTTCGCTAATCTCGTGGCAGAGGCGTTCGGGACGAATGGGGGTTGCGGTAGAGGTATTGTTGGCTGAGACCAGATTCCGCCACTCCTCAACATATCCGCGCACGCGCGCCACCCATTCGCCGAATGGGCGGGGGGCGGGAAGGACTGCCAAGAACTGTTGAAGAATGGTTCTGGCGTCCCCGCACAGTCCCAAGGCATTGGGATAGTTGCGGCCCAGTTCCGCAGGATGGATATCAATTTGAATGACGGGCGTGTCCACTCGGGGGAGGGTCCAGTCGAGGGTGACCTGATCCCCGGTTGCGCAGCCGAGGAAGATGACAAGGTCGGCCTCGCTGACGCTGCGGTTAGCGCATTGTTGGGAATAGGATCCAACAAGGCCGACCGAGAGGGGGTGATTTTCCGCAATGATTCCTTTGCCGTCATTGGATGTGGCCACCGGAAGCGCGAGGGCCTCAACAAGACGCCGCACTTCTTCATGGGCCTCCGAGGCGATGGCTCCGCCGCCAACAACGAGGATTGGACGTTGGGCTTGGAGAATTTGGTCGAGGGCTTGCTTGACCCGTTCAGGATCGGCGGCAGGTCGGAAGGGCGGGAAGGAAGCTGGAGTCCCGTCGCCGAGGAGAGGAAATGACACTTCACCCGCTTCAATCAGTTCTCCGGAAAGTCCGGAAAGGTCGGCGTGCACCGGCCCGGGGGTCCCGCTCACCGCCTCGCGAAAAAGTTGCCTGAGAATGAATGGAAGCTGCTCGGCGGTGTCGATGGTGGCGTGGTATTTCGTCACCGGCTCAAACATCCTGCCGTGAGCAATTTCCTGGTAGGCGTTGCGGTGTTGGAAGAGAGGAGGCTTGCGACCAGTCAGTGCGATGACCGGGGAGTGGGCCAGAAATGCATCCTGAAGGCCTGCGGCAAGATTGGCCGCACCGACGGACTGGGCCATGGCCACGGCCGGGCGGCGGCTGGTTCGGGCAAAGCCGTCGGCCATGTAGGCAGCACCGGATTCGGTGTGGGCGGTGATGCGTTTAATCCCGACCCTTTCCAACTCAACCAGGGTCCGGCGAAGAATCGCAGGGACAAGAAAGACATGACTGACGCCCTGGTTGGCCAGGGTCTCGGCGAGGTAACAGGCTCCGTTCATGAAATGTTGAGGCAATGTGGCGTCTCTTGGAAACAGAGCAGACGGCGAGGATTTTGAACCATTATGGTGTTGAGGTCTTCGGGAGTAATCCCGCGAGCCAGCATCTGGGGAAGGATGTTGTTGAGGATGTGGGCATATCCGGTGCCGCCGTAGCGGACGAGTTTGGTTTTCAAGCAGATGTCCTGCGAAATATAGAGCTGGTCCAGGAAGCCCTCGTCGATGAGCTCTTTGATTTGTTCAATCCGTTCCCGGTCACAGGGGCGCCGGAAGACACCGAGATGGAGAGGATAGAAGGGGTTGCCGCCGAAAAGATCATATTCCAAGCCGCAACCCGTCTGGGCGATCTCGCGAACCGTCGCGGGTAGGAAGCCAGTGCGGTCTAGATGTCCCATGATGACCCGGGTGAGATCCGCTCCGGCGGATTCGAGGGTGTGCAGGATCTCCATTGGCGAGTCCTCGCCACGTCCAGGGTGAATGGTGATGGCTGCACCGGTCTGTTGTTGGGCGCAGGCAGCAGCGCGGAGACAGGTTTTTTCCCGGTCGAGCAAGGGCCATGAACACCCGATCTCCCCAATAATTCCGGCCCGGATATCGGTGCCGTCCATGCCGGTGACAATGTCGCTGATGATCTCGTTGGCAATATCCTCCTCCGACTTGCGGTCAAAAATCTCCGCCTCCTCGCCGCGTAAAACATAGTATCCCGAACCGGCGATGACATGGAGCCCAGTCGCGGCGGAGATACGTCGGAGGGCGGTGGGATTACGTCCCAGCCCGATACTTGTGACATCCACGATCGTGGATCCGCCCTGCCTTTTGAAGAGCGAGGCTTCTTTGATGGTCATGTCCTCGTCCGACAGGCGCACATTGTCGAAGTTGCTGTATTGGTTGTACATGATCCAACCGAGGTTCTCGAGGCTGACCGTCTCGCTGGCCCGGGGCTTGGCCTCCGGATCCTTGGGATCAACGAACCAGATTGAAAGATCAATGAGGAGGTGTTCGTGAGGTAGAGTGATGCCGAGGTCGTCGGGATCGACTGGACCCAAAACGGTTTGGGCTTTTCCCGCCATATCTTGGGTGGTTTCGAAGGTGCCTAAGTGTTTAATCATCGTGAATGGAGGTTCCGTGGTGCTTAGTGTACTCAAGGAATTTTTCGCCAAGCTGACGGGTAATGGGGCCAGTTTCTCCATTGCCGATTTGTCGTCCGTCCACCGCCACGATGGGAACGATTTCGATGCGAGTCGCGGTGCAGAAACATTCTTCGCTGGTGTAGAGATCGTGCAGGGTCAGGGGCTCCTCAGCGTTTTCGATTCCGGCATCCGTCGCAATCTTCAGCACCGTACGCCGGGTGACGCCATCGAGGACGCCGTGCCAGAGCGGAGGCGTGAGAAGTCGCTTGTTTTTGACCACAAAGATGTTGTTGCCGGTTAACTCGCAAACAAATCCTTCCGTGTTGAGTAGGATCGCGTCCTGCACTCCGGCCGCATTGGCCTGTAGTTTGGCCAGGATGTTGTTGAGATAATTGGTGGATTTGATTTTTGGACTCAGGATGTCGGGTCGATTCCGTCTCAAAGCTGAACTGATGACCTTGATGCCTTTTGGGCCCGAAGATGATTCGTGCCCGGTCTCGGGATGCTGGGTGTCGGCTCCGACAATGATGACGACGGTCGCCCGGGGACAACTCCGGGGGTCGAGCCCCAGTGCGCCCGGTCCGCGGCTCGCCACTGGGCGAATGTAGGCATTTTTGAGCTGATTACGTCGCAGGGTCTCGAGGATGGCCTCCTTCATTTCATCGCGGCTGAGGGGAAGGGTGATTTGAAGGGACATTGCGGATTCGAAGAACCGATCCACGTGTTCGTCCAACGCAAAAACCCGGCCATTGTAGGCCTTGATGCCTTCAAAAATCCCGTCGCCATAGAGGAATCCATGGTCAAAAACAGAGACTGTTGCTTCTTCTTCAGGAATGAAGCGTCCATTGAGATAAATAATCATTATTTTTTCCAGATATCTCCCTCTCCACTGGCAAACCAACGGGAGGTGGTGACTTTGGGTTTGGTGTAAAAGAGGACGCCGGAGCGACCTTGCATGTGGAGGTCGCCAAAAAAGGACTCATTCCAGCCGCTGAAGGGGAACATGGCCATGGGGGCCGGCACTCCGACATTGATCCCAATCATGCCGGCTTGAACCTGTTCCTTGAATTCTCGGGCCGCCCCGCCATCGCGGGTAAAAATGGCAGCCCCATTGCCATAGCTGCTCGCGTTGGCCTGGCTGATGGCCTCGTTGAGGTTTCTGGCATTGAGAATGGTCAGGACAGGACCAAAGACTTCTTCGTGGGCGATTTTCATATCGGGCTGAATATCTTGGATGATGGTGGCACCGAGGTAGAATCCCCCTGGAGCGTCGGTCACCTTGGCAGTGCGCCCATCGAGGGCCAGTTTGGCTCCGGCCTGTTCTCCCTCATCGACCAGCGCACGCACCCGGTCCCGGTGAGCGGCGGTGATGACCGGTCCCATGTCGGGTTGCTTTTCACCGTCGGTGCGTCCGAGGCTCAGTGCACGTGCAGCGGTATTGAGGTCGGACAAAATCGTTCGATTCTGGTTGCCAACCGCAATCACGCTGGATCCGGCCATACAACGTTCGCCCGCACAACCGAAAGCGGCGTTCAAAACGGCATCGACGGTTTTGCCGGGGTCGGCATCCGGCATGATGACCAGATGATTGCGGGCTCCTCCATTGGCCTGGACGCGCTTACCCGAAGCAGATGCGGCCAGATGCACCGCCTTGGCCGCCGGAGTGGACCCTACAAATGAAACCGCCTTCACCAAAGGGTGAACGATGAGGGCTTCGGCTGCGGCGCGACCGCCATGAAGGAGGTTGAAGACGCCCTTGGGGAGGCCGGCTTCATCAAGCAATTCGGTGAGACGAATGGCCGTGAGAGGAACCCGTTCACTGGGCTTGAGCACGAAGGTGTTCCCACAAACCAAGGCGAGGGGAAACATCCAGAGCGGAATCATGGCAGGAAAATTGAACGGCGTGATGCCGGCGCTGGATCCCGGTGGGCAACGATCCGAAGATCATGGGCGAGGGCATGCTGCGGTTGGGAGCGTAGAAAATCGAAGAGGCCAAGCCCGTCTCGGTGTCCGATTGCAGATCGAAATGAGCTGCCACATTCGATCCAAATGCGTCCGGATAATCCAGCCCCGCCATGTCGGGGTAGTTGGACATGCTGCTGGTCCAGTCCCCGGGCGCATTCGAGGGATTAAGCAAAACACCATCGACTCCAGGAGGTAGCAATGGATTGGAACGCAGATTTCTCACATCGCTGCTAAAATTCGGATTCAGATGGTAGTTATTCAAACCCGCTACCGGATTGCCCGAAGGCACAAGGAGGATTTCCTCAAGTCGTGAGCCGCGTATGTTCGTGCGAACGCGGGAGTCCGGACCGGTGGCTGGCAGAGGCGCAAAATAATTTGCAGGCACCGCTGCCAAACCTGCTGCGAGGCGAATGTCTCCTCGGGTCGGACCGGAGGGGTCGAGTCCCACGCCGACAACGACATCGCCAGGATAATACAAACGCCTGAGGTCATTTCCTAAGTTGGGGAGAGTGATCCGGGCAAGGAATGGGCTTTGCGCTGTGAGAGTCGGGGTGGATGCGTTGGTGACTGGCGTGGGAAATGTCTCCGTGGTTGCCGGAATCGGAACTTGCACCGTTTGGATGACATTGCCAAAGCGATCTGAAATTTCGACCGTGATGGTGCCACTTTTTAATTCAAAGGTTCCTGCGGAGTCCGACGGGATTGGGACTGCCGCGCTATAGAAAGGATAAGCCGCGACTGGGTCGCTTCCCAGAGGACGTGGCGCACCGCCCGCTGCGTCGTTGATAAAATTGGCAGCGAGTCCCAAACCGCCTCCTGGCAATCCGGCTTTCTGAAACCATGGACGGGCATTGATGACGGACGAGGCATTTGCTGGGCCGAGAGGATAATCCGTGCCGCCCACGTTGAACTGGATACCGCTCAAGCCCTGAATCCGGTAATTGAAAGGAGTGTAAGCCGTGTAGCCGATGTGTGGGAAAAAGAAGTGCGGGATGACAACAGCCTGCATCAAACGTCTGGCAGGGGGGGCGGGGTCATCATAGGCATAGAAGAGGACGTTGAGTTCGCTGAGGGTATGGAAGCTCCCCATGCCCTTGAATTCCGTGCCGCCGAGGGAGATCCGGATTGGAGTCACCTGATAGGCAGGACTGGTAGCGGCATTGCCTTGGTTTGCGTTCGTGAAATTGAGTGGACTGCTGCCCCACAACACGAGAGGCACCGAGGACCTGATAAAATCGAAGAGAGTCACGAGAATCTGATCTCGTTCGCTCGCTGTATATTTCGACTCGAAGGTGCCATTTGACCAACCAGGAAGATTCCGCGACGTCAGCGCTCGGAGGTAGTTTAAAAGCGTGAGATTATCCGTCGTCACATCGGCACTGGGGCTGCGGGAGTTGGCGCGGACAAAGCCGTAGCGACGCGGGCCGATCGTAGATGCGAAGTCAATGAGCTGCTCTTGTGCCGTGGAGGCCGCACCAGTGGGACGGAGCGGCCAGATCGTGATTTTCGGCTGCCCGAGGGGATTGAGTTCCGGCGAACGACTGGAAGTCGTCAGGAAGGCGTCAAGCTTGGAAGCGACATCCGGAGCCATGCCCGCATTGAGAAGGCGGGAGGTGGGACTTGTCGGCTGCGTTCCTTGTGCTGAGAAGAGGAGTTCCTGCCCCGAGGTGTAGAGCCGATCTTGCTTCACGGCGATCGGGTTGAGCGTGTCGGCCAAGCTGCGAGTGCCGCCGAGCGTTCCATCAGGGCCGCCCGATGCATTGCGGTCATTCACGCGGGGCGAGAGCGAGTAATAGTCGCTGAGCTCACTGTAGCTCCCTCCCGTCGGGAGCCAACTCCCGAGAACCGGACTCAGGCTGGTCATGGCGGGGTGGCCGGGAAAACGTTGAAACTCATTAATGACGGGCTGGAGGGAAGAAAAACGGCGTTCCGTGGCGGTGTTGGCGCGGGGCACATCCCAGAAGACGCCTTCCGAAGCGGTGTTGATATTGACTTTAGCTGTCTCATCATCGGTCCAAAAGGACACTCGGCCCACGATGGGATTGCCGGCTGTGGCGCCTGCGACGCTGGCAGTTCCAGGTGCAGTGTTCGAGGCAACCGTGGGGGCGACCATGCGTCCGTCGGCCAGCACGTAGAGCCACCGGACATACATTGATGCGGGATTGTTCTCCGGTCCGGCGGCCGCCGAGCTGCCGAATCCCGGAACGCTCGCGGCATCCACCGAGTATCCCTTGACCCCCTCCTGAGTCGGAGTGCTTGGCACGTCCGTGGGGATGCCACCAGTGGGATCGTTGATCAGGGGCGGAGGCAAAACGGGATACTTGAGCACTCCATTGGTATCGAAGGCCGGTCGATTGATGTCTGACCAGACGGCCCGGTTGGCGACCTCTGCGGATGAGGGAACATCCGCAGCCTGATCAAAGGAGGCTGGTGCCATGTCCGAAGAGGAGTAGAGCTTGAAAGTGCGCACCGGAGCTCCGTTGGCACCAAAGGTCCGAATGGCGCCGGGCTGGGAGGTCCAGAGGACATCCGCTCCATCGCGTCGGCTCGCGGTGGCTTGTTCAATTTGAGATTTCACCACATCTTGGACGGAGTTCGCGAGCGACTCGGTGAAGACCTGGCGGGAGGCGAGAGCCGTGGAGGTGCGGGTCGCAGTCACGGCCACCAGAAACCCGACCGCAAAGATTGCCAAAATCACGACAGCACCAAGTGTCAAAACCAAGGCTGCACCTCGACGGGATAAATGGTGAAAAGAGGGTTTCATCGTTCAGGAGAGAGGATCACTGAAGCCCGCTCGACGTAGGCTCGGATGGGTGGAGTGAGCGAAAGAAGGTGGGTTTCCAAAGTTGCAAGATCACTGTTAAAATTCGCAGCCGTTGTGAAGAGATTGCTTGGGAGGAGGGAGGGTGGCGAGGAATCCAAACAGACTCGGTTAGCGGTAGCTTCGTCGATCGAGACCAACACCACTTCGACCGATGCGGGAAGAAGGTTGCGTAGGGCAGCAGGCGCCGTGGCACTGCTAAAGTTGTAGTTTGTGCCCAATGGGTTTCCGTCCGAGTCTCGCGCCACGACGAAAAGCCCGATCACATTGTCCGCCAGAATTCGCCGGTTCGCCGCTGCGGAGCCTGGCACGGTGATCCACTCAGTGCCGGCATAGTCGGCGTTTCCCCCTGTGTAGCGGAAGACAGTGAGGTCTTCCGCCGGCTCACGCATTTCCACCAATCGATACCGCCACTTGGTGCTGGCAGCATCCAGGGGATCGGTCAGCGGGGTGTATTGGACAAAATACCCGAAAGTATTCAGGAGTGAGGGGAGACTTCCGAAGGTGCTCGGGGCGGCCACCCAACCGCCGGGTGCCTGAAAGAAAATGCCATGTGAGGGATGGGTTGCAGCTTCGGAAGCGAAGAGCACTCCGGATTTTCCCGTTTGAAATCGCAGATCGCTTCTGAGCTGAAAGCGGGTCGGAGGCAGCGAGGAATTTCCGCCGGGATATTCGTAGTCCTGATAAGGATTCAGCACGGACGTGCCGATCCTGCGGCTGATGGTTTCGAGGCCAACACGCGCACTTCGGAACTGCTCGGACTTCGACAGAGAAGATCGCCAGAGCGTGGATGTCCGATCGATTACGTTGACCATGAGCACCGCCAGAAGCGCAAATACCGCCATCGAGACTAAAAGCTCGATTAGCGTAAAGGCGTTCCTCGCCCGAGTCCTAGCTTTTGAACCAGAGCACAAAGGGTTTGCTGGGGTTGGGACTGTTGGCGGGTGCTCCGCCGGGGTGTCTGATGATAGAAACGGACACGGCTTGGATATCCGCAGCGCTCCCGCCGCCCGGCAGTGTAAACCCGGGGGGAACCGCCACTCGAGCCGTATAAAGAGAATCTGCGGCCTGGGTGGTTCTGGCACCCGACTCATCGAAATACAAGTTCCCGACCGAGATACTGCCCTGCTGTCGTCCTTGGGTTTCGATGCTTTGCAAGATGCGTGAAGATGTAGCGCCATCGACCGCTTCACGCAAGAGCCCCAGCCCCGAGGGCAAAACTCCCAGGATCGATACGATGGCAAACGCGAATATCCCAAGGCTTATGGCAACTTCCACCAAGGTGAACGCCGTCTGCTTTGAAGAGGGGGTGATATTCGATTTCGCCATGATCTACTCCAAAGTAATATAGCGCCACTTTTTGCCGTCGTAAAATGCGGGGCGGGGTGCGACCGGCTCATCTCCATCACGAGCTGGCACGACGATAAAATCGCCCAGTTTGGGAGAACGCACTGCCGACGGGCTGGTTGGTTGCAGGTTCAGGATATCCGAGCCGCCAATCGCACCGAAATAGGTGCGCCGGACATTATCCTTGTCATCGCCGAGAGCGGTCACCCGTGTGCGCGTTGTGCCTTTTTCCGGCAAGCTCACCATGTCCATACTGGGGACGACGATCGTGCTCCCCTCCGCTGCCTGCTCCACGATGAGCGTCTTGGGATTAAACCATTCCAACCGTTCGTGCGATTCGAAATTCTTGTTTTGGATGAGGGTTGCATAGTCGGCATCCTCTCCTCCGCCGACCACCTTGCCATCCTTGTCTTTCAATTCCACCCGCACGACGTAGCCGCGGTTCCAGATATTCTCCACCGTGGAGTTCACCATACGGTCCATGCGGATGAGAGCGCGTTCGGCATGAGGGATTTTCATAGCTTTGCCGCCAGTTTTTTTCTCGTAGCGGACCGTCTGGTCTTGGATCGTGAAACTCGAATTCCGGATATGCCAGCCTTCCGCAAACGAAGTGTCTCCGTAAAAGCCGGGAGCAGACACGTAGCGAATCACTTCTCCTGCAGCCGAAATATTGCTCCCCTCGACGATCAAGTTTCGGACCATTCCCTTGGCGTAGATTGCATGGAGACCGGTTTCGCCCTCAACACGCAGACCCGACACGATTGTGTCGCCAAAATTTCCTTGGGTGCCATCCATATAAATGGACGCGAAGCCACTGTTGGCAAAGTAGCCGCCAAAGATCGAAATGTCCGCGACAGACCCGGCTGCATAGAGTCCGACGCTGTTCTCGCCAAAGGAATAGATTTGCGTCCCATACAGTCGAAGCTCGGTATTAGAGCCTCCGGTCAGGTTCTCCCCGACATACGGGGAGTATGCCTTGTAAGAACGACCATCAATCTGAAATTCCGTGCGTGGCAGAAAGGCGATTCCTACCCCATCCGGCGTTGTGACCGAAAACTCGCAGCTATAAAGACGATTCACTTCCGATCCACCAAGCCAGAGTCCGACGCGGGCTCCTTCACAGCGGAACATGACATTGTAGAAATTATTCCCGCCGCCGCCGACGAAGTCGCGGCGAGCAGAGAGGTAAAGGACTTCGACGTTGCCGCTGAATGTGACATCGTTCCAAATCATGCGATTGGCATTGGTCGCATCCACTAGGGGAGACATCTTATGATCTTCCGTTTTCTTAAAATCTGCGGTAATGATCGTGTTGAGCCTTCCGCTGCCTTGGAACACGACGGTTTTCGTCACCTTGCGCTCCCCTCGCTGGTAGCTGTCGGCAAGATTCAAAGGCTTCTTGAGGGTATAGGTTCCCGGCGGCAGAAAGATCGTGCCTCCGATGTCGGGCAAAGCATCGAAGGCCGCTTGTAAATCAGGAAAATCTGTTGCCACGATTGCGCCCGCGATATTCCATCCCGACGTGCGGGCCTCCGCCGGAGCAGCCGGTGCCTTAGCCTCAGTCGCTGCTTCCGGCGCAGCCTCAGCCTTGGCACCTGGAGCCGCAAACAAAACCACAGATGTAAAAACGAAAACCTGGAAGTTGAGTGAAAATCGAAGGTTCAGGTGTCGTGAGAGTATTGATTTGGTATTCATAGAATAAGAATTTGAGGTGTTTGTTATGGTAAGTAGATGTCCAGATCGTCCACGGATCGGAACATTTCCGTAATGATGTCCTGCCGGGAGACCGATTGGGCGGGCAGAAACCGCACGCCGCCGACAACCGCTTCCCCAGTTTGCGAAGTTCCAAAAATCAAATTTATGGGCTGCTGGAAATATTGGAACACAGGGATCTCGACTTTTTGCATCTCTTCCTGCGATTGCGCCGGTTGGAAGCGTAATTCCGAAACTCCGGAATCGCTGAGCGCACGGATCGAGATATCCGATTCGCCAGCGTTTTCAGTGGAGGAACGAAAACCGCCCCAATCGACCTCAAGCAGCCCGATCGAGGGGAAGTTGTCCTCGCCGAGGGGAAGAATTAGGAAGGGCAATTTGCCATCAGACGGAAGCAGGGAAGCATTGCCAGTGGCGGTGCTTGCCGAATCGACCAACTCACCGCGTCCGAAGCTTCCGGGAGCAAAGTCCACGGATGGCCCGCTTTTATCCGCAGCCTTCTTCAATGCCGCCATATCGACCTCGCGGACTTGGACATCGACCAAATCCAACGTTCCCGTCCCTTCGGCAGCTTCGTCATAAAGAAACTGAAGAACCAAGTTGTCCACGGGGATGTCGTTCATGCGTGATGTCAGGACGCGGAGTTCGTAGGAATCGCCGGTTGGCGGAAAGTGTCCGCGCACTGCCTCGCCCTGTGATCCCATAAAGACCGCAAACATTTCTGTGGGTTTCAGATCGCCTCCCGCGCGCAGGAGAAATGTAGTTAGATACCACTCGGACGCTTGTGCCTCGATTGGCAAATGCACCACCACACGAATCTTTTCTTCACCCGGTGCAATTTTGAAGCGAACCCCGCGGCCGTTTCCCCGCAGCCCTTGGATGTCCGCGGCTTCCACCCGTGAGCCATCCCCGGAGGGTTTCCCCTCGCTATTTACTACTCTCCATCCGGCATTCTGTCCCCCGGCATCCAACATGGTGCTCATATCCTGAGAGTTGACGGTAGAATCTTTCAGAAACCCATCCTCCGCATGGAGCGATCCCGTAAACGGGGTTGCAAGGACGATTGTGGCGAACACAAGCAGTGAGCGGCGAAAGGCATGCAATTTCATATAGACTAATGAATAATCAGAATAATCCCGCTTGTCAACAGGAAATCGTTTTTTCAGCGAGAAAAATCAGTATTTGAGGCGTCAGGAGTCCAAGAATCCTCGCTCCGTGCGGGCGAGACTCAAGTGTTCGGTTTGAACGTCCCAGATGGCGGAAATTTCCCGCTCTCCCAACTTGACGGAGAACGCACGTTGGGACTCATAAAGTTCGTCGGAAATCGACGCCCGAGCACAGGCCGCTCGAAAGCTCCGGAAGCCACCTGGATAGCTTTGCTTATTGCCAAGCAAAAGGATCATCCCACTCGTGATTTGGCGGAGGGCAGCCGGAAGAAACGAGCGGGGTTTCCCCTCGTAGCTGATCGCCGAGACCGAGAGAAAGCGTCCCAGTCGCTGAACCCGCAAAGGTCGAGCGACTTCGACCCCCTCGGAGAGCAGAGGGCGCAAGCCGATGTAGGAATCTCCGTCGCGCAAGAAGACCCAGTCGTCCGCAGCGCCATGGATGATGTCATCTGTCACCCTCGTTTCATTTAAGCGCACTTCACCGACAGGGGAGAACCACTCGGAGACAAGCGCCGTGGTTTGCAGGCTCGTGATGCCCTCGGTGATCTCGTCGTTCGCAGCGTTGAAGAGGACAGCAAGAGGACCACTTTGTAAGGCACCACCCCGCCATTGCTCGGCGACATTCGATGGATATCCCGAACCTCGGAAGTTACGGGCGAGATCGGTATTGACGGTTCCCCGGAAATACAAGGTGCGTAGCTGGGTGAGCGGCCTCTTTTTGGAGCCGGATACCTTCCACGCTGCATGGCAGGTATCGCTCTGGCCACACATTTGCAATGTCGCGGTCCCCAAGCCGAAAGTGGCTTCCTGGTAAATGGCCAAGCCCGTCCTCCCTCTGGGTTGGAGGAGCTGGGATGGAAGAAAGCCCCGTCCCGGCTCACTGCCAGAGGCAGTTAGCGCACCAGCTACGCACCAGCCCCCCATGGCTTTGACCTCCGCCTCAGCCATTCCTGCTGTCTCGTCAAAGAGCCGATAAGGTGCCACGGTGGTGTGGGACTCGAAGGAAAATGGGAACGATTTCCCTTCCAATAAGCGCCGGGCAGATGTGGGAACGCGATAGGGAACGGTGGCGTAGATGGCGGCGTGAATTTGGTGGAAAGCCCAATCTCCCGGGAGCAGACCGCAGGCCTCGGGCGATTCGAAGAAACCTAGTGCGTCTGGCGACGGACAGCACGGATCTCCCACCCCCAACCAAGCCATGATGTGGATATGGGAGAAAGCACCCATACTATCGTAGGTATAGCTGCGGGCGGACGGCCCGGCCGGATGCCGCAAGCCCGGATGCCACACCCGGGCCAGCTCCATCCAAATGTGCTTTTCGATCTTCTGAGCGAGATTACGCCCCTCAGGATCGGGGCTTAGGTGCCGGATGGCTGCCGCACCAAAGGCCGTGACCGGCAAGTAATTCAGGCTGAAGTATTCGCGAAGTGCGCCGTTGGTCTCTAGAAAATGGAGGAAATGCTCAAGGAAAAAGATCGCTCGTGCGCGGAGGTCCGGGCGATCAAACCGATGCGCCGCCTCGAGCAGGCCGCAGGCGTTCATCAACCCACAGTTCTCGGTGTAACGGTGGAGGTGCGCATTCGCACGGGGGAGAATCTTCTGCCAACTCGATTCGAGCACCTCGGTTGCAGCTTTGGAGAGCTGCGCGCGGTGAAGTCGCAGAATGAGCGGGGAAAAGAAACCCACGAAATCGTTTCCATCGTCCTGACTCGACTCCAGAATCCGGTTGGCGAGTTTCGTTTCCTCAGAGCCTCCGGCCAGAAGAACCAGCGCATACCACTTCCGCTCCCGAAAGCCGGGTGCCGGGGAGGAAGGCCGCCACTTGCCTTCGCTGTCGAAGTGTTGTGTCGCAAGCTGGGCGACGGCAGTGCGAAGAATACGGGAACGCGTGACCTCGCCTGTGCTGCCGACCTGCGACGGCTTGGTCATGCGCTTCTGCTTCAACTCGCTCGTATCTTTCCGGGATGCCGGGCGGTCATTTTCCATATAATTTTTTATCGAGAATGGAGGCTTCAAACCGGGCTTTGAGATTGTTGGGGCACAAACCCAAACTTTGGCTGAAAAACGTCCGTGCCTGGTCAGGATCGTTAAAAAAGAGTCGGCTGTAGGCGAGAGCGGCAACGACAGCGGCTTTGTGAACGGCGACCCAGTCGTCGAGATAGGAGATGTAAACTGCCGTGGCTGGCGGTTTGCGATCCGTATCACTGATTAATTCCCCCTCCCATTCCATGACGCTCTTACTGAGAAGAACACAGGCGGTGATTTCATCGCCGAGAAGCCGGTGCGCGGATGCGATGTAGTATTCCACTTCTGGCCCCATAGTGGGACTGTATTCGCTCCGGATAAACTCTGTGATCCCCAGAAGGATTGGTTTAGCCTCGTCGTGGCGGCCCAATTCAATCAGCGAAACCGCTTCAAAGTAACGTATATAATAAAGGGCCTGCGTATCCCACCAGCCCGCTCTGAAGTTGGACGGCAGTTTCTGCCCCTTTCGAAACCAAGTCAAAGCCTGCTCAGGGTCCTTGCTGCGTAATGCAAGCCGCCCCTTGCAGCAACAGGCGAAGGTGTAGGCCTCTGTGAGGTAGGTTTCACAGCACTCTGCAGCGACGAATTCGTGATTGGCAAGTGTCGCGAGTGCCTTGTCGAACTCGAAGATATTGTTGTAGGCATCGGCCAAATCCCAAGTGAGATGATCGGATGGCTTCTCCGGGAGATTCCCCAGAATATAATCGACTCTTTCTTTGCCATTCGAGCCGAGCCGGGCCATGACGTAGTTGACTTCTTTGAGTAGAAAATCATCCTTCGGCTTGAGCCCCATCGCCTTTTTAAGAAGCGGCAACGATGCGGCACGCTCGCCAAGGTAGCTGTATTTGACCACGGCCAGGTTTCGATACGGCATGTAGTAATCCGGGGCGGACCGGGTGGCCGATTCCCATGCGGTGGCGGCTTCCGTGTGGCGCCTCTTGTCGTAAAGGATGCAGCCCAGCAGATTTGCCGCCTGGGCATCGGAAGGGTTGGCGGCGGTGGCCGCCTGCAACACCTCGATCTCGGCTAGGCGATAGGGGAAGGTATCGACAGGCTTCGGCGTGGACGCTGCCTGGCGATTGGCGGCGGCTTGGTCCGCTTGCCCGATGCTTTCCTGAAGCCATGCCAAAGTGTAGAGAGCCATGTCGGACGGCTTTCCAAATGCTTTGAGTCCTTCCAGAGTGGCAATCGCAGGATCGGTCAAACCTGCATTGACAAGATCGAACACGATGTCGAGACAGGTTTGTGAGGGATTGCTCCGCAGCGGCACGAAGAACGCCTCCAGTGATTCTCCAGCGATGTGGAGCCTGAGGAAACTTGCCAAATGATCGAGGGAATCGCGGGCGAGGATCGCATCGAGGTGCGCAAAGGCCGCCCCGCTGTTGCCCAATTTCCACTCCGCGACAGCGAGGTATGAGCCCGCAATCGGATGGTCGGCTTCGCGCTTGAGAGCGCGGTGGGCGTGATCCTTCATCTTGTTGAAGGCAGCACGCTTACAGTCGATGGCAGCAATGAACGTCATCGCAAAGGAAACGACATTGTGGCTCCAAGTCGCCTTGTAAAAGGCGTCGTAGGCTTCGTCGTCGCGGTGCAACCCAAGCAGGCACAGGCCCTTGTAGTAGCTGACGGTGCCGTCAGACGGATTCGGGTTGAGCATGTTCTGCACCGCAACGGCACTTTTGAGAAAAGCCAGGGCTTCTTCGAACAAGCCGCTTTCGTAGCGGACGCCCGCCATGCCAACGAGTGCCGGGATATACTTCGGATCGCGTTCGAGGGCGACGGCGTAGTATTCTTCTTTCCTCCAGACCGGGTCGCGGTATTGCTCGGCGTGTCGCCCTGCTATCGTGATCTCTTGGGCTGTGTTCAGATCATGCGGTTTGGTGCGCGTGACGGTGTCTTTCGGCATGCGGATCACGTCGGGAAACTCCTCGGTGTAGTCGAAGAGCACCTCACCTTCCGCCGAAGTAAAGAGAATGCGGCAGGCGTCTGGCGGCAGCGCAGCATCGAATTCCGCGCTGTCCCCCGGCGTCAGGTTGATGTCGGTGTCAAGCACGACCCTGTTGCCACACCTCACGACCAGCCTCGCGTCATTGCGGGCGCGGGTTGTGATGAGCTTGACCTTGCCAGCATCCCGGTCGAAGGCCACCGCACCGGCGATAGTGGCAAAAATCGGCGTGCCGATCTTCTGGAATGGATACCAGTATTGCGAGAATGTTTTGGTCTCGTAAGGAGCGAGCCAGGAAAAGTCCGGCTGGTCGTCGGCATAGGAGCCCGCCATCAGTTCGGCATGTTCTCCATCAAGATCGGTCAGGTTTGCATTCCACGCATCACCGAGGTCTTCAAGGGCCCACTGGAACATCTTCTTGCCGGGGCTGACGTGGTGATTGCCGACGTGGATGGTTCCACAACCTTTGCGGTGATCGTAGCCGCCAAAGAACTCATGCTTCGAGGGCCCGGCAAAATACGAATTTCCCTTGATGGTGTTTTTGTGAATGCTGATGTCCGTCGGCATCACATGTTTCTCGACGGCATACCAGCCTTTGTGGATCGGGAAGGTGGCGTGGTGACGGTCGTAGTGGTGATGCACCCAGTTGACATCTTGCGGGAAGAAGAGCTGGTAGTCGTCGTTGACGTGAACGCCCGCGTTTTCAAACCACATAAACGGGCATTCCCTTTCTGTGCGGTTGGCGAGCGCGACCTGTGTTTCGAAGTAAGAGGCATCGGGACGGAGAGTCACACCGACCATGCCCTTGATGCGATACTGGCCCGGCGAGATGGAAGCCTCCGAAAGCCAGCAGATGGCCGTGCCGTCCTCGAGGGTTTCGATCTTGTAATCTACGGGCAGAAACGTCGAGGGACGGTGGTGAAATGGATAATTCCACTCCATACCTCCGGAGATCCATGATCCGTAATTGCCAACAAGCACGGGTTTGATGCGCGAGTGCCGGTAAAGGAAATGGTAGTCGTTTTTCTTGTCGTAACCCTCGAAGATGCGTCCGCCGATGGCTGGCAAAATGAGTAGTCGGATGTATTCGTTTTCGAGCCGAATCACCTCGTATTCGACGTCCGTCAAAATTTCACGCTCGACCCCCTGCACCACGCGATTGGGGTATGCATAACCAGTGGAACCTTGGTGCTGACGGAACTCGGAATACAGCGGCATTTCGCAGGGTTCCGGTTCGCAATACGTTGGGATAACCATCTTTTCGACGGCGGCAATGACAGAGAGTTGCTTCATGGGTAGAATGATGAGGATGGGCTGGGACTCAAGGTTCGGGATGGCAAACTGCCAGGTTGGCTATCAGGGGCTGGGTTTCTGCGTTAACTTCCAGTCGGGACCGAAATTTGGAGCTGCAGAAAGACAAGAAGGAATCCCGCGACACCAGCAGCGGGTAAAAAGGGCCTGGCTGCCAAGGCAAAAACTTGGGTGTGGCGATCAATGAACTGTAACATATTTTTCCCTAAGAGAATATTTTAGGGCTTGTGGCATGCAACATTGCTGCGTCAGCAACTCAACGGATTTTAGTTCGAAGGAAAAGTCGTAGTCCGTAGAATGCAAACCTTCCAATTGCAACCCAATGCGGTTAAATTCAACCTCGCCGAGTGGAATGGCGGCCTCGTTCCCATCCAGATACGCTTTGAAGTCGCTGATCGGGATCTCGATAGTTTCCCATTCCCCCGCCGTTGAGACTTTTTTTGCTCCAGATGCTAAAAACGGCTTCTCGGGTGAGAAGGGGTTGGCCAAAGAGATGCTCATGGACAATGGTTGCAAGATTGTCTGCTTGGAGTCCGATACGCGATAGATCATACGCACACGCACCAGGGCAGTAGGGGATTCTTTTTCGCGACCCTGATTTTCAGAATAGATACTGAGCCAAGTATCGGGACCACCATCGCCAACGACCTTCAACGTCAACTGGCTGCCATCTCCGCTCCCCGGGGGTTGAAACTGAAGCGTCGAGGAAGGGTCGGCTAGGTTGGTCGAATCTCCATGATAGCGAGCAGAGCATTCTCTCGTCCCATCGATGTGTTTTTTCATGGGTTTTGGAGGTGGGGGATTGATTGTGTGCTTGTCAGTTGATTTCACTGATGTTCACGCAAATGAATAAAGTGATTTTATATCTCTGTCAATCGCTTTTTCATCTTTTTTCAGGCAGGCTCTGTGTGTATGTTCCATTTTCAGCGCCCTCGGTTCATGCGAGTGACCAGCGAACAGACTCTCGACGATTTCCAGCAATGCCCGAGCGATTTTCTCCGTGCTGGTCTCGAAGATGCTCGCGGGGAAAGGGCAGAGGAACGGGGTTTCCTTAGTGCGGATGAGGACGAGCTTCAGGTCGGCGGGCACGTTCACTTGATGGCAGAGGATGGAAGTCACCATCGTCGGCATTTAGATAAATCTGTTTTGCCAGACACTGTTTGACATAGCGTCCAATATAGCAGACTTTATTTTTATGCCAAAAACGTCGTCGATCCCGCTTCCCGCTAGGCATGCGCTCCGCAAGCTCGGGCGTGACATTGCCCTAGCCAGGCGCAAACGAGGAATCTCCACGGCGGATATGGCGGCCCGGTTATTTGTCTGTAGGGACACGTTGTGGCGTCTGGAACGTGGTGATCCGACCATCGCCACGGGAACGCTCGCCACTGCCGCTTTCATCTTCCAACTGCACGACCGCCTTGCCCATCTTGCCGCTCCCGAAACCGATACGCTGGCCCTCAACCTGGACATGAACCGCGTGCCTAAACGCATCCGCCGTATCCGGCCATGAGCCTTGAAGTTCACATCGAATGGGCGGGACGGACGCATTTCGTCGGGCACCTTCATACCACGCCACGCAATCCTGCTGTGACATTTGAATATGCGCGCGAGTGGCTTCGTCGCGCCGATGCTTTTGCGATTGATCCCACCGCGCTCCCGTTGCGTGTCGGCCCGCATCACAGCGCGATGCTCTTCGGTGCCATGCAGGACTGCGGACCGGACCGATGGGGCCGGATGCTCGTCGAACGCGCTGTTCGCAAACATGTTCTTGACCGGAAACCTTATCAGGATCTCGATTACGTGCTCGCCCTTGACGATGCTTCGCGAATCGGCGCCCTGCGTTTTCGCTCGGATGCCGGAAGTCCCTTTCTCGGAGCCCGCGAGGGAAAGATTCCCCCCGTCGTGCAGCTCAGCACTTTGATAAACGCCGCTGACGCCGTCCATAGCGAAGCCGAAACCGCCAAAGACCTGCGCTACCTGCTCGGGCAGGGTTCACCGCTCGGCGGGGCGCGGCCGAAATCTGTAGTGGCCCTGCCGGATGGCCGGCTTGCCATCGCCAAGTTCCCCAAACCCGATGACGTCCGGGACATCGCTGCCGGGGAAATTCTCGCACTTGCTCTCGCCCAAAATGCCGGGATTCAGGTTGCCGGGCACCGGATGGTTTCCGCCGGGGGAAGGAACATTTCTCTCATCACCCGCTTCGACCGCGCCGACACCAAGCGCATTCCGTTCCTTTCCGGCAGCAGTCTGCTCGGCCTTCAGCCCGGGGAACCGGGTTCCTACACTCTGCTGGCCGATGGCATTCGCCAATTTGGCCACAATACCGCTGCCGATCTCCGGGAACTTTGGAGACGCCTCGTCTTTTCGCTGCTGGCAAGCAACTGCGACGATCATCTCCGCAATCACGGTTTTCTCATGAGCGAGCCGGGGAAATGGGCACTCTCACCCGCCTACGACCTGAATCCCGTTCCGGAGATTGACCGCACGCAAACTCCGAAAACCGCCATCTCCGAAAATCAGGAAGAGCCCAGCATTGCCCACGCTCTCGAAGTCGCTCCACGCTTCGGCCTCAAGGCGGCGGAAGCAAAAATCATCCTCCGTGAAGTCTTCGCCGCCGTTTCCGGTTGGCGCAAGACAGGCAGGCAATTCCGTCTGAAGGCATCCACCCTCGATGCCTATAGTTCAGCCTTCGACCATCCGCTCATGGATGAAGCCGGAGCCCAATAATAACTCTCAAAGAGTCAAACCCTAGCCCGGATAGATCACCACCATCGTGGCGGGACGCCGAGAGCGGGAACAATGGAGAGCTCTCGACGATGGGAAGATTAGCTCTTTCGCACGCCACCGCGAGGGTCTTCGACTGGCGGAAATGTTCAGCACGGCTGACAAGCTAGTGCGAGTTGTCCGGTGACATTTTGCAGAGACGGAACCGCCCATCACTCCCTTGAACTGGAAACGAGGAGTTCCATCCCGAGTAACTTGAAGTCCGATGTGCGCCCCTCGAATTGGCTGCCTACGATATCAAGCAACGCCCCGGCAATCACTTCCGTGCTGGTCTCGAAGATGCTCGCGGGGAAAGGGCAGAGGAACGGGGTTTCCTTAGTGCGGGTGAGGACGACCTTCAGGTCGGCGGGCACGTTCACTTGATGAGAAAGGATGGAAGTCACCACGCCGCGAGACACCGTGCTGGGGTAAACGATCAATCCCTCCGGGCGCGTGGGCTGTTGCCAGAGATCCTCGAACAGGTCGAATCCGACATGCTCCATCTCGGAGGGAGTGAAATCCTCCTCGCGAGGTTTGAAGCGGAGCGGTGGCGCAGGTATAAGGCGCATCCCCGCTTCCGCCACAAGTCGTGGCAGGAGCGTCTCGATCAAATCATTGAGGATGCCGGAACCTGCCGCTCCCGCGAGATCCATATGGGTCAACAGACTCACGCTCTTGGCACCTTGAATGGAAAGGGAATGCACGGCACGGGTGAAAAAATCGTCGCTATCGACTTCGACGGTATTCGGCAAACGGGACGAACTCAGGAAAGCCGTCGGCACCGGGAGGCGGCTGAGCCGCTTGACGGCCTCTTTGTTGTAGCCGACACCAATCAAAGCATCGAAACCCAAGGCGTGGGGGTTGGGCTGGCGGTTCTCATTGCTGAACACTAAATCTGAACGATCAACGAGAACGGTGGAAATCCCCCTCGCCGAGGCCAAATCCTGAAGCCACTGCATGATCGAAAGTTTGAACCGTTCCGAGTCCGCGTGGGGCAAGGCCAGCAAACCGAGCTTTTCGATTTTCGTCGGCTTCTCCGCCACAAGTGTCCCTTTCTTCGGACGGCGCACCAGCAATCCCTCCCTCGCCAATATCGTCATCGCCTGATGCACCGTCGCCACTTGCAGGCCCCATGCCTTCGCAAGCTCCGCAGTCGTCGGCAGCTTCGAGCCAACCGGAAGCCGCCCAGAGCGAATCTCCTCCCGCATGGCATCACACACCTGACGGTAGAGCACCGCACTGCGGTCGAATTTCAGATTGCTCACTTCGGCAAGTGAACTCGGGTTTTGTTTATTCATTTTCTGAATAATTCCTTGGCATGGAGGATTTGCCAAGCTCGAAAATATCGTGAGCGATCAGCCCTTGACCGCGGTGCGGAATTTTCGAAGCCAAGACAAAGCTGACAAGTTTGTGCGAGGAAGTGGTGCGCAGCGTTGTTGCCCGCTAATTGTAGAGGCGTCTCGGAATGGGCTCAGCTCTTGGTGAAAAGCGCGGTATCACCCGCACGGAGGGACCAACCCAGTGCCTGCCCCTCGGGGTGTTCGACGACATTACCGGTGAGAAGTTCCTGCCAACGGCCCGTGGATGGCAAATGAAGCGGGAGAGTTCCGCCGGATGCCGCGTGAATCATGACCATCGAGCGATTCGCCCACACCGTATGTCCGACGGGTGCGTAGAGGTGCGCTCCGGCAACCTCGAGGGCGCACCGCAGGTGTCCGCTGTCGCGGCTCTCCTCTTGAGAGAGAAACCGGACATTCGGCAGGGTTTCTGCGTGTGCTCGAAGGCCGGAACGCGCGAAGGGAGGGCGGACAAATGCCTCGACGAGGACTTTGTAGCGCGGCGTGGCGGGTGACAATGCCAGCGCGTCTTCCAGCAGGAGAATATCAAACGGTGCTCCCAAGTGCCCCCACCGCACCGAGGCTTCGTAAACATCCCGGAGGAAGACTTTCGAATCAAGGCCGAGGTGTGCCACGCTCTTTTCATCAATCACGAAGGCAATCTCGGCGACAGGTGATCGATCCAAAAGCACAAGCTCATCGGTCAACGCGTTGAGACGCCGGATTTCTGAGAGAAGGCCTGGGTCGTCGAAGTTCTCGCAGAACTCGCCGACCCATCCGCTCAGTTCCGTGAGCCACTGGTGTTTGCCGCGCACGACCGCTTGCGCCCATGCGGCGTGGAGGTATTGCTTTGCTTCGGCAGGATTAGCCGCCACTCCCACAGAAATCGCCGCAGCGCGGTCATCTCCTACAGGCGGCTTCATCCAAAGGTCGTTCTCGTCGAAAAAAGCCTTTCCGTGCGCCTGCACGGAGCCAAGCGGCACATGCTCCATGAGCAAACCCGAACCCAACGCACGATCTGCGTAATTGAATGGGGAGGCTAAAAAGTCAAGATCCGGAGATCGCAACACGCGACCGAGCGCGTGGTGTCCCCCGACGAGACCGCCTGCTCCGTATTGACCGGTAAA
>Ga0222650_1000748_pt1 | contig 22113 bp, 18 predicted proteins | sample AntAcemetagen367_FD_179820 | JGI IMG/M metagenome (GOLD analysis project Ga0222650, IMG submission 179820) | Saline water microbial communities from Ace Lake, Antarctica - #367 | ecosystem: Environmental > Aquatic > Non-marine Saline and Alkaline > Saline | place: Antarctica: Ace Lake... | reverse complement strand
TATGATGCCGTCGGGGATCTGCGGTATCAGGAATTCGGATACGGCGAGATCGGTTTGGAAGCGCTTTAAGTCGCGGTTGTTGACGCCGATGATTTTGGGGTCGAAGCGCAGGGCTTTTTCGAGCTCGCGCTCTTCGTGGATCTCGTAGAGGGCGTCGAGCCCGGCAGCGGCGGCGGCGTCGCGCAGGGCTTTGATCTCGTCGTCTTTGAGGGCGCGCACGATAATCAGGATAGCGCGGGCACCGGCTTCGGCGGCTTCGGCGACTTGGATCGGGTGCACCATGAAGTCTTTGCGCAAGCAGGGCGTCTTGCGCCCGTGGCATTCGAGGAATTCTACGACGTCCCACAGGTCTTGTAGGCGGCCTCCGAAGTAGTCGGTATCGGTGAGGATGGAGAGGCAGTCGGCCTCGGCGTTAATGTATTCGCGGGCTTGGTCGACGGCGTCGAGCGTGGCGGCGGCGATCTCGCCAGCGGAGGGCGATTTGCGCTTGATCTCGGCGATCACGGAGAGGCGGTCTTGGCGAGCGAGGGCGTCGAGAAAGCTGCCGCCTTGCGTCTGCATACGTCCGAGGCGCTCTAGCTCTTGGTCGCGGACGGGGCGTATGTGATTGCGCAGGGCATGCCGCTTGGCGGCCATGATTTCAGATAATTTGTCCATAAGTCTGGGGTAAGGTGTGCGCGCTCTGTTAGAATTTCAAGTCGGAGTTTTAGGTCTCTGTGGCTATTCGCTTGAACTGGCGGCTCCGCCCTGGGTATGCTTTGCCCATGATTCGTAAAAATGACACAGGTGATCGGCAGCTGCTGGGGCTTTGCTTGGGGCTGTGGCTGTGCCTCGCGGGGCAGGCCAATGCTGTAGATTCGGTGGCGGCAGCGAATGTGGCGACTCAAGCGGCGGCAGCGAATGAAGCGACTCAAGCGGCGGCAGCGAATGTGGCGGATGAAGCGGCGGCGGAGATTGATTTACCCCGGATCATGGAGCTACAGCGTGCCTACATCGAGGCTAATGGTGGACTGGCCAATATTCAGGAGCTGTCGAGTTTGATCGCGAGTGGCGAGATTTCGGATGCGGCAGGGGAAAGCCGCCCATTTAAGTTCTACCTCAAGCGTCCGGACTTGATGCGGATGCAGGTCGAGCTACCGAGTGGTTTGCAGGTGACAGGCTTCGACGGTAGCGAAGCCTACAAGCTGATTTCGCGCATGGGTGCAGAGGATCAAATGCTCGAATTGAGTGCTAGCGAGCGCCTAGAGCTGAAGACCAGCAGCACGATGGACGGGCTCTTTTTTCAGCTGCGGGGCCGCCCGGATCGCATGAGCGTGGTGGCTGAGGCTGAGATCAATGGCGAGCCAGCTTATGAGATTGTGATTAGTGAAAGTGTAAACTCGGCCTATGAGCGGATCTGGCTGAGTCAAGACCACCTGCAAGAGGTGAAATTGACCCGAGCAGTGGCGCCAGACGCGAATGGAGCGGTGATCGAGACCATTTATTTTTCAGATTTTGAACAAATCAGAGGCATCTGGGTAGCGAAGCGGATCAGCTACGAACGCAACGGGGCGCATTCGCAAACGGTGCAGATTGACCGTCTGCGGGTGAACGTAGGGATCTTCGATAGCTTCTTTGCCAAGCCTAAGAATTGATGAGAGCTTTCCGGCTATGATAATTTGGTTGAAGCGCGGCTTAGTGAGCATGGGGCTGATGCTGTTGATTTTACTGGCGGTGCTTTACTTTTGGAGTGAGGCGATGGTAGAGGCGTTGGTGCGGCCGTATTTGGAGGCGCGTGGCGCCGAGCTGGAGATCGAGTCAATCCGGGTTAATTTAGACGGCATCGATTTGCGAATCGAGCGTTACGAGCAGGCTGGGCTTTTAGCTAAGGGGTTGAGCGTGAGCTATCCATGGAGTCAACTCGGCGCGATCCGCGATGGCTTTGGTGGGCGTGTGGCGATTGAGGAATTGCGCCTACGCCCGCAGGGTGCATCTGCGGATGCGGGCGTAGCCGAAGCTGAAGCCGAAGCTGAAGCTGAAGATGTGGCTTTGGCTCCGGCAGCTCAAATGGCGGCATTGGCGGGGCAGATCAATGAGCTCCCGCTGAGTGGTTTGGAAATGGTGGTAGATGCTTTGGTGCTTGAACTGCCGAGGCGGGAATATCGCAGCGGCGTCGACTTTAGCCTGCTACGCGGGGAGAGTGGTGAGACGCATCTCGCGGTGACTTTGGTGGGCGAAGGCGTCGAACTGGAGGTGCGGGTGACGGTACGCGAGGGCGCTGCGGGGCTGGCGCTGGACTTGGTGGCGACGGCGCGCGAGTGGGAGGCTTTTCAAGCGAGCTACTTGGCGCTGCTGGCTGAGGGCTTGGCGGCGAGCCAGTTTGAGCTGTTTCTGAATCCATTCGGCGAGGGGCGTGGCTTTTTAGATGTTTCAGGCTATGCGCGCTGGGATGCAGCGGAGCCAGAGGCGCTGAGTTTCACACTCCTTGCGGATGTGGGCGCGGGTGAGATTTATTTTCCGCAAGGCGAGCTTTTGTTGCAGGCCGCTTCGTTCGGATTGGCGGGCGACGGGCAGGGGCAGCTGCGAGCGTATGGCAAAGGCGCGCTGGATGCGGTGCGGGTCGGCTCGTGGATGCAGTCGGGCGGCGACTGGGCGCTGCGTCTTGATGGGTCAAAGCTGGTGGCGGAGCTACGCGTGGCCGATAATTTGTCGCTCTCGATAGGGCATGATGACTGGGCGCAGTTGCTCCAAGGCGGGGGAGCGGGGCGTTTTTATTTAGAGGCTGGGGCGGTGGATGCTGCCGCGCTGCGAGCGTTAAAAATCGCGGGGCTGCCGGATGATCTGGCGCTGGACTCGGCGCTGCAAGTCGAAGGCGAGGGCACTCTGGATGCTTGGCAACCGGCGGGCTTTTTTATAAAAGCAAACGCTCAAGTAGCCAGCGTGAGTATTGATTCGAAAGGGCTGTCCTTGGCCGATATGGAGCTGGGCGCGCATGTGCGCTTCTCTGGGGGTGAGCCAGTGCCGGAGTCGCTCGAACTGAGTGTCGGGAGTTTTAATTTGCTAGGTTTTACCATGAACGCGCTGAAAGCCACAGCGGTGGCTAACGAATCGGGTGTGATTGCAGTGGGGGCGGTCACTACGGATTTCATGGGAGGCGTTTTACGAATCGAGCCGATGCAGATCGACCCGCAGGACTTGGAGGGCACGACTTTTCGGGCGCGTTTAGATGCGGTGGATCTTTCGCAGTTGGCGGGAGCAGTGCCGCAGTTTGAGGGAGATTTAACGGGCAGGGCTTCCGGCTATTTGGTGGGCGAGGTGCGCGGCGGCCAGCTCATCTTGACCGACGGGCGGCTCGAAGTCGACCCCGAGCAGGGCGCGCGGCTGAGCTATGATGTGCAGGGCTTGCTCACGCGCGGCATGGCGAAAGGAAGCCCCGCCTACAAGCAATACCGCATGGCGGAGGTCGCCTTTCAGGATCTGGCGCTCAAGCGCTTGCGCATCGAGGTGTTTCCCGAAGGCAATGCCACGCGCCCCTTTCGCTTGGAGCTTTTTGGTGAGTCGCTGCAGGGTGGCATCGTGGTGCCGGTCGATTTTAGTCTAAATGTAAATGCCGACGATACGGCCGGGCTGCTAGAACTGCTGCGTATGATCCAGCGCGGCGAGTTGGAACTCAACTAGTGCCGAGCAGGGTTGGAGTCCCGCCTTTAGGCGGCTGCGCTGGTCTAGCATTGCCTACGCGACCGCATAAATGCGGGACTCCAACCTTTGCCTACGCGACCGCATAAATGCGGGACTCCAACCTGTGCCTACGCGACCGCATAAATGCGGGACTCCAACCTGTGCCTACGCAACCGCCTTGGCTTCTTTGTAATTCGCTTCGGCTGCGTTCCAGTCGACTATGTTCCAGAATGCTTCGATGTAGTTAGGGCGCAAGTTCTGATACTTTAGGTAGTAGGCGTGCTCCCAGACGTCGAGGCCGATGACGGGTTTGCCCTCGACTTCGGCTACGCCAGCCATGCAGGGGCTGTCTTGGTTGGGGGTCGAGGTCACTGCGAGTGAGCCGTCGGCTTTGACGATGAGCCATGCCCAGCCGGAGCCGAAACGTGTGGCTCCTGCATTGGCAAATGCCTCTTTGAATTTATCGAAGCCGCCGAGTTCAGACTCGATAGCTTTAGCAAGTTCGCCTACAGGAGAGCCACCGCCGTTGGGGCTGAGGATCTTCCAGAAGAAGCTGTGATTGGCGTGGCCACCACCGTTATTGCGCACCGCGCCGCGTTTTTCGGCGGGTACGGCGGAGAGGTCGCCGATCAGTTCGCAGATGGATTTGCCCTCAAGTTCAGTGCCAGCGATGGCGTCGTTGAGCTTGGATACGTAAGCGTTGTGGTGCTTGCCGTGGTGGATTTCCATCGTGCGCGCATCAAAATGTGGCTCGAGCGCATCGTGTGCGTAGGGAAGTGCTGGTAGTTCGTGTGACATAACTTTATTTTTGTTGGTTTTAGTGAATGGAAGAACTGCATAGGATGACGGCACTGAGCGTTCTGTCAAATGGGTGCTTTAGAATTCTTTTTCAGTTTCTTCAGCAGAGTTTGATCCGCGGTTCGGCGTTTTCGGCGTCAATTGAGTGAGTTTTGTTAGGTGATTTCTCCGGTTGTTGGCTTCTGCTCTTTGCTCGCTAAGCGTTTTTTGTCGAAAAAGGCCTTGAGGATTTCGTGGTTGAGATCTTCCAGCACGCCGCCGGTCGATTCGAACTTGTGGTTGCTCCCGGGGAGGGCACCGAGATCGAGCGCGCCACCCACGCAGCCCATTTTGGGATCGGGCAGGCCGTAGTAAACTTTGCCGATGCGGGCGATGACGAGTGCGCCGGAGCACATAGGGCAGGGCTCTTTGGTGACGTAGAGGGTGCATTCGTTGAGCCGCCAGTCGCCGAGGGTGTTGGCCGCTTGCGAGATGGCGAGGATCTCGGCGTGTGCGGTCGGGTCGTTGGCCGAGCGCGACTGGTTGTGCGCGGAGGCGATGATGCGGCCGCCGTGCTCGATCACGGCACCGATCGGCACTTCGTCTTTTTTCCACGCCTCAATGGCCTCGTTGTAGGCGTGCGTCATGTAGTAGTCGGCGTCGCGCCTGAGCGCGGACGGGTAGCGTTTTTCAAAAGGGCAATTCATTTTCGTTCAAATAGTGACTCGATTATTAAAAGCATGGGTAGTTTCAGGGTTCGGTAGAATTTTATTGCAAATGCTCGACTCCCGTTCATTTTACGCTGTTTTTCCCAATTCAACACCATAAGGAGCAACACCACTTTGAGAGACGACTATTTAAAAGAAGCCCAGAAAAAAATCACCGATCCGATGATTTTAGTTAATGTGGTATCCCGCCGTGCAAAGCAACTGAAGAGTGGCTACAAGCCGCTGATCGAATCTTTGGAGCGCCTATCTGCCGAAGATATGGCTCTGCGCGAGATCATGGAAGGTAAGATCACCTACCAACTCGCCGAACCAGAAGAGGACTAAGCCTCTTCCTATTCCTTTATTAACAGCGTGCCCTCTGCGTTTCCCAATAGAGGGAGACCATTAACGTGTGCGCCAAAAAAAAGTCGACGGATCATCAACGTGAGATCCGTAATGGAAAAGCTCACCACAATTATTTTGTGGGCGACAGCTTTGAGGCAGGGCTCGTGCTCAAGGGCACCGAGGTCAAAGCCATTCGTGCGGGCGATGCTCAGATAAGCGAGGCCTTCTGCCGCATCGAAAAAGGGCAGGTCTGGGTCTATAACTCGCATATCGGCGAATATAAGTTTGGGAATTTTCAAAACCACCCACCTCGGCGCAAACGCAAGCTACTGCTGCACCGCCGCGAGATTCATAAAATGTTTGGTGCCATCGAGGCGGGCGGCAAATCGCTCGTTCCCTTGCGAATCTACCTAAAGCATGGCCTGATCAAAATGGAAATCGCGCTCTGCACGGGCAAAAAACTTTATGATAAGCGTGAAACTCTGAAAAAGAAAATCACTATGCGCGAGGCCGAGCGCGAAATGCGCGACCATCGCTAGCCATCATGTCCTCACGTTCTGTAATCATTCAAACCCCCGCCAGCACTTCCAATTGTGGTTCTGGCTTCGACACGCTGAGCATTGCGCTCTCGCTGTATAACTTTGTGCGCTTGATTGAGCGCGCAGATGGACAAATTTGTTCTGTGGAAGCGGGCAGCCCAGGCACGCAGGCGATGATCAAGGAGGCGGCGCTCTCATTTGCGGCGGCTGCCGGCGTCGATGCGACCGGCTTTGACTACGAAATCTGGGGCGATGTGCCGGAGGCGCGCGGCCTAGGTTCTAGCTCGACGATTCGTGCGTCGATCGTCGCGGGGTTGAACAGGCTGCACGGAGAGCCGCTGGGAATGGAGGCAATGATCCGCCTGACGACTAAGCTCGATAATGCGCCGGATAATGCCTGCGCTGTCTTTGCGGGCGGCTTCTGCATCGCCCGCACGGAGCCTGCGACCTTCGCCTATCGCGAGCATGTGCGCTTTGCTTTGCCGGAGTCGCTGACTTTTGTCGCGGTCTCACCCAGCTATAAGGTGCTTACGGAAAACTCGCGCCGCGTGCTGCCCGATACGATTCCGTTTAATGATGTGGTGCGCAGCACTAACAGCCTAGCTTTCTTAGTCGGCGTGCTGGTGTCGGGCGATTTCGAGCGCCTGCAAGGTGCGGTCAACGACTACATCCACCAGCCTTACCGCGAGTTGCTCAATCCCTTTGGCCACGAGAGTATCGAGGCCGGTTGCTATGCGGGTGCCTACACCGGTTGGCTGAGTGGCAGTGGCTCGACAGTGATGTGCGTGACGAATCGCGAAAAAGCGCACAAGGTCGCGACTGCTATGCAAGAAGTTTACTCTGTAAACAGCACCCAAAGCCGCGCCTATCGTTTGATAACGGATAACTGTGGCCTCACAGTCAACGAAGAGTAGAGGCGTTTCATCGGTTGACCTATCAGGATTTTACGATTCCTCTTCTGCTTGTGAACGACCCGACTAGAGATTTTAATGAAGTGATCCGCACCATCCGCAAAGATGATCCTCGCTACGCGCGCGGTGCCTACTATTTCCTGCGTCAGGCGCTGGATTTCAGCCTGAAGGATTTGCATAAAAGCGGAAAACTGGATAAATCCAATCATTTGACAGGTCAGCAACTACTCGAAGGCATCCGCCGCTTCGCTATCGATCAATATGGCCCGATGGCGCGGCCAGTTCTCGAAAATTGGGGGATCAAAGAGTGTCAGGACTTTGGCAATATCGTCTTCAATCTAGTCGAATGCAAAGTCCTCGGTAAGACCGATCAAGACAGCGTGCAAGACTTCTCCAGCGGCTACCAATTCACAGCCGCCTTCGATAAACCGTTTCGCCCTGAGCGCATCCGCCCGACTATTAAGAAGCCTCGCATGGGCTAGGGTATTTTTTATGGAAATCAGCCCTAGCCACTTCTCTGCCACCGAATCGAATGACTTGATCGAGCGCCTCTTCCGCGCACCCATCGAGCGCCATACCTTGCCAAACGGGCTTACGCTCGTGCACCGTCCAGACTTTTCCAGCGAGGTCGTCTCGGTGCAGGTCTGGGTCAAAACTGGCAGCATCCACGAAGATACGCTGATCGGCTCCGGCCTTTCGCACTATCTGGAGCACATGCTCTTCAAGGGCACCTCCCTCCGCGATGGCAAATCCATCAGCCGCGAGGTGCACGCTATCGGCGGCTCCATCAATGCCTACACCACCTTCGACCGCACTGTTTACTACATCGATGCACCTTCGACCGCCTTCGCACAAGTTGCCGATGTGTTGTCCGATATCGTGCTACACTCCACGCTGCCCGAGCACGAAGTCGAGCGCGAGCGAGCCGTGATCCTGCGGGAGATCGACATGGGCTTAGACGATCCAGATCGCCAGCTCAGCCAAGCACTCTTCCGCACCGCTTTTCAACGCCACCCCTACCGCGAGCCAGTCATCGGGCACCGCGCGCTCTACGAGGCAGTCAGCAGCGATGAGTTGCGCGAATACTACCATGCCCGCTACGTGCCGAATAATATGGTGGTCTCCGTCGTCGGAGCTGTCGCGCCCGAGGAGTGTCTGGCGGAAATTGAAAAACGCTTCGGCGCCGTACCGCGTGGTCGCCTCGCGCCCGTGCAAGTCGAGCCCGAGCCAGTGCAGCTGGCCGCGCGCCGCGAAGACATCGTGGGCGACTATAATATTTTCCGTGGTGGTCTCGGCTTTAAAGTGCCGCACTTAAGCCACCCCGATTCGCCGCGCCTCGATGCACTGGCGCACGCACTCGGCGGCGGCGAGAGCTCCCTGCTGTGGGAGCGCCTGCGTAATCAACAAAAGCTCGTCAACTACATCGACTGCCGCAACTGGAATCCTGGGGGTAATGGCCTCTTCTGGATTTCTTACGTCTGCGACAGCGCCAAAAGTAGCGACGTCGAGCGAGCGATACTCGATCTGCTGGCTCGGGTCGTGGCCGAAGGTTTGCCCGCCTCCGTCGTCGAAAAAGCCCGGCGCCAAGCGCTCAGTTCTGAGATCAACGGGCGCAAGACCATGAGCGGGCAAGCCTCACGCCTCGGCATGGGGGAGGTCGTGATCGGCGATATTTACTACGGTCGCCGCTACTTGCAGCGCTTGCAAGCCCTTGCGCCTGGCGACCTGCAAGCCGCCGCGCAGCAATATCTCGTCAACGAAAGCATGTCGGCCGTCACGCTCGGCCCGGCTCCGCAAGTCATCGAGTCCACCGCCGCGCTGGAAGAGAAGCTCGCGCTAGAGCCGTTTGAGCAAATCGATCTGCCCAGCGGCGCGCGCCTACTGCTACAGCCCGATAGCCGCCTGCCCAAAGTGCACCTGCGCTGCGCCTTGCAAGGTGGCCCATTCTACGAGCCATCAGGCCAGCGCGGCGTCTCCGCGCTGCTCGCCGAGCTACTGACCAAAGACACCGCCCGTCGCAACGCCCAAGCCATCGCCGAGCTGATCGAGAGCATCGGCGGCAGCTTTTCCGCGACTGCGGGTAATAACACCGTCAGCATGGCCATCGAAGTACTGCCCGCCGATCTCCACATCGCACTAGAGCTATTAAGCGATGCGCTCACCCAGCCGATCTTCGATCCAGCCACCTTTGAGACCGAGCGCGAAGCACAAGTCGCCAGCCTGCTCGAAGACGACGACGAGATCCTCGACTACGGCTTCCGCCAGTTGCGGCAACGTTTCTTCGGTGAGCATCCCTTCGCCATCGGTTCCGACGGACGCGTCGAAGACCTCGAAGCACTCACCGCCAGCGATGTCGCCGCGCACTACCGCCAGCTAGTCTGCGCGCGTAACATCGTGCTCTCGGTAACAGGCGATTTTCAACGCGAGGCCATGGCCGAGCGCATGCGGACATTACTAGAAAAAGAACTGCCTGTGCAAACATTCCAGCCCGCGCAAGCCGTCGCCTCGCCGCGCGCCAAAGCCTACACTGGCCACGAGGCCATGGATCGCGAGCAAGCCGTCGTGCTGCAAGCCTATCCCGATGTCGGCCTCCATTCCGAGGACTACATCGTGGCCGAAGTGCTCAACGAACTGTTCAGCGGCATGTCCAGCCGCCTCTTTGAGCGCGTGCGCGAAGACCAAGGCATGGCTTACTACGTAGGCACCACCCGCGTGATCGGTTTAGAGACCGGCATGTTTGTCTTCTACGCCGGCACCCAGCCCAGCCAAGCCCAGGCCGTGGTCGACGAGATGCAGATCGAGATCGCCCGCGTCGCCGCCGGTGAGGTCACCGAGGACGAGCTCGCCCGTTGCCGCACCCGCCTAAAAGCGGCCCGCCCGATGGGCAAGCAAACCATCGGCGCCCGCGCCATGCACGCCGCCATTCAAGTCACTTATGGCATGCCCATCGACGACGATGCCGCCCACGCCACCAAGCTCGATCAAGTCGACGCCGCCGAACTCGCCCGCTTCGCCAAACAACATTTCACCGAAACCCAGCGCGTCCAGCTAATCGTAGGCCCACAGCAACCAGAAGCGATCACGAGGTAGTTCAGCGGGGCTGAACAACGCTAAGTAATCGATCTGGAGCTTAGGGCGGAGACTCGTTTACGCTCTGAGAACTTGCGTAGTGCGAAGATTAAGGTGCCGTGCTTCGTTAGCTCAATCATGTCGCCTAGGGTGCCGTCTGCTGCGATCAGTGAGTGTGCTAACTCTTCGGGACTCTCTCGGGCGCAAAAGCACTCTAGGCAGACGCTGTCACCGTAGCTGCCTTCTTGGTGTAAGAAGGCGGCGATCTGTGGCTTGCACGATCCGGCTGGGCCGTAAATGAGGATTGGTTTGGTGGTTTTTAATAGAGAGGCGACTTCGTTCCTTAAGTTTAAACAGGCGGGGCTACTGCCGATCAATGGCAGGCAGGTATCCATGCGGTTGGTGAGGGCGATCGCGCCGACTCCATCCTTGCGCCCGCGGTGCCGCTCCATGCTAAGCATGGCGTGGTTAAGCAAATTTGTCGGTGTGATGGGTTTGGTAATGACGGGTGAGAGTTCATTACTTTGCACGTAGGCCATGACTTCTGGCGTGGCGGAGCCAGTCACAATGAGGCACTCGACATTTGGGTTGATGGCTCGCAGCTTCTTTACAAGTTCTAAGCCAGACATAGGCTCCATGATATAGTCGGTGATGACTAATTTGTGCTGTCTCTTTTCGTATTTATCGAGTGCTTCTGCGCCAGAAGCAGCGGTGTCTATTTCGTATTTTAAACGTGAACATACGGAGGCAATTAAGGTCCGATCCACGGCATTGTCATCGACTATCAAGATGGCGGGGAAAGCATCTGAGTGATCTTGGGGTTTGGTCATTAAGTCTGTTGGCTTATTTCATCCTAGCTTTAGCAGTCAGCTTAGTCATAAATTACGTATACAGATGAGACAATGCCAATTGTGGGGTTGGAAGCAAAGATAAATTATTCTAATACGTTAACTTTTTAGGGTTTGGAATCTGGCTTGGTGGACTAGCCCTCGATGGGCTGGCGGCCTAGGGTGCCGACGAGTGCTTCAAGATACTTCTTAGAGCTGACCTGGTCGAGGGTGCTCTTGGACTCGGTGAGGCGTGACTCGATGTTGAGGCGTTTGGCCACGCCGGTGTGTGACTCGCGCTGGAGGTAGTTTTCTAAGTATTGCACGTTGGTCTTCCAGCGGGCGATGTCGTGTGTCTGCTGGCTCTGGAGGCGCTTGGCATACCAATCGCTGTTGAGCATGACCTCGCGGGTGAAGAGTTCGCGTACTTTGGGTGAGTCGAGGCCTTCGCCTTCATAGTGGCCGTCTTTCATGATGTGGAGCAGTGCCCTGAGCGGTGGGCAGGCGTCGTCGATAGAGCCGTCCTCGAAGTAGTGCTCGGCGGATTGCTTGTGAGCGGCGACAATGGTGGCCATGCCCTCTACGAAGGTATCCATATCTTGTAGTTCGGGCCTAAGCATTTGCTCGTCGAGCACGGTGGTGGGGCTGTTGAAGACGCGGCCGAAGAAGATGCGGACAAACTTTGCGGTGATGCGGTAGCCGATGCGGCTGGCCAAGACTTTTTCGCCTTTATACTCAAAGTCTTCGACTTTTTCGAGGTAGCCGTGTGCGAGTAACCACTTGGGATCGGACTCTTCGGCCTTCAGGCGGCACCAGATCTCGGATACGAGTAGGCTGATGTCGTGATCGACGCGGAACTTAGGGCCGACATAACCGGCGGCGGTAATGAAGGCTGGCTGCTCGGTGACGAGGTAGGAGACGAGTGCGTTATTCAGATCGTAGATCGGGAGTAGGGCGTTGAAGGGGCCTTTAGTCAAAGCGCCTTCGGAGCCGGCTCCGGTAGTGGAGGGCGACTTACCGGTGATGCTGGCGGTGTATTCCATAAACAGCTCGGGTAGCTCCATGTGGTGAATCGGGTTGAACACGCAGAGGGGCTTGACGCCGGCTTCGGGCTCGGCGGGATTATTGCGGCGCCCGGGCAAGATCGAGGTAACGGGGCGCAGTAGCGGCGACTGTGAGTCTTGACGGCGGTAGAGGCGCGAGCTGAGATCGGCGAGATAGAGTGAGCGCGGGTCTTTTATGTCCGGGCGCACTTGCAGGTAGCGCGGGTTCTTAGTCGGCGCGCCATCGACGATGCGTGGGTAGGCGCTGGTGCTGTAGTAATCGGGCGACTTTTTGGCCATAAAATCGAGCACCATGTCGCGCATGGGATCGGTGTATTGGCCGAAGCGGATGGCGTCTTCGGTCTCTTCCTTGGCAAAGGCACGGTCGAGTGGCTGGTAGTTACTGAGGAAGCTGCCGAGCGAGCTGAGGTCTTTTTCTGCGCCCTTATCGTAGCCGCGGATAATGGCGTCGTCGGGGCGTTGGAAGAAGCGATACTCGCAGTTGTGCACGAACTTGGCGGAGGGCAGCGACCAGCCGGGAGGCAGGCTGCTGAGCTGAGCGGAGGGTGCCACCACGGAGGCTGTGATATCGTCTTCGAGCGAGATTTTGGCGGCTGGGATGAAATCTTTGCGTAGGCCGAAGGTGCGCCACGAACCGTTAGCGGTGTAGCCGACACGTAGATATTGCGTGAGCATCTGCTGCTCGCGGTAGCGCAGGATGTTGCCCGGCTCGCCGTTAATGAGGTCGACGCTGAAGCGCTTGCGCCAGTCGCTGCCCCAGTCATCTTTGTAGAAGCGCTTGATGATGAGCACCAGCTCTTTGACCTGCTGGGGAATCGACTTTAGCCAAGTGTTGTACTCCTCAGTGTATTCGCCTTTGGACGAAGTGAGGAGCTTGACGACGGAGCCGAGTGAGCGCTCGCGGCTAAGGAGCGGGCGGCCTGCGGTTTTGTTTTTTGATGAGTCAAGGAAGCGTTGGCCGAATTCTTTGTTGATAATGCTCTCGACGAGGTCGAAGTCTTTTTCAAAGTCGTTGACGAAGACGGGGCCGGAAATAATCGCGTCGGTAATCGGCTTAGAGATCTCGGACTTGCCGCCGCCGGACACGGTGCAGGGCTTGTGGCAGACGCGGCTCTTAGCGGTGTAGCCTACGAGGCGCCAGCGGCGACCTTCGGCGGGTTGCATCATCTCGACTTTGTAGCCGGAGGGGAGCACGTAGGTGTTGCCGGCTAGCAGCTTGATGACTTGCTCGGTGCCGTCCTTCGACCATGAGATACGTTGACTGTTGAGTTCGATACGGGCGTCTTCCGGTAGGTAGAGGATGTTGCTAAATGTTTTATCAACAGCGTAGCCCTTGGGCTGCACGTCGAGACGGTCGAAGTAGCGGGCGACGATGCCGTCGAATGTCTGATCGACTTCGGGATAATAATGGCTGAGCTGAAAGTCTTCGCCGAGATCGTAACCGGTGAAGGCGAGAGTGCCGCCGGCGTGCTCTTCTTCGGCGAGGCCGTGCAAGTTGGCGGAGTAGCTGATCTGTGTTTTGATCTCTTTCTTGCAATAGCCGAAATAGTTGTCCGAGATCGCGGTGACGATGACGCCACGTGCATCGCGACAGGTGATTTTGAAAGCACCGCCGTCGTTATAGAGTTCGTCTTCCTTCTCCCAGCACATGCCGTCGCGCTTTTGGCGCTCGGTGGCGTCTTTAATATTGGGCAGGCCGAGCTCCACTTTGGTGGTGCCCATTAGGTGCGGCGCAAGGATCACGCAGCCGCTGGTGCCTGTCCAGTGGGCGGGGTCGAGGGCGGCATCGTTATCGCCGACGAAGGGATCGCCGCCGTTGCCGAAGATGGACTCCACGAAGTCGAGATTGCAGACGAGATTACCCGGAGCGAAAAAGCGCACTTCCATGGTTTTCTGTTTAATGAAGCCGTCCACCTCGGGCACGACGACCGGGCGTAGCAGTAGCGAGACCCAGCTGCGGGCTTGCTCGGCTTCGTTGGCAAGAAAGGGCAGGGTTGTCAGCGAATCAGGTGCGCCACTCAGTGCTTTGGCAAAGAGGCGGGCCGCGGCTAGTTTCGGCACGGCCTTTTTATCGTTGGGAATCGGGAGCCCTCCTTCCGTGACGTGGAAGACGCCTTTAGTGGTGCGACGGTCGCTCTTCGGGTTATGCAGCACGCCTTGCTGGATGCGGTAAGAATCCATGATCTCGGAGGAGAAGTGGTCGCCCTTGGCTGGCAGCGAGAGGGTGCGCGCCACGCCATGGCGGTCGAGGTTGAGGGTGTTATTCGGCAAATGTGGCAATTCGCTGAGGTCGAGATCGCTGAAATACTCGGCGAGGAAGTTTTGCACGCGTTGGTCGCAAGGTGGCAGGTAGTCGGCGAGTAGGCGCGATTTTTCCTGATAACTGGCCAGTAGCGTCTTGCTCAAGCTGGTAAAGTGCGAGTCGGCGATGCCTCCGAATGTCGGCTGGCCGATCGAAGTTAGCTTTAAGTTAACGTATTCGAGGAGCGATGGCTCATCGTGGGCGTAAGCCGCTGTTTTTGGATCGAGTCCGAGCTGTGTGGTGAAGTCCATGGTATTGGTTGTTTGTTTCAGTTTTAGTTGAAGAGTCGGTCTTTTCAGACGGGCGGCAAGTGTGCCTACCTTCTGTATTTTGATTATTGTTACTGATGGCAAGCGGAACCTGTTGGGCAGCCTCTTGTTCTTTAATATTAGGTAGTCTTTAAATAAGCTTGGCTTATTGCAAGGAAAATCTTAATAAGTTCTTCGAATGCTCCATAGGGCAGTTTATACGGCTCTCGCTTGGAATAAATGGGTAGGTTGAGCGGCTCAGGGTGTGCTCGACATTACCGAGTAAGGGGACGTGTTTTGATCTAGAATAATTTGAGAGTGTTTGGACCTGTAGATGAAAACTTGGGCACCCATTTCGCGCTCTGCGGGTCGAGTGCCCGCAAACTTAAGAGGGGTCATGCTAATTTGCTTGGTGGTCGCGCCTTGCGCTACGAGCTTTTCGGCCTCTCCGCCATTGAGTTGGGGGTCGATTTTGACCTTGAGAGAATCTTGAATTTTGGATCACTGCCTCGTATCTATGCTAGCGCCCGACCCCATCAGTCGGCGAACCAACGACGGAATCGATATACTGTCTGTTACCGATTTTCTGCAAGCCTTGTGGAACGGCGAGTTGTTTTAGTCACCTAACGCTTTTTTGTAATCTTCACCTTTGGCACTTTGCACTCGGTTGTGCCGCAGCCGCAGTTGCCTCCCTTTCCGGGCTTGGGCTTGAAGGCTCGATAGAGGTAGATTAATGCACCGGTTATGAGCAGCCCTACGATTATGATTTCAATAGTTTTCATGTTGTTGATCTCGTATTTCGTATCACAAACGCCCGCTACGCGAAGAGCATCCCGAACTGATACACGGCGACGGCTGCGCCCCAGGCCAGCGAGGTTAAAGCGACGAAGCTACCCAGTGACCACCACCAGTTGAGCTCCTTAGCAATCACGGCGAGGGTGGCACCGCACTGCATACAGAGGGCGAAAAAGACCATGATCGAAAGCGCAACTGGTATGTTGAAAACGGGCTCGCCTAGGCGCGGCCCCGACTCCCAGCGGGCGTTCCCGAGCGTGCTGCGCAGGTCGTCGGAGGTCTCATCGATCTCGCCGCCGAGCGAGTAGATGATGCCGAGGGTGGAGATGATAATCTCGCGGGCGGGAAAACTGGCGAGCACGCCGACAGTGATCTTCCAGTCATAGCCCGCCGGTGCGAAGACGGGCTGGACAAATTTACCGAAGCGCCCCATATAGCTTTGCTCGAGGTAACTAGCGGCGATTCTGGCCTCCAGTTCGGTGGCTCGAGGCTCGTCTAGTAGGATCTCGCCAGAGATTTCGCTGAGTGCACCTTCGGTGATTTGGCCGATGTATTGCGCGGTGACGTTGGCTTCGATTTCAGCGGGGCGTGGGAAGTAAAGTAGCGCCCAGATGATGATGGTCATAGCGAAGATCACGGTGCCAGCGCGTATGATAAACTCTTTGCCACTCTCATACATGCGGTGAAAAACGAGTTTAATCTGCGGCACGCGGTAGTGAGGTAGCTCCATTACAAAGGGCTCTGGTTTGCGGCCTTTGTTGACTGTCTTGTTTAAGATCCACGCAAAGGGCGCGGCGACGAAGGCACCGATAAAATGCATAGCGAACAGTGTGGCACCTGCCACGCCCGGGCCGTAGCGCGGCTCAATGAAGGCACCGATCATCAGTAAGTAAACGGGCAGCCGCGCCGAGCAGCTCATCAGCGGAGCGACGAGGATAGTGATCAGGCGCGCCTTGTTATCGTTAATGGTGCGGGTAGCCATAATGCCCGGAATCGCGCAAGCGAAACTCGTGAGCAGGGGTACGAAACTTTTGCCGTTGAGGCCGCACCACTGAAACAGCTTATCCATCAGAAACGCGGCGCGCGCCATATAGCCGCTGGCTTCCAGCAGCGAGATGAAGAAAAACAAAACTAAAATCTGCGGTAAGAAGACGAGAAACGCCCCCACACCGCCAATGATGCCATCGGCGACTAGACTTTGTAGCATCGGCGTGGCCACCAGCGCCTCCGAGGCGATGCCCTGCACCCAGCCGACGCCGCCTTCGATCAGTCCCATCACCGGCCCTGCCCAGGTATAAACGGATTGAAAGACCACAAACATCATTCCGACGAAAACCACTAGCCCCCAGAATTTATGCAGTAGCAACTGGTCGATACTCTCAGACTTGCTGCGCTTTTTCATCGCCGCCTGGCGCTCCAGCACATCATTGAGCAGCGGATTCAGGAAACGGAAACGCAGCGTCGATTCCGCTGCATCTGGCTGGAAGCCGTCTTTGTAGAGCTGATCGCGCACGGCCGCTATGATCGGCTGATGCTCGGCGGCTGGCGTTTTGAGCCGTTCGCACACAGCGCTGCGACGGTCGAAGAGTAGGCGTTGTAGCTCGCCCTCGCGTAAAGCTTCGCCACGTTTGGTGACCAGTTCCTCGTGCAGCGTTTTGATCGCTTTTTGCACGGGCTCCGGCCACTTTGGGCGGACTAAGATCGGGCGCGTCTCGATCGCTTTTTCCACGGCCTTGGCTAGCTCGACGGTGCCACTCTTGCGCTTGGCCACGGTCGGCACCACTGGCACGCCGAAACGCTGCTCTAGTAGTTTACAATCGATTTGTAGCCCCTTTTTCTCGGCTACATCCCAGCAGTTGAGCGCGATCACCATCGGCACCCCCAGCTCGGAGGCTTGTGAGGCGAGGAATAAGTTTCGGCGCAGATTTTCCACATCCACCACCACCACCAGCAGATCCGGTGCGTTGCTGCCCATGCCGTGGCCGGTGATCACATCCACCGCCACTCGCTCGTCGAGTGAGGTCGCGCTGAGCGTATAGGTGCCGGGCAGGTCGATTAGCTCGACCGTTTGGCCGTTGGGTAGCTGCCAGGTGCCCGTCTTTTTCTCGACCGTGACACCCGCATAGTTGCCCACTCGCTGACGCATACCAGTTAGGGTATTAAAGAGAGAGGTCTTGCCCGTGTTCGGATTCCCGATCAGGGCGACGCGCCGACCTGCCTGAGATTCGCTCATTAAATCGGTTCCACTTCTACGTGAGCGGCGTCTTCGAGGCGCAAGCTAATGTGGCAACCATTAAACTCCACTGCAATTGGATCGCCCAGCGGTGCTTCGTGAACGAGTCGAATCTCCTGATCTGGCAACAGCCCCATCGACATCAACCGCGAGACGCAGTCGTTGCAGCAGTTCAGATCTTTGACGCGGAACAAGCCGCCTTTTTTGATTTGGTTGAGTCGCATGGTGAGGGAGTTGCGTATGAGAATAAGTCTCATTAGCACGGCAGAGCACAAGAGCATTAGTGTCCGATTGCAAGCTTGCAGTGATTATCGGTAAATCTTAGGGGCTTCACTTGTGACGCCCGCCGAGAATCAGAGTTGGATCCACGCGGGCGTCACATGCGTAGCGGGCGCAATTTTTTGTGCGGGGTGATTGTAGCCGAAATCGTAAGATTTTGGACGGTCTGAGACGCGTGTGTCGAGCGATCCAAAGCGTTACCGCTTCGGCTACGAACGCCCAAGTTAGAAAGAAGCTCATTCTTGAGAGTAGGTCGAGGTCGTGCCGAGTGATTGTAGCCGAAATCGTAAGATTTTGGACGGTCTGAGCCGCGTGTGTCGAGCGATCCAAAGCGTTACCGCTTCGGCTACGAATAAATGATCTCGATGTAGATTACCACGTAGTTAAAATTGCACCCATGCGTAGCCCCTACCCAAATCGCTGCTTGTGCCCGCGTGAGACGGCGACGTATTTTTCTGCAAGTCCTTTCAGGCCAGCACGCTCCTTTTCGCTGAGCGCTCGCACCACCTTGGCGGGCGCGCCGAGCACGAGCGAGCCTTCGGGAATTTGCGTGCCTTTCGTCACGAGGGCACCTGCGCCGACGATGGATTGTGCGCCGATCACCGCGCCGTCGAGGATGGTGGCTTGCATACCGATCAAGCACTCGTCGCCGATTTCGCAGGCGTGGATCATAGCTGAGTGTCCAATGGTTACATACTTACCGACACGCACGCCGTAGTCGTCGGCGAGATGTACGACGGTGCCATCTTGCACATTCGAGCCTTCGCCGATCTCAATGGTGTTGATGTCTCCGCGCAAGACGGTGTTGTGCCAGATGCTGGAGTTGAGACCCAGTGAAACTGCACCGATCACGATTGCGCCTTTTGCGATGTAGGCAGTGTCGTCGATCTGCGGGCCTTGATCGAGGTAGGTGGAAAGGCGTTCTTCAGTCGTCATGGCAATATTACGGAAAGACGCCGCGCATCTCGTAAACTTTATCAATATGCTCGATGGCGGAGGCGTAGGACGCTAGGCGCATGTTGCAATTCAGGCGTTTGGCGGTTTCGAGCACGCGCCCGGCGGAGCGGGTCATGATCTTGCGCAGGCGCTCGTCGACGAGTTCTTCATCCCAAGTCTCGGACTGACGGTTTTGCTTCCATTCGAAATAGCTCACGGTGACACCGCCTGCGTTGCAGAGAATCGCAGGCAGCACTTCGATGCACTTTGCTAGGAGATGCCTCTCGGCGCGGGGTGTGGTCGGTGCGTTGGCGGCCTCGACCAGCACCTTGCAGTTAATGAGTTTAGCGTGCTCCAAGTCGACCATTTGCTCCAGCGCGGCGGGAATGAACAGATCGACAGGTGTGCTGTAAAAGGTGGACTCGTCGATGGCTTCGGCCTCGGCGTAGTCTTTGACGCCGCCGGTGGTTTTGACGTGTGCGGCGAGGGCTTCGGCGTCGATTCCAGCTTCATTATAAATCGCTCCAGTATGATCCATGACGGCTTTTAGCTGAGTGCCTTTGGCTTTGAGCAGGCGGGCAGTCCAAGAGCCGACATTGCCGTAGCCGATCAGGCTGTAACTGAGCTTTGAAATATCCATCCCCATGCCTGGCAGCAGGGCATCGAGTACATAGACGAGGCCCTGGCCGGTGGCCTTTTCGCGCCCGGCAGAGCCGCCAAACTCGATCGGTTTACCGGTGACGACGCCGCGTGCGGTCACTTTGGTCGAGGACTCGGCGAAGTTGATGTAGGTGTCCGCCATCCAGGCCATGATTTGCGAGTTGGTGCCGACGTCGGGGGCGGGGATGTCGTAGTCGGGGCCGATGTTGTTGCCGAGTGCGGCTGTCAAGCGGCGGGTCACGCGTTCGAGCTCGGTCTTACTGACGGCGCGTGGGTCGATCTTGAGCGCGCCTTTGGCTCCGCCAAAGGGCAGGCGGGCGAGGGCGCATTTCATCGTCATGAGCAGGGCGAGGGTTTTGACCTCGTCGAGCTTGACATCGGGGTGGTAGCGAATGCCGCCTTTGTAGGGGCCGAGCACGTTGTTGTGCTGGACGCGGTAGCCTTTAAATAGTTGCCATGTGCCGTCGTCCATCTTGACGGGGCAGTGCACCATTATCTCGTTTTTCGGCTGCGAGAGAATGAGCTTCAGGCGATGATCGACCTTGAGCAGATTGGCTGCTTCCAGCACCGAGCCGATCGTCTGGAAGTAGAGATTATGATCGTCGTAGTAATCTTCCAACTCGAGGAAGATTTCGCGGGCGGATTGGCTGGCAGGGTTGTCGCAGGGTTCCATTCTTCTTAAAATAGCATCATTTGATCGTCCGTCAATGGTGAGGTGGCTTCGATTAGGCGGCTGTCTTTGCTTCGTGTGCTATTCACACGGCGCGAGACGGTGTGCTTTTCGAGGGTGGTCTCACTGGCCAAGGCTTGAGCATCGCGCCGACTAAGTCGACCACTCAGCCAAGCGGCTTGCGCGTCTTGTTTTAAGATGACGGGCATACGTTTATGAATGTCGTGAGTCGCAGCTTGCGCTTCAGTGGTTAAAATAACGAATGCGGGCGGAGTTTCGTTGCCTTGTGACGGGAACCAAAGCCCGGCGAAAAATTGCAGCGCCTCCTCTGGCGGGAAGATGTAGTAGGGCTGCTTGGTGATGCCGTCTTGATACCATTCGTAGAAGCCGTTGGCTGGGATGAGGCAGCGGTGCTCATGCCAGCTCTCGCGGAAGCGGGGCGTTGTATCCGCTGTTTCGATACGCGCGTTGATGTGGAAATTCTGCGGGGTGCGCAGCCCCCAGTGCATCATGGTGGTGACGGGCGTCACTTTATCGCGCGTCGCGATGCTGAGCGCTTCGCGACCGGGGCCGATGTTGTAATCCGGCTCATAGGCATCCGGCAACGCGAGTGCGATGGCTTCAGCGAGCTGCTGCTTTTGAACGTGGAGTGTGTAACGGCCGCACATTTTAAAATAACGAATGGATTGAGATGTAGAGGGACGATCTGTGAGTTACCTAGCCGTAGTCCAAATTCTCAAAGAGCTGAGAAAGAAGAGCTCCAGTGCAGCGACTTGATTGAAGTTGATCTCCATCAGCCCAGCGGAGCGTTCGAGGGCTGCGGTGGCGCGGTGGAGAGCGCTGGCGGGGAGCTCGCCTTGGTTGAGCGCTTCCACGTCGCGGGCATATTGGGCGGTGGCCTTTTCGATTTCGCCGAATAGTTGCTTGCGGTAGCCCTTGCTCAGGCCGACTTCCATCGCGTCTTTTTCTTCGGCGGTCACGTGGTCGGGCAGGGCTGCTTTCTGCGCTTTCCATGCTTCGGCGGTCATCGAGCTGAGAATGGCTTGGAAGCGGGCGTTGAGGCCGTAGGCGCCCATCATGATGTGGGGGATTGTTTTCTTGTTTGGCTCTTGCAGCAGCCAGCCGAGCCATTCGCGGTAGGCAGTCGTCCAACCATGCCAGTCGGGGTGTGCGACGGTTTCGAGTGTGGTCGGTATGCGGAAATTGAGGCAGCGGCTGCGGATAGTGTCGAGCAAATCGTAAGGGCGCGTGGTGAGGAGAAAGAGCGTGGTGCCTGCGGGTGGCTCTTCGAGAGTCTTTAGAAAAGCGTTAGCTGAGGCGGGGTTCATGCGGTCGGCGTCGATCACGATGCCGACCTTGCGTCCGCCTTGATTGGAGCTTTTGGCGATGTCGATGACCAACTTGCGCATGGTGTTGTTATCCTCGCTCTTGCCGACTTTAATTAGACGCGCTTTGCCACTCGGGCGCAGGATAAAGCAGTCGGGGTGCTCAAAGGGATTGCGCTCCGTTTCCAACAAATAAGCGGCGATGGCGCGAACGATGATTTCAAGGCTCTGCAAGCTTTCGCCGTGCAGGAGGATTCCATGCGCGAGCCGGTTTTGCGAGAGCGAACGCTCCAGCACTTCGACGGCGCGTGTGTGGCGCAGGGCTTCGGGTAGGGTGTCGGAGAGTTTCATGGACTTTTATTTTTTACTCATCAGTGTTTGGCATTTGTGGGCAAAGTTTACACGGTGGGCAAGTAACAACCTCAATACCTGTTTTATATGCTCCGAAAAGAACGCGCCACCTACATCCAAAACCGCTTGCAAGCACTGTATCCCGAGACGCCGATTCCTTTGGATCACAAAGATCCTTACACCCTGCTGATCGCGGTCTTGCTCTCGGCGCAGTGCACCGATGTGCGGGTCAACCAGATCACGCCGCTGCTCTTTGCGCGGGCGGATACGCCGCAGGCGATGGTCAAAATACCGGAGGAAGAAATCCGCGCGATCATCCGCCCCTGTGGGCTATCGCCGATGAAGGCGAAGGGTATCGCGGGGCTATCGCGTATTTTACTGGAAGAGCACGGTGGCGAGGTGCCCCCCGATATGGCCG
>Ga0222650_1000742_pt1 | contig 22298 bp, 18 predicted proteins | sample AntAcemetagen367_FD_179820 | JGI IMG/M metagenome (GOLD analysis project Ga0222650, IMG submission 179820) | Saline water microbial communities from Ace Lake, Antarctica - #367 | ecosystem: Environmental > Aquatic > Non-marine Saline and Alkaline > Saline | place: Antarctica: Ace Lake... | reverse complement strand
CCGAGACCTCATTGCCGTCAGGAAGACGTATCTCAAGCTCCAAATCAATCGTGCCATCCTGCTCACCTACCGCCGCATTGGAAGCGGTAAACCGAACCAAAGGGCTCATCACACCAAGGTCGCTTGAACCTAAATAGCTGTCTTCACCTAGAATCGCAATACCAACATCATCAGTCGAAACTTGGCCCCAAACGTCTGGAAAATCCAAAACCGTCGATCCAAGATCCAGATTGAAGCCAACCTCAGTGTTTTTCCTCACAAGGGAAATATCCTTACCTTCGGATCCATCATCTGTGAACGAGAGCGCATCGACAATATTTGCAGGATCGATACCCACCCCTTGGTAGAGCACAACCGAATCATCTCCGTTAATAAAAGTCACATCTGACGTCAAATCTGCAGCTCCTGCGAGGAGGGGGATTTCAGCTTGGGGATTGGCAATCAGAAGAGTCTCACCCGCCGCCAGCGTTCCCGACAACGCTCTCTCGTTGTTGGGAAAACTCCCGACAGTTTTCCAACTCTCGGTCGCGGCATTCGACCAAGATGTCACCGTAAAGTCAGAAATGTCGAGTGGCTCCGTTGCTGTATTGGTCAATTCAATATACTTATTATTCCCCGTAGGTCCTTCGTAATACTGCGTAATCAGCAGTTCCGCCGTCGCCGACCCACAAAGCAGGCCCGAAATCGGAAGGATAGGATAAATTTGCAATTTTTTTATGTTCATAAGTCTAAGATTCCTGTCGTCACTAAACGTAACCACTTTTCGGGCCATCCTTAACCTCTTTTGCGTTACGAGCAAATCCTCATCCGTGTGACGAGTCCGTCACGACCCTACACTTCGGCCGAATCTACGTCGTCACGGAGGTTTTTAATGATAAACCCTTGACGCTCTAGGGTGTTTTTTCCCATGTAAAAAGTCAGCATCTCTTTAAGACCCTTCCCTTCCTCCATCAGAACCGGGTCAAGACGCATCTCTTTCCCGATCATAAACTTGAACTCATCGGGCGAAATCTCACCCAACCCTTTAAATCGCGTAATCTCAGGATTGCGGCCCAATTCCTTCATCGCAGCCTCCCGCTCATCGTCGTCATAACAATAAATCGTCTTCTTCTTGTTCCTCACCCGAAAAAGCGGGGTCTGCAGAATAAACAGGTGCCCCTCGCGAATCAACTCCGGGAAGAATTGCAGGAAAAACGTGAGCAAGAGGAGACGAATGTGCATGCCATCGACATCGGCATCGGTGGCAATCACGACCCGATTATAACGAAGCGACTCGATATCATCCTCGATCCCCAAAGCGGCCTGCAAAAGCGCAAATTCCTCGTTTTCATAAACCACTTTTTTTGTCAGCGAGAAGGTATTCAGAGGCTTTCCACGCAGAGAAAAGACCGCCTGAGTCTCGACATCCCGACACTTCGTGATCGAGCCACTTGCCGAATCACCCTCGGTCAAAAAGACCGTGGTATCTTTACGGCGCTTATGCTTCGTATTCAAATGCGCGCGACAATCGCGCAGTTTCTTGTTGTGAACCTTCGTCTGCCTCGCCCGATCCCGCGCCATCTTCTTCACCCCGCTCAGCTCCTTGCGCTCCCTCTCGGCCGCTAAAATCCGCTTCTGAATCGCCTCGGCCACTGGCGGATGCTTGTGCAGATAATTATCGAGCTCCTCCTTCAAAAAATTACTGATAAACGTCCGCACCGTCTCCCCCTCCGGAGACACCGTCGCCGAACCTAGCTTGGTCTTGGTCTGACTCTCAAAAACGGGCTCTTCAATCCGCACCGAAATTGCCCCCGTGATCCCCGCCCGGATGTCCGAGGGATCATAGTTCTTCTTATAAAACTCCCGCAGCACCTTCACCATGGCCTCGCGAAAGGCCGCCAAATGTGTCCCCCCCTGGGTCGTATTCTGGCCGTTGACGAACGAGTAATAATCCTCGTTACCGCTGATACTGTGCGTGAAGGCCACATCGATATCGGCCCCATTCAAGTGAATCGGCGCGTAAAGCGGAGCTTCATCCATCTCCTCCTTGAGCAAATCTAAAAGACCGTTCTTCGAGCGAAATTTCTTCCCATTGAAGATCATCGCGAGCCCCGGATTCAGGTAGGAATAGTAGCGGCACATCTTCTCGACAAAGGGAGCTTGGTAATTTGTCCTCTTCGGGAAAACGGTGCGATCGACGTCGAAGGCCACACGCGTCCCACCTGCCGACTGATCCGCCTTCGGCGTTTTCATCTCAGCCACGACCATCCCTTTCGAAAACTCAATCGCCTTCGTCTTACCATCGCGCCACGCCTGGATCTCAAAAAAACCGCTCAAGGCATTCACCGCCTTGATTCCCACCCCGTTCAGACCCACCGACTTCTTAAAAGCCTCGCTGTCATACTTCGCCCCGGTATTAATTTTAGCCGCACAGTCCATCAACTTCCCCAGCGGAATCCCCCGCCCAAAGTCGCGAACCTCCACCCGCCCCTCATCATCGATCTTAATCGTAATCTCCTTCCCGTGCCCCATCACAAACTCGTCCACCGAGTTATCAAGAGCTTCCTTTAACAAAATATAAATCCCGTCTTCGGCCGACGTGCCATCCCCCAGCTTTCCGATGTACATCCCCGGGCGCAGACGAATATGCTCCCTCCAATCGAGGCTTTTAATATCGTCTTCGGTGTAACTCGCAGCGGCGGCCATAGAAGGAAGATATTTAACTTTCCCAAAGCATCAAGAATTCTCTGCAAAAGCGCCACCAAGGAAGGGCTCTCTCCAGAGGGCCCTCCCAAAAAACCCGCCAAGCTTTTCCTCCATTCCGCTCATTCCGTGGTCAAATCTCCCGCCCAAAAACTGCAACGACAGATCTCACAGGATTAAAAAGGAAGTCCCGCAGATTTCGCTCATTTCCCAAGCCTCCCCGAAATCGCGTGGGGCGTAAGCTCTCGACGCGACGCCACTCAGCTCCTCAGCCATTCGTGGCGATCCGGGCGATCCATGGTTCGTCTTCCCCCAATCAAGACTCCCCAATCAAGACTCCCCAATAAATCTTTCTTAAAAGTTCAATCTCGCGCCTTCTCTTGCTACGCTCCCCCTCACGATGCTCGACGAATTCTTTTCCCCGCAACCCTCGCTGAAAATCTGTGGCGTGACCCATCTCGACGACGCCATAAAGCTCACCGAACTTGGTGTCTCCGCGATGGGCATCAACTTCTGGCCCCCATCGAAACGCTACTGCTCGCCAAAGCATGCCTCCACCATCGCCTCCCATATCGCAGGCGACATCCTCCGCGTCGGCGTCTTCGTCAACAACTCCCGCCCCCTCGCGGCCGACCTCATCGATGAGTGCCTCATCGACGTCGTCCAACTCCACGGCGACGAAACCCTTGAGGACATCCACTTCTTCCTCGACCAGAACATCCCCGTCATCCGCGCCGTCAGCGCCCTCCACCTTCCCGACTACGAACTCCCCGAAAAGAACTTCGCCCTCCTCATCGACACCCCCGCCGGCTCCGACTACGGCGGCACCGGCAAAACCTTCGACTGGTCGCTCGCCCGCGACTTTGCCAAATCCAACCCGCAAATCCCCCTCATTCTCGCCGGTGGTATCACCCCAGACAATGCCGCCGCGGCCAGCCAAGCCGTTCTCCCCGCAGCCCTCGACGTCGCCAGCGGCGCCGAACTCTCACCCGGACTCAAGGACTTCGATAAAGTTCGGGCCATTCTCGCCAGCCTCACATGAACGCCCTCCTTGTCTTCCTCGGGGGCGGCCTCGGCTCCCTCGCCCGCTACGGACTTTCATCGAGCGTTCAGGCCCTCGCCCAAAACACCTTCCTCCACCGCTTCCCTGTCGGCATCCTCGTCTGCAACATCGCCGGTTGCTTTCTTATCGGATGCCTCTTTGGCTACTTTACCGAGAAAGCGACCCCTCCCTGGGTCTTCCCCCTTCTCGCGACCGGATTCCTCGGAGGGTTCACCACCTTCTCCACCTTCGCCAAAGACACCCATAGCCTTTGGTCCTCGGGTCTTACCCACCTCGCCCTCCTTAAGATTTCGCTCTCGCTTATCCTCGGCCTCGTCGCCCTCGTCGCGGGCCTCAAGCTCACCCACCCGTCGTAATCCCCTTCCGCATCTTCACGTGCGGGATCCCGATCTCCTCAAAGACCTCACCCACCCGCGCATATCCCGTTTTTTCATAGAAAACCGCCACCGTGACCCGCGAATTCAGCTCACAAAGCTCGATTCCATCCAAAGCCAGCCGCGCCTCGACCGCATCCATCAATCGGCGTCCCAAGCCTTCCCCCTGCCTTGCTCCGGTCACCGCAATCTGCCGTAACTTGGCAATCCCACCTCCCAATTCACGCGCCACCAAAGTTCCCAATAATCCCCCTCCACCAAAAAGCCCAAAATGGCGATCATCTTCGTCAGCCTGAAGCTCATCAAGCGACCACGCCATCCCCAGCGGCCTCCGGAGCTCTTCAAATCTCAAATCAAGAAATTTCCGGTAGTCCTCTGAACCAAATTCCACTTCCCGCAATCCCCATCCTTCTTTCGCCAAACTGCTCATCGTTCCTTCTTTGCCAAACTCCCGCTCAGGTCACGCAAAAAAAAAGAAGTCCATTGACTTCCCGTCCTTCCAAGATTTCTGGAACCAACGCTTGCACCCTACCTTAAAAGGATGCGCCCCTTATGCTGGCTGACCAAATCAATGACCTCTCCTCCGCGATCGCTTTCCAACGCAAAAAGATACCAGCCCCACTCGGGATCGTAGAAAAAAGTTCTCGTCTGAATCGTCCGCCGTCTCCCACCATTCTGAATCACAGGCGCGATGAAAGTCACGCAAATCGCCCCTATCACCGTAGTATTCCCGTCGATTTTACGCTCCGCCACTTGCAGCGGCCCAACCGTGACCTCCGCTTCGCGAATCTGATTTGCCTCCGCAATCAGCTTCGCCGCCAAGACACGATCGAGATCCTGGGCTTGCGCCGAAAACCCCCAAAATAATCCCAAAAGGGCCGGTAAAAACAAGGGTCGCAGCTTCATAACTTCTCTTAGACTGTCCCTCACCCCGAAAATTCATCATTTGCCACACTTAAATCCAAAAGAAGTTCCACTTGGCAACGCCCCCAGCTCAGCCATATTCTCCAGCCCCTCCTTCGAGAGGGCATGCCAACTGCTCCGCCCCTCACACGCTCTCTCAATCATGAATTTCTACGATCCACGCCACACTCCCGATTCTTCCGGCACTCTCCACCAATGGGATAACGAAACCGCAAACTGCGGCATGGGAGCCATTGCCAATCTTCGCGGAGAAAAATCATACCAGATCCTCGACCACGCCCTCACCTCCGTCTGCAACATGACCCACCGCGGAGCGGTCGATGCCGACATGAAAACCGGAGACGGCTCCGGCATCCTCTGCCAAATCCCCCGCCCCCTCTTCGGCCAGGCCGCCGCAAAATTCGGATACCCCGGGGACGCCAATGACCTCGGCGTCGGCGTCTTCTTCCTCCCCGAAGGCCTCGCTTCCAAGATCAAGTCCTTCACCGAATCAGTCCTCGCTAAGCGCCAAATCCCCTTCATCGGCTGGCGCGAAGTCCCCGTCAACCCCGACGAACTCGGTGAACTGGCCCGCCTCACCCAGCCTCACATCTCCCACCTTCTCGTGAGCCGCCCCGCCGGGGTTGAGGCCGATCACTTCGAGCGACTCCTCTACCTCGTCCGCCGGGAGGTGGAACGCGAGTTCAAGGACGAAGCGGTATTCTACATTCCCACCCTCTCCAGCCGCCTCATCAGCTACAAGGGCCTCGCCATGCCGGCCACCCTCCGTGCCTTCTACAGCGACCTTCAGGACTCCGAATTCCAAACCGGAATCGCCCTCTACCACCAACGTTTTTCCACCAACACCTTCCCCGCCTGGCCTCTCGGACAACCCTTCCGGATGATGTGCCACAACGGTGAGATCAACACCGTCCGCGGAAATCGCAACTGGATGGCCTCACGAGAGGAATTCTTCGAATCCGAGCTCTGGGGAGATGATATCGAACTCGTCAAAAACCTCATGAGAGAAGGAGAATCAGACTCCGCCTCCCTCGACCACGCCCTCGAAATCCTCGTCCTCTCCGGGCGCAGCCTCGAACACGCGATGTGCATGCTCGTCCCGCCCGCCTTCCGTCACGACCAGGAAATCTCCGAGGAAGTCCGCGCCTTCTACAACTACATCCGCTCCTTCTCCGAACCTTGGGATGGTCCCGCCGGCCTTTGCTTCACCGATGGCACCAAACTCTGTGCCGGTCTTGATCGAAACGGCCTCCGCCCTTCCCGCTACACTCTTACCGAAGACGGACTTCTCTACATCGGCTCCGAGTCCGGAGCCGTCGTCCTCCCCGATTCCCAGATCATCCGCCGCGGCCGCCTCGGCCCCGGTCAGATGCTCTCCGCAAACACCGTCACCGGCGAGGTCCTCCTCGATAAGGAAATCAAAGAAAAGCTCGCCGCGCAAAAGCCCTACGCCAAATGGATTGACAAAAACCGCGTCGAACTCAAATCCTTTACCTCTCACTCGGCCCACGTTCCTACCGTCGATTTCGAGCCTCTGGAACTCTCGCGCCAACAAGTGACCCATGGCGTCACCGCCGAGGACCTCGACATGGTCTTCCCTCCCATGATCAAGGGCGCGCAGGAAGCGGTCTTCTCAATGGGCGATGACATCCCACTCGCGCCCCTCTCACGCTACCCGCGCCTTCTCTTTACCTACTTCAAGCAACTCTTTGCCCAAGTCACCAACCCACCCATCGATCCTATCCGGGAATGGGCCGTCATGACCCTCGGGGCCGGACTCGGCGCGGAACAAAACCTCCTCACCGAAACCGCCAAACACGCTCGCATTCTCAGCCTCGAATCCGCCATCCTTTTCGAGCAGGAACTCGAGACCCTACGGCATCGCAAGGAACACGGATTCGCCAGTAAGGTCATCGATACCACCTGGCCAGCCTCAGAAGGGGAAGAAGGGCTCAAGAAAGCTCTCGATCGCATCTGCGCCGAAGCCGAAAAAGCGGTCAACAACAAGATTGAGATCCTCATTCTCTCCGACCGCGCCACTTCAGCCGAACGCATCCCCATCCCCTCGCTCCTCGCAACCGGGTCGATCCACCATCATCTCAACCGCTGCCGCAAGCGCCTCCGCACCTCACTCGTCGTCGATACCGGCGAAGCGCGCGACACCCACCAGATCGCCTGCCTCTTTGGATTTGGAGCCACCGCCGTTTGCCCCTACCTCGGCTACGCGACCGTCCGCCAGGTCGTCGCAACCGATACCAAGAACAAGCTCGGCGAGGATATGCACCCCGAGCTCGCCATGGCGAACTATCGTAAGGCTCTCGAAAAGGGCCTCCTTAAAATCATGTCCAAGATGGGCATCTCCGTCCTGAACTCCTATCAGGGAGCCCAAATCTTCGAAGCTCTCGGAGTCGGTAAGGACGTCGTCAATTACGCCTTCACCGGCGTCCACTCGCGCATCGGAGGAGTGGGCTTCAAGGAGATCGCGGAAGAGTCAATCGTGCGTCATCGCGCCGCATTCCAAACGACGGTCGAAACAGGGAAAACCCTCGACCTCGGCGACCCCGGATACAACCGCTACCGCAAGTCAGGCGAAACCCACGCCCTCACCACCGACGTTATCAAAAACCTCCACACCTTCGTCCGAAATGGCCAGAAGGAGGACTACGACGACTACGTCAAGGTCACCATCGCGAACGATCCCATCACCATCAAGGACATCCTCGCCTTTAAGGTCCCCGCCGCCGGAGTCTCGCTCGCCGAAGTAGAACCTGCCACCGAGATCGTCAAACGCTTCACCACCGCCGCGATGTCGATGGGCGCGCTTTCCCCAGAAGCCCACGAGACCCTCGCCATCGCCATGAACCGTATCGGAGGCAAATCCGATTCCGGAGAAGGCGGCGAGGACCCCCGTCGATTCAAGCCCTATCCAAACGGCGACTCAGCCCGTTCGTATATCAAGCAGATCGCCAGCGGACGCTTCGGGGTCTCCGCACACTACCTCGTCAATGCCGACGAACTGGAAATCAAAATGGCCCAGGGCGCCAAGCCCGGAGAAGGGGGACAACTCCCCGGCCACAAGGTCAATGCGCTCATCGCGCGCCTCCGAAACACCCAGCCCGGTGTCCAGCTCATCTCGCCCCCGCCCCACCACGATATCTACTCGATTGAAGATCTTGCCCAGCTCATCCACGACCTCAAGGAAGTGAACCCGCGTGCCAAAGTCACCGTCAAGCTGGTCGCTGAATCAGGAGTGGGGACCGTCGCTGCCGGGTGTGCCAAAGCAAGCGCCGATAATGTCCTCATCTCCGGTCACGATGGCGGAACCGCCGCTTCCCCCCTCTCAAGTACGAAGCACGCCGGACTTCCGTGGGAACTTGGTATCTCCGAGGCCCATCAGGTCCTCATGATGAACAACCTCCGCAACAACATCACCCTCCGCACCGACGGAGGCCTCCGCACCGGACGCGATGTCATCATCGCCGCCATCCTCGGCGCCGAGCAGATGAACTTCGGCACCATTTCCATGATTGCCATGGGCTGCGTCTACGTGCGCAAGTGCCATCTCAACAACTGCCCCGTGGGCGTCGCCACCACCGCTCCAAAATGGCGCGCCAAGTTCAAGGGCAGCCCCGATCACGTCGTCAACTTCATGATGGGCGTGGCTGAGGAAGCACGGGAAATCATGGCCACTCTCGGCGTCCGCTCCATCAACGAACTTGTCGGCCGCCCGCAAAAATTCCTCGAGCAGCGCGAAGTCCCGGATCACCCGAAGGCGAACACCCTCGACCTCTCAGCCGTCCTCGCGGACAAGGCTGACGACAACGCCATCCGCACCTGCACCCACGAGCGCAACGATGGCATTCACAAGCCCGCTCTTGATCTCGAAATCCTCAAGGATCTCGCCACCCATACTGGCACCTCAGAAGGCGAAAACCCCACCACCGGACTCATGGACCGCGGCCCTTTTGTGAAGGAATACAACGTCGTCAATACCGACCGCAATATCGGGACCCGCACCGCCGGTCGCGTTGCCGAGATATACGAAAATCACGGACTCCCCGCCAACAGCATCGACCTCACCTTCCGAGGCTCCGCTGGCCAGTCCTTCGGAACCTTCCTCTGCGGCGGCATCAAGCTGACCCTCATTGGTGAAGGGAACGACTACGTCGGCAAAGGCATGAGCAACGGTGAAATCACGGTGCGCCCACCCGCCGACATCAACCCAGACTTCATCGCGGCCAAGAACTCTATCGTCGGCAACACCTGCCTCTACGGAGCCACCGGCGGAAAACTCTTCGTCAACGGACGCGCCGGCGAACGCTTCTGTGTTCGCAACTCAGGTTCCATCTCAGTCTGCGAAGGCGTCGGAGATCACGGTTGCGAATACATGACCAATGGCACCACCGTCATTCTCGGCATCACCGGGAAAAACTTCGGCGCGGGCATGTCCGGCGGAACCGCCTACATCTACGATATCGATGGGAAATTCCAGAGCCGCCTCAACGCCGAAATGGTCGTGGCCCGCCCGATCAAACGCGAACAGGACATTACCGAAGTCAAGTCCCTCATCGAAGCCCACGCCGAGAAAACGGGCTCCCCGCGCGCCCAGGAACTCCTGGCCGATTGGACCTCAACCGTCACTCGCCTGATTCGAGTCATCGCCAAGGAAAAATACGACCTCGAGAAGGCCGAGGAAGAACACGAAGCGGCAGTCGTAGTCGATTAAGCAATCCCCCCCCCATCGTCATGAAAGAAACCAAAGGCCTTCACGAACTCTACCACGAACTGGGAGAGGACGCCTCCGCCATCGTTTGGGGAAACGCTCCGTCACCTCTCTCACGCCGTGGCTTTCTCAGCCGCAGCGCCCTCGGGGCCATGGCCGCCGCGATCGGCGGACGGATTGTTTTCGGAGACCGGTTCCCCGCAGGCCTCATTCCCGCCGCCCTCGCCCAGACCGTGGAGCCTTTTAAAATCGCAGGAAAGGACGGCCTCATCATCCTCAATGACCGACCGGTCAATGCCGAGACGCCCGCGCACTTCCTAGACGACGCCATCACGCCCGCCAACCGACTCTTCGTCCGGAACAATGGCCACCCGCCTCCTCTCGCTTCAATTGAGACCGAAAAGTGGACTCTCGAAATCGCCGGACCGGGCGTCGACACACCCACCGTCTTCACGCTCGCCGACCTCAAGAAGAAGTTCGAAAACGTCACCCGCCAGATCTTAATCGAATGCGGTGGCAATGGCCGCAGTGAATTCTCCCCACCCGCTTCGGGAAACCAGTGGACCATCGGAGCCGTCGGCTGTCCCACTTGGACCGGCGTCCGCATGCGCGACGTCCTCAAGGCTTGCGGCGTGAATGACCAAGCGGTTTATACGGCCTACTACGGCAAGGACACCCACCTCTCCGGCGACCCCAAAAAGGACCCGATCTCCCGCGGCGTCCCCATCGCCAAAGCACTCGACGAAGACTCCCTCATCGCTTGGGCCATGAACGGCGCGGACATTCCCTGGATGAATGGGCACCCTCTCCGACTCATCACCGGCGGTTTTCCCGCTTCGACCTCCGGGAAATGGATCGATAAACTTCTGGTCCGGGATCAAGTGCACGACGGCGCTAAGATGACCGGCACCTCCTATCGTGTGCCCAGAAACCCGGTCGCCCCCGGAACGAAAGTGCCGGACGACGAGATGGTCATTATCGAAGCCATGCCGGTGAAGTCGCTCCTCACCTCCCCAAAATCAGGGATCGAAGCTCCCGTCGCCAAGCCCTTTTCCTGCCGCGGTCACGCATGGGCCGGAGAAAACAAAGTGACCGAAGTTCACACCTCCATCGACTTCGGAAGCACGTGGCAAAAGGCCACCCTTGCGGCCCCCGTCAACCGCTTCGCCTGGCAACACTGGAAGCAGGACGCCCTTAAATTCCCCGAAATCGGCTACTACGAAGTCTGGGTCCGCGCGACTGATGACAAGGGCAACTGCCAGCCCATGATCCTTCCCGGCTGGAATCCCAAAGGCTACCTCAACAACGCCTGCCACCGCATCGCAGTGCAAGCCATTTAAGCAAATAATGACCCAGCTTTTCAAAAGGAGTCTCATCCTCGCGGCGTGCGGGGCCACCACTTTCTTCGCGCTCAACGGGACTTCGGTCACCGCGGCCGAAACTGAAAAGAAGGCCCTCAAAAAGATCGATCCTACCAGCGGCATGATCATCGCCGAAAACTGGCTTACGGTGCAAGCGATGTGCTCATCCTGCCACTCGCCCAAGCTTTTCACCGACTACGGCGGCACCCGCGAAACCTGGGCCGGACTCATCGACTGGATGCAGAAAAAACAAGGACTTTGGGAATTCCCGCCGAAGATCGAAACCCAAATTCTCGACTACCTCGAGGAGAACTACCCACCCGGCGAAGCCAGCCGCCGCCGCAATCTCTCCGCAAATCTGCGACCGCCCAACCCCTACACCAGCGAGGCCCGCGCCGAATACGAGGAAAAGCTCAAAAGAGGCGAAATTGTCGCACCTAAGATTCCCACCGAACCGTCAGGTCAAGACCCTCTTTTACGACCAAAAACAGAAAAGAAACCCGAAAGCCGACCTCCCCGGCTACCACGGTAGAGGCTTCTACTCGGGGCGCGATCGATATCAACGGCCACGGGCACTTGGAAAGTCACCCCGGATTGCTCCATCACCGAGTCCCCTCCCCGAAGCCTTCCAAGCCCACTGGATCCGCTTCACCAGCCACAAAACAACCACCGCCAGTGCGCCGCTAATCACCGTATAAAGCTCGTCGTCGGCAAGTCGATTGGAGGTTCTGCAATTAAAAAAACCTTCGTTCTAATTGCATTCATCAGCCTGATCGATTCCTCGTTGGTATTCCCTGCGCTGCCTCTCCTCATCTGCTTGTTCCTATTTCACGATACGCTCGTAGAATGGCAAAAGGAATTCGTTGTCACGATGTTGTTCGCCGAGTTGGCGAGCTGGAAAGTTATCGCATTGGTCAAAGCCACCGCCGCTTTTCATGATGCCACTTTCGGGATCGGTGAAGTTCTCTTGGTCTTTGGGACGAGGGGGGCCCTTGTTGATCCAACCCCCAGATCCGGTGGCAAAAGTAGGGGGGCTCGTGATCAATGTGGACGAAACGAGCTGCCTTGCGGCACATTATTCGATGTTCTAAAGGACTCCAATGCGAAGTCCGACAGACGGCGAGTTTAAACACCGGCGTCGTCATCCCTATCGACTCAGGCATACCGGGGCGCATATCGATGGCACCTTGAAAAAACCGCCGCAAATCTAAAAGTGCTTCCGTAGCAGCTCCAGACTCTTGGGCACCGCCGTGAGCGGATCTTCGAGCCCCTCGAACTCCAACGAGACATACCCCTTGTAGTTCACCTTCTTCATAATTTTCGCGATCCGGCCATAGTCCAGATCCAAGGTATACCAACGGCCTTTTCCAAAGTAAGTCTTGGCCTGCAGCAGAACGGCATGCGGAGCCAACTTTTCAAGTCGCCCATAGGGATCTTCCAGGAAATTCCCGGTATCCAGAGTCACCTGAAGCCAGGGTGATTTCACGGCATCGACCACCTTCATGACCCCTTCCGGAGTCAGACCCAATCCCCAGTGATTTTCGAGACCCAGGACCACGCCACACTTCTCGGCATACGGCACCAACTGGTTCATGGCCTCAATCACCCACGCAAACCCCTCCTCCTCGGTGTGCCCTTTCAGGACCGGCTCGATTCCACGATTTGCCATCAGCGCGTCAAAATCCTCACTCGTCCCCCAGCGCCCCGTATTGATCCGGAGAGTCGGAATTCCCAGCGCATACGCTTGCTCGATATAGGTGATCGTTTGCTCGACATTTCGACGTCTCACGATCTCATCCGGATCAACAAAGTCCTGGTGGGTCGAAAAGCCCATCAAATCAACCCCCGCCATGAAAGCCTGACGTTTGATCTTCTGGAGCGCCGACGGTGAGAAATCCTTCATCTGAATCTGTAAGATCTCCACCCCATCAAAACCCATCTTGGCCGCCAAATCGATACACTTTCCGATCTCTCGCAGCTCGTCCCGCTGGAAGCCCCAGAAACTATAAGTCGAAACACCAATTGGATTGCGCCGTTCGATGGTCTTCCCGACTCCCGTCAGACAAGCGGCAGAAGAAAGCGTAAGAGAAGAGAGTAATTCACGACGAGAAACAGATTTCATCGCTCGCGTTCTATCACCCCCCCGAAGATTAGACGACTTTGATCTCCCGGAATATCGGAAGCCCCCCTCCGATCACCCTGCCCGAGGGACGGCGAGGGAATTAATCAAGAGAGCGCGCGAAGGAATCGGGACTGTCAGTGAGGCAGACTTCTCTTTGTGCAGTGGACTACTCAAGGAAAAGTCGAACGAAGCTGACGGGCCCGAGATCGAGTGCCATGTCTCTATTCATTTCGGAGTCTTTCCTTATCCTCTCAATCGTGGGTGGCCTCATGGTGCAAAACTCCAGAGAAACGTCATGACTTCTCATACAGTTCCACTTTCTTTCTCTCTCGTCACGATCCCCTTTCCGGGAATCATTCTTTGGGGAATCTTGTTCTCCCGGAGACCTTTTCCGGAGCAAAATCCCACCAAAACTACCCGCTAATCGATTTGCTCCTCGTTCCGAAATAAGATAGTAATTTTTCCATGACAAAACCCCTTGGTCTGGCCATCCTCGCATTCTGTCAACTTCTTTCACAAGGCGATGAAGCGGTAAAACCTCCTTTATGGCAGTCTCAGGTGAAGGGTCTTCTGGTCATCACCCTGCCTGATGGCTCTCATGCCGGAGCCGCAACCCAGATGAATGCCACCGTCATCAAAGGGAGCGGGGACGCGGGATTCAACCTGCGCTTCAATCAAAAAGTCGGTCCCCTCATGAGCGGGGCCTCGAAGGAGGTCGAGAAATTCATGAAAGTTCGGCACGCCGGTTCCCTTCCGCTGGGCTACACCATCGAGTTCGGCTTCGCCGACAAGCACTCACTCAAGGACGGCCCCTCAGCCGCCGTTGCCTGCGCGCTCATGGCAAATGCCATCATTACCGGCAAACCATTGGACCCTCAGTTTGCCGCCACCGGTGATATGACCGCCACCGGCGAAGTCCGCCCCATCGGGGGCGTCGCCGCCAAGATCCGGGGAGCCTCGCGCAAGAATTGCACCCTCTTTTCGGTTCCAAAAGCGAACTCGCAAGCCATCGATGACATTTACCTCACCAGCGGCCTCAAGTCTGTCTGCGAAATTCAAATCGTCGCGGTCAAGACCTTCGACGAATCACTGGCCATCGCCGCCCTCAAGAAATCACCTGAAATCACCGCGGCCCTCGCCGATTTTGAATTAGTCCAAAAGGCCATCAAAAATAATGAAAGCAACGCACGGCACCCCAAAGTCCAAGAAAAGCTCCGCTCGATTTTAAAGGCCATCCCCGGACACCATTCCGCCCGCCTTGTTGCCCTTCACGGTCAGGGCCGTGCTCCCAAGAAACTCTCCCTCATCGGCTCGCTCAATGCCATCGAGCAAGGAGCCGAAAAGCTCGCTGCCCTCCTAAAAAATGGCGAAATTCGTTCCACCCAGGGCTTCGACGACCCTCTCCGCGACACCGTTTTCAACCTTTCAAGGATCCGTTCCTCCATCGATCTCCGCACCACCGGTCTCCTCGATGCCTACACCAAAATCGCCGACTTCTTCAAAAAAAGACGGGAAAAGAAGTACTTCAGCGACGGGGAAATCCAACAACTCAACCAACTTCTTAGCGCCCTCGATACCGCAAGGACGAAGCTTCAAAACAACCGCGAAATCCAGGAAGAACTCATGGCTGAGTGAAATCTCCTTGAACCTTCGTCTCAGCCCCCCAGAATTCCAAAAAGAGCATGAAAACACACACCGAAACAAAATCCCGCAAGGGCTTCACCCTTGTCGAACTCCTCGTCGTCATTGCTATTATTATGACCTTAGCTGGGATCGCACTCATCGCGGTCCGGGCCGGCATGGCTTCCTCCACCGCCGCCAAGACCACTAAGAATATGAAGGAAATCTACAACGCTCTCTCGATCATCCAGACCGAAGGAGTCAACACCGGCTTCCATGCCCCCAACACCTTCCCTCCGTATAAAGGGAGCCTTCAGGACGCCCGACAGTCTTCCTTCGTCTGGTGGGACCTCGTCGCCGAGCAACTCGATATCGCCGAGCGTGACGGAGCCAGCTATCGCTGGTTGCAACCATTTTCTGATTCCATGCTCCAAAACCCTCTCTCAGAAAAGAAATTGGGACAAGGGAGAACAGAATATGACTCGCTCTACCGCGAGCCCGACTTGACCCTCGGCGGATACACTTACAACGCCAAGCTTGGCGGTGATGTCAGCAATGACGCCATGGAGGAAAACGTCTACAAGGTGCGCTTGAGCCAACTGAACGACTTCCCAAACACGATCTACTTTGCCGAATGCGATGATAATGCCACCACCCCGGGTTGGGTTTTCAAGGATGTCGCCAATGCCCCTCAAGGAAATTACAAAGACAAAGTCCATTGCATCATGACCGACGGACACATGGAGATCATCGAGAACAAACATCTCAAAGATCCTGAGACCTTTAAGTTCTTCACCGATACCGAGGAGAAAAATTACTCCGCCCAACCGTAACGAGCTCACGGAGCAATCCCACTCCTCATAAAATCAGGCGACCTCTTTGGAGGCCGCCTTTTTTATGTCCTCCGCCTTCCATTTCCAATCCATCCCCGCAAATCCTCCAAAATCAGGCCTCACTCACGACCGTCATCAAAGAATTTATGAGCTGAGGGAACCGTGGCGCCCCGCCCCTTTTCAAGCAAGGCTCCCAACCAAGCCATTCCCAGGCCTGAAATCCTCCTCGTTCTACGCCGCTCTCTTTTCATAGTGAAATTCCCCAAAAATCACCCCGTTCCCACTTGTCTTTTCAAAGTTGCCCCATAGTGTCCCTGCAACGCCCGCTAGGGTGTCCAAGTGAACCATGAGTGCCTCTTCCCGTTCCCTGTTTGCCTTCGCCAAGTCCTCCATTGGCCGCAAAATCATCGTTGCCATTACTGGCCTTGCCCTTGTTCTTTTTCTCGCCGGCCATTTGTCCGGGAACCTCCTCATCTTCGCCGGACAGGGAGCCTTCAATGACTACGCGCAATTCCTTCATGAACTTCTCCACGGTGCTGGTGTTTGGATCGCTCGGATCGGCCTCCTCGCCTGCTTTGGGGCCCACATCTGGTTCACCGTTCTCCTCACGAAGGAAAATAAAAAAGCGCGTAAGAAGTATTCCCACGATGCCACCATGCAAGCGCCCAAGTCCTCGCTCATTATGATTTGGAGCGGATTGACAATCGTGGCCTTCGTCATCTTCCACCTCCTTCACTTCACCGTGAAAGCCGGCACGGACTACGCCTCCTTCATGGAAGTCATGCCCGACGGGTCCGAGCGCCACGACGCTTGGAAAATGGTCATCGTCGGCTTCGGCAAGCCTCTCGTTGTCATTTTCTACGTCATCGCGATGACTCTTCTCTGCTCGCACCTCAGTCACGGTGTCTCCTCCATCTTTCAGACCCTCGGCCTTCGCACCAAGAAGACCGCTGGCCCCATCAAGCTTATTTCCAAAGCCTACGCCGTCGTCATCTACCTCGGCTTTATTTCCATCCCTCTCGCCATCCTGCTGTTCGGCTTCGGCAGTGAAGCTCTCAAATAAACCCTCCTGACTTTTTAGACATGAGCCTCGACTCCAAAGTTCCCACCGGTCCGCTTTCCGACAAATGGACGTCCCACAAAATGGACTCCAAGTTGATCAACCCTGCCAATAAGCGGAAATTCAAAATCATCGTCGTCGGTTCCGGCCTCGCCGGGGGTTCCGCCGCCGCCACCCTCTCCGAACTCGGCTATAAGGTCGACTGTTTCTGCTACCAGGACAGCCCCCGCCGTGCTCACTCCATCGCCGCACAAGGGGGCATCAATGCCGCCAAGAACTACCAAAACGACGGTGATTCCGTTCACCGCTTGTTCTACGACACGATTAAAGGCGGCGATTTCCGCTCCCGCGAGGCCAACGTCCACCGTCTCGCCGAAGTCTCCACCGAGATTATCGATCAGTGCGTCGCCCAGGGTGTCCCCTTCGCCCGCGAATACGGCGGGCTCCTCGACAACCGCTCCTTCGGCGGAGCGCAGGTCAAACGCACTTTCTACGCCCGCGGCCAAACCGGCCAGCAACTCCTCATCGGCTGCTATCAAGCTCTCGAAAAGGAAGTCGCCAAAGGAGGAATCACGATGCACACCCGCACCGAGATGCTCGACCTCGTCGTCGTTGATGGCCACGCCAAGGGCATCGTCGTCCGCAATCTCGTCACCGGCAAAGTCACCTCTCACGCTGCCGACGTCGTTATCCTCGCCACCGGCGGTTACGGAAACGTCTTTTACCTCTCCACAAACGCCATGGGGTGTAATGTCATGGCATCCTTCCGCGCCCACAAACGCGGCGCCTTGATGGCAAACCCTTGTTACACCCAGATCCACCCGACCTGCATCCCAGTCAGCGGCGACTACCAGTCCAAGCTCACGCTCATGTCGGAGTCCCTCCGAAACGACGGACGCATCTGGGTTCCCAAAGCAGCCGAGGACGCCAAGGCCATCCGCGAAGGAAAGAAAAAAGCTTCTGATATTCCCGAGGACGAACGCGATTACTACCTCGAGCGCAAGTACCCCTCCTTCGGAAACCTTTGTCCGCGGGACATCGCCAGCCGAGCCGCCAAGGAATGCTGTGACGAAGGTCGCGGCGTCGCCAGCACCGGCCTCGGCGTTTTCCTCGACTTTGAAGATGCCATCAAGCGCGACGGCGAAGACGCGATCCGCGCGCGCTACGGAAACCTCTTCCAAATGTATGAGAAGATTTCCGGCGAAAACCCCTACGCCCAACCCATGCAGATTTACCCTGCGGTGCACTACACCATGGGCGGTTTGTGGGTCGACTACAACCTGATGTCCAATCTCCCCGGACTCCATGTCCTCGGCGAGGCCAACTTCTCGGACCACGGGGCCAACCGTCTCGGTGCCTCCGCGCTCATGCAAGGACTGGCAGATGGCTACTTCGTCATCCCCTCCACCATCGCAGTTTACCTGACCGATCAAAAACCCGGCTCCGTCACCATCGATCATCCCGAGTTCAAGAAGGTCGAGAACGAGGCCAAGGACCGCCTTAAGTCCCTCCTCGAGATCAAAGGAACCCGTTCCGTTGATTCCTTCCACCGCGAACTCGGTCTCCTCGTCTGGGACAAGTGCGGGATGGCCCGCGACAAAGAGGGCCTCGAATTTGCCCTCAAACGTATCCCCGAGATCCGCCACGAATTCTGGACCAACGTCCGTATCCCCGGCTCCGCCAACGAACTGAACTCCGAACTTGAAAAAGCAGGCCGCGTTGCCGACTTCATCGAATTCGCCGAAGTCCTCTGCTACGACGCGCTCGATCGCGAGGAATCGTGCGGCGGTCACTTCCGCACCGAGCACCAGTTCACCGAAGCCGATACCCTCGTCAAGGATGGCACCACCCAAGCCGGTGAAGCAAGGCGTCACGACGACAACTATCAATACGTCGCCGCCTGGGAACACACCGCTCCCGGCCAAGCTCCCATCCTTCACAAGGAAGAACTCATCTTCGAAGAAGTCAAACCCTCCATCCGCTCCTACAAGTAAGCCATGCCCCTTCTCAACCTTACTCTCAAAGTCTGGCGACAGGAAAGCGCCAAAACCGAAGGTCGTATCGAGACCTACGAAGCCAAGGAAATTCCAACCTCGGCCTCCTTCCTCGAAATGATCGACATCGTCAATGAACGCCTGATCCAAGACGGCGATGACCCCATCCACTTCGACCACGATTGCCGCGAAGGGATCTGCGGGATGTGTTCCATGACCATCAACGGAGTTCCCCATTCCAAAGAACGGGGCATCACGACCTGCCAGCTTCACATGCGCAAATTCTCCGATGGCGAGACCATCTGGATCGAGCCCTTCCGCGCCAACGCCTTCCCCGTCGTCAAGGACCTCGTCGTGAATCGAAGCGCCTTCGACCGCGTCATCGCGGCCGGTGGGTATATCAGTGTCCGCACCGGCTCCGCGCCGGATGCCCACGCCATCCAGATTCCCAAGCCTAATGCCGACGCCGCCTTCGATGCCGCCGCCTGTATCGGCTGTGGAGCCTGTGTCGCCGCCTGCAAAAATGCCTCGGCAATGCTCTTCGTCTCCGCGAAGGCCTCCCACCTCAACCACCTGCCCCAAGGTCAAGCCGAGAAGGACCAACGCGTCCTTGGCATGGTCAAACAGATGGACGCAGAAGGTTTTGGCAACTGCACCAACCAATACGAGTGCGAAGCCGTCTGCCCCAAGGAGATCAACGCTTCCAACATCGCCAAACTCAACCGCGACTACCTCGCCGCGAGCGCGCGCGTGATCGTCTCGTAGCAAATCCCTTCCTCACTTCACCCAAAGGCGTCCCCCCAAAAAGGGACGCTTTTTTGCGTCTAAAAAGTAAGCCCCTAGAAACCCCTCAATCACGGAACACAAAAGCGATAACACAGGCGTCCCGTCTGTGCTCCGCAGCACCCAAGTCCTCCGCAAACAAGCGGGACTCAGCTCAAAACAAAATGCCTCGGGGCCTCCACCCCACTCTCTCCCTCCAAAAACATCTCCGCCAACAAATACGGCCTCATTGCTTCTCTGACGCGCACTTCGAGCAAATCCTCCGCAAGTCCATAATCCATCCGTAAGGCCCGACGCCGGACCGCATCCAGCTTCGGGTTCACCCTCAACGTCACCACCACCCACCGGTCCCACGCCAAATCCGAAGGCACCTCCTCCTCGCCCTCCGGCCATTCCGCCTCCGCCACTCTCCCCAACACAAAATCCCGCCACTCTTTATTCTCCCGACAAAATGCGCGCACATGCCACCGGCGGCCATCCCACCCAAAGGTCCGGGGCACCATCTCGCGCCAGCGTGATTTCCCCGAACTCACCGAGACATACTTCACCCGCAACCGGCGCATCCCCTGGGCCGCCAGCACCATCAACCGCTCCACCCACCGCGTGCCTTCCCTGACGGGTAAATTCACGGCCCCCAGCAGGCCCGGCTTGTGCCCGGTCCACACCCGCTCGCGTTGCCAACGTTCGCCCACCATCTCCCCAAAGGCCAAGGTCAACCCCTCCTCTAAAATCGGCTCATGACGCACGCACTCCATTTTCTGGGTGGCCTCATACCTCTTTCGCGTCGTGCTGTAGAAACAGGCCCCCTCATTCAATTCGAAATACTTCTGAAGATCCGAGGTCGCCTGCGCGGCCGAAATCCCAAACCCCGCCATCAACTCCTTCCGCCCCACAAACCCGTGCCACCAAAGGCGCACCTCGACACTCCGCAAGCGCTCACGCGCCGCCCAATTCAACTCATTCGTATTGTTACCCATTTCCTGAAGATTAACCGCCTTCAATAGTCCACACCTCTCCCGCAAAAACAACTATTTTTTAGAGTGGCTCGTTTTATTAGTTTTGAAACCCTCCTCCCTCTCCCCGAAGACCGCTACCACCTCCTCAACCGCACCCATTACGACGATCCACCATTCGGCCTCCACCCCGAACCCGAAATCAAGCTATCCCCCCTCTCAAGACATTTTTTAGCCTCCAAAATTAAAAGAATCTTGCCGCCCCCCCAACCCCTACTAATAGTATTTTGTATGAAAACTTCTATGCTATCACCCAAATTCCAGATCGTCATACCAAAAGAGATCCGTAAAACCCTCAACCTTAAACCCGGCCAACGCATCCAGTTTGCGGAAAAAGACGGTCGCGTTGAAATCCGCCCCGTTCTTACTGCCGACCAACTCATCGGATTTCTAAAAGGCGAGAAACCCTTGCTCCCCGAACGTGAGCCAGACCGCCAATTTTAATCTCCTCACCAATGGAACTCCACATTCTCGACTCCTCCGCTTGGCTCGAATGCCTCGAAGCCGGCCCCAACGTCCGCCATTTTGGCCCCATTTTGCGCAAACTGCCTGACCTCATCATTCCAGGCATAGTCCTCACCGAGGTCCGCAAAGTCGCACTCAGACAACGCTCCCTTAAAGAAGCTGAAACCGTCACCGATTCGATGTCCTCTGGAATGATCGTCCCCGCCGACACCGCCATCTCCATCCTCGCGGCAGATCTTTTCATCGAACACAAACTCGCCCTCGCCGACTCCATCATTTACGCAACCACCCTAAACCAGAATGCGACCCTCTGGACCCAGGACATCGACTTCAAAGGCCTCCCCAACGTCAAATATTTCCCCAAGAAAAAAACCTAACCCCGACATGTCCTCCGGAATCAAACTCCACCTTTGGGGCGACTTCGCCTGCTTCACCCGTCCAGAAATGAAAGCAGAGCGCGTTTCCTGACGGGCAAATTCACGGCCCCCAGCAGACTTGGCTTGCGCCCTCTCCACACCCGCTCGCGTTGCCCAAGTTTGCCCCCCCTCTCTGCCGAACAAGCGGTCTAGCCCGCCGAGTCGCGCGATACTACCCTCACGGTCTGCGAATCCCGTGAACCCCAAACCCGCTTCAAGCTCCGCCTCAGAATAGGGAGCCGCGAATTCATCCACGCCCAGATTGAAGCCATCTCCCGACTCCCCTATTCCCGGTTTGAAAAATTATCACCTTCGCAAGAAAGAAACGGCACTCCCGCTTAGTATCTTTTGTCATTTTTAGAAAACCGCGTTGAGCGGTAAACCCCGATCCCTTCACCGCCTATCAAGTTTTCTAAAGATGTGAATTCCACCTCAATCAAGGCGTTTTAAAAGAGATGACCTTACTATCAAATAGCACCTCGTATTATTGCGAGTTTCCCCATATTCCCCACCAATCTCATGCCCTACCACGCTCACACCCGCCCAGAGCATCGCACACTGGGTCTCCAAAGAAAAACTCCCGCTCGAAGATCGATACCGCTCCCATTGCGCAACCCTCGAATCACTCGAATGGATCAAAACACTCGGCAACCGAAAAAAGACCTTCCTTCTCCCAAACCCGACCCCATCCCGCCCTATCAGGAATTCCTCGAAGAACACGGCGGGGTCCTGTCCAAATCTCGTTTTCTCGCTCAATTGATCGAATCGTCACTGCGGAACACACCATCACGCGCCTTACTGATGTAGATGAAGAAGAAGGGGAAATGGGCCGGAAATACACCATTCCCTACGGCCTCTACAAAGC
>Ga0222650_1000741_pt1 | contig 22304 bp, 20 predicted proteins | sample AntAcemetagen367_FD_179820 | JGI IMG/M metagenome (GOLD analysis project Ga0222650, IMG submission 179820) | Saline water microbial communities from Ace Lake, Antarctica - #367 | ecosystem: Environmental > Aquatic > Non-marine Saline and Alkaline > Saline | place: Antarctica: Ace Lake... | reverse complement strand
AGCTTGGCCTCGATACTCGTAGGTTTTAATGGAGCGGTGAGTTCTATGGAAATCCAGCGGGAGATATTCCCCGTCGTTGTAGTAAAAAAGCCCCTCATAGCTATCGCTACCTACGCCGAATACTTTGAATTCGAATTCAACGAGATCGTCCTCTTGCCCCGGCGCAATCGAAGTGGCGGCGAGGAGCAAATAGACTATAATTCTGAAACGTTTACCCATTCGATCCCTTTAATTATAAATTTCCTGCCGATCCCGGTCGCATTATCCATGATTGCATCAGCATCTCCGTCATTCCTTGTCGGCACCCGTTGAACCAAGGCGATACATGCTGCTTCGCTGTCAATCGAATTGGTCGCTTGGTTGATAACGCGTGCTCTCGCGTGAATCCTAAAAGTGTCAGATCTGGCGGTAACGTAAGGCGAGATTGCAGAAATAATGTCGGCTTGGCTGAGGTATGCGGGCACATTCCGGGGCATTTTTTCCTCTGTATCGGCATCCAGATAGGAGGTGTTGTTTACAATTGTGTTGATCGATGTCTGATCAATGCTGCCCTGAAGAAGGCCGCTACTCGCAAATTCTTCAATCGATTTGAATGGCCGTCCTCGAGCTTCAAGGTCGGCTATTATTTGATTAGCGAGTGATTCGATTTTAGCGGATGAGAGTTCCCGATGGCCGATAGCCAAGCTAGGCCTCCAATCTTTGAGAGGGCTCACCCCATTGCTTTTTCTGAATATGGATTCAAGTTCGTCATCGAGCAAATCGGGGTAGTCATCGCCAATGGTTGTTTCTTCTTCATGATCTTCGAAAGGAAACTTCCAATTTGTGAAGGCCCGTGACCTGTTATGACCAGAGAAGGGTAGCCTGAAGAAACTACTCTCGAGGTTGATTCTGTAGTCACTCTCTTCGGTTGAGGTTCCTGCGTTTCTTTGGAACTGCCAGTTGTAAATGTAATTTGATGCGAGCAGTGCCTGCCATGCCTTGGCTGAGGTGGAATTAATATTAAAGTTCCCTGAAATAAGTAGGTGAGCCGCAGAGTCATCGCCAGTCATGTTCTCTGGGACTAAGGTGTCGCTGCCATAGTAGACGCGAAGCGCTGGGTTGGGTAGGGGGTTCTCCGATGGCTCTCCGCCGGGGCTCCAATACGTTGAAGTAGAATCTTGTGGGATGCCGGATACAAAGTATTGATCGAAAACCCCATTGTAGCTGCCGCCCCATGGGTTGCCTATGGAAAAAGGGGCCACCCCATTTAGATTGAGGTGCTGTAGCACGCCAAGCGAGACTGGCACCGTAGCAGGCACGTCGAAAATACGGAAGAAGTTATTGTTGGCCTGGCCGTGGAACAGATCCTCATTGGAGAAAGAGGTGAAGTTTATAGAGTCTGCATCGCCCAAGCCATCCCCATTCACATCGTTAATGTCGATAAGCTCCAGAAGAGAGGCATTTTCAAGATCCCAATTGATGCCTCTGAGATCATGCTCTGTCAGCCAAGACTCAAGCGCAGTGCGATCGTCATAAAGACGCATGTAAAATGCGATAGGAGCATCCGAATCAGAGAGCGCGGAAGGGCTATCTTCATAGAAACCAAAATCAGCTTCAATCCCAGCGATGGGTATGTTTTCTATTCGCTGTAGAATCTCGCCTGCTGAATTCTTTATCGTTATATTTATTAGAGAGTCAGGTGAAGTATAGTTGATTGAGTCCCCGTCGGGAAAGCTGACTCGGCGATGATCAGAGTTGATGCTCGGATCATCGACAGTCCATGACCAGTTGTCGGTGTAGTAGAACGAGGTTTGGTTACTACTGTCATTGGCTGGCCAGATGCCATTTGTTTTTCTGATCTCTCCGGATTTGTGTGTGTTTGTTAGATCCAACTGGAATTCCGGTCCAAGTGTATTGAGGTCTAATGTGGTTGAACTTGTGTAGCTCTCCTGGTCCTTGTCGTAGAAGCGAAGCGCGACCTCAGGCAGACCATCTATTTCTACAGATAGTTCTGGAGTGTTGCTGCCTGAATCACCTCTAAAGTTGTGTCTGAAACCATAAGGTGACCAAACCTCTGCCTCGAAGCTTAGGAAGGCGCGCGCTGTCCTTGAGTTGGATAGTTGTCCGGATACGGCAAAGTAAAGAGAGAGTTCTGTTAATATAGGTGGAGTTGTGTATACTGTGTCGCCAGTCGTTAGCGCGTCGACTTCTCCCTCAGGAATCCCTATGATGTTAATGTTTCCATCAGCATCTGGTGCCGAGTCCCAAAGGAATTTACGTAGGTTCTCATCAATTGGAACCGCGCCGCCGCTATCGTTGAAAGTCTTATCGGAAAGGTCCCTTTTCAGGCCACCCCGTTCTGTGTCGGCAATGACTGCTTCTGCCTGGTAGCCCAGATCATGGTAATTGTTCTGTAGGTCAATCGGGTTCATACCATCAAGCATCTCTGCCTGTTGCAGCGAGTTTACCTTTTTGAGTGCTTGATTGGCGGCTTCCACTCTCTCGTAAACGGCTTGATCTGAAATGTCTTCGATCTCTCCGGGGACGAGATTTGTCGTCGTTGTTGTAAAGACTTCGGCGCGAAAGCGTCTCGGTGAGATCTGTTTCAGTATTTGCCGTTGTTCGTCTTCCGATAAGCCGGAAGCGCTGTAATCTGTCAGGAATTCAGGACTTAGTTCCGAGGCTCTGTCTTTTAAGGCTATACTCGCCTTAACGCCCTCATCGCCGATCCACCACGCAATTTGGGTGAGAGATTGGCCGTCTGTCCCCGGAATTTCAAGCGGCGGGGCATTGACAAAGGCATCGACATTATTGCCCACGGTTCCAGGGCCTACAAGTTGAATGGTGCTAGCCGTTGGGTTGCCCGGGTCCGGCGAGTTTCCGGAGACCAGCCAAGTCGGTGGTGCTGAAGCATTAGTGGTGTCCCATATGCCGGTCCAATAGCGGTTATTGTTGGTGATGCCGGTGATCTCGGCTCTGGCGGTGACGCGCTGATCGGGGCCGACGTGCTTTTGCAGATCGCCCAGCGCCATCATCAGGGCGAGGCGGGCGGCCTCTTTGGCCTGTAGATTGGATCGGGTGTTCGAACTGGTTTGCGTCTCCACGCGAATTAGAACCGTCATCGAAACGAGCAAAACGAGAATAAAGGCCATCAGCGAAAGCGCGGCAATCAGCACGAACCCATGCTCCGTACTGTTTTGCGATGATCTCCGCTTGTTCTGCATCAAGGTCATTCTAGAAGGTTTTGTGCCTACTCTACACAAATAGTCTAGTTCTTCCCAAAATGTCCCGCCAAATTGGACATTTCCCGATAATTGTTACTTCACTGTCGTATAAGATGCGCAACCATCATACTTGCCTTATCCCAACTGCTCGCCACATTACGCCTACTCATAGCAGATTATGCCCACTTCGCCCCCTAAACCTAAGATTCTGGTCATCGACGACGACGATGATCTTCGTTATTCGTTGAAACGTGTCTTCTCCGGAAAGCACTATACAGTTGTCGAAGCGGACAGCGGAGAAGAGGGCCTGAAAGTTGCAGAGGCCGAGAAGCCCGACGTGATCTTGCTCGATAATCGGATGAAGGGGATGAGTGGTATCGAGGCGCTTCAACATTTGCGCGGGATAAATCCTAATAGCATGATTATTCTGATGACAGCCTACGGGACGACTCAGACCACCATCGAGGCCATGAAGTTTGGTGCATTCGATTACATCATGAAGCCTTTTGATCTGAAGAAGATACTTTCGATTACCGAGGCGGCCCTCGCGGCATCCGACGATTTGGTGCGCGCGAGTCAAGATGTGAAGGGTGAGGGCATCAGCCAAGAGGACGTCGACGGGGGCATCATCGGCAGCTCGGCGGCAATGCAGGATGTTTTTAAAATGATCGGTCAAGTCGCAGCTAGCGAGGCCACGGTCATGATCACAGGTGAGAGTGGCACCGGTAAGGAACTGATCGCGCGTTCGATCTTTCAAAACAGTCTGCGCTCCAACAAACCTTACATCGCGGTCAATTGTGCGGCGATTCCTGAGAACCTCATCGAGAGTGAACTCTTCGGCCACGAGAAAGGCTCTTTCACCGGGGCGAGTAACCAGCGTATAGGAAAGTTTGAACTCTGCGATGGCGGCACCATCTTTCTCGATGAAATCGGTGATATGGCGCTAACAACCCAGACAAAGATTTTACGCGCTTTGCAGGAGGGTGAGATCCAGAGAGTCGGTAGTAGCGTAACGATCAAGGTCAATGTACGCATGCTCGCCGCAACGAACAAGCCGCTGGAAGAGATGGTCGGCGAAAAAACCTTCCGTGAGGATCTGTATTATCGCTTGAATGTGGTTCGTATCCAACTTCCTCCACTTCGTAAGCGTATGGAGGATGTGCCCTTGCTGGTGGACTTTGCCTCAAGCGGCTTTCGCAAAACAGGAAAGCTCATATTAACTCCATTTCTCCTGAGGTGATGGCTGTCTTAATGAAGTATGACTGGCCCGGTAACGTCCGCGAGCTGGAAAATATCATCTACCGAAGTGCGGTTATGGCCCAGAGCGACACCATCCTGATGAAGGATCTGCCGGGGGATATTCTTACTGCTGTTGGCGCAGAGCTGCCGGCAGCAAAGCTGAAAAGTGTATCGGGTGATAATCCTGATGCCGAAGCCGCGGAATCTGCCGGCGGAGACGAAACCGCAGCTGATGAGGCGCTGCTCGGGGTGCCGGGTGAGGACCCCTTCGATTCCGCTTATCGCCACCTTCGCACGGATAAAGAAACGAATATTTTGGAGCATGCCGAGCGGGAATTGATACGGCGTGCGCTCGATGAGTGTAAGGGTAAGCAGGTCAAAGCCGCAGAGATTCTGGGTATGACCCGGGCTACGCTGCGCAAAAGAATCGATCAATATGATCTAAAGGAGTGAACTATTCCTTTCGGCGTCTGTCTCTCTGGACAGGCATCACTGTTGACCTTTCTTTAATTGACTGAACCCTCAACATTTACCCTACCAACTATCAAGATTTATGAATAATGTTAAAATCCACCGTATTGCCTTTTGTTCGCTATTTTTAGCGGGGGCACTTTTTGCTGAAGATGTAGCGCCTGCCACAGGCAATGCTGCTGAGCTAGCCCAGGAAATTGCTCCGGCTGCCCTTGCGGTTTCTGAACCGGAGCTCCACGAAATGCTTGGCTACCTGACCGCAATGGGCGGCGGTGTTGGCTCGTTGAATCTGGACGAAAGTAATATCAAGAAACTAGCCGGCGGTCTCTATAAAGCACTGTCCGGTGAACTCGATATCATGACGCTTGATCAGTCGGCTGTTGAAGCAGCATTTGGTGAAGCTCAAGCCCGCGCCGAGGCCGTTCAGGCTGAGAAGGAAGAGCTGCCGGCATTTTCAGAAGGAGCACTCGAAAAAATCGGAGTGGTGATTTCTATGCAGTCCGGAGTTCAGCAGCTCGGGTTCGGTGCCGATGAGGCCGACGCCATCCGCGACGGGTTTATAAAGGGTGCCAGTGAGACTGAAATGGACCCTGCGATGGAAGCTAGAATGCCGGCGTTCCAAGCCTTTATTCAAGGCCGCATGGAGAAAGCTCAAGCCGCTATGATGGCTGAACAGGAAAAAGCCAGCCAGTCCGCCATGGCGGAATTCAAATCCACCGCCGATGAATGGAGCGAAAAGGAAAATATCAATATCGTGCTCGAAACGACTCAAGGTCATGTGGAGATCGAACTCTATCCCAGCGAGGCACCTCTGGCAGTGGCCAATTTCGTTGGCCACATTGAAAAGGGCTACTACAACGACCTGACCTTTCATCGCGTCATCGATGGTTTCATGATCCAGGGTGGTGATCCGCTTGGCACCGGCACGGGCGGTGAATCGATCTGGGGAAAGCCCTTCCCGGACGAGTTTTCAGAGAAGCTCCGCTTCGATACTGAAGGCCTGCTTGCTATGGCCAACTCCGGCCCGACGACTAACGGAAGCCAATTTTTCATCACGACAGGCAAGCCAAATTGGTTGAACGATAAGCACACCATCTTTGGTAAAGTCGTCGAGGGCTACGATAACGTAGTCAAGATCGAGAAGGTCGAGACTGGCGCACAAGACAAGCCGGTTGAAACTCAAAAGATCGTTAAGGCCTACGTTAAGAAGTAACCTTCGGGATCTTTTAAAAGCAGAATAATTTACGGCAAAATGATGGTGCCTGAAAAATAGGATCAAGCACCTCGTCCTTTAATCCTAGGCCTATAACCCTTACGGGGCCACCGTGTGATTCCGTCCGGGAATCAATATCCCTTATCTGGGTCTCCCCCCAGAGGCGCGGCTTTTTCGCTCTTTGGATCCAGTAAATCCGCGCGGTAAGGCTTGTGCAACTGCCAGCCGGCACGGTAGGGCGCGCCGCGAGCTTTGACCCAGTCAGTAATCGCATTCAGAATCTTGGCATCCTCCCGGAGTGACCACTCCGGGTGCAGCCAGACGGAGCGATCTGCGGGATGAAGTGTATCCGTGTATTCCTGGATCGCCGCAAGAGAATCGACGATGATTTTAAATTCATTGGCTTTGGTAAGGTTTACCTCGAGGGGTCGCTTCCAGCGCTTTGGGCTCAAGGTGATCCAGTCGAAGTCGCCTTTGATTGGAAATGCGCCGCTCGTTTCGATGTGGGCCTTGAGTCCAGCCGCGTGCAAGGCATCCACGAGAGAGCTCAGGTCGTGAATGGCGGGCTCACCTCCGGTAACGACAACGAATTCAGCTTGGCTGGCTTTTGCTGCCGCGGCTAAGTCCTCTGCAGAGATGCGGTTGATCGTTTCAGGGAGATAGTCCGGATGCCAAGTGCCCGCTGAGTCGCACCATGGGCAGTGCACCGGGCAGCCATAAGTCCGTATGAAATAGGCTGCCTTGCCCGCATGAGTGCCTTCGCCCTGAAAGCTGTAAAATTGTTCGTGTATCGGGAGCATGGTTATTCTGCTACCTCAAACTTCGCCGAGTTTTTCGAATCCTCTTCAATCTCGACTGAAATGATCCACGCCCGGCCATTAGTGGCTTTCCGCACCATCGGGTTAAAGACTTCGTAGAGGTGCTCGGCAATGCCTTCACAGGAACAATTCGGCAGCACGTAAGCTTGAAATAGGGCTCCGTGGCCTTTGAGCAGCGTATCCTTCTCTAGGTCATCTTCGTTAAAGAGGCAGGCGTGATCCAGATGGTCAGCAATCCAATTCTTGATGTAGCCGAGCTTGCCAAAGTCGACCACGAAGCCGTTCGAGTCGACCTCATCACAGGTGAAGGTCAAGGTGATCGTCCAATTGTGTCCGTGGATGAGTGCGCAATGCCCGTCGTGTCGATGCTGACGATGCGCAAAGGGAATGTCGCGATAGCTTTTCTTACAGGTGATCATATTTTTTAGAGGACAGTCGGTATTTTTGTAGCCGAAGCCCTTCGGCTTTGGATGTGCAGTAGGTATTTTCTGTAGCCGAAGCCCTTCGGCTTTGGATGTGCGAGTTGCTAGAGGTGCCAGTTCTTGGCTCTGAGCTTTTCGGCCGACGGGGCATTGGCGTCGTATTGGGTCGGGTCGGTAACGCCAGCCAGATCGAAGGCTTCGCGCCGCTCGATGCACGTGCCACAGCGACCACAGTGTTGGACGCCGCCTTTGTAGCAGGACCAGGTTTGCTCAAAAGGCACTCCGAGCTCCGCACCACGCTGCACAATGTCAGCCTTGGACCAGTCCACAAAAGGGCGGCTGAGTTCGACCTTCTTCCAGTCGCATAATGCCATCGCTTCTGCCATCGCATCCGCAAACTCGTTCCGGCAGTCTGGATAGATGGCATGGTCGCCGCTGTGGGCCGCATAGGCCACTTGCTGCGCGCCGATTGATAGTGCGTGTCCGGTGGCCAGCGCCAACAGGATCATGTTCCTGTTTGGCACTACCGTAGTCTTCATATTCTCTTCGGCGTAGTGCCCTTCAGCAACCTTGATTTCGGGCGAGGTTAAGCTGCTCCCGGCAAGAAGTGACTGTATCGAAGAAAGGTCAGCGACTTTGTGCGCGATGCCAAGGCCGGAGCAAATTCCTGCCGCATACGTCAACTCACAGCCATGGCGCTGCCCATAGTTGACGGAAAGTGCATTCAGCTCATGGCCTGCCCGCTGCAGGTCGTAGAGCAAGACGGTCGAGTCGAGTCCGCCGGAATAGATGACTAAAGTTTTCATGGAATTCAGTGGTAAGCCAGAAGGCAGGCCCTGGGAATTCGTTAGCAGGGAACCGGCCAATTAAAGTGCAAGGCCGGGGCATTAGCGCAAGGATAAAGCATAGGCTCTAAGCGTAAGCACAGAGCGTCTTTTAATTTTGCAGCTATGGTTGGAGTTCCGCCTTCAGGCGGTTTTCCTTCCGAGAGACCTGGTGTCCCAAACCGCCTAAAGGCGGAACTCCAACAGAGTTGCCCCGCGATAAAGTTACATGATTTGGCCTGTCATCCGAAGCTCGAAGAGCGAAGGGATTGATATGTCGGATTTAGACCTGGATTGGTTTGGCCTGCCATCCGAAGCTCGAAGAGCGAAGGATGGTGCTCCCGCCGGGAGTCGAACCCGGATTTGCGGCTTCGGAGACCGCTGCTCTATCCATTGAACTACAGGAGCCAGTGTTTGCAGCTTCATGAGCTGTGTGTGCGGGTCAACGTGAAAAGAAAGGCTTCGCAGTGATCATTCAACCAAGCAAACGTTCCCACTCCTCGATACGAAAGCCGTTCACGGCGATTCCGTTGCCGATCAAAAAGGGCCGCTTCACTAAATTCCCGTTAATTTGCAAGAGGGTAAAGGCGTCCTTCTCTGTCATGGTGTCCAGCTTGTCTTTGAGTTGCGCGTCGCGATAGTCCTTACTGGACGTGTTAAAGAGTCTGCGCATCTCGCCATCGCGGGCACTGAGCATGGTGCGAAGTGCTTCGCTGTTTGGCGGCGTCTCACGGATCGGATGTTCTTCGAAAGTAATGCCTTTGGCGGCCAACCATTTAGTGGCATTGCGGCAGGTGCTGCATTTCTTGTAGGTATAGATTTCGAGCATGGTTGTAGTAATAAAGTGACAGGTCATTTGGACTGCTCCGCAGGCAGGCGTTCGCCGCAAACTTTACAGAACGTGGCATCGTGGTCGTGGTTCTGCCAACCGCAGGCCGGACAAGTCGGATCCGCCTCGCTCTCTCCGGACGGCACGGGCTGTGTCATCTCTGCGGTGACAATCGCGGTGGGCACCGCGATGATGCCGTAGCCGATGATCATGATCATGGATGCGACGAATTGGCCGAGTGGAGTTTGTGGAGAGATGTCTCCGTAGCCCACTGTGGTCAATGTAACGATGGCCCAATAAACGCTTTTTGGAATGCTGGTGAATCCATTTTCAGCACCCTCAATGAGATACATGAGCGAGCCGAGAATCAGGACTAGATTAATAACTGCAAAAATGAAAATAGCTATCTTGCGGCCCGAGGCCCGGATGGCTCGAATCAGGACATTTGCCTCGCCGATGTATTTAACAAGTTTGAGCACGCGGAAGATACGCAAGACCCGCAGGACTCGCAGTAGCATGAGGTAGTGGGCCCCGGGGATCAGGAGGTCGATGTAGGTCGGTAGGATCGCCAATAAATCCACCACACCAAAAAAGCTCCGCGCGTAGCGAGTCGGTCGCTCCGATACGTAGAGGCGGAGGATATACTCGATTGTGAAGAGAATGGTGATGACCCACTCCATCACGTAAAGCGTGCTGCGGGTCTCGGCAGAGATCGTCGGCACGCTCTCCCATAGGACTACGGCTACGCTGAAAAGAATCGCGACGATCAGAAAGAGATCGAAGGCTTTTTCATCCCATCGATTGGATTGAAAGATAATACGGCGGCATTCGGATTTAAAGCGTCCAGGCATCATGTAATGTTAGGAACAGTCATTGAGAAGATCAAGGCCCACGATCAGGGGCAGGAAATAGGCGTTTCAGCGTTAGCGGCAACGCGCTTGAGGCGTCCGTCGCGTATCGATGAAGCGAACCTCCGCAGAAAATTGGCAATCCGTTTGACGATCTCGAGTCTTCTTCAACCCTACACAGGTGTTTAAAATTACCGTATATGCATTTCTTTCGACCATGGCTGTTTTTCTTTCCGGCTGCAAATCGCCAAAAGTGACCGAGCCTTCAAGGTCTGGCATCGAACAGTTACTTTTGAGCGATGCTGTGGATGACGCGCTGGAGCGTCAGGATATCCCGTACGTTGAAGGGCGAAAAGTCTTTCTTTCGAATGCGTTTCTGAAATCCTACGACGCTGAATATGTCTTGGGCTCAATACGTGCCAAATTAAGTGAAAACGGCGCACACCTCGTCGAGGCGCGAGGGGACGCCGACGTTATAGTTGAAGCTCGAAGCGGTGCGATTGGGGTCGATTCGTCTTCAACGCTTTTCGGAATCCCCTCGATTCCCCTGGTGATTCCCGCTGCGGGCTCGATAAAACTTCCTGATCTGGCCTTATACAAATCCGCTAAAGCTGATTCCATCGCAAAAATTGCCCTGCTCGCTTACGAAGCTGACGGCGCACCCATCTTCTCCAGCGAATCCTATGTCGGTAGCTCCCGCTTCTACCAATACACCTTCCTGTTCCTTTTGGATGTCAACATCACCGATATCCCCGAGCGCAAAAGATACTAGAACGATTTGGCGGCGCTCTCCGGATTATGGATGACCCATTTATAGTATGATTAGACATCTCATCAATTCTATCAAAGACCCGGAAATACGTGCCCAAGTCATTTTTATGGGGGGCTATTTTTGTTGTTCTCCACGACCCTTGTTCTAAAACTGGCCCCCTGCTGGTTCCCATTTACCAAAAATGGGCTATTCGTAGATTTCTGTGGAAGTAGCTGCATGAGTTGAAGAATTGGCTAGGCCACAACGGCTTGTCTGCCTTCGACCACGCTCAGGCCAGGAGAGACTGCGCCCTACCATTAAAGGCGATCCCGGGGTAGGGCGCAGTCTCCAGACAAGCCGTCGCACTGTGGCAAAATGCTTCGATTATAAGCTGAAGGTCAGCCTTGGATCACCAATGGACAAGGTCGAAGCAATTACAACGCTCACATCAGACAATACATTTAAGTTAATATGTGATGTTTCACAAGAACCTACGAAGAACCTAAAATGTTATTTCAGCCTTATTTCACCATCCGCAGATAGCGTCGAAAAATCCTCCCTCTCCAGCCAATACCGCGAAGTGAGGATGGAATACACTTGGTCGCCATGCGATTGTATCTGCCAGAGGATACTATCGGCCTCGGGAAAAGCGACTTCGCCAGCGAGTTGTTCTTTATACAGCCGGGTGATGATCTGTCCGTCTGTAAAACAGAGCGCAAAGGCTTTGAGTAGGCTCTCCTTGCTTGGGAGTTTCAGAGGTGCCCCGTCAACCTTAAGGTGGAATCGGATGCGGGTTGCTTTGGCCTCTGGGAACTTATTCTTAAAGGCACGGTTTAGCAGTTCGTTGATCGCAAACAGGTCGTAATGCAGTGAAATGTCTGCATGCTCTTCTGGTAGGCAGTCCTCAAGCATCTCATGCGACATCTGATCGATCTGCCCGGCTCGTAGCCAGTCGGAGAACTTATATTCAAGCACGATTTTTGCCGCTTCGTCTGGCTCCTTATCGGTCAAAGCCATGTAGAGCATATCTTCCGCTTCGGCCATGGTCATTTGTTCGCCGCCCTCGATGTCACAGCGTTGAAGGAGCGCCTGATAATCCTGGAGGCTCCAATAGTCAGGAATCGAGTCGAGGGTTTCGATTTCTTGAATTTTTAAATGAAGATGTATAGTGTTCAATGCGTTGCACAGTTAACTCAGGTCGGTACAAATGCAATCTTCGACTAAGTGAAGCGCTGTATTCGGCATCACTCTCGTGCTGCCGCTACAAATAGGGATCTCTGGCAGCTATTAGGCCCATGCAACAGCTAGCAGGGCCACGGGATTTCACGAATAGCCAAAAAACTCGTTAGTCGACCGCTTGACTCGGCTCGTTTTGGTCGGCTTTCTAGGCGACTCCCATGAAAGTTGTCTTAGCTGAAAAACCCTCGGTGGCGCGTGATATTGCCAAGTTTCTTCGCGCGGATAGTCAGGGGAAGGGCTTTTTGAGGAATGAGGAGTGGGTCGTTACTTGGGCGTTTGGTCATATGGTCGAGCTGCAGGAACCGGAGGAATATAATCCAGCTTGGAAGTCTTGGCGCTTGAGCAATCTTCCGATCATTCCGAATGAGTTTAAATTGCGCACTCGTAAGGACGGCTCGGCGCATGAACAGCTTTTGACGATTAAGCGTCTCTTTGAGGAGGCCGAGGAAATCGTCTGTGCGACGGACGCGGGTCGGGAGGGGGAGTTGATCTTTCGCTATATTCTGACTTGGGCGGGGTGCGAGCAGAAGCCTTGCAAACGTCTCTGGATTAGCTCGTTGACGAATTCGGCGATTGAAAAGGGCTTCGGGCAGCTCGCGCCGAGTGCCCAGTATGATAATCTCTATCATGCGGCGAAGTGTCGGAGTGAGGCCGATTGGATCGTAGGGCTGAATGCGACACGTTTTTTCACGGTGGAGTATGGGCGCCGCAACCTGTTGCTGAGCTTGGGGCGCGTGCAGACTCCGATTCTGGCCATGATCGTGAACCGCGACCTTGAGATTGATTATTTTAAGCCAACTGACTTCTGGGAAGTGCATACGCTCTGTCGTGAGGCGACTTTCAAGCATACGGGTGGTAAGTTTGAGGATGGGGCGCGCGCGCGTGAGATTGTCGAAAAAGTGACGGGGCAGCCCCTCGTGGTGCAGTCGGTGACGAAAAAGGACGAGCGGGCGAATCCGCCCCAGTTGTTTGATTTGACCTCGCTCCAGCAGGAGATGAATAAGCGGCATGGGTTCACCGCGGACCAGACACTACGCCTCGCACAAGGGCTCTACGAGAGTAAGCACCTGACCTATCCACGAACGGATAGCCGCTATATCAGCACGGATATACAGCCGACGATCCCACCTTTGTTGGAAGCCTTGCGTCGACTGAAGCCGGAGGCGATCGAGCCGCTCAAGCTTGGCGAACTGGATTTTAATAGTCGGATCGTCGATGATGAGAAGGTGTCGGATCACCATGCGATTCTGCCGACTGAGGTGCTTGGAGACCGTTTGGCGGGGGATGGGCGTAAGCTTTACGATGCGGTGGTGACGCGGCTCATCGCGGTCTTTTATCCTCCATGCATCAAAGCAGTGACGCAGGTCGACGCGGTTGCGGCAGAGGAGCCCTTCCGTGCACGCGGCAAGGTATTGGTCGATCCAGGCTGGCAAGCGCTTTACGGCAAGGGTGACCTCGCGGATGAGGAGGATGCGCCCAAGAAGAAGGGGAACGCTAAGAAAGAGGATGCGGCTCAGGAGCTGCCGGACTTTCAGGAGGGCGAGCCGAATCCGCATGTGCCTTCTCAGCCACAGTTTAAGACCTCCGCGCCGAAGCGTTTTAATGAAGCGGCCTTGCTGCAATTGATGGAAACGGCCGGAAAGATCGTCACCGACGAGGCGCTGAAGGAAGCGCTCAAGGATAAGGGAGTGGGCACGCCGGCGACGCGGGCCTCGATTATTGAAGTGTTGATCCAGCGAAACTATGTGGAGCGGAAGCGGAAGAGTCTGATCAGCACGGAGTCGGGCAGGGGGCTGATCTCCTTGATACGTGATGAGCGCTTGAAATCGCCTGAGTTGACGGGTGACTGGGAGTTTCGGCTCAAGCAGATCGAGAGGGGGGCCTATGCGCCGGAGCAGTTTATGTCCGAAGTGGCCGACTATACGCGGGAAATTTTGGAGGATACGGCGGAGAAGACTGTCGATTTGAAACAATTGGGGCCGTGCCCGATTTGTAATGCTCCGGTCATGCGTGGGCGCGCGGCTTATGGGTGTTCCGATTGGAAATCGGGTTGCAGCTTTGTGATGCCGGCGCAGATCTGGGGTTTGGCTTTGCCGCCGCTACTCGTGCGTGAGGTGCTGGCGCACAAGCGTAGTTTGACCCCGTATCCGATTGAGATCAAAGGCCGTAAACTCTTTGCAACGCTGATTTTAAACAAGAAGGGCAAGCTCGGCTACGAGGAGGCTGATGTGGCGAAAAGTGAAGCGTCTGAGGATACCTTGGGCGCCTGTCCTACCTGCGGGGGGGATATCGTGATTGGCAGTAAGGCCTTCGGTTGTTCGAACTGGAAGAACGGTTGCAAGTTTGTGATTTGGAAGCGAATCGCGCAGAGGGAGATCTCTCCAGAGATCGCCAAAGTGCTGTTAGAAAGCGGAGTGACTGAAGTCCTGAGCGGGTTTCAATCGAAAGCCGGGAAAGCGTTCGAGGCCAAGCTCAAGGTGGTCGGTGGCGAAGTGAAGTTTGATTTCGCGTAGGGAGCAAAGTTAGGTCGAACGCGGGATCGGTAGAACGGGGCAAAGGTTGAACAACAATGTCGGACTTACTCGATCAGGTTGAGTTACTTAGCTGCACGGTTTCATCTATGACATTGGATGACGGATAAGGGGAGGTGGACAATGTTTAATTTAAACGTTTGTCCCGAATGGCACTACATAAAGAAATCTGCCGTATTGACGAAAGACACACGAAAGCGGATATTCGAAGCGATGATCGATCTCGCCCAAAATCCAGAAGTGCTGGAAGCCTGCAAAACCTTCCGTGTGAAGCGCCTGCATGTTTTCGGTTCGTTTGCGTCCGGTGAAATAATGGCTCATAGCGACGTAGACCTCCTAGTCGAGTTTGACCGCGAAGGTTATTCCGGAGCCTTTGAGCAACTCATGGAATTCAAAGCGCACATGGAAACTCTCCTTCAGCGCCCCGTGGATATCATCGTCAACAAGCCGTTCCGAAATCCACATTTCCAAGAAGAACTGGATCGCACAAAGCAGCTCGTCTATGCCGCATAGCGTCAACAAGCTACTGATCGACATCCGTATCGCCTGTGAAGAGATCACAGCCTTTTGCTCTGGCTAAGAACCATGTGCCATTGCTATTGTCCAAAGTGCTAAATTACTGAGCCGACGACTACAAGAATTACGGAACGACCCCATTTTCTGGGCCATTAAAAATACCTGAGGTGGGTGATTTGCTGGACCTTTATATTTTGCTCCTTGTAGTTAGGTGGCAGCTAACCGCCTTCCGTGATACCGGCAAAAAGATCGGCATAAAATGCAGCTTCTAGAAAAATATGAATAACATAAATATCTATTGATTATTGACTTGAGTATTTAATAGAAGCGGCATAAATATCGGCAATAACCATGTGCGCCCAACCTACAACTATTGCATCAATGGAGCCTCTGTTGCCTCGCAGGAACGCGGGCGTTGACGCATTGAGTTACGACATTCTGCTGAAGACGGGCGCACTCAAAAGTGCGCTTCCCCTCATCTCAACACGACAAGTCGCTAGCTTGATTGCTGGTATGAATAGTTACTACAGTAACCTGATTGAAGGGCATCGAACCTACCCCGGTGAAATAAATGCCGCCCGCAAGGCGGATTATTCTGCAGATCCAAAGAAGGCAGCTCTACAAAAACTGGGCGTCGCGCATGAAGAAGTGGAGCGTCTATTACGTCAACGCTTGGAGTCAGAACCGGACTTGGAAATTTGTTCAGAGGACTTCATGTGTTGGATCCATTTCGAACTCTATCAGCGGCTCCCTGCCGAGTTTCGCCTTGTCAGAGACTCCGATGGTAACGAATACCCGGTTGAGCCTGGGAAATTCCGAGACCATCCCGCTAATGTTGGACAGCACATCGCCCCTCAGGCGGATAAACTGTCTCGCTTCGTGGCCCGCTTCACCGAAGCCTACTCGTTTAAGACAGTGAGTGCAAACGATCGATTGATCGCTGCCATGGCTGCGCATCATCGCTTTATGTGGATTCACCCTTTCTCCGATGGCAATGGTCGTGTGGCTCGCCTGCTGACGACAGCCTATTTAATCCGCTCCGGGGTGGATGATCTTGGCCTGTGGTCATGGGCTCGAGGTCTGGCTAGAGCCCGCGAAATGTATTATGGCTTTCTTCAGGATGCAGACCATCCCAGGCGCGGGGATCGCGATGGCCGCGGACAGTTAAGCGAAGCGTCTTTGACCGCTTTTGTTCAATTCGGCTTAGAAGTGATTAAGGATCAGATACAATTCATGTCTGAGAAACTCGATTTATTGAAATTTGAGATGCGCTTGGAAGATCATGTTCGACGAGACCTGCCTTTTGGGGATACCAGGAACGCCGACGCGTATGTTCGCATCCTGATCGAAATCCTGCGCCGAGGTGAACTGCCCCGGGGAAAGGTCGCACCCTTGATCGGAAAAGCAGCCCGGACGGCGCGTCCTCTGATCGGCTCATTGGAACGCGCAGGATATGTCACATCCAAAGGCCCGAAGAAACCACTGCGCATCTGCTTTGCCCCCGAACTGCGTGATGCCTGCCTTCCCCGCCTGTTTATCCCTTGAGGATCTGAATGCGGCCATTTAGCCCTACGACAAGTCGGGGAGCAGCATTACATCAGCTCTGGGTGATCCGCTTTTCTCTGCCGCACCACGTCTAGTTGGGCGGCTGCTTACGAATTAGTCCGAAGCAACCACTCTATCGACACTAAGCGTGTTCGAGCTGAATCTTTAGGTGGGATCCAGTTGCCTTTGCATACTTTTTTAAGGTAGCCACTGACGGATTTCTACTTCCACCCTCTAGCCTAGCGACTGCCGCTTGAGAGGTCTCCATGATCGCGGCCACCTCAGCTTGTGTCAGGTTCGCATTTGAACGTGCCTCAATGAGTGCGCGGGAGACCTCAAACTCATCTTCGAGTTCTTTATGAGATGCCCGGGAGGAGGGATCCTTTAACCATTTTTTATGTAACTGTTTTACTGTTTTCATATTATCCTTTCATGTCTTCCACCGTTTCATTTAGAATATTTACAGTCCAAGCCATGATCTAGGAATATGCCGTATATGATATAATTGTCAAGTGTGAGGATATTCAAAGGAGCAGGGCAAAAGAAAGGCTCTAATGCTTAATGAATCCTCTTGGCTCGGCGCAGCTTTAGCGAATACGGATCCGCGCTGCCGATAGACCTGTCCGCCGTAGCCCAGTGGGGGAGAGTCAAGAAGGTCAGTCCACGCGCTATCCATCGCTATCCGACCGAAGCTTGGTCGGTTGAGGAGTTGGCTTCCCGCATCGGCGTGTCGCGTTCTTCCTTTGCGGCTCGTTTCATGTCTCTGGTCGGAGAACCGCCGATGCAGTATGTCCGGCAATGGCGTTTCCATGTCGCGACTCGCTGGCTCGAGGATAGCGATACGCCCATTGCGGACATCGCCGAGCGCTTGGATTACAATTCCGAAGCCGCCTTCGGCCGTGCCTTTAAGAAGTTTACGGGCAAGACCCCTGGGGCTATTCGGCGTGGAGATGATTCTGCGATTGCTTCGGTTGTGTGAGGTGGGTGATTTGCTGGATCTTTATATTTTGCGTTTGGTGTCCCATTTTCTGGCCTCCGTCTGGTCTTAAATTGCAAACATAACGGGGCTGTTGCCCAAATAATCTTAAATATACTTTGCTAATTTTAAAGACGTTTTCCACACTTTACCCATTATGATGGGAGTGCATACAGAGCAAAAGAGTCTATTCAGTTATAGTGTGAATCTAGAGAAGCGCATCCGCTCAGACAATCCACTACGGCGGATCGCCGAGGTAATCGATTTCAGTTTCGTGCGCGAAGAGGTGCGTGAGCTTTACGGTCGCAATGGGAATGAATCGGTCGATCCAGAAATCATCCTCAAGCTCATGTTCCTGTTGTTTCTAGACAATGTTAAGAGTGAGCGCGAATTGATGCGGATGATCCCTGAGCGCCTGGACTATCTCTGGTTTCTTGGGTATGGGCTCGACGACGAAGTGCCCAATCACAGTGTGCTCTCGAAGGCGCGTAATCGCTGGGGACGGGAGATTTTCGAGCAGTTCTTCGTCCGGAGCGTTCAGCAGTGTGTCGAGGCAGGTCTGGTGGGAAGCGAAAAGATACATGTGGATGGCAGCGTCATTGCTGCGGATGCCTCGCAAGCTTCAGTGGTTCGTGGTGGCCCCGAATTAATCTCTGAGTTAAAACGCCTTTACAGTGTTGAAGAACAGAAGTTGGAAAGTCCCCGCGAGTATAAATATTACAAGCGTAAGAACAAGCGGATGCTCAGCCTGACGGATCCCGATGCGCCTGTGGTGCGCCACAGTAAGCAGGGCAGTGACGGCGTCAGTCGTCCGCGCTACAAGCAGCACCGCAGTGTGGACGATGATCATGGTGTGATTACTGCCCAGACGACTACGCCGGGTGATATTGAAGAAAATGTTCAATTGGAGCCACTGATCGATCAACACGAAGCGAATGTCGACCAGCCTTTGAAGACGGTCGTCGGCGACAAGCAATATGGAACCGTTGAGAACTATAGACAGTTACAAAAGCGCGGTCTGAATACTCACATGGATCATGGAAACCCGGGTAACAAAAAAGCCCTGGAGGCTATCTACCCGCTCTCTGATTTTATCTATCAAAACGAAAGCGATACTTACATCTGTCCAGCGGGGCAAACGCTCTATCGCCGTCGGCACGACCCGATTCGCAAATCCACAGAGTATAAGGCTCGAAAGGGTGTCTGCGCGCAGTGCCCGGTCAAAGATCAATGCACGAAAGCAAAAGCTGGACGCACGGTGGCACGACACGATCAACAGGAGTTGGTTGATCGTGGCAGAGTCCAGGCTAAGTCTACAGCCGCGAAAAAGGATCGTAGGCGACGAAGGTTTTTAGGGGAAGGAAGCTTCGGGCAGGCGGCGACCAACCATCACTTCAAGCGAAGTCGATGGCGGCGCTTGTGGCGTCAGAAAATACAAGATGATCTCATCGCAAGCATCCAAAATATCAAAATACTGGTCAAGTATGCTCAGCCCAAACCAGCGCAGACAAGAACGGGTTGCATGGAGGCGAATCGCCTCATTTTGAGGGGTTTAGGGCACCCTAGGGAGCTGTTGACGACAATCCTGCCTTCATGGCTGGGCTTTTCGTAATAGATTGGTGCGAGTTGAAGCACTCGATAGAAATTTGATTTATTTAGGAAAATCGTATTTTAAGACCCTTTGGGCAACAGCCCCTAACGACATGACCCCATTTGAAGCCTCCCATTTGAAGCCCTTTCGGGTCAATAACTTAAACATCAATTACGCCAAGAGAATCGATTAACTTGTAAATTTGCGTACCAGTAGCCTGAGGCCATCGATCGCCAGTATCCATAGCTTTCGACCTTTCATACGCCAAACGAACATTCTTAAGGTCGGCGTACGAATCTCCAATGTTCGTCTTACAGTATTGGCCGACAAGAGCCACTATTTCTTTTCTCACCCTCTTGCACGTCTTTAGTGTAGCAAAGTCAGAATCCTTTAATTCTCGAAGGTGGAGCAAAAGCCATATCTCGAAAGATGGATTACTAATCGCATAAAGATAACCCTTTTGCATCGCTACTGTAATCACATCAGAGAAAGTAGAAATATTGTTTGAACGGGTCCACCTATCCACGTCCAGAAGCAACCAACACTCATCCCCTGACTCGGGATCAAATCTACTCCCTTCGTCAAGCGCATCGCTCAAACGAGTCAGAACGTGCTGTGGAGCAGAGTAACCATCAGTAGTTTCTAACCAAATAAACTTCAGTTGAGGAATTCGAAAAGAATCGAAATATTGCTGGGGAGCATAGGTATCCTCTGTTGCGATAAAGTATAACCGCGGAGATCTATCCTGAACCTCAAGTCGCTGTAAGCCCCTATTTCTATTGCGCCTCTTCACTCTATTTTCATTCCTCCATCGCTTCAATAAATGTATCAATGTTCCCCAGGAAAGGAATCGCGCCGTATCGGCCGCTTAAATAATTTTTCGACAACTTAACATCCTTTCGAAGTTTAAAGTTCGCTAAAGAGTAGAGCTCAGTCTCTCCAAGTTTGTTTTTCTCAACAAACCAAACTTCATCACGCCTTAAGCCCTCAATATCCATAAGCAAACTATCATGCGTAGAAAAAATCAGTTGGCTGTTATTTGCCTTACAGACAGAGAGAAAGTAATTCAAAAACTCCCTAAGCAGCAAAGGGTGCAGCGACCTGTCGAGTTCATCGACAACGAATATTTCTGACTCAGAATCTCCCCTATGTAAAAGAGGAATCAAGTGTAACAATCTCTGCGTCCCATCCGACTCTTCACCAAGCTCGATGTCCCCCAGCAGCTTGTCCCCAAGTTTATGTTGTGCAGTTATTTTCTCAAAATAAAAATCAACATTACCATCACCTAGCTTCTTAAATAGTAACCTACGCCCTGAGTCGTGGGTGGCAAATGGTGTGAGTTCATCAACCTTAGCTAGGTTTATGCTTTTTTCCATTTCATCTTCAGAGAAAGGAAGCTGCTCTAACGCCACTTTGTTATGACGCACCTCAAGTGAAGTAATTCCAGTGTCAGCATGCGAAATAAATTTTGATGATAATTGCTTAAACTCCTTATTTTTCAAAATATAGTTATTAAGCTCCGCGAAGCTTGATTCCGGAAAAATAGTCGTCAGCTCTTCATCAAACCATTTGTAGGCTTCAAAACACAAACCAAGCTTCTCACTCGTATTAAGAACAAGCGACTTGAGAAACAACTGATTATGCTTAGAGAAGACATTAGCAAAGGATACTGTTTTTGAATTAAAGACATCATTCTTATTTTTCGGAACACGAACTTGAGTTTTTCCATCCTCGATTGAGGTCTCTCGCTCAAAAATAGTTTTTTCTCTATTTCCCTTTAAAAGATAAAGCCACTCCTCCTCAATTAGTCCCTGCAAAATAGAAAATCCATATTCGTAAATTGAACCTTCCATTAAAAAGCGGTAGGTAAACACAGAAGGCTTGGCGCTGGAATCTTCACTAAGTGCAAAACCTTGTACACTTACCAAATCATCCTTCACGCTCTCATTGGTAATAAATTCTCTACCAAAGTTAATCGCTTTTATGAGATTGGATTTACCTGCTCCGTTTTTTCCGTATATTACAGCAAGGGGCAAAAGGAACCCTTGGCCGTCAGGCAACTCTGTCAGACACTCAGAACTAGAGTTTAACCTATTGTTAGCTACCATGGAGAGCGTCTGCTCTCTATTAATTGAGCGAAAATTTTCGACTGTGAATGATATAAGCATAATGACGTAAAAACCTCGTTAATGCTTAAATATGCTCAAACATATGTGGCACACAAGCGTTTAAGCGTGTTTTTTTCACATTTAATGCCACCTCAACTTCGTAGCGATCATACTCACACCACAGAAAAACTCGCAAGTTAGGCATTCGTGTCAAATCAATCTAAGCGCCTGCGAATAATCTCGTCGGAGACCTTTTTACTTCACACAGCCGAAGCAATCGCAGAGTCATCTCCACGCCGAACAGGCCAAATGCCCTATTTAACAGCCTGGCGCTAAAATTTGCCATTGAAAGAAAGTGGGAAGGCTGCGATGCACCGTGTGCGAGAAGGCCAGAAAAGCCATGGAATCGGCGTAAATAGTTCACGAAAGATTGTGAGTGATTTGCGAGATTTCACTAGATGTAGTCCCAATTCAACTTTTTTTATCAATATGCAGTGTTACGACTTGACATTCCTCCTCTAGTCGCAAGTATGGCATAATGTTCTTTGAAACTGGGTATTCCTTTTATTCGTAATCCTCCTACTAGCCCATTTTTGGGAATAGTCATAATCGCTCTTTGTCTCGTTAAGCGCAGAACCAAGTATCCTTGGAGCTGAGAAACTTGTCATCGTGCGTCCGTCAAAGCTAGACAGCGAAGCGGCAGAAGAGGCTGGCAGCATGAAGCATTGAATTGCTGAAACTCCAAATTAACTGACCAACTTGATTCAGAAATGAGACATTTCAGAACCATGTCGTTCAGTTCCTTTTTCTTAAATTGTCATATCAACAGAAAGGAGGTGATAAACATGAATAAAAAAGACAATTCGACGGGAATCCCCATGTCTGGTGTTCAACTAGCAGTCTCTTATCTTAAGAGATTGCGCACCAGAAGAAAAAAGCGAAGGGAGAGCTGTGTGTTGATTGACGCGGCCATAGATGCAGCAAACTCAGAATTTTTAGACACTGCGGTGCAGAGTTTAGAAAGGATGAAGTATTGCGCGACCATTGCGCGTAAAAAAAGGGGTCAAACGTAGAATATAAACATTGACATGGTGTCTTATTCGGTGCCATGGATAAAGGATGCCACGCAAGCAACGTATCGAATACCCCGGGGCGATCTACCATGTGATGAGCCGCGGCA
>Ga0222650_1000739_pt1 | contig 22361 bp, 18 predicted proteins | sample AntAcemetagen367_FD_179820 | JGI IMG/M metagenome (GOLD analysis project Ga0222650, IMG submission 179820) | Saline water microbial communities from Ace Lake, Antarctica - #367 | ecosystem: Environmental > Aquatic > Non-marine Saline and Alkaline > Saline | place: Antarctica: Ace Lake... | reverse complement strand
TTCTTGTCACCGCCTTTCGAAATCGCCGGCACCTTCAGATCGGGATCCATTTCACCCTGGTCGCTCTTGCCCTCTTCACCCTGCCCATCACTCCGGATCCCGCGATGAAGCCAGGACCGGAAGACACTCAACCCATTCTGGGAATCATCAAGCTCCTCGCCAAAACGGTTGGAATCCCCTACGTCATCCTCTCCGCTAGTGGCCCCCTCGTTCAGCACTGGTTCAGTCGAGTTTACCCGGACCGTTCTCCCTTCCGCCTTTACGCCGTCTCAAATATCGGGAGTCTCCTTGCCCTCCTCAGTTACCCCTTTCTTTTCGAAGTTTATCTAACCGTCTCGAGACAATCGCTCCTTTGGTCTCTCGGCTTTGGTTTTTATGCCTTTGTCCTTCTCGTGACTTCCTGCGTTTTTGCAAAGTCACGATTACGTGCTTTCCAGGAAACCCATAAAGCAGTCGTTCAGGACGAGGCGAAAGTCGGAATCATTCCCAATCGCACTCATTATCTGCGCTGGATCCTCCTCAGTGCCTGTGGATCCATCCTCCTGCTCGCGGTGACCAACCAGATCTGCCAGGATGTCGCCGTTGTTCCCTTTTTCTGGGCCATCCCGCTCTCTCTCTACCTTCTTTCCTTCATCATCGCCTTCGATCACTCGCGCTGGTATTCACGCCGCTTTGTCATTCCGGTGGCCGCGATTTCCGTGGGCTTGGTCGTCGTCCTTTTAAACTCCTCCTTCGGATCGGGGAGCTGGCCCTATCTCTGGCAGATCGTGGTTTTCTGCAGTGGGCTGTTTTTCTCATGTTTGATTTGTCACGGTGAGATCGTTCGTCTGAAACCCACCTCGAGATTCCTCACCGAATTCTATCTCGCTATTGCGGTAGGTGGCGCTTTGGGTGGAATCTTCGTCAACCTCGTCGCGCCCCAAATCTTTGATTCATACCACGAACTTCGTGTCGGCATCCTTCTTCTGACACTCCTAGTCACTTGGCAGTTCTACCCGGGCTTTCAGACCTTGCGCCACCGTCTGTCGTCCAACTCCAAATCGGGCTCTTTCTCTAAGACCGCACTGGTTTGGAGTGGAGGACTCCTTTGGTGCTCTGCCTTGTGCTTCATCGCCTTCAACCTCTACACCCACACCCAGAGAGAAAAGGAAGGAGTCATCATCTCGTCTCGTGGATTTTTTGGGGTCTTGAAGGTGAAGGAATCTCGCGCCGAAACAGGGCAAGTCTATCGCACCCTTGTCCACGGACAAATTGATCACGGACTTCAATTTGTCGACGCCAAGCTCCGCAAACTTCCAACGACCTACTTTGCCAAAAGTACCGGGATCGGCAGCACCTTTGAATTTATCCCACAACGCTTCGAGCCTCGAAACGATCCGATGCATGTTGGAGTGGTTGGCCTCGGTGTTGGCACCATCGCCGCCTACGCCCTACCAGGCGACCGTTTCCGATTCTATGAAATCAATCAACAGGTGGTCGATCTCGCGAAATCTCATTTTACTTATCTCGAGGACTGCCGAGGTGAGGTGAATGTCATACTTGGCGACGGTCGTATCTCGTTGGAGCGAGAGCTTTCAGAGGACGGGGGAAACGATTTCGATGTCCTGATCATTGATGCCTTCAGTGGCGATTCAATCCCGATGCATCTCCTCACCAAAGAGGCCTTTGATCTTTATGCGAGACACCTCAAGGAAGATGGCGTGCTTGCGATCAACATCTCCAATAGGCACGTTGATCTCTCGAATCCCCTGCGAAGACTCGCTCAAAAACATGGGTGGGCTGCTCTACGACTGAGTTCCGCCACTAATAACGGTGTCGTCTACAGTGCCGTCTGGACCATTATTACCCGAAACCAGCTTTTGATTCAGGAACTCTACAAAGCCGGTCGGGTTTACAAATGGGAACGAGAAAAGCCCAAAGACCTCTTCTGGACCGATGACTTCAACAATCTCTTCGAAGCACTTAAATAGATCCCTCAACAAGGTCTTCCTACCCCGGAGGACTCCAACTTCATCGGTACGAAACAAAAATAGTCCCCCGCTGAGAAGGGGAGGATCTTGCCAGATAAATTGCGGAGGCTTCCAGCAATTAGCGACGACGGCGGAACATCAAACCTCCAAAAGCCCCTAAAAGAAGGAAATTGATCGAAGGCTCAGGAACGGAAGCCCCTTCGAAATTCATCCCAGTTCCCAACTTCATCGAGGCCGCAAAGACCTGTCCTTTAAAGTCTACATCACCAATGATTGTGCCTACGTTTTTCCCTGACCCTTCGGTAGGATTAATGATGATCCCCTCGAAATTTGCTGTCTCATTCCGGTGAAGATCAAACTGGCCACCGTCTTCGACGAGCCAAATGACATTTCGTCGATCTAGTCCGCCGTTCAAATTCACAGCCGAGCCACCTTCCAAAAGAGAATCACCGGAAATTTTAATGACAATCTGATCATTCGGACCACCAGTGAGGTTGATAGCCTCACCATCCAAGTCAATCGAGCTGAAATTCAGCACGGTGGTCTCTGTCAACGTAGCATACGTAAAACTAGTAGTCATTGACGTGCTAGGCACCACGGTGACAAGACCAGGGTCAGCGACGAGATTATCCAATGCGAGGATGAAACTCCGGATCTGATTTTCCGCCGTATTAACCGTTTCATCAACACCGAGTGTTTGGAGAGTGCCCGGTGAAAGGGTAGCGCCGTTGCTATAGCTGCCGGAGCTTGTGTGCTTCCAAATCTGTGAATTCCCACCAAAGAAAACCCCTGACTCGATTTCAGCATCAGCATTGACTCCGATGCCCAGAATACCGTTAAAGTTTGATTCCAAGCCACCTTTTGAGTCTTTGATCTGGATGGCCGTATCGCCCGAACTCGGTCCACTCAGGACGAAGAGATCAAAACCGGCGGCAGTTTCTCCGAGGGTGACGACAGCCGATGCTGACAATGCGGAGAGACTAAAAGCGGAAACCGCTACTTTTATTACAAGGTTCATTTGGCGTGAGAGATAGGTGGGAAAATAAGCTGAGAATCGCATCGTCTTGACTGTCTTAGTATTGTCATCAGGACCTCTCGGTTAACGCCTACCCGACAGATTAAAAGGAAAAATTTATAGTTTCATCTTTTAATATTTTAAAGTTTTAGTAATTTATATTTATGTTATTCTAGACCGTTATCTCCGAGATTCCCGCTGAAATTTTACGGAACAATCACCCGAGCTACCGAAGATGGGTTTCCAGCCCTGATAGATGACAAGATCTCTTTTGAGTTGAGTGAAAGCTAACCCGTCTCTTGAAGGTAGCCATCTCACCAATGAAAATTCCTAGCAAACCACTGACTCTTATTTTGGCGCTTGCCAGCATGAACGCTATGATTGCCAACACCTTAGAAGAGAAGCCCCTCTTCGACGGCAAAACCCTCAACGGCTGGACTGCTCTCCCCGGCGGCACCTGGACGGTCGAAAACGGCGCGATTGTGGGCAAGAGCCCCAAAAGCGAACATCGCCACGGCATGCTCCTTTCCGACAGGCAATACTCCGATTTCGTCGTCACTGCGAAATTCCGCGTCCTCTCGGGCGATAGCGGCTTCTACTTCCGCTCCGAGCGCGTCGCAAGCAACGTCAGCGTCAACGGCTTCCAAGTTGAAGTCGATCGCTCCCAGGAGACCGGGGGCCTCTACGAGACCGGTGGGCGGGCTTGGGTTCACCAACCCAGCGAGGAGATCATCGGCAAGCGCGGCTACAAACCGGGCGAATGGACAACTTTGGAACTCCGAGCTGTCGGACGCGACCTCGAAGTCAAAATCAATGGCGTCGTGACCTCAACCCTCAGCAATGACAAGGGGCGCTTAAAAGGACACTTCGGGCTACAACTCCATGGTGGTCAGGATATGCATGTGGAATTTAAGGATATCGCGATCAGCGAGATCACAACCGGGTCCGGGTTTGAAGAAATGTTCAATGGCAAGGACCTAACCGGCTGGAAAACCAAGGGGAATTGGGTCGTCGAAAAAGAGAACGTTATCACCCTAAAGCCTCGCCCCGGCGAAAGCGGCTGGCAACGCTACGATGACTATCTGGCTACCGAAAAAAAATACCGCGACTTTGTTCTCGATCTGGAATTCAAATTCGAGCCCACCGGCAACTCCGGCGTCTTCATGCGTGTCGGCGATCTCAAAAACCACGTCACCAACGGGTTCGAAATCCAGATCCTCGACACCCACAATAAAAAGAAATTTGGCGCCCATGACTGCGGCGGCGTCATCGGAACCTCTGCTCCCAAAAAAATGGTGGTGAAACCCGCCGGCGAGTGGAACCGCTACCTCATCACCCTCAAGGGCTCACTCCTGAAAGTGGTTCTCAACGATGTTCTCATTCAGGATCTCGACCTCTCCACGACCGGCCTGAAAGAACGTCCAACGATGGGGCATATCAGCTTTCAAGATGAAGCCAAAAGAGTCTCGTATCGAAATGTCCGCATCAAAGAACTGAATTAAGCGACGACGAACTCCATACAGGAGTGTCCCTTATTTCCTCCGCCTAAATACCCCCAAGAGGGCGAAAATCGTCATAGCGGTCGTCGCAGGCTCCGGAATAGAGGGTGAAATGGGAGCAACCTCGATGATCGCCGAGAATGGAAAAGCCTCAAAGAAGAGCGGTTTGTCCTGATAATCATCCCACGTTCCTTTTGGCACAAATGGATCAAACATCGGCGTGTTCGTCAGGTAAGCGAAATCATGACTTCCATCCGGATCGTTCGGGAGATTGTCGGCCCAACGAGTGTGGTGAACCTCATCGCCATTTTCCCAAGTAAAAACACCCTCAGCAGAGCGGTCGTGCAGACCGATCCAAATCAGCTGGGACATTTCGTCAGAACCAGAATGACCCGTCGGGAAATGTTCCTGAATCCACTCTTGCTCTGAAGCGCTATTGATGGAGACCAAGCTGGAAGAATATCCATCCAGATCAAGCGATTTTGCGTAGGCATCCGCCTGCGTCCAACTCAATCCGCCACGGGGATTTGCTCGGGTCGCCCCTCCGGAGATTAAGTGATAAGTGTGGCCGTTCTCCGCGTTCTCAACTGTCTTCACGGTCGTGACCAATGGGCCGAGGCCTGCGTCAATCACCGTTGCAGCGTGGCCACTTTGGGATAGAACAAACACGGCGCCAACGAAAGCCACAAACCTTCTTGGAATTTTGTTAAAGCTCTTGAAATTCATTTTGTAACATTCCTTACGTCCAGGAAACGTAATTTCTTATAAAAATAATAATTTACAATGAATTAATTTTCCAACAGGCCGAATTGATTAATTTTTATAAAAAATTAAAATTACCATCGATGTTATTAACAATAAGTAAAACTCTCTCGGGCGCAACCGCTTCAGGAAAGTCCTTTCCACGCAAAATAAAGGAAAGAATATTTTGATATCTAGTCCCCCCAAATTATTTAGTTCTATAAGAGTTCCTGCTTACCAGAAATTCGCGCTCTCTTTCGTGAATTTGTCTGATTAGACTTGAAAGCTCCCGATCTCATCTCCCGTTTTATTGAGTTCAGACCGCACCACAGCCATGATCCGATTTCTTCTCTATTTTTTCCTGCCCCTCACTGCTTTCGCGGCAGATCGACCGAACATCCTCTGGATCACCACCGAGGATAACGCCTCACACTGGTTGGCCTGCTACGGTAATCCTGATGCCCAAACTCCGAATCTCGATAAGTTAGCCTCCCGCAGCACTCGATTCACGGCGGCCTACTCGAACGCCCCGGTCTGCGCCGTGGCGCGGGCCACCATTCTCATGGGTCGCTACTCCCCATCGATGGGCACGCAGCATATGCGCAGCCGCCATCGCATCCCGTCCGATCTCAAAACATACGTCCATCACCTCCGTGAGGCAGGTTACTATTGTTCGAACGCCTCCAAGACCGACTACAATTTCAATGGCAACGATACGCAGCACTGGGATGATTGCTCCAGAAAGGCTCACTACAAGAACCGACCTGCTGATTCGCCCTTCTTTGCCATTTTCAACCTGACCTCCTGCCACGAGAGTTCACTCTTCCCTCCAAAATTCGAGCGCGCCCGTAGACAAGGGATGGTCCCACCCAAGACCAGATTGAACCCGGCCACTCTCACCCTCCCGGGACACCTTCCCGACCTCCCCGAAGTCCGGCGCGATATCGCCCGCTACCACGACATCATGACCGCCACCGACAAGCAGATCGGTAAGATTCTCGCACAGCTCGAAAAAGACGGCCTCGCTGACAACACCCTCATTTTTTACTATGGTGATCACGGCGGCCCCACTCCCCGGGGGAAACGATACCTCTACGACAGCGGCGTCCGTATTCCCATGATCGTTCACGTTCCCGAGAAGTGGCAAGGACTCACCCCCTTTCCCGCCGGGAAACCCAGCGATGAGGTTGTCTCCTTCGTTGATCTCGCTCCCACCGTGCTCTCGCTCGCCGGGCTGAAAAACGATCCCAAGATGCAAGGCCGCCCCTTCCTTGGGAAAAACCGCGTCGACCCGCCCAAAAATCATCACGCCTTCCTCTTTGCCGACCGATTTGACGAAATCTACGGACTCCGCCGCGGCCTCACCGATGGCCGCTACAAATACGTCCGCCATTTCACTCCCCACCTCTGGGCCGCTCCCTATTCCTTCTACCAATTCCAAATGCCCTCCTGGGTCGCTTGGCAGAAGGCTTGGAAAGACGGCAAACTCACTGGAGTCCACGCTTCCCTCTGGGAGAACGACCAACCGGTCGAGGAATTCTACGATACCAAAACCGACCCTTGGGAGATCAAGAACCTCGCCAGTGACCCCGCCTACGCCAAGCCCATCGAAACCATGCGGACCGCCCTTAAGGCAAAAATGACCGCGATCCGCGATACCGCCGTCGTCCCCGAACCGCTCTTCGCCGCCACCGCCGGAGAACAAGCCATCGCCACCGCGGTCTCCGCCAAAGCCTTCCCCTTCAAAGAACTACTCGACCTCGCATTCATGGCCTCGGCACGCGATGAAAAACACCTGACCGCTTTGCAGGAGGCGGCCCAGTCCCAGAACCCCGTCAAACGCTCCTGGGGCCTCAGCGGACTCGTCACCTTGGGCCAAAAATCAACCCCCGCCAAAGAACTCCTTCTTGAGGCCCTGACCGACTCGAAAACCATCAACCGAGCCCAAGCAGCCCACGCCCTCTATCGCATCGGCGAAAAAGACACCGCGCTCAAGGCCCTTGCCACCGAACTCGCAAACGAGACTCTTTCAGGGACAAACCAAGCCCTGATCATCAACACTTACATGCAAATTCGCGAGGTCAAGGCCATCCCCGACTCCTGGATTCAAAGGGCCAAAAAAAGCACGGGGGGACACCCCAAGCTCAGCACCCTCGCAGCAAGCCTGGAACTCCTCTAAAAGAGGCCTTGGACGCAGGGGGCCTCCCCAAAAATTACCGGACGGACGCCCATTCCTCCCGGAAACGGGAACAGTCACCGCAGCCACTTCTCCCGGCGCGCTTTCCCCATCTCTTGGCACTTGCCATTCCGCGAGAAAAAGCCAGTCTCGGCCGCACCCAAAACCCGTCATATAAATGAGCGAATTCCACGTAGTCCCAGCCGATAAACATGATCAATTGGTCACCGCAGCCTATCAGGCTCGTGGCTATCAAGCCGACGAATCCGCGATCGCGGCCCAAGTCTGCCAAGAGGCCTCCCGCCACGGAATCCGCACTCACAACGCGCTCAAGGCCCTCCACCTCGACCACCTCTTCGGCTCCGCCACCGGCGGATGCGTCCCCGGGGCCCAAATCGAAATCGTCAACGACCGCTTTAAGGCCTCCGAAGTCTGGAACGCCCACAAAAAACTCGGACAAGCCGTCGCCGTCGCCGCCATCGACCGCTGTATCGAAATGGCCGACGAATTCGGCATCGGCCAAGTCGCCATCGATAACGCCTTCCACTACCTCTGGGGCGGTGGTTATGTCATGAAGGCCGCCGAAAAAGGCTACATTGCCTACACCAACTGCACCTCCACGCTCGCCGAAGTCGTCCCCTTCTTCGGAAAGTATCCCACTCTCGGCACCAACCCCCACTCCTGGGGATTCCCGACTCAAGAAGCAAACGGCTTCCCCATCGTCATCGATTGGGCCACCTCCACTGTCGCGATGGGTCGCGTCCAGCAACTCAAGCGCGAGGGTAAACCACTCCCTCCCGGCGCCGCCGTCGATCAAGACGGAAACGAAACCCTCGACCCCAATAAGGTGGCCGCCCTCCTCCCCTTCGGGGCCCACAAAGGCTACGGCATGTCCCTCATCAACGAACTCGTGGGCGGCTTCATCGGCGGGAATATCCCCACCGAACGCGGTCGCGAAGGCGCCAAAACTACCTCCTGCTTCTACTTTCAAGTGATCCACCCCGATGCCTGGAGCAGCGGATCCTTCATCCACGGCTCGCAATCTGCCAACATGAAGGCCGTTCTCGATGACGTCCTCGGTCACGGGAACGACAAGTGCCTCCTCCCCGGCCAAATCGAAGCCGGCTTTCGCAAGCGAACCGAGGCCGCCGGCGGTCTCCTCTTCTCCGCCGCCGAAATCGCCGAGTTCAAGGACCTCGCCGATGAAGTTGGCCTTTCCGGATGGGAAATCGCAAACTTCCCCGCCGAACAAGCGTAAATTTTATTCCCATGCCAAACTACGACTATAAATGCGACACGTGCGCTCACGTCTTTGAGATCTTTCAGAGCATGAATGACTCTAAACTCACCGACTGTCCGCAGGAAAACTGCCACGGCCAGGTCAAACGCCTCCTCGGCACCGGTGCCGGGATCATCTTTAAAGGCTCCGGCTTTTACCAGACCGACTACCGCTCCGAATCCTACAAAGCGGGCGCAAAAAAAGAATCCGAAGCAAGCGCTCCCAAAAAGGAAAAAAAGGAAAAGAAAGAATCAAAGCCGGGGAAATCCTCCGACTAATGCGGCCCCCAGGGATGGACGCTCTCCAGCGCGTCCAACCGTCCGGGCCCCAAAATCTTTCATCCCCGAGCTTGCGAGCTTGTCACCCTCGGGATCATCGCCAAACTTGCGAACATGAAACGCTTTTTCATCCTCTTCACCCTCGCCTTCGTCGGCGCCCTAGGCTTCGGAATCTATCTCAGCTTCCAAAGCCAAAACCTCGACGAGATCGACGGTCGCAAGGAGGACGATCGCCAGCGCAATCCCTCCATCGTCCCCAAGCTCATCGAACTTGCCGCCAAAAACCGGAACGGCGTCACCATCACCGAACGCCAAATCAACACCTGGCTCGCCGACACCCTCAAAACGCGCCAGGAAGGCCTTCTCGCTGATCACGTCGAAATGAAAGGCGTCTGGGTTCGCTTCGATGAAGAAGAAGGCGGCCGTGCCGAAATCATCATCGAGCGCGAGATCAAAGGATATCCGCAAACCGTCTCCATGTTCGTCCGCATCGAGCGGAAAAAGAAAGAAGACGGCACCTTCACCACCTACGTCCACAAAGACGGAGGCCGCCTCTGGGGCCTCCTCGCTGTCGGCGGGAGATTCGGACAAGCCCGCGTCCCGCAGGGCTTCCTTTTCTTCACTCAAGATGCCTTCGCCGCCCTCGGCGAACTCTTCGAACAAGAACTCGCCTGGATGGAGAACGAAATCACGACCCGTGGGGGTGGCCGCATCCTCTTCGAAGACGGCCAGATGCGCATCGATTTCCAAAAAGACTGATTCAGGATTCCGAGCCCCGAAGGGAACGCGCGTCCCGTGAGGCGATCGTCGAAAATCCTGGAGGGACATTCGTCATCTCTAAAACCTCCTGGAAGGGTTGGCAAGAAACGGCAGACGAAACCGAAAGAAAAATCTCCCTAGATCCGGAAAAACACCTCTTTCTTATAAAGATACCGGGAGAGCAGGAGGAGTAAAAACATCCCCCCAAGTGCGATCAAAAGCTCCCCAAGTCCCGGGACCAGATGATTCACCCAATCCGCCATCGGTCCTCCCAGCACCCGACCCGAGATCACATTGAAATCTACGACACTCGTGAGCAAATAGATCGCGATGGGATTCATGCCAATCCAGACAAAGGGCATCGCTAACTTCTTAAAACCAGCGAGATCGACCAAAAGATAAAACGCCCCCAACAGGATCAAACTCCATCCTCCTGCTAAAACGACGAAGCTCGACGTCCAGAGGTTCTTGATTACCGGAGAAGATTGACCCCAGAAATCGCCCGCGAAAACTAAGGCCGCTCCCGCCGCCAAAAGAAGCGCTCCCTTATTTACCCTTAGGATCCTCTCACTCCTTAAAATCAGACCCGCAAAGACCCCAAGCAAACACGTCCCAATCGCAGGAAGAGTCGAAAGAATACCCTCCGGATCATGCGTCCCGTTCCACTTAAAAAACGGCAAATATTTTGAATCAAACCAATTGGTATAGTTTCGCCCCTCCTCGAAACTCACCATCGCCTGCCCGGGCACCGCCACGAATGTCAATAAGGCCCAATACCCCGCCAGCAGGGCCACAAAAACCACCACCAACCCGCGCACCGGCACGTAAATAAAGAGCAAGCCCGTCACCAGATAACAAATTCCAATCCGCTGCAATACCCCCAGCAACCTCATTCCTTCGTTCGCGCCCGCATCATAAAACCCCTTCGAAATCCCTCCATAATAAACGATTCCGATCACCCAAAGCAGCAGCCCTCTTTTCATCACCCGCCGCGTGGCATCCCTCCGATCACCCGGAGCAATCAACTGACTCAGCGAAAATACCAGCGACGTCCCTACGATAAAGACAAACGACGGGAAAATGAGATCATAAAACCGGAACCCCTCCCACTTCGCATGGGTCAGTTGCGTCGCAACCGTATTCACCACCTCCGACTCCATCCCTTGCATACCCGCCAGCGCCTTCGCAATCGCCTCTCCCCCCACAATCCAAAACATCACAAACCCCCGAAAGGCATCGAGCGACGACAGTCTCCCCACAGGAATCGGACTCGAATAAGGCGAACTTTCTTCTGACATAAAACGACCCTAGTCACCCATCCCCTAATTCCTAATCTCAAAATTCAAAAATTCCGAACCCCACCCCTCGAGCAAACCCCTCTCCCCTTCCTGAAAATCCGTGTTCTCTCCCACGCAAGCTAAGCCCCACAAGCAAGTTTCTCGTTTTTCGAGCATTTCGCGGTTCCAAAAACCTCACCAAGCGAGCCCCCTCAACCATTCTGGTCCTACCGCTCACCCTGTGCCCCTTACGGGTCTAGGCCACCAAAACCCTCCACTCGCCCGCTCCTCCGCGTGAGACTTCCCCTCATCCCAAGAAACTTCAAACTTCCCCATTTCCTCAAAATGTGGTCCTAAAGCCCTCGTCATGACCTCCGCAGAGATCCGCACCAGCTTCCTCGACTTCTTTAAAGAAAAGCAGCACACCATCGTGCCCTCTGCTTCCATCCTCCCCCAGTCGCCCGGACTTCTCTTCACCAACGCTGGGATGAACCAATTCGTGCCCTACTTCCTCGGCACCGAAAAGCCCCCCTACAATCCCCCCCGCGCTGCCGACACCCAAAAGTGCATCCGCGCCGGCGGCAAACACAACGACCTCGAGGACGTCGGCTACGACACCTACCACCACACCTTTTTCGAAATGCTCGGAAATTGGTCCTTTGGCAACTACTTCAAAAAGGAAGCGATCGACTGGGCCTGGGAACTCGTCGTGGAACGCTGGGGCCTCCCCGCAAACCGCCTCTACGCCACCGTCTACATGCCCTCCGAAGGAGACCCCTCCGAATTCGACCAGGAAGCCTGGGACCTCTGGGCCGTCCACTTCAAAAAAGCGGGCCTCGATCCCAAGGTCCAAATCGTGAACGGAAACGTCGAAGACAACTTCTGGAAAATGGGCGACACCGGCCCCTGCGGACCCTGCTCCGAACTCCACGTCGACATGACGCCCAATGCCGACACCGGCGGCAAACTCGTCAACATGGACTCCGACCTCTGCATCGAGATCTGGAACCTCGTCTTCATCCAATACAACGCCGAAGAAGACGGCAGCTACCGTGACCTCCCCGCCAAACACGTCGACACCGGCATGGGCTTCGAGCGCGTCTGCTCCCTCATCCAAAACACCAAAGGCTTCTCCGACTTCTCCGAAAAGCCCACGAACTACGCCACCGACGTCTTCCAACCGATCTTCCGCAAGCTCGAAGAACTCAGCGGCAAAAAATACCACGACATCTACCCCGGGGACCCAGAAAGCAGCACGGGCGTCCCGCCTGTTTCGGTGGAAGAGGCCATCGCCTTCCGCGTCATCGCCGACCACATTCGGACCCTTTCATTCTCCATCGCCGACGCCATCATGCCCGGCAACACCGGCCGCAACTACGTCCTCCGCCGCATCCTCCGCCGCGGCGTCAAATACGGCCGCACCCTCGGCTTCACCGGCGAAAAACCCTTCCTCCCCGACCTCGTCGACAGCCTCGTCACCGAATTCAGCCAAGTTTTCCCCGAGCTCAAAGCCCGCTCCGAAGTCATCAAAGAAACTCTCGCTGCTGAGGAGGACTCTTTTAACGAAACCTTAGATCGCGGGATGGCACTTTTCGAAAAGACCGTGTCGGACATTTCTGACCCGTCCGACTTCCCCCCCGAAGAGGCCTTCAAACTCTCCGACACCTTCGGCTTCCCCATCGACCTCACCGCCCTCCTCTGTCGCGAGCGCGGCATCACCCTCGATGAAGCGGCCGTCGAAGCCCGCATGGAAGAAGCCCGCGAACTCTCCCGCGCGAGTCAGAAGAAGACCGTGGTCCGCGCCACTGACCTCTCCACCGAGGCCGTCACCGAATTCCTCGGCTTCGACAACGACACCTGCAAAGCCACCATCCTAGAAATCCACGGCGACCTCGTCATCACCGACACGTCCGTCTTCTTCACCGAAATGGGCGGCCAAGAAGGCGACCTCGGAACCCTCAACGGCCACCTCGTCCTTGCTACCCAAAAAATCGGAGGAGCGATCGCGCATCAATTGGACGTTGAAAGTTCGACGTTGAACGTTGGAAGTTCAGCGTCTCTCCAGCTCGACAGAGCGCGCCGCGCCCCCATCGAGGCCCACCACACCGCGACCCACCTCCTCCACTGGGCCCTCCACGAAATCGTCTCGCCCGAAGCCGCCCAACAAGGCTCCTCGGTCTCGCCCGACCGCCTCACCTTCGACTTCAACTCCAAGGCCCTCACGAGTGAGCAAATCACCGCGCTCGAAGAAAAAGTCAATGCCTCCATCGAAGCAGCCGATACCGTCTCGTGGACCGAAGTCCCACACGCCGACGTGAAAGACCGTGCCGACATCATGCAATTCTTCGGCGACAAATACGGCGACCTCGTCCGCGTCGTCCAAATCGGCGGCGGAGACCAAACTCTCGACGGCTACTCCATGGAACTCTGCGGAGGAACCCACGTCCGCAACACCTCCGAGATCGGCCTCTTTAAAATCAAATCCGAAGGCTCCACGGGCTCCGGGGTCCGCCGCATCGAAGCCCTCTGCGGCCCCGCCGCCGAAGCCTATCTCGCTGAGCAGCAAGAAAAGGAAGCCGCCGAAAAAACCGAAGCCCTCGCAAAACTCGAAAAGGCCAACCAAGCCCTCGCAAAGCTCGACGCCGATCTCTTCAAGGTCACCGGAAGCGCCACCGCTACCGAGGTCAAAGCCCAAGCCATCGAAGCCGAAAAAGCCCTTAAAAAGGCCCAGTCCGCCGGAGCCGCCCGTATGGCCGACGCCCTCCTCGCCGAGCAAAACATCACCGGTAACATCCTCATCAGCACCGAAGGCTCGCCCGCCCTCCTTCAGGAACTCATGAACGGCCTCAAGAAGATTCACTTCACCCAAGCCGCCTTCCTCATCGTCGATGACGGAGACAAACTCCACCTCGGAGCTCTCTGTGGCGCAGACGGCAACAGCGCAGGCCACGGCGCCGGTAACCTCATCAAAAGCCTCGGCCCCATCGTCGGTGGCAAGGGCGGCGGCAAGCCCGACATGGCCCGCGGAGCCGCCCCCGAACGCGACAAACTCGCCGACCTCGTGGCAGCCGCCACTGCGGAGCTTGGGTTGAATGCCCCTGGGGTCCTTTAGACTGAGTAAGCCTCAACCAAAATCTCCAACCCATGCGTCCCCAAGAAAGACGTCGCGAATTTTTGCAGTCACAAGGCTACCTCATCGTCCGCAACTTCTTCGCCTCAGGAGAAGTCACCCGCGTCCGCCACGCTCAAGATGCCTATTACCAAGGCGAGTCCAACCTCACCCCCACCTTCCAGTGGCCCCAGTCCCGCCCCTGCTCCGTCCGCTCCCGCAAACACCCCTACGTCTCCTTCTTCCGCTCCGAGTTCCAAAACCTCCTCCGCGACGGCCGCCTCGCCACCCTCATCCGCGAAACCTTCTCGCTCAAGGAAGTTCGCTTCTGGCACGACCAACTCCTCTACGAAGAACCCCGTCCTTCTGGCGACGTCGACTACCACTGGCACCGCGAGCAGTCCCGCTGGCTCACTTGCCACGCCACCCAAATGCTCACCGCCTGGATCCCCCTCCTCGACTTCACCCCCGAAATGGGCCCCATCACCATCATGGCAAATGAGCAACCCCACCGCATGACCCTCAAGGCCGGCGACCTCGTCCTCTTTCCCGCTACCACCCTCCACGGGAACCCACCCAACTTTGGCGACAAAGCCCGCCGCGCCCTCGCGGCCCACTTCGCCTCCGCCGACCTCCACTACCAGTCCGCTGGAAAATTCACCCACGTCAACGAACGCCTCGTCCGCAAACTCAACGGCGTCCCCGACTTCCAAGACCCCGCCGTCTGCCCCCTCATCCCCTAGATGAATGAGAGGTCGAGCGGAGCCCCCGACCCCATTAAATGAGGCTGAGGTCATTTTCTAAAGGAGTCGTTTCTGCCAGGATCAGAGGCCCGACTGTTGGTGGGCTTCGACTGACTCGCCCAAGCGGAAATAGGTTTCCTTTCCGTTGTTTTGAATGGTGCTGCTGTGACGGGCATTGTCTCCATCGATTTTCACGTTCTTGACGGGCGTCCAATCGAAAAGATCTTCCGATCGCATCTTCATGCTCCACGTTTGTATCTCCGGTCGCGATCGCGTAGAGGATTTCGAGGCCGTCTTCGATGATACGAGGACGGGTGCGGCTGTTCCGCCAAATCGAAAGCGGCAGAGTATAGATCGGCTTCCCAGTGCAGTCGGGCCGAACGCGAGCAACAACAGCGGGCACACCCGGTGATGCTTCGACAGCTTCTATATTGGCGCGATCATAACAGAATTCATTAAGCTCCCAATCAATGCCGATGAAGCGCCTTTGTTCCGGAAAGTTATTGTCATAAATTTCGATCGTGCGGTAGCGGGGAATCGCCGGATCCCCGCTGACCGGAGTGGCATCCGGAATCTCCACTCCGCCTTCGGGGAAGACTGCGGCGAGTCCAGGAGCAGAGCGGAGTTCTCGATACAGCCCATTTCGGATCTGAGCTTCGGTGCGAACCTGAAGCCAGATGCGCACTTCATCAAGGTATCCCAAGAAGGGAAGTCCATCTGCTTCTCCGCCAAGGAAGAGACGTTGGGAGCCTCCCGTTCCCGAGTTGGATAAGGGGCGTTCTCCCACTTGGTGGCACTCGGCGTAAAGCAAACATCAGTGCGCGTCCTAGTGCATCGTTTGCGACAAAATTACCGCGCCGCGCTGCGCGATGAAACTGCACAAACCCTCGATTCGAGGGCCGATGTCGATCTGGAATTAAAACACCTTCGCGAGGTTTTCTAAGGTTTCTTGAAACGATCACAACCAGAGAGCGAAAGACCATGGCAAGAGAGAGACAATGACCCCACCTGAATCCATCTGCCCTTCCTGCGGAATCACACTCAAGCCGAATGCCCCCGACGGTCTCTGCCCCCGCTGTCTCCTGGACTCAGCCATTCCGCAAGACGCAGACGATCTCAAAGATCAACCCGGGGTTCCCAAGATCGACGGCATCGAATTGCAAGCCGAGATTGGCGAGGGCGGCTTTGGGATTGTTTATCGCGCCTATCAAGTCGGAGTGGTCCGACGAACGGTCGCTTTAAAAGTGCTCAAGCCAGGAGTCGATACCCGCCAGGTTCTGCGTCGCTTCGAGATCGAAAGACAAGCCCTGGCCCATCTCGAACATCCGGGGATTGCCAGATTCTACGAAGCGGGCCAGACCCGCGAGGGCTACCGCTCAGTCCGGGAACTGATGGCCGATTTACGACGGCTCCTCAACGGAGATGAACTTGCCATTCAGATGACTCAGCAAAAATCGCGAAGTTTTCCGATCCTGATCGGCATCGCGATCCTGGCGATCTGCCTTACCGCCGCCTGGTTCATTCAGGCCCAATCATCGGACGAGCCGCAAACCGCCGAAGAAAGTGAGGTCGCGCAAAGTGACTACCAAGGCTTTGAATTTGAATTTATGGACTTCGAGGTCATGGTCGACGCGGAGGCGCCCATCGCGCCCTTTCTGGGAAGGCGCAATTTTTGTTGGATACGATTTCAAAAGCCTGACGGAGGTGAATTCATCCTCTCGCACGATTGCCTTCATGGCTCGCCGACCGTCACCCGGTTCTTCGTCGGAGGAAAGCGACCCGATGCCCCCGGAGTCAGGATCATCGAATTTGATTCACCCGAGGACAAAGCCCTTGCCAAGCTGCTCATAGGTCTCCGTGAAACCGCGATTGGCCCCGAACTGGCCAATCAGCTGGAAAACACCGCGTGGAGTGATCGGCCCGAGGGGAAAGGTTCACAGCAACTCCGGCTCCTGAAAAACCTTCTTGGCTCAATCTGGTTTTTTCAGAACCAGCGGGAGGAATGAAAGTGGACTCAAGACGATCGCGACTAAAGTGAGGCTCGCAAATTCTCAAGCTCCCGCAGCCCCAATGCCACGCACCCCAAGAGGCCGGCATTATCACCCAGGTCAGGAGGAACGATCAAAGATGCTAAATCACCCTCCAAATAATCACGATCCAAATAGTTCGCCAGCAACTCACGGAGCCGGGATCTCACGAGCGGGAATAGCTGTTCCTGATGCATCACTCCGCCTCCCAGAACAATTCTCGCTGGCGGCGCAATCATGAGGAGATTTTGGCACGCTTGGGCGAGGTAATCCGCTTCGATTTCCCAAGCCGGATGATCTGATGGCAGCTCATTGGCAGGAGCACCCCAGCGGGCCTGCAGGGCAGGTCCGGCAGCGAGGCCTTCCAAACAATCACCGTGAAAGGGACAGATCCCTGCGAACTCGTCGGCCCGATGCCGGGTCACCCTCATGTGCCCCATCTCAGGATGTCCCGCCCCGTGCACAAGATTACCAGCCACCATCAATCCGCCTCCAATCCCGGTTCCAATCGTAAAATAGGCAGCGTCATCCATTCCTCGTGCCGCCCCCCACTTCACTTCCCCCATCAAGGCGGCATTGACATCGGTCTCAAAGACCACCGGAATCTCTCCCAACGCCTCCCTGAGAGGTCCCAACAAATCAGTTTGCGACCACCTGGGCTTGGGCGTTGAAGTAATCATCCCGTAGCTTTCCGACTTCGGATCAAGATCCGCAGGCCCAAAGGTTCCAACCGCCAGCACTGCCGGCGCACCATAGTCCACCGCCGCTTTTGAAAAAAAATCCACCAGATTGGCAATCGTGACCTCCGGACTGGTCGTCTCGATCCGCTCACGAATCAAGATCCCTTCGGGTCCTGAAGCTAGCGCCGCTACCATCTTTGTCCCCCCCGCTTCCAAGGCTGCCACCAACTGATCGTTCATCTGCTCAAAGAATACCAGTTCTTCAACCGGCCGTAAATGTCAGAAGGCACTTGTCAACCGCCCGGATTCCCGTTAGTCCCCCTTCGTGGCTGACTTTCGATTTGAAAACCTAGAGGTCTGGAAAATGGCAACCGAGATTGGGCATCGTATTGCCGACCTTTCGGATGGCATCGAATCCCAGGGCAAAACCGCCTTCGCAAACCGTTTCCGTGAGACCAGCTATCTTGTCTCCGGCATTCTTGCCGAAGGGAGCAGCTGTCCCACCAAACCCGAGTTTGCCGAATTTGTGGGGCGCGCGCGTGGTGCCACCCTTGAGATTGCCAACCTCGTCATCTTCCTCTCCGAGCGGGAATTGATCTCGGAGGAGGACGAGACCAACCTCGTCAACATGCTCAAGCGCGAGTCCAAGATGCTCGACAACTTTCGTCAGAGCCTCGAGCGCGCCGGCCAGCCGGATCCCGCGATCGCTTAAAGCTCCTTCGAGCGTTCCGAGATTCCCTTGCGGGCCTCCCGTAGTTTGGTCAAAAGCCAAATCATCGTTAGGACAACACTGCCCTGCCAAAACCAAAAGGCATTCGGCAGGGCGCGTGCAACATCCCGTGGCATGCCCTCTTCCGAGAGAAAAACGCCCGCTCCGTAAACCGGCCATGACACCGGGCAGATCCCGCCCAGCCACACCGCCGGTGCAAGCAAGTCGTCGCCGCTGACCGCAAAAATCACGCCCAACATCAGCGGGAGGACCCCCACAAATATCGCCACCAGGCCGGTGACCTTGCGCCCCACCGATTCCAGCAAGGCCGAGAGACCCAGCCCTCCGCACGCCAAGAGTAAAAACATCGCCACCGGAGTGACCGCGAGCAGAGAAAGCTCGGGATACCAATACGATTCCGTCAGGGCATTCGCGAAGATAAACCACCCCACCGCACCCATCACCGCCATCGCCAAGGTCCACGGAACCGAGGTCGCGGCGTCTGAAAGCACCGGCAACTTTGTCTTCCCAAATTTCCGGGCACGACGCCATCCCCTGACCTGCCCCTGATTGTCGGAGGAGATCACGAAAGTGAGCCACCAAAGACATGCCAAGGTCAGCACTCCGTAAAGTCCCACCATCACGGTGGCCTCCCAAGGTTCCGGAATCCACGAGGCCTTCTGAGGATTAATGATGCGACCAAAACGACGGTTCAATTCACGCGAGGGAAACAAATCTCCCGAGGCAATCAACGGCAGGGCATTCCCCAAAAGCATCACCTGCAGCCAAGCAAAAAGCCCCGTCGCTCCCACCTTCCCAAGGAGATGGCAGTCGACCTTCCGCCACCGCCGCCATAGCATCGTAATCATCGCAAAACTGAGCACTCCTTGTGAGATCAGCGTGAAAATATATTGCGGGAGATTCAGCCCGAAGAAACGCGCCGGTGGAATGATCGTCTCGTAAATCAAGGCACCCTCAGTGAAAGGCTGCGGCAAAAGGTAAGGATACACCTCATTGAAGACCGGGTAGATCGTAACATACTTGAGATAGACGAGTCCGAATTTTGCCGCCTGCGGGATAATGGTGTAAAGCAGCAGCACCATTCCGGTCGAGGTCAGAAAGGCCCACCGGCGGTTCTTCATCACCGACCCCGCCAACAGCCCGGTCAGATGATAAAGAATCGCCGCCATGACAAAGACCGCGTAGAGCTGTAAGATTCCCGAAACAGGCACCCCGCCCTTCCAGACCGAATAAATGGTAAAAGGAAGCGTTGCCAAAAAGAGCAACCACTCGCGAATAGGCAGCCCGAAAAGAAAACCCACGACTTTCGCCAGCGGAGTCATGGGAGCCAGCCTTTGGTAGTCGATCACGCCCTCATCAGCCTCGGTCGTGATCCCCGCCGCGGTCTGCCCCGTCCCCAAGCCAAAGAGAATGATTCCCTGAATCACCAACAAAGGGATCAAGGGCATCCGCGCGGCGTCCGAAACCGCGAGGCCAGGGCGGGAGCTCACCTCACGTGCCACAAAGAAAAAGAACCCCGCCACCAGGATTGTGAGCAATAGCATCACCCCGAAGCTCGCGGGTCGCAGCCTGCTCCGGCAGTAACGCCGCACAATCGGATTCGCCCAAATCATCCAAGCCGGGAGCGGCCCCTTTCGTTTCACCTCATTCATACTTCTCGATTTCCCTCGGCCACCCTCACCAAAATATCCTCAAACGATGAGCTCTCCTCCTCGAACGAGCGCACCTTCAACCCCGCATTCACCAAACCAACCAACAAGCCCTCCTGATCCACATCACCCCCGGCAAATTGGAACCCCACCTTTGAGCCCTCCACCTTTAAATCCGTCACTCCCGCCGTTTCCCGCAACCAGGACGCCAAGGCCTCCGGATCTCCAAAAGTCACCGCGCTCAAATGCCGCTCGGCCCGCCCCAGTTCCCGCCGCACTTCTTCTGCCGTCCCACTCGCCAACAAGCGCCCCTGGTTCATGACGCACAGTGACGAACACATCTCCGCCAGTTCACTTAGAATGTGCGAGCTCACCAAGACCGTCGCCCCCTCCTGCGCCAAAGCTTGCAAGGCAATCCGCATCTCCCTTCGCGAAAGCGGATCCAGCCCGCTCGCCGGCTCATCTAAAACAAGGACCTTGGGCCGATGCAACAAGGTCTTCGCCAAGACCAGTCGCTGGGTCTGTCCACGCGATAGCTCCTTGCACCAAGCCTCGCGTTTCTCAAAGAGATTCACGATTCTTAAACATTCATCAACCCGTTCCCGGCGTGCCCTCCGCCCGCCCAAGCGATGGGTATCGGCATAAAAATCAAGAAATTCCCAGAGCTTCAAATCCGCCGGCACCGGCGCCAGGTCGGGCATATACGCCATGATCCGACGAGCCTCCTCGGCCGACTCGAAAATATCAAATCCCGCCACGCTCACCTCGCCGTAAGTGGGCTCCATCAGGGTCGTCAACACCTTAAAGGTGCTTGTCTTTCCCGCCCCATTTGGACCCACCAACCCAAAAACCTCACCATAGGGGATACGGAGGCTGATGTCCTGCACCGCCACAAAATCCCCGTAATCCACTCGGAGATCCTTGATCTCAATCGCCGCTTCACTCATCTAAAAAATGTCCCCTTCCAATAGGTCGAAGTTTTTAGGCGGAGCCAGTTGATATTTCCGCCATTGCTCCTCAATCTCCCGTGCCTGCTCCGCGCGGTATTCGTTGAGAGTCGCCCGCTGCTCCGGACGGAGAACCGAATCAATCGTGGCATCACGTGCCGCCTGATCCAGCTGGCTCGCATCGCCCGTGTAGTCCTCCGGATTCACCTCGGGCCGATAATCATCCGAACCCCGGACCATCACCCGAAACAATTCCTCCTGCTGCCCGTCATCAAGCCCCACCACTTCATCAAGCCGACCCAGCTTCCGGTCGGCCTCTTCTTGCACCGCATCGACCCGTTTGTCCAAGCGCTCATTTTGAAAGGCTTCCAGCTCCTCGCCTTCCAAAAAACCCTCCATCAAATCCGAGGCTCCCTCAAAATCACGCCAGTCATTATTGGTGGCCTGCACGAATTCTACGAAGCCGCTTTCATCACTCTCGATCACCCCGGTGATCTTCTCAGCATTCGCTTCACTCTGCCCAAGAAAGTAAGCCTTCAACTCCTCCTTCTCGGCATCGTTCAAATCATATTCACGTGTCCATTCAGAGACCCGGGATTCCGCCCAATTGGCCTCATTCACCTTCCGGACCCGCTCCATCACCGGCGAGATCTGCCTCATCCAAGGCTTCGCCGTTCCCAAAAGATCATCGAAGCCCACTTCTTTGCCATCCTTGAGATCACGCGCCAATCTCCGGAATCCGCCACGCTCTGATCGCTCGGCATATTTCCGCAATGCCCTCAACTGGCGCTCCGCGCGCACCGCCTGCTGCTCCGCAAGCTCCAGCCGATCCTCCAGAGAATCAGGCTCGGGCCGCTGGCTCTTGGTAAACATAATCCCACCAGCCACCCCCACAATGATCCCAATGATTAACCCGAGAGCTTGTTTCATTTTCACGGAATACCTCTAGCAGATTGCTGACAAGATGCCCCTTGAAAGTTTGTACTCATCCCACTTTTACGCGATTCTCCCCTTAATGACGTCTCTCAATCTCTGGCAGGGCGCTTTCTTTGTTCTTGGAGAGATCCTCGTCAACCTCTTCTTTCTCCCGATGTTCGCGTTTTTAGTATCTTTCGTGGTTCAAAAACTCTCTTTCCTAGCCGATCAGCCATTCGTAAAGATGAGGGGAGATCACTGGTTGGCATTTTCATGAAAAGAGCCGATTCGCAAAGTAACAGAGCTCCCACAGGGTTTTGCAAATCCGTGACAAATCCGTCCCCTATCAATAGGTTCAGACCTCCTGACATAGGGAGGGCTGATCTCCTGCAACGCCGTTAAATAAAGGGCTTGGGCCGGATGTTGATTGAAATTAACGCAATAAGTTGTTGCGCTTCATGGCGCGCTCAGTCACACTCTGCGTAGCGTTTGCCATGCCCGAAGCCTCCAATTCTCCCGACAACCTCCCTTTAAATTTGCCCGAAATTTCACCCGGCACGGTGAACC
>Ga0222650_1000736_pt1 | contig 22497 bp, 30 predicted proteins | sample AntAcemetagen367_FD_179820 | JGI IMG/M metagenome (GOLD analysis project Ga0222650, IMG submission 179820) | Saline water microbial communities from Ace Lake, Antarctica - #367 | ecosystem: Environmental > Aquatic > Non-marine Saline and Alkaline > Saline | place: Antarctica: Ace Lake... | reverse complement strand
CAGTGAGAACTATGCGTTTTTTCTTTGGCACTTTGACACTCGCCTTGTTTCGATGGGAGACCTCGCAGACGCATTCGCAGAATTAAACGATCCGGAGGGGTCGGTTCGGAGCCGACAATTCCCGGTGGCTTCTCGGAATTTCATCCAGCGGAAAAAGGATGAGATGAAGCGAAAGGATCGCTCTGCAGCGCGGAAGTTGATTCGCCCGAAAAACGCCAAGGCGATTCTCGATCTCTTCCCGACTGTCGACGAACAACTGCACGGGATCACTTGCGGAGATTTTGTGATGGGGGATTTGATCACGGAAGTTGTCGGGCGTTTTGGCTGTCCTCTGAAAATTACGATTTCGACTCTGAGCATGTCGGTGAAAAATGCGGAGAATCTCGCAGACCTTCTCCGTGAAAATTCTGAGTTGTTGATAGAAATGGTCGTTTCTCATTATTTTCAATCGACCAACGGCGATGTATTCTTGGCGATTAATTCGCTGCTCACTGAGGTCTTTCCTGATCGATTTGAGATCGGGGTGACCCGGAGTCATGCGAAAATCATCCTCTTTGATTATCCCTTCAAGGCCTGGGTAGTGGAGACAAGTGCGAATTTGAGGTCTTCAAATAATATTGAGCAGTTTGTGATCTCGAATGACCGCGATCTTTTAGAATTTCACTGCGGTTGGATCCGCGAGTTAATGGAAGCTGGAAAAAAGGTCGATGAGTGAGGAAATTGAATTGGACTTCGATAAGGTACTCGAGAAGGACTTGGCAAATATCGTGAAGAAAGCGAGTGCTGGGGCGCCCTTGACGGCCCGGGAGCGGGCTTTGATCGAGGCCGAAAAGTCGAAGCGCGCCAAGCCGACAGCTCCAAAGGCCGCGCCTCGAGTCAAGCCGAAGGCGAAAAGCGGGCGTTCGGCCATGACCGGATATGTGGAGTCGTATCAATGGTATGCCGCGCGCTATGGATCTGCGCGGCGGACGGTGATGCGCTGGGTCAAAACGGGCAAGGAGATGCAGCCGGATCCGATTCTGTGCCCTCTCGATGAACCGACGAAAATGAGGGGCTGGTGGGCCGCGTGCATGACGCAGCGGTGTCCGCCCGGAATCATCGCCGCAGAGATTGCCGCGCTGAATGCTGGCGAGGAGGTCGAAGATCTGAAAGAGGAGCTTGAGCCAGATGACGGCCTTGATTTAGGAGATGAGGTCCCCGGCCTCGCGGGGACGATGGGGAGGCTCGAGAAGATGGAGCTGCACCTGGCGCGGAAGGCGGACCAACCAGGGCAGGCGAAACCGTGGCTCGATACGATCTCGCGGATGACGTCGACGGCCGCCAATCTCCGCAAAGAACTCCAGGCGCAGGGGAAGCTGGTTTTGAGGGCGGAGGCGGCGATGGAAATACAGAGTTTTCATGGCCAAATTGTTTCGGTTTTAAAGGGATTCCTGAGCGAGGAGCAGTATCGGGAAATCTTCGAGTTTTTGAAAAAGGAGGTTTTTGAATGAGCGCGGCGCGCGAGTGGGTCGCAGGCGTTTTGTCAGGAGTTTACGAGCCTGAGCCAGCGGAGGGGATTGTGGAATGGGCAGAGCGGACGCTGAAAGTTCCCGCAACGGAGAACGAGGAGTGGGCGGACCGGTATTGGTCCAGCTCGGTGACTCCCTACGTCCGGCATTTGATGGCCTGGGTGAAGCAGCCCGGGAAGGGGGAATATCATGTGAAAAAAAGTTCCCAGGTCGGGTTTACGATGGCGCTGTTGATCGTGATTTGTTGGATGATAGTGCACCGCTCGGGGCAGATGGCGTATGCGATCGACTCGCTGAAAGAGGCTAATAATATTTCAAAAACTCGCCTGAAAAAGTGGATCTTGAAGAACGAGCTGCTCGAGCGGATGGGGGAGAATGAGGATGATCTCAATAACCTGACTTACTACCTAAGTGGAATGACGGTCTATATGATCGGGGCGCATTCGGCGGGGGCCTGGGCCAATAAGTCGCTGGTGCTCTGTATCCTCGAGGAGCTGGATAAGCACAATCTCATCGACGGGGAGGGATCGACGGTGGGTCTGGCTCGGGAGAGATTGAAACGGCCAAAAAACGCGAAGCTTATTACGACATCGACGCCTGGCGGCGAGGGCGATGAGGACAATGATGAAATCAATGACCAGGATAGTCAGATCACGATCGAGCATGCGCGCGGTTCGTGCGATGTCCTCGATCTTCCGTGTCCACATTGCGAAACGATGGCTCCGTTGGAGTGGGAAAATTTCCGATACGATACCAAGGAATTCCGGGATCTCGATAGCACTCTCAACCTGCAGCTGGTTGCGCAATTCGCGTATTTCGCGTGTCAGAATTGCGGCGGGAAGATCGAAGAAAAACATAAATTTGAGATGCTCCAGAAGGTGGAGCACCGGTCGACGAATCCGAATCCGGCCCCCGGCGTGGTCTCCCTCTACATCTGGGATGCTTACAGTAATTTCGTGACCTTCGGGCAGTTGGCCCTAGAGCGAATTTCGGCAGAGGGGAATCTCATTGAACTGGCTCGCTTCATGAGGGGCCGCCGCGCCATGAATTTTTTGATGAAGGGTGGGGGCGTTTCCGATGACGAGTTGCTCGAGCTTCGGAAGCCTTATCGCCGGGGGACGATGCCGGCGTGCGATTTCCTGTTTTATGCGATGTCGGTCGATGTCCAGGAGGATGGCGAATATTTTAAAGCGACGAAGGGCGTCTACGATGTCCACGGGGATTTCTGGGTGGTCGATTGGGACACCCTCATCACGCTGGATGAGGTTGTCGAATTTGCGGATGTCCCCCTGGAGATCGATGGTAAGGAAGTCCGGGTGCAGTGCGGGCTCATTGATGAGGGCAACGGAAAGGACACCGTAGCGGTCCGCGAATTTTGCATGCTGGACGAAAGTGAGCGCTGGTTCCCGGTGAAGGGACGGGGCAAAACTCAGATCGATAAATCAATCACGGAGTCGGATCATGACACTCAATTCGGCAATGGAATTACCTTTCACATCAACGATCCGCATCACAAGTGGAGCCTCCTGCAGAGTCTACGGCGGAAGCATTATTCTGAGAAAAAACAGAAGAAAATCCCAAAAACCCATCTCCCGATCGATGTCGATGAAGATGCGGAATTCTTGAAGGAACTCAAAAACGAGATCCCGCTCTGGGTCAAAAATCCCTACGGTAAAGGAGAGTGGAAATGGAAGAAAAGGGGTACTAACGACTGGTGGGACACGTTGAAATATCTGCGGGCTCAGTGGGAGATTGTCTCGCCCACAATTTTCGCCGAGATCCTCGCAGATCCTGAGAAAAAGAAGATCCTCGAGGCTCAATTAGAGGCGCGGCGCTTGCTCGAGCGCGAGACCGAGGCGGCCTGAGTTTGACACTCCGCCGCTGCCGATGGCTAGACAGGGACCAAATGTATCGGGGATCGTGGCAGATGCTACGCTCTTGGCGTGGGTGAGGCGATTTCTCAAGACTAAGGCGGCGATTGAGACCGTCTACGCCAAGGCTGGCGAATTCGCCTCGGAGGGGCGGACCGGCGTGACCTTCGTGTCGGGGAATCTCGATGGCGGCGGGGTCGCGGGCCAGTTGATGGCAGATCCGCTCGAGATGATGGGCGCGTGCGAGGTCGCTCTGCAGGAGATCGAGGCTGAGAACGGATGCGGAATCAGTCCCTCGCGCTCAGGAAGCACTCATTTTAACTTTTCAACTCGCCGGGTCGGCACCTAAATATGGGCCGAAAACATAAAAAAAGATCTCGTTCGTCCCAGCGAGGCCCACAAGCGGCGGCTCCTTCCCTTGTCTCGGGAGCCGCTGCTGATGGCCGGGTCGATCAACCGGTCGAGTGGATCTCGAGCTCGGCCTACGATGGCGCGAATCAAAGCGAGCGCCGGGGCTCCATTAATTTCGACACCATGGATACCAGGCTCGAGCTGGATTCATTTTCGCGGGATGAGTTGGTGCGCCGCATTCGTTGGCTCACCAAGAACGTCGGTTTCGTGAAGGGAATCGTGCACGGTCTCGCCGATCTGGTCGGCTACATGATGCCCCAGGCCGCCACTCGAGACCTCGAATGGAACGCCGCGGCTGAGGTCAATTTCCACGCCCGGGCCGGATCGGCCTCGGTCTTCGATGCCTCCGGAAAATTCGATTTCTTCGACGCTCAGATTTTACAAACGCGCACCTGGCTCCGCGATGGCGAGCTCCTCACCGTTTTCTCGGAGACTCCCACCAAGGGAGCCCGCGCGGCCTTTTACGAATGCCACCGCCTCGCGAATCCTGACCAAGCGGGCACGGGCTGGCTCGATGGCGTCCAGGCAAATGCGATGGGGCGTCACATGCGCTATGGCCTCAAGAATCAGGAGGGAAAAGTGAGCCCAATCGATGCTCGAAACGTCCTTTACTTCGGCAAGTGGAGCAGCTGCGGTCACCATCGTAGCGTCCCGCCGCTCTCGCATGCCGTGAACCATGCCATCGATATCACGGAGATCTGGGGCGATGCCAAACACGGGATCAAAACCGCTGGTCTTTTTGGCGTTTACGTCACCAATAGCGACGAAAAAGCGGCGAGAACGCGCACCCCGATGGGCTCGAATATCGCGGGAGTGCAAGGCCCCTCCGGGGAGTCCTTCAATTCAGCGGAGGTCTGGGCTGGCAGTGGCAGCGGGTCAGCTCCAGAACTCGGAAAAGGCAAAGATCTTAAAACGCTCCACGACACTCGCCTCAGCCCAAACATCCGCGAGACCATCAAGGATCTCATCCGCGATATCTCGCACGGGACCGAGGGCTGTCCGCCCGAGATCATCTGGGAACTCACCGGCCTCAATGGCCCCGGCTTCCGCTTCCTGCTCGAGAAATTAGAGCGCTGGATCAATACCATGCAAAAGCCCATCAAGGCGTGGTCGACAAGATACTGGCAAGTGCACCAGGCAAAAGAAATGGCCGCCGGGCGTCTCCGGGAATGCCGCGACCCGCACTGGTGGAAGGTCAACTGGATCGGACAGAAATCGATGACGATTGATCGCTCTCGCGATAAGGATCAGCTGGATCTCTACGACGGCGGGATGACCTCGCTCAATGAATTTTACAGCCAGCGTGGCAAGGATTGGGAGGAAATGACTAAGCAAAATATCCTCGAGCGAAAATACATCAAAGAGGAGTGCTCCCGCCAGGGGGTTGATCCTGACGAGGTCTTCCGCCCTCGCCAGGGCGCGGCGACCAGCAACGGGGCACCAAAACCAAAAACCAAAGACGACGATGAATGATTTTACCAGCAAGCTCTACAGCGAGCCCTTTGCCTTATTACCCTCCGCCTTTGGCGATCTCCTCCAGCGCTCTCGGGAGTTGACTCCTGAGGCTCGCTCGGACGATCAAGTGGGATTTACCGACTATCGAGGCCGGACGATTTATCCGCAGGTCGAAATGATTGGCCCAGTCGCTAAGGTCCCGGTGCAAGGGGTCATCGGTCGGCACGAATCCCCATTAATGACCTATTGGTATGGCCTCGCCGACTCGTATCTCCTACAGGAGCAGCTCCGGAATGTTCGCGAGGATAGCGATGTTGAGATCGTGGTCCTGGACATCCGCTCTCGCGGAGGCCTTGCGATCGGCCTCGAGGAAGTGACCGATGACATCCGCCGCATCTCGGAGGCTGGCAAGCCCGTCATCGCCTGGGTCGATCATATCGCGGCCAGCGCGGCCTACCGGATCGCGGCCGCTTGCGATGCCATCTACGCTGAGCCCTGCGCCGTCGTTGGGAGCATTTCCACCATTATGTCGGGCGTTGATTCCTCGAAGCGTTGGGAGAACGAGGGCCTTGAGCTCAAGCTCTTTGCCGGCGGCGATCTCAAAGCGCTCGGGATGCCCGGTAAGAAATGGACCGAAGCCGAGGAAAAGCACGTCCAAGAACGGCTCGATCTGTATAATTCCAAGTTCAAGGATTACATCCGCGCGCGCCGGGCCGTCACTGATGATCACATGAGAGGCCAGACCTGGGAGGCCAAGGAAGTCAGTGGAGTCCTGGTTGATGGATACGCGAATTCCTTGGCGGAATTGATCGCGGGGCTTCTGAGCTAGGCCCCAACAGAAAATTTTCCCGTCGTTTCCAGCACCGTCTTCTTAGGCGTTGCGCGGCGGAAAAAACAAAAACTAACATAGGAGATAGAACCCAATGAATGAAGAAATGAAGAAAACACTGGAAGCGGCAATCGTCGCGTGTGCCCATAAAGCAGCCCATGCTGAAGCCACTGCGCTGGATGCGCTGCAGTATACCCAAGCCGCCGTGAACGCCTCAAATGCGATCATCGGACTTGAGAACAACGCCCGTGAACAGGGTTAAACCGTGACGGCGAGGAAAGGTCCGATCCCTTTCTTCACCGAACGCCTAGCTGAGGGGCGGCCCCTATGACTCCTTAACTCTGCGACGCCGAAGCCGTCCTCCTCCAGCGTTGTGTTCTGTGCCGTTCGACCGCTCCGAAAAGAGAAACGCAGATTCTGCGAAATAGATCTTGCGTAATCCGCAGAATCTGCGAATGTCTTTTTGTCGGAGGGAATAAACCCGAGACACCCAAAATAACCAAATGATTAATCCTATAATTATCCAAAGAATGTTTCCTGAAATCAAACTGAGCGAGGAGCAATGTATTCGGATTAGTAATAACGCTGCCGATGACGGCGAACACTGGATGGAAGAGTCTAGAGCGGAGAGTCTTCCAGACGTCGAATCTATGCATCTTGATTGGGAAATCGATGAAGACCTGAAAGAGTTGGGAGTCACTCCCGAGATGATGCAGAGAGCGAGTTTCCGATTCTGCGAAAACTCAGTATCTCTCGAAAAAGATCTCGCAGAAGGAAAATGCATTTAAAATGCATTTAACATGAATTTTGCAGACCAACTCAAAAAAGAGCGCAAGCGTCTGGGGCTCACCCAGGCGCAAGCCGCTTCCCTGCTCTCCACTAAACCGAGAACATATTGGGAGTGGGAAAATGACAAAACAACTCCGCCGGAGATCGCTCAGGAGGGCGCGCTGGTTCGACTCGCGAAAACCAAGACCCCCCAAAACCCTTAAATTTATTACCCAATACCATGCCCGAATCTGATTCCGACCCCGCCAAAATCCATGACGCCGAGGGGCGTCGTTCTCGGGATCTTGGGCGACTAAGGGCTTACAATTTATCTCTCGCAAATGAAAACCACGAACTATGGCAAGAACTCTGCCGTCTCCGAAGCCCTTTGTGGGCGGAAAAGGAGGCTCGAATGGCTGAGATTTTTAGAGAAGCGAAGCAGCAATACCCACGATCAGCTGAAGGAAATCCGGAGGCAGATAAAGCTTAATCTACCTTTCGAGAACGCCTAGCTGAGGGACCGCTCAATCGGCGGGCCTCCCCCACAAAATTAAACTTATGAAAACCAACAATCCAGAAACCGAAGCCGCGAAGAGCGGTTCCTCTCCAGCGGATTGTTCTCTCCCGACCCCTGAAGAAATCGCCGCCGATCCAGACCGCATACTGGAGCTGCTCGACGAATGCCCTAATTGTCGCGGAAAAGCCCTCGAAGCGCTGACATGGAAAAGTCTAAATCTAGCCGATATCACGGTCGGGTGCTGGAATCCTGATTGCGGCTGGATACAGATACCGGATTGCTGCGAGCAAATCGGTGACGAAATATTTCTGAAACAGAACGCTTAGCTGAGGGGCGGCTCATACGACTCCTGAACTCTATGACGCCGAAGCCGTCCTCCTCCAGCGTTTTGTTCTGTCTCTGGAAAATAAGTGAACAAATGTTTCTTTTAAGGGTTGACTCAGTGGAACAATATGTTACTTTTCACGTGTCGAAGGGAACGAATCCAAGACCAACCAGAAAATAAAATGACGACTTACACTATCCAGTTCAACACCGCTGATTTCACACTGAACTTCACCGGCGAGAAATTCAAAGAAGGCGCGATGTTCGACATTGAGCATTTCGACAGAGTCGAAGATGCGCGTAGCTCAATCAACGAAAATAATGATTCCGAATGCCTGCCTGGGTCATGGTTCACGATCACCCAGGAGGTCTTCGATGCCGAAACTGAAGAAGTAGAAGAATCTGTAATCGAGAAAATCCAGTCCATTTCCTAATGAACTCAGAAGAATACAAAAAGCTCCGAAAAGAAACCGGCATGATCCAGAAAGATCTCGCTGAGAAATTAGGAGTCACACGAAAAACGATCACGGATCGAGAGCGGGGAGCGGCGAAAATCACCGAAGAAGCTGCGTTGGCGATTCGACAGATCGCTTCCGATTCTCAGCAGAACAGTTTTATTCCCCGGGGGGTCCGGGAGTAACAAAGTTATCCAGCCGCAGGGTTATTTCTTTGATATCCGCCCGCTCTAGCCTTTGCAAGCCGCGTTTTCCTCCCGATTTTTGACAAAAGTAAGCCCGTGATATGCGGACTTCTTTTTTTCCCCTCCTAACGGCGGCTTTGATTCATGGCATCGATGGTGGGTCTGGCGGCGCGACTGCGCCGGTCACGCCTCAGTCAGTGATCCCTCCTACTGCTCCCACTCCTCCTAATCCTCCCGCTGCCCCGGCAGCGGCTCAGGTCCAGACTCCTCCTGCCGTCCCGGCCCCTGCTCCTCCTGCTGAGCAGACTCCCCGGGAGCCGAGCGTGATGGAGCGCGTCCAGTCCATCCTCCGCCCTCGCTCTGCGATGCAGGCCGAGGCGAATGACTACAAGGCTCAAGCTGCGGAGCTCGTCACGGAGCGCGATGCCCTCAAGGTCCGTTGCGAAACCGCGGAGGCCTCAGTCCTGGAATATGAGACCGCCCTCCAAAAGCTCGAGGCCGCCAAGGTCACTGTCTCTCAAGGAGTTACCGATCAGCTTTCCCAGCTCGGAATCCCCGAGGAAAACCTCCCGCCAGCCCAGGGCGCAGCCGGGGCCGATGGCTCCGAAACTCTCGAGAGCATCGAGATGAAACTCTCCCAAGAAAGCGACCCGATCAAGCGGTCGGCTCTCGCTGCCAAACAGGTCGCTTTGCTCGGTCTCTAATCCTCATCCCTCAATTTCCAAAGAAATCTCAAAGCCATGGCTACTCTTACACAAACCATCATCCTCCAGAAGGTCATTCAGGCCCTCCGCGTGGAGGCTCCCTTCCTGAATTACTTCGCCGGGGGCTTCACCAATCAGCGCTTGCGCCTCGGCCAGAACGCGATCGCGCACATCGTCGGGTCGCCCACCGCTGACATCATCGATATGGGCGACGCCGCGTCGACTCGTAATCTCCAGGGTGGGGATCAGACCAACACCCTGCTGACAGACGTCGAGATCATGGTCAATAAGGAGGTCCGCGTCCGTCTCTCCCTGAGCCGCATCAATGCGCTCCAGGATGACAAGCTCGCCCTGGCTGAGATCTTCTCGAATGCCGCCGCTGCCGTTGGCAAGGGCGTGGTCGATAATATCCTCAGCATGGTTCTTGCCGCCGAGTTTACCAATAAAACCACCGAGAGCATTGCCAATACCGACCTCGACACCATCAGCGATATGCGCGAAGCGATGAACCTGCGCGGGGTCGGGGCCATGCGCTACGGGCTCATTAATTCCTCGGTGGCAACCTCGCTTTCCAAGGATCCCCAGATCAAGGGCCGGGATTACCATGGCAAGCTCGTGGAGGAAAACCCGTATGTGAACTTCGAGAATATGGAGGGCTTCCGTCGTATTTCGGAATACCCTAATTTCCCCGCCAATGGGGAGAATCTCAGCGGATTCTTTTTCGACAAATCGGCCATCCAATACGTCACCGCGATCCCCGACAATAGCGGCGACCTGGCCCAGGAGCTCGGGATCCCCCGCGTGCTCAAATACGACGTCCTCCAGGATCTCGCCACCGGCCTCTCCCTCCAGTCCGTCATGGGGCAGGACCAGAACACCGAGGAGATCTTCATGGTCATCCGCCTCCTCACCGGGGCGAAGGTCGGGGATGAACTCGACGGCCACGGTCAGCGTCTCGCGAGCGCCTAATCCCTCGCCTCCTAATTAAAATCGAAAAAAGCGAATGAGAAATCTAGTTTTAGGGTTCAAATCCCGCGAAAAAGGAGCGGAAGCCACCGTCCTCTACCAGGGCACCGATGGCAATGCCGCTCGGGAGGCTCTGAATAAGCCCGGGGTCGGTTTCATACGGGCGGAGTTATCCTATCCCATGACCGCGAAATATCGTCATTTTGATAAGGATCAAGTCGCCGAAGAGGTCGAAGCCAAGGCGGCAGCGGAAGCGGAGGCCAAGGCGGAAGCGGAAGCCAAGGCCAAAGTCGAAGCGGAAGAAAAATCCAAAATCGATCCTCCCAAGAAACCGGCGAAATAAAAGAATCACCATCGTAACGTCCAGAGGCCGTCACTGCTTGCAGTGGCGGTCTTTTTTTGACTGAGGGCGAATGGTATGGGGCTATCGCGATCTCGGATGAAGGAATTTATGAGAAAGGGCCAGCAGGTCCTGGAGGATCTCTGGCCTGCCTCGATCACGGTCGGAGATCTGATCATCCCGGGGGCCGGCAGCGAACTGCGGCGGAACTCCGGCTATGAGCGGGGCGGGGAGGTCGCCGAGATCGAGGGCACCATCCGGATCAGTAAGGAGCGCATGGCGCATAATCTCAAAATTGGGGACCGGCTCACCTATCAAGAGCGCGATGGCGAACCCATCGAGCTCCGCGTCATCGAGACCTCCGCCGATGCCGTCGCCTGGGTCGTGCGAGTCGGATCCCCTGAGGAATAAGGAATAAGGAACAAAAAATAATGAATATCGATTTTAACATCGAAGGTCTGGATCGCATCAATCAAAAGCTCGCGAAGTATCCCGAGCGTTTGGCAAAGGAGACCCTCTCTCAGCTCAAGATGGAGGCCCGGAGCCTGAGTAAGGATCTCGCCTACGAGACCTCTCCGCGGGGCTTTGGTGAGCGCGCCCGCCGCCAGATTGCCAAGTCGATCGACCGCGATGTCCGCCGTCTTTTCCCGGAAAACGAACTCACCACCGGGAATGCCTCCCAGGTTTATGATATCTTGGAGTCCCACTTTGATAAAGGCGTCGCCGATGCCTTCTGGCTCCAGTTTAAGTCCGGAAACCATGAGAAAGCGAGCAAGTTCCTGCGCCGCCGGGGCCTCCCCCGTGGGGTGCGCGCGGAGGAATACGAGACGCGCCGGAAACAGAAGGGCGGAGTCGGGCGTAAGCCCATTGCGCTCGCGGCGCGATCGCGGATCGAGAGCATGATCCGGAAGAAACAGAAAAGGATAGGGATGGCTAAAGCGGGCTGGTATCAAGCAGCCCGAGGAGTCGGGGGCCGCCTGCGCACCACGAGCTCCGCGAGCGGAAAAGCGGTCGCGGCCTTTCCGAAGTGGGTCATCGCGGCTGGCAGAGGGCTTAACCTCGGTGGCGCGCGAGTGGTCGCTGGGGCGAATCCCTCGGTCACGATCTTCTCGGATGTCCGCCACGGCAGGAAGGCTCTCAAGCAGGGGGTCATGACCCGCGCGCTCGCCCGCACTGAGCTACGAATGAAAAAAGTCCTCGCGAAAAAGATCGAGGCTGAAAACCGGAAAAATTTCTAACGAGAATCATGAGCATGGAGACAATCGAGACCGCGGTGACGGATCGCCTGGCAGAGTATTACGCGGAGCAGAGTCGCTTCGCTGTCGCCCTGAATTTTTACGGAGAATCGCACACGGGGGCGCGCCTGAAACCGTGCTGCGTTTTCTCGGCAGGGAATTCTGAGATCCTGCATCCTCAGCTCACCAAGCTCACCGTGGAGATGGAGCTCATGGCCCAGATCGATGACACCAAGCCCCGCCGCGCCTCTCGGGCCGCGCGCGAGATCGAGGCGCACGTCCTCGGGGCCGTCCTCGATCTCTGCCGTCATCTCAATCAAGCGGGGGTGGGGATCGTCCGGAAATATCGCCGGGTCAGTCCCCGCTTGGAGATCGAGGGCGAGCGCACCCGGGTCTGGGCCACCTCATGGGAACTCTGGATCCAAGAGCTGAGGGCGTTTTGACAATGACCCGTTTCCATGAGCGAATGCCCCTCCTGTCCGGACCTAAGCGAATTTGTGCCGAAGACCTCCCTCGAGTCGGTGCTGACGGCAAACGGGAAACTGGTCGATAAGATCATCCTCCTCGCCACCACCGGGACCGCCACCCAGGTCGATGCCCGCTCTCAGGCCTGCTCTCTCATCCCCGCGAATACCGGGCAAGTCACGATCGCGATTCCCGATGGCTTCATCGCCGCCGATATGTTCGGAGCCCCCCTCATCCAGAGACTCTCTGGGAATGAGGAGCTCGGAGTGGGGAACTACTCAGTCGATGGAGCTGAGATCACCTACGATCTCGTAGGCCAGGCGAGCGTGGCCGGGTCTCATAAGATCTGCCAATCCTTCTCCAAGCTCTCGTAAACCTCGTACTCAATTTTTCAATGAAATCGTTCCTTCTCTCCGCCCTGTCCTTGGCGCTCGCCTCCATCTCGCTCCATGCCGATCCCCGATCTGAGGGCAGTCTCAATCAGACCCCGCTGCGGACTACCGAAACGCTGACGGGGGCGGAATTCCTGCTCCTGGCCCAGGGGGATCCCTCCGGCAACACGCGCCGGGTCGAGGAGTCCATCTCAATCGCTGATTTTAACGCGCTCTATAGCGGATCCGCAGAGTTCTCGTACTTTGCGAACCCTAAGGCCTCAGACTACGGGGCCTTCGGAGATGGCGCGAGTCACCAGGCGATCACGGCGTTCGCGACTTTGGGAGAGGCGCAGGCTTTTTATCCGAGATGTCTCGATCTCACAGAGGAACTCGATGGTCTCGCAATTCAGAAGGCGATTGATACCCGCCGGGGCGTCTTCCTCCCGGCTGGGATCTATCGCCTCTCGACGACTCTGGAGCTGGAGACGCAGGGACAAGTGGTGATGGGGGAGAGTGGGACCCGCACCATTCTGCGCTGGATCGCAGATGTCGATGGGATGGAGATTGAGGAGATGACGGAAAGCACGACGACGAATTTCCCGAGCTCCTCTGTAGGCTCGAATTCTTGGGGCAAAATCGAGAACCTTCTCCTCCAAGGCCCGGCCGGTTCAACCAAAAAAGCATTCACGAATAGCCAGGTTGAGAGCCCGACGACGTGGATCGGGGAAGGCTGGCGAATCGATTTTTGCACGGTTTTGGACTGGGACATTGGGATTTATTCCAGCAAAGCGGCCCGATATAATAGTCGCTCCATTACCATAAAGAACTGCGACATCGGGATGGAGCTGGCAACGGGGGGATCTGCCACAAACAACTGTCACGTCTTCCTCGGACTGAATGTCTCGGAGTGCGATATTGGCCTGAAATTATCCGGGTTGAACTCTGGATATTTCCTTTTGCAAGATTTCGCGGCTACCAGGATTGGAGTGCAGGTGACCGAATCGCATGTGGATTTCGTCGGGGGTGAACTAGAATCGTACACTGAGAGATTTTTTGATATCGACTCCAGCCGGGTGACGATTCATGGCGCGCGTTTTCTAGGCGGGACGGCGATCATTCCGATCCTAGTGGATAACTCGAGTTCGGTGGGAATTCATAATTCCCGGCAGGCTCAGGCCGCTACGACGGCTCCCCTGGCGGAGATCGTAGACATCCGCTCCAGCGTGTTTGGGACGCCGTCAGATAATCTCAATACGGCTACTCCGGGGGATCTCTCCACGAGTAAGGTTAAGCTCTCCTCGGGGAGCGTGGTCTACCTGACGCCTCTTCCCTGGGTGGTCGGGCCGGGCCCGTTCGCGCTGGATTCGAAACACCGAGGAGTGCTGCATTGGCGAGAGGCTCAGTCATCGGCTAATCTCAATAATGACGATCTGCAGGCTCATATCCTGGTCGATGGCGATCCCGTTCGGGTCGATGCGTTTAAATCTAATTATTTTATCGAGGAGGTCACGGCAACGACCTACACGACGCAGGGATTCGAGGACGTAATCCTGATGGCGAACACGGGGGCGAGAACCCTGACCCTCCGCGAAATGGCGAGTGCTAATTATCGATCCAACGCCCGGATTTTCCGGCAGATCCGCGTGATCGATGCTGCTGGCACTGCGGGTGCAAATGCGATCACGATCAACACGAGCAGCACGGACACCATTAATGGAGCCTCCAGCTATCTCATTGATGAAAACTGGGGCTCGGTCACCCTCGGGTTTAAGAATGATGGGAAGCTCTACGTGATTCGGTAGTTTTTTTTGACATCCCGGCGAGGTCATGCCTGCATATACCTCTCAAATGGACTACGGAGCCATCGCCACCGGAACCGATGGTGATATTGTGGTAGAAATCGGAATCCTCGTAAACAGCCTGACGGTTTCTGCGACCCGGGAGAAAAAAGTCTTCAAGGGGACGAACGGATCGACCGCCGGTCTCCGCTTCCAGGATCCGCTTCTCACCTTCGATTTCGATGGCTACCTTGCCGCGCTCGGGGCCGATGATCCAGAGGACTCCATCGCTCATGCCCATCCGGGAACCTCAGTTGGAGCCATCGCGAACTACACCGGCGCGATCTATGGATTCGATCCCGCCGATGGCATCTTGGTTCTGGAGGATCCCAGCCGCCAGCTCTCGAACGAAGAGCTCGGAAAGGCCACCGCTAAAATCGTCCAATATCCCTTCGTCGCCTAATGTGTTCCCCTCTCCCGGAGTGATCCAGGGGAGGGGTTTTAGTTTCAATCTCTCTCTCTCGATTCCCCCCTCAGATGCAACCCATCTTCAGCGCCACGCGCGATACCAAAGAAGCGGCCGCGCTCGCCACTCTCGGCATTCCCATCCGCATCGATAAAGCGATCGATAGTAAGACAGGCCGCGAATTTTACACCTTTTACCTCTGCGCTAAGACCGAGGAGGGAGCCATGCTCACCTCCCGTCTCCGCCGGATGTATCGCGAGAAACAGCTCGAGGCGCAGACCCCTGGTCACCCGCTTCTCTGGTGCCTCGTCGCGCTCCGAAATCGCGAACGTCTTCTCGATCTCGCCAATAAAGGCCGCTTCGTGAGCCTTGTGAAAATGAAAGGCGGGCAGTGCCTCCTGCAGGACTCCGACCAAGGTCTCCCCGGTCTCGCTGGGAAGGCCGTCCTTACGAAAATCACCGAGATGGAGATGGCCGTCAGCCTCATCACGATCGGGATCCCGCTCCTCTCAATCTCCGGTCCCCAGGGCCAGCGCGTGTTCTATTTCGAGAACTATTCCAAGCCGGGAGCCACCGGGCCCCTGTCCATCCTGAATGTGCACGCGCTCTTGATTAATTACCGCCAAGGCCTCCTCGCCGCGAGCGATCCCGAGCATCCGCTACTCTATTGCATGCTCGCGCTCTACAATCGCGCCGCCATCGTCAAGGCCATGCGCGAGCAGGTCCAGATGGTCATCCTTCAAAAACCGCGATCTCCCAAGTCCGCCCTGGTCCGCGCCGATGCCAGCGATGCCGCGTGGGAGCGCGCCGAAAAACACTTTGGGATGTAGCCAAAAACGAAAAACCGAAAAACCGAGAAACTGATATGAACGATTCCCCCGGGCCTGATGCCCACGCCGATATTTACAATCCCGAACGCGCGACCGGGCAAGCGACCGCCGCTCCTCAGCTTCTCGAGGACACCGGTCCAGATCCCAGCGAGCAAGCGGCCCGACAGATCGCCTTTAATGCCGGCCCTCCGTCGTGGAATGGCAAGCCGCTCCGCCCCTGGACCTCCGCCCGGGAGGGCCATTGGATCGAGGTCCGCCACGCCCTGGGATCGCGGCACCTCGCGGAGTGCATCCTCAGCAGCTATACCTTCCTCCCGGATGCCTTCCGCATCCTCTTCCTCTGCCATGCCGAGGAATCAGTGATCCGCTCGCTCCGGGGCGATCCCTTGCGCTTCCAGTGTGCGGTCGATGCCTGGGTCGATGATCATGTCCCGCTCGGGAGGCATGATGAGGCCAATACCGTCGCCATGCGTATCTACAATCTCGCTCATAAAAACCACGCGGAGTCCGCTCCATCCGACAGCCCGGAACATGGCGATGACTCGGGAAACTAGCCATGCCGGTTTGGGAGGCGCAATACGTCATCGTGATCTCCTCCCGATCCGGCTGGACCGAACATTTTATCCGGTGGGAATTACCCCTCAGTCGCGGCCTCGCTTACTATCACATGGCCCGCATGCTCGATGGCGATCGCATGCGCTGGCCAGAGGAGGGCTCGGCCCGCCGCGGAGTCATGACCAAGATCAAAGAATGGGCCAGGGGACTGGTCTGCAAATGACAACCCCCCGTTAGAGCATGGCCGAGAATATCAAGATCAACCTCCGCGCCGATTCCGGTCCGCTCCGCTCGGAATTCGGGAAAGCGCGCAAGACCGTCAAGTCATTCGGTAAGGATACCAGCGACTCCCTGCGAAACGTCATCAAGCTCGGGGTCGGGCTCCTCGCCCTCCGCTCCGGTAAGGAGGTCTTCAAGGATCTCGTCGGGTCCGCCTCAGATCTCAGCGAGACCCTCTCCAAGACGGCCGCCATCTTTGGCGATGATAATTCCATCTCCGCCTGGGCCGCTCGTCAGGATGAGGCCCTCGGATTATCTCAGACCGCCGCGCTCGATTACGCCTCTCGTTTCGGGGGTGCGCTCAAGGAAATCGGAGGAAAAACCGCCACCGAGGCCGAGAAGATCTCGCAAGAGCTCGTCGGCCTCACCTCAGATCTCGCCTCCTTCTTCAACTCGAGCCAGGACGATGCGCGAGATGCCATCGCCGGGGCCCTGACCGGAGAGTTTGAGATGCTCAAGAAATACAACGTCATCATCAACGAAACCATCCTCAAGGATCGCGCCCGCACCATGGGCCTCTACGATGGCAAAGGCGCGCTGGAGGCTCAAACGAAACAGCTCGTTGCTCTCGATCTCATCTATCGTAAAACCTCCGATGCCCAGGGCGATTTCGCGAAAACTGCCGAGGGCGTTGCAAACCAGCAGCGGATTCTCGCGGCCCAGTTCGAGAACGCCCAGTCCGTCCTCGGGCAGAAACTCATCCCCCTCCAGATGGCCTTCATCAAAGGCGCGACTGAGGGCATCGAGGTCCTCGCGGGCATGGAAGAGGAGCTCGAAGCCGTCGCAAATGCCATGGTGGCACTGACGAATTTCCTCGTCGAAAACCGCGAGGTCCTGGGAACCACCGTAAAGCTGTATGGAGCCTATGTGATCACGCTCAAGGCCATCAATTTCGGGGTATTTCTCAAAGGGCTCGCGGCCACCGCCGGGAGCCTGGTCACGTCCTCCGCCGCGATCACCGCACAGACCGCAGCGCTCAACGTGAATACGGCCGCCAAGGTCAAAAATTCTGGCGCGGGGGGGCTTTCAAAGACCAGTGGCGGCGCCGCGGCGGCCATGGTCGGCACTGCTTATGCAGGGTTTCAGCTGGGCAATCTGATCGGTGACCAATTGGCGAAAAACGAGTTCAACCCGGCCGAGCGCATCGATGCGACAAAAGAGCAAATAGCACTCTCGAAAAAACTCATCGACCAGGACCGCGCCGCCGCAGACGAGAGGGAGCAGGAGCAACTCGCGCTCGCGAATTCAGAGTTCCGGAGGAAGTCGCTTTCGGACGCCAGCGCAGCCGCAGTCGAGCGTGAGAGCAAGGCCATGGCTGCGCTCGCTAAGCAAAAGTCCGACCTTGCGACCGAAGTCCTCGCTCTCTCCAAGGATGTCTTCAAGGTCGAGATTGATTTCCTGGCCCCGGAAGATCAGCTCGGGAGACTCCAGGACACCGTGGTCAGCCTCCTCAATGCCGCCGAAACGCTCGCCCGCGATGCTGGTCTCGAGGCCGGTGCCGGCCTCGGACCCAAGGGAGCCTTCGACCTCGCCCGGAAGGCCTTCGCGAGTGGCAACCTCCAGACCTCCAAGGAACTCTTGATCATTGCCCAGAAACTCCGAGCCACCACCGAGAGTCGCGCCGATCTAGAAGAGCAGATCGCCCAGGCCCGTGCCGAGCAAGCCGATGCCGCTCAGGAGACCGCCAGGAACGAGGAGCAGCAAGCGCGCGGGAAGCGAGACCTCGCCATCGAACTCAAGGCCCTCCAGCTCGAGGCCCAGGGCCGCTCCGGTCTCGCCGATCAACTCCGAGAGGAATTCGATCTTCGAAAAGAAGCGGAGCGCATCGCCCGCGAGACCGGCATCTCGGAAGAGAAGGCCCTCGCCCTCCTCCGCGCTAAGGCGCGCCTCGAGGAGCAGATCCTCGCCGCGAAGCGCAACGGGATGGAGAGCGAGCGTCAAGTTGTGGCGCGTGGGATTTTCAAAATGCAGGCGAATCCTCGCCAGGACCTACGAGGAATCCCCGACATCGGATTCTCCGGGGGCATCCGCGAATCCGTCAAACGAGACCGCTCAAACAAACGCCAGCTCCTCGAGGGCCGCGCCAACGGCGATGCGAACAGCTCGCGATTTTTCGAACGCCTGATCGAGGTCAGCGAGAGCCAACTCGCGATCTGGAATAATCTCAACTCAGTCTAAAATGCCGACCTCATTACCCTCCTCCATTATTTACGGAGCTTACCCGATCAAAACCTCCGAGACGGTCACCCTGAGCGGCCCCGGGCAGTATGACTCGCTCGAAGCTGAGTGGATCTACGATACCGCAGCGGGCCTCAGTTTAGCGGAGGGAGCCGCCTACCCCGGATATTCCAAGCTCTACGTGGAGCGGCTCTCGCTGAGGGTTACCGGCGAGACCGGCACAGCCTCGATCTCCTGCCTGGGCCTCGTCTCGATGCGCGCCAAAACCCTGCGCCGCGTCAGCGCATTCGGCCAGGAGGTCTCCATCGGCCCCACCACCTACGAGGGCTCGGAACTCGTCGGCATCGACACCGATGGCGATGGCAATCCCGACGATACCGCCCGCCAGTTAGTCGAGGTCCTTCGAACCACCGTCACCCCCAGTGGATCCGGGAAACGCTGGATCATCTCTGAGCCCATGCTCGGAGTGGTCGATACCTACTTCATGGACACGCTCCCCGATACCACTCTGATCGGCACTCAGCTCGCCCCGCCGAATGCGCCCCCCAATCCCGCCTACATCTGGGGCGGATTCCAGGACGCGCTCCGCTTCGTGCACCCGAACGGATGGGTCCTCGAAAACCGGGAATACGACAGCGTTTTCCCCAATATCTATCAGGTCATCGATACCTACGCCTTCAAACATCCAGCCCGCCCCGACTAAAAAATGCCGCAAGGACCAAAAGACCAACTTCCCCAGGCCCGGGGAAGTATCAACTTCATCAAGCGCTCAACTTGGGAAAAGCTCCGCGCCCTCCTCGCCGGTCTTGAGAATATTTTCTCAACCCGGGATTTCCAGTGGGTCGATACAAACAAGGGCAAGCAAGTGCGATTGCGGCCAAAACCGATCCAAAAAAAGGTCGAATACCCTCCCTTCGCCCTCGTTGCCACCAAGAAAGTCGAACTCGATTACGAGCTCACCTTCGAACCCGGCCGAGTCATCATAGCCAACCCGGTCGAGGCCGCCACGGAGGGCGATGGCTATTCCTACTTCGTCCCCGAAATCGACGGAGCCCCGATGGACGAAAGGGACGCCGTGACCAAGGCCTTCCCGGCCCTCACCGTCTCCGATGGTCAAGGCGTCTATTGTAAGATCCAGCGGGACGAACTCGGGATGATCATCCCGCCCGTCCAGCTCGTAGCCGATGACCAGGATAAGGACAGCGACCACTACCAGCCCGAGGACCCCGAGGACTCCGGTAACGAGAGCAATCATGACCTCATCCGAATCCTCTATTTAGACCTCGTCGATGAGGAAATCGAAATCAAAACCTGGCGGGAATCAGACATCCAGCTCACCCCGTTTCTCTGGACCGGTCAAAACGTCGGGGCCGCTCAGCGAGTATTCAAGGAGCACACCGAGGCCGAAGGCGTCTACAGATTCCGGACCCTCAAGGGCTGCTGGGGCATCGACGCCGCAGAAGACGGCGACGTCATCAAGTTCGACCTCGCCGCCGAGAATATCGGGACCGGTGGCGAGGTCACTAGTGGCACCGGGGCCAGCATCCTGATCGAGAGGGCCGATGAGGATCCGGCCGCCGAAATCTGCGATCAAAAGCTCAAAATCAAATCGCTCCTAAATGGCGCTGGGGCCGCCGAGAAACAGATCCGAGTCACCGATGGCGAGTCCGAAATCCGGATCCATGGCAACGGAAAAAACGGCTACAAAATATTCCAGAATTGTGAGGGCGTAGAGATAGGGCGTATCCAGTGGGAGGATGGCCTCATCACGACTGAGGGGACTGACATCATAATTGTCGGGAACTGTTCGTATCCCACCTAAAATCCCAGATCCTCCCCATGCCGCTCATTTGACATTCGCCTCCCATCAATGAACCCCTTCACTGGCGAGCAACTGGTCCCGTATCAAAGCGGGAAAAAATACTACCTCGACGTAGTGGGAGGGGACCTCACCGTCTCCCGGAAACTCCAAAACGACACCTGGGACCCCGTCCCAGTCGGCGAGCTCGCAGATGGCGAGCGCGGCGACCTCCAGACCGCCAATCATGGCGGATTCCTAAAATTCGAGTCCTCCGCCGGTGACACCATCGAGGTAAATTTCTTGAAAAACTGATCCATGAGCGGGATCCAAACAACCTCCGGGATCGTCCAGCAGCTAGGAATCACCATCGCAGACGGGATCATCGCCAGGGCAGGAGTAGAGCGCGGCGGGGCGTCAGCGCTCGACCTCCTGAACGCGGGCGCTCTCGCGATCTTGTCAGCTGGCACAGGCTGGCTCAAAGGCGACGGTAGCGCGTGCGGCTTCCGCGATCCCATTGCGTTGTCGCCTAACCGGAGTCCTATTCGGGCGGACAAGTGGACGGTGGACGGAACTCAAATTGTCACAGGGCTGACGCTGACGACGATCAATTTCACGATTGATCTGAAGGGGGAGACTGGGGATCTTATGGTGTTCACCAATGGTTCAACCCAATACTTATTTGCGGTAGCGAGTGGTAGCGGTAATTCATCATTATCTGGTTCTTTTGGTTCGGTGACTTACACGGTGGATGGATCTGCTTTCTCAGGAACACGCGGCGAGCTTTATACATTGCTTGCCGTCTCGGGAACGCATGACGTCACAATAACCTTATCTATTTTAAAAGACCTATATTTCGGAGGATTTCCTAGTCAGGCAATAGACGGCCAAGAAGTCACAAACCTCGTAGTCAACGGCGTCGAGTATCGCCAGCCGACCGCCACCGCCTTCACGCAGGGGACGTTGTCAAAACAACCCCTCGCGTTCCCGTGCTCGCCGGGGGCTGAGTATGTCACATTCCCCGGAACCAGCGGCAACTCGATGAATTGCGGGAGCGTTACAATCGGCGCGAACGAGACTTGGGAAGCTGAGGTTGAGATGATGATTCCAGATTTAGCGTCTTACGTGTTACCTTTAGGCGGTGCTTGGTCCTCAGGGGCAAATATCCTTATATATGACAACAATACAGCAGTAGTTTTTTCAAAAGGCGCAAAAACCGGTCGGGTTTCCCATGCGTCCATTGAGGGTGTGTATTTTACATGTAAATATGGTTTTGACGGGACAGACATTTACGCTGAAATAAATGGGGTCGAATTTGTCAGAGCGTCGGGCGGAGATCAATCGGGCTCCGCCACATTCGACTTAATGGCGGGTTACCACAGCCTTTCGTCTAAAGCCTACAACCTCCGCTCTGCCACGTTCAAGATTGCCGGAACCACTGTCCTCGACCTAAACATCTCCCGCGACGCCCCCCACATGGCGGAATCGTTTACAGCACTTGTCGGAGGCACCATCACGGTAAACCAGTCCGGCCAAGATCCCGCGATGATCGTCCGTCATCCGGGCATCGTGTCCGACGACGCCAGTCACCTGATCTCCACGCTGACCGAGGGGCAGAACGGCGGCTGGGTGATCTTGGTAGCGCATCGACTAGGAGACGGAGGAGAACCCAACGGCAGGCTCGTAGCACTAAACAAAACGGGTGCGCTTGATACAGCCTCGACCGGCTGGATTACGTCTTACAGGACCGGAAGCGCAAGTGGAGGAGACGATCTTAGATCATACTACACAGCTAGTCACATCGCCCAAAACGATGACGGGTTTACCGGTAATATCATACATGAGGCTCTGGCTAATTCTGACGGAATATCATCCCGAGTAAACGGGGGGACGGCAGTAACAGCGTCGGCAGATACGTCAGCCATGGACTTTGAGGAAATCAACGTATTTGGTAAGCGTGACGGAGAGAGCAATACCACCCTCTTCCTTCAACAGGTCTACATCCTCCCGAAGACTTTCAGCGCCGACACAGTCGCCGCCGCAATGCCCCTACTCGCCGCCGAACTCGGTTATTCATACCCATAAAATGGACGAAACTCAACCAACCCCGCTTGAGATCAAGCTCGCCGCTGCCGGTAACAAGTGGCTCCTCGCGGCCTCTACTCAGGTTTACGAGGCAATGGCGGCTCAACTCGATGAGGCGGGC
>Ga0222650_1000735_pt1 | contig 22501 bp, 23 predicted proteins | sample AntAcemetagen367_FD_179820 | JGI IMG/M metagenome (GOLD analysis project Ga0222650, IMG submission 179820) | Saline water microbial communities from Ace Lake, Antarctica - #367 | ecosystem: Environmental > Aquatic > Non-marine Saline and Alkaline > Saline | place: Antarctica: Ace Lake... | reverse complement strand
AGGGGGTGGCGAGGGCGAGGGGTGGCGAGGGCGAGGGGTGGTGAGGGCGAGGACGAGGATGATGACGAGGAATAGTAATTCGATCTAGTCTGAACCACTATCGTTGGTCCAGATAGAAAAACTCACTTTCGTTGACTGCGACGGCGACGTCTACCGCAGTGATCCTATATGCTAGAACGAGTGCCTCGACATTCGCTCTTACGTTTCACCACTATGATAGCCCTTCGACTCTCACCGAATACAGGGTGAATACAACCCGTTTCAGTTTTTTTAGACATCAGCGTCGCGATTTCCTTTGGAGTCATACACCGACTCCGATACCCCTCGTAACGGTCTCGCACCGTCTCATAGCTTAGATCGCAACGCTTTCCCAATTGACGGTTTACCTCGTTGTGAAGTCTATATACAAACCGACTAAACGTATCACGATTTTTGAGCACTCCCCGCTTCCACTTGGCAGATTTTAAATTCTTCCCATAATTATCCCTACAATAACGACAAGGGAGCACGTGCTACAGAGACTGTATGAACGACTCATATTGATCCTTGTCTTTTTTTGTAGGCTTCACAGGATAATTAAACGACATTGTGTGTAGAAAATGCCACATCCCTGGTCCCCATATAGACGTGATCATTCCACCAGTATCACTATACTCTTCTTTGCGAAACATTATATCTCCTTATTGTATCTTGGTATTTTTCTATAAGAAACACCAAGAATTTAAAGCTTACGATTGTTTCTGAATGTAGGGCGTGATCATCGAAACAAATCGAATAATCTCTTCGATCGTTTCCAGATGTCCGATGATGGTCATTTGTTTCTGCGTCTAAGACCGAGGCCAATAACAGCGTGTCCAGCTTTTACGATCCGCCTCCTGTTCCGATTTCATCTTGAGAACTACGCGAGAAATAGCGGCCATCTCGCGGAACACTCGGTTCCACATCGTCTTCTCATAGGACGCCTTCGATTCAACCTCGCCACCCGCCGTGTCTGTATCCGCTGCCGCTGTTTCCGTTACTATCTCACCCTATGTCTCCATTGTATTAAATAGATACATAATACACTCTAATTTAGCCTATATTCGCGAACTCAAAAAGAAATTCTTTTCTTTATTTGCACCGATTCCCAATACCGTCGAGAGAATCTGTTGTGCCGTATTCGATGCCGCGCTTGTCATCACAGAGCGCCCCGCGGAAGACGTAAGAAGGGCACCTGCTACTACACATCCCGTTGCGAATGCCATATTCTTAGTGTATAGTAAGAGAAGTTCGATTGATGTCTAGTAATTTTAATCCAAAGATCAACGTTAATCCCAATCCAAACCCTAACAATACCGGCTATGGCTACACCTTTTGTAATTATCCTCGTCGCCGGGTAGACGAAACAATCAACGCCGGAATCGAAAGCTATCAATTATCATTTCTTACGCACGATCACGAACCCCAATCGTTGAATCCGCGACCAGAAACCAGGAAGAATGGTGTTCTCGATTCGTATGATAAAGGGAGTCCCATCCAGAAGATAGCCGGATATTCTACTCCGTATCCAGCGGAAAAACGCGTATAGAGCCGCACCATACCGCTTAATTAGGACATCTGTGGTCCAGATCTCAAGATGGCACCGTCCAAATCCCAGCGATTTCCAGTAAGAACTATATTCAAAGGAGAAGGACTTCCTAAGATTACCCTACCAAATCCAAACATTCCTGTATATAATCACATTATCCCCTATCAAACCGTTACTCAATTTGGAGAGTGTCCCTGTGATCCATAGTATTAGAAAGCCGAGCACGTCTGGTCAAACGGAACACGGGTCAAAGGATACGATCCTCGGTTGGCTCAGGCGAACAACCGACAATATCAAAAAGCGATCCAATCAAGCCGTTCGTTCCCTCGATATGGCGTGGATACGTGTTTTCTCAAACCTCAGTGAGAACAAGAATCGTCGTCAATGGAACATACCTTGCGAACCGTAGTGCGAACCAGTTCATTCGATACATTGATATTTTGCGGCTGTGGCTCGATGGTGTATCCGCGAATCGATACACGCTGTGGATACAACGGCGTCGGTGATTGCGACTGTTTGGGTTTCTATTCAGATTGTTTCTATTGGAAAGAATCTGGTCCACTCTGTCGACTCAATAAAGCAAGTCGATTCCCGTAAATTGTAATATACAGAAATGTCAACACAAATGCTCCCAGAATGATATACAATGCTACCATAGAAGGACTCAATAAATCCATTTGTTCTGCTTGTTCTTGTTATATTAGAATATCATAATAAAGAAAGATGACATCGGTTACGTCTCAAGCACAACTCACACTCATCGATACAAACGATCTATTCTTAACGAAAGATCCGAGTCTTCATTTATTTACTCCCAGTAACCGCACATATACCCCCCTGTCACAAGACTTTGTATTCCATCGCCCTGAATCTCAGATTTCAGGAATACCGGGAGAGAGTGTTCGATTCTCCCTGCGACGCACCGGAGATCTCCTGTCTAACCTATATCTGCGTTTCAGGGGAGCACCGTTGACGAGCCTGTATCCCACCGACACCCGTGGATCGGTGCTGGGTAACACATTGACTTCGGGAGGCGATGGGAGGAGCCGTTTTCTATGGGGTCCACTGGCCTATCACGCCATTGATTCCGTTTCTCTGACCCTCAACAGCACAACCATCGACGCTCTGTATGGAGATTGGATGTATGTCTGGAGCGAATGCTTAACCCCTACGGCAAACCGCGCAGAAGGAAAAACGCTGGCTACCAAGATGATGACACCCGATACGGATCCCACGCAATGCGACAACGAATCATTTTATCTACCCATTCCATTCTGGTTTACTCAACATCCCTCACTGGCGCTTCCCCTTGTCGCCCTTGCCAATACGGAAATTGGAATTACGGTGACATTCGCTCGCACCATTTCCAACATTCCGATTCTTTCCACTACCGATGACAGCGATCGTCCGGTGTATAGCAACCAAGCAATGAACACAGGGGTTCTCCAGTCGATGGAGCTGGTCACTCTCGAAACGACTCTGTGCGAAGCGGAACGCCAGTGGTTTGCTACGCAACCCAGCTCGTATCTCATTACACAACATAATTAGCGCTACGAACATCCCTATTCGCTGACGAAAACGAGTCAGAATAGTGATCCTTCGTATGCTCCAAATGCAGCGACGACCGCACTCGTGAACGACCCAGATGAGATCATTCCCCTTGACACGTTTCGCCTTCCCGTAAAACAGCTGTGGGTCGGACACGGAGGTCTCTAGTGCCAGACGAGTGAACACACGTCACCGAGCGCAGCCACCTTTATCACCGATAATCGACTCCTTACCGGATGTTTCTTTCAGGAATCGTATATACTAAACGATTCACGCGAAATCACCGATCGAGCCACGCTACTGCAACGAACGAATGTGCCATTGTATTAGGACGGTAAACACATCGGGATCTCCTCCTCGATCAAAAAGCAATTCTTAGGAATTGCCGGTTCGACAATGGACGCCAATCGTGAAAACACACTACGCAATCAACCCTCTCTTCTTAGTTTCAATTTAGAACTCGAAGACGCCCACCCACAGGGCGCCATTAATTTCTCACGACTCAAGTCGCCTCGTTTGGTATTAAAGGGGGCTAAATTGGGCGCATTTCCGAGTGCGCTCCGAGACACCTTCGACCAAGTATAGGGGAACTATGTGGTAGTATCTGAGAATTATAATGTGCTCGATATTCGCGACGGCACCGCATACCTGCGTTTTACTGACTGATTGATTTCATCGCTGTTTATACTAAATATGACGATCGGCAATCTCCAATTAGCAGTCGTAGGTGAATAGGATCGGTTCCTTATAGGGAATCCATCGTTTACTTTTTTCCGCTCCTCCTATCAACGTTATACGAACTTTGCTCGCGAATGGGTTCGGGTGTCCCCATCCGGCCAGCCCAGGTGCGGAAGTCTCATTCCGTTTGAAATTGGAAAAAGTGGGGATCTGGTCAGCCACGTATATCTAGAACTGGATGGTCCAGTATTTATTATTACGGATGCGAGTAATGCACGGGATGCGGACGAAATGAAGTCGTGGAAGGGTTCCTACTCGTCCTATCTGGGGATCGAGCGTGTTCAGGTAGTAATCGGTGGCTAGGTCATCGATGAGATGTATGGCGACTATATGCAGCTATGGAGCGAGCTGGTAAAACGCAACACCGATGATGAAACCGATACGCTTGCCAGTATGCTTCATTCTACCGCTTCCACTTCCGCCAGTAACAATACGGAAGAAAAAGTATATCTCCCGTTGCCTTTCTGGTTCACTCTCAATCCGGGTCTGGCACTTCCTATTATTTCTCTTATCAGTCAAAAAATGGAAATTATGGTTCAGTTCCCCAACTTTCACAACGAAGCAGGTAGTAAGTATGGACTGAAACCGGACATCTGGGAAACCGCCGAGATGATTGTGGAATACGTATTTTTAGACGACAAAGAACGCCGCCACTTTGCTTAGGACACTATGGAATATCTCATCACGACTCACTAGAGGCGAACCCAGATGGTGTAGGGAACCGAATAGAGCCGCAGTGTGGATCTCGATTTATTTCATCCGGTGCGCTGGTTAGCTTGGGGTATGGGATCCCCTCATCGTGACTCAAACGGTCTTAGTCGCTACTTTAGCCCGCTTCAATTAGTATCGGGTGTTCCATATTCATCGGCACGCATTACCATCAATCGTCAGGATAAAGAGTCTGCGAAAGATAGTAAGTTCTATTCGTATGTTATCCCCTATTCCTCCAGAGGATCGAGTGGGAACCGAGTTTGGGGAAATAGCTACACGAATTTCCTCGGAGCCCGTCAGGATGAGTCTCTTACAACTGTCAACAACAATACGGGCGTATAGGTGTTCGGCACGTCTCATACATCACTTCCTTCGATCTACAGCTTCAGTCTCGATATAACGCAGACAATGTAGCCGATGGGAGCACTCAACTTCTCGCGACTCGATTCCGCCACGCTTGAACTGCGAGGGCTCTTCCATACCTTACCCTCTAACGTGAAAAGTCTCTTCAATACTAACATTGTAGTAGTGGCGGAATCCTATAATGTGCTTCGGTTCCGTGGTGGAATGGCTGGATTAGCCTATCAGTCGTGAGTCCACTTACACTTGAGATCTTTGGCTCGTTTCTTTAATTTCTTCGCAACTCCAGGGTGCTTTTTACGCCACTATCGAGCCCGCGCATATGCCGCCAGAAGACCCTTACAATCTACTCCACATTGCTTTGAATTCTTGATATGAATAGGACACACCGGAAATTTAAGTGTGTTCGGTGTTCCAAAACACTTGGAACCACACAGGCGCATTAATCGGCGACGTTCACTGATACGTTTCGGTCGTATAGAATCCCATCCCTTCACACCGTCGGTTGCGTCTCGATGATATACGATCTGTTTGGTTTTCGATGTGCGGCTCCGACTCCGGCTCTTTCTCTTGTTTATCCTGGACGATACCATTGTATTACTATAGACCACGACTCAATCTCCTCTTTATCCCAGAAGCGCCCTACTTCCCTACCTATGGTTCGCAGCTAGACCTCGATGCGATCGGTTTTAGCATTCCAAACTAATTTGGAAGATGAAATCGGTTTCAGGTGATATTGCCAAATCCCAGCCACCGAGTCGTGGATTTCATCAGCGACCTCATATGTAACAACTCCCTCCAACTTTTGTTGATTCGGAGTTAGTATAACCGTCTCCCCACCTCCTTTGATATGTTTTACTACTAGCAACAGGCGACGTAATCCACTTCTCACCTTGGATCGAATCGTAATATAGGGGACTTCCAAATGAGTCGCAATTGCCATTCTGTATATTTCCGGAACAACCCATTCGCAATCCCACCATTCACTTGCCTTTTTCTGTTCAGCATACGGGGAATGAAAATACATTGAGGTGGAAGACGCCGGGATGGATGTTGGAGCTGGAGCTGGAGCTGGAGCTGAATCTGTCGCATCGGGAGCAACAACCACGGGAATCGGTGTCTGGCGTTCCCGCTACATCTTCTCAAGACGCTAGGCAGTCTGCTTGGTCATCTCCTCACGCTGTTCCATACTCATTTTCTACACCATCGTATTCTCAGTGCGAGGCGGAAGAGACGGAGGCGGTTTTGCGAACAGGCCGTCACGCTCCTGCTACATCTGTCGCATTCGATCATCCACGGAAGCATTCGCGTTCCCCCCTGTTTGCGACGATGAGTTTGCCAAAAGCGCTTCATTCGCCTGTGATACGGAAGGAATAAAGCCGTTGTGTGTTCGAACCCATTCCACTACCATTGAACGCGCCTACTCGAAGGATGTATGGCACATATTCGCGATCATTGCCACATTTTGCTTGGAAATAAATTGTCTTGTTTCGTCCATCTGATATGAATCCTCAAGTTAACGGGGAAAAATTAAACGGATCCTTTCCCGTCGTCTATCGCAGTATAGTGTAGGTCGACTCATCCACTACGTGACCAGATGGAAGACGCACCGGATTCTCTATGGGGAGCTACGTGATAATGTCTACATCTTCGGATGACTACTAGGACGATAGATTCTGAATGCCCCAGATGCGAAGGATGGCATCGTCTAACTCACTCGTGCTTAGAGGGATGACCCAGGCCGGATTTCGGAGAAGTTGAGGAAACGGACTCCAGGGTTTCTGTATGTCTGCAATCTATTCGGTCTCATCGAGCCCCTATAGTTCTTTCCAAAACGTCCGAATAGCTTCCTCAAGGGAAATGGCGGATAAAAGAGGTATATAGGATTGTCGACTAAGCCACTCGATGACTTGATAGAAATATTCCTGTAACGTGATGGATTCCAATACCTTTTCCGAGTTAATCAAACGGATGACAGAATCCATCATTCGGTTACAGTCAATCGTATGATTGCTTGTGTTCAATCCAAGGGATCGATTCAGATTGATATGGGTTGTGCGGTGGTTCGTATACTCGTAATTTGTATTAAACCGAAGCAGATACTATTTCAATGTATTCAACTAATACACCAGTAAATGACAGAACGTTGCTATAGCGGATCTGGGCAAGGGCTGTCGACTCTTCATCAGATGAAACGAAATGCGATAGTTCGTCGCATACGTTTGAGTTGTGTTAAAAATTGGATGCGTTTCCCTGATGTATCGTTCATCGTTTAACCAATAGGTATCATATAACCGAACCGTCTCTTGTGTCATTATTTCGGAATGGGTAAGAAACAATAAAAGAGACGCTTGGTGAATGATATTGCCCCAGGTTTGCCCAAGGAAGGCGTTCGCGAATCGTATTGCTTCCCGATATAATTTCTTATGTACCTTTTTAGGAATCGAGTGAAGCTAAATGCGACGGTTCGGAATTAATGTAAATCCAATGTTTTGAAATATAACATCCGGTATCCAGTGGGTCGAACGAGCTATCCGCAAGAAACGCCGGAGAAGATCATTCCAGTCCTCGCTTTCAAAGCATGATTGTATTGATTGATACACGGTGTGCATCTGCTGATAGGATGTCTCTAGCGCGTGCTCCGCGTTTCTTAACTGATTCTTATATACATCGGAATAACAGGAATTATATAAATAATACTGATTCTTTTGTTTGAACGTATGCACGACTCGTTTGGCCTGCGAAATCAAATATAGTTCGGATATGTGCTTCCGATTTATTTTCTACAATTGGATCGCTAGCTTTGCCAACTATATACCTATCATAATCTGCTACGTTACATAGGCGCGGTTCAGATGGAGCAAAGGAAGTGCGATATACGAAAACTGATCCGCGTCAAACGGAATCATATGGGGGTTCCATATGGCATTGGATCGTGTAACTAACATGGAGGTGTTTCTTTGGTTCTGTGAAACTAGACGGTGCTGCATTGCGGTGGGACTGATCCAAGTGAGTGGATGGATCACGCTCCAATTCCACGTCCAAGCGCGAAGAAGTCTCTTGAAATTAAACAGAATATTCGTAGAAATCTGTGTGAAGGATATATTTTTTATATGGGAATACATCGATTCCAACAAGTGTCCCCATCCTTTGTTCCATCGAACGAATAACCCATTAGGAATCAACCATTCGGATCGAATATCCGGCCACAGTTCCGTAAATCGAATCAGACCTAATTCTTCATATCGAAACAATGCGTCGACCCATAATTTCATCCAATGAGTCATATGATTCCGCTTATCCGGTTGTTGGCGAACCGTGAGACTCCATTGCCACACCAATGCCATCACGTGTGCCTTTGCTGACGCAGGATCTTTCACGTTTTCATAGTGGGTTTCTAGTCGTATTCGATAGGGTTTATACGCATACATTGTGGATAACTTTCGCAATAAACGTATTCTAGTAGGATCAAACAAATCTCCATTTTCTTTCAAACTTTGTAATTCTACCAAGTACAACTACCAAGCGGTCTCCATATCTTTGATTCTATATTCAGTTCCTAAATTTAAATAAACAAATGCCCTTATTCGCCACCTAGCTTATTTCACACCGTTTCTTTCTCCGTTTGATATCGGGTCGACGACGGTCGCTATAATGAACCTGATAGGATTCATTCATATCCTTTTCAATCGCATCCTTATGAGTTCGAATATACTCCAACACCCCGTTTTCAATAGCCCATCGGAAAAAATTCAACTATCCCACCGTCGTTACGATAGATTGAGTGTCCCCTAGATGAAACCGAATCCGACTATGGCGACAGAATGGATCAAATCGCTGTTTGCTATATCCCCGCAGTTTCTGCTTGTATTCCTACCAAACAATACATACGCGATCTGTCGCCTGATTCGTAAAATACACTGCGTGTTTTTTACTATAATTCGTCACAAACCAATCAATGATACGCAACGAAATACTTTCGGAACTTTTTTTATCCCCCAATTGTTTCCACAATACATTGGCATATTCCTTCGCATCAAAAAATCGCTACAACGCAATCATCACCAATTCGTCGATGTGTTCGTCACTTTTACGCTTTCGGTGAACCATAGATCTCCGTGATCGTTTTGTCACCGGGGGCGCAGACTTGATTTCAAGGGAACTATCAATTAATGTTTCCATTGTTATGTAGAAGAAGATGTTTAATTTTACTATAGAGCGAACTCTTTAAATGATTCCCAATTCATTTGTTTCCAGGTTTCGCTTGATCGCGAATATACGAAAAAAACCGGAATTGTGCTGAATCCCCACGTAGTTTTTAGGTCTTCTTTTTCGATATCGTCTTGAGGAACATTGAGTTCCATCCATCGACCCACAGAACACGATGTGCGCAGAGATGTCACCTCAGGCTCCAATCTTCGACACGGCGCACACCACTCGGCGTGAATCCAAACGAACACATATGCGACACCCGATTCGTCACATAGTTGATTCCAATCGCGATCTTTTGTTTCCGAAGCAAACATATCCCACGCAATGTCTTCCATCGTCAGTCACCTTTCGTTTCCGCTTTATCCTTACGTTTACCCTTATCCTTAGATTGAATCAGAGATTGCAAATCGCTCGCAGTTTGATCCAAGATGGAGTCTCCAATCGAAATACCGGAACGTCCACGTGAACCCCGCATATACCACCCTTTGGGTCCCCGTAGCACGTTCATTCCAACGGCGGACGATAGTTGGGCTGCGTGTTCCGTCTCTTTGTCATCCTGGCGAATATACTCCTTTGCCGCCGTTTCGTGTAGGGTCAACCACTCAATATCCTTCGGAAGCGACACGTATCGCTTCGATCCAATCTGGAGATAGGGACCATACTTGCCTTTTTTTGCCACCACTTTGTTCCGCTTCCAGGTTCCAAGCTGTAGAGGTAGGAGTCCAATCGCATCTTCCAGCGATAATTGGGTGACGTCGGTGCCTTTGGGAATGTTTCCGTATTCCTTTGTTTCTTTTCCACCCTTCATCACACAGCGTGTCACCGCGGGACCGTATCGGGTTGTCTCGATAGAAATGCGATATGATTTCCCACCAATTGTTTGGGTTCCCAATTCATTCCATTGAGTCTGCTTCTTTCCTCCCGAATCCGGCTTAGATGCTGCTACGTGGGTCTCTAATTGTTTCAACAGAGTTGAGAGACGTCCCCAATAGCAATCCATCACGGTCTCATATGTTTGTGTTTCGGCACAAATGTCATCCAATAACGATTCCATTTCCGACGTAGATTTTACTCCGAGCAAATCTTCGGTAATGGGATACAGAAAATCACACACTTGTGCACCTAACGGAGTCAAACAGAGACGCTTTCGTTCCGCGCCTACTTTCTATACCAAGGTCGTTTCTTGGACTCCGTTGTCGCGGTGATGCTAGACGCGACACTCAACACAGTTGCCGTCAATATCTTGAACGGTGGCATATCCACGGGTCTAAATGGTTTCTACAATGGACGCGTAGGTAGACGGTCTACCGATTCCAATCTTTTCTAGCTTGGCTACAAACGTGGCATCATTGTATCTCCGGGGTGGATTGGGGACGATCTCTTCTACTACGATCGAAGAGGGCTTCCATTCCGACCCTCGTTTAGGAACTGGAATCTCGGAAAGAGGAAAATCCTCCACACCCTCTATCTGTTTCCATCCGGCTTTAATACAATAGGACTTGGATCCGTTCCACACGAGTGAAACCTTGGTTTTCTTTTTTCGAGAGACTTCGATCGACACACTCACCGACTCACTCGCCTCCATCTGTGACGCCACGGTGCGATTCCAGATGAGTTCGTATAACTACCGATACTCCCCGGTGACGTCATTCGGCAATCGTTTGATCAGTGTGGGTCGAATGCACTCGTGAGCCTCCTGTGCGTTTTTCCGTGTAGTTTCCGAATAGTCACGAGGAATCGCTTTCAATCCCAACTCATCCCTAATATACGACCCAATTTGGGATTGCGCATCCTTTGAAATAGCCGTGGAATCTGTTCGAATATAGGTGATCCACCCTTTTTCATACATCTGCTACATCATACTCTTTGTGCGTCCGGTGCCGTATCCAAGACGACTCGCCGCAGAACTCAGAAGAGAACTGGTGATAAAGGGGGGTGGTGGACGAGACGTTTGTCGAGGACGTTTGATTGCTTTCGACACAACCCAGTCGTTTGCGGTCATCCAATTCACCTTGGGGAAGCCAGGGAGCGGATCACACAGAGTCTCCCACGGCGTCGGATCGTGCTCTTTCACCGTTCCCACCATTTTGCTTCTAATTTTCTTCTTGGAATCCTTTAGAACGTCCGCGATTTCGGTTTCTTTCTCGTGTAGTAACAACAGCGCAGGACTCTGACAGCGACCGGCTGAGCGACCAACGTGTGTATATGATCGCACAAAGGGAGAAATTTTATACCCGAGAATTCGATCTAGCACCCTCCGAGCCATCTGTGCTTTTACGGACGACTCCCGGAGAGTCGACGGATTCGCAATCGCTTTCAAAATGGCGCCCTGTGTAATTTCCTAAAACGAGATGCGGGGAGTCGCATACGGATCCGCACCCAAACTCTTGGCACAATAATAGCCAATGGCTTCCCCCTCTCGATCCGGATCCGGAGCCAATATGAGCTAACCCTTGCATTTCTTATAGGCCTGCTTCAACTCGCGGATCGTTTTATTCTTTCCAGAAATAGGGACTATTTCAAGAGGATATTGTTTGGACTTTACATCGACCCCTAGTCTCTTGGGTGGAAGATCTAATAGATGACCGAAACTGGCTTTTACAATATAGTTCGACCCGAGAAATTTTTGAATTTTCCGAGCTTTCGCAGGGGATTCTACAATGACAAGAGTTGGCATTGGATGTTTGGAATGTTACAATAGTATACGGAATTTAAAAGAGCAGATTATGTCAATTTTGAATAAATTTCGGAACATTATAATAATGGATATTAAATTAGAGTCAGTTCTAAAAAAAATGGAACTTACTATGCTGTAGACTCTGATTAACCAGCAAATGAAACCATAGAAACCCAAATTTACCAAATAGACCGTATCGTTTCATTCGACAGAGGAATTTGAAACGATGAATTAGTTTTTTTTACACGATTCAATGTTAGACACCTTTAAACAAGTGTGTGCCCCAAAGACTTCTACGAAAGAGTCTTGAGATCCTCCTCCCACAAGTCGTTCCCAGTTTGCTGGCTCACGCGTTTCAGTTCCTTTGCGTGCGTCTCACATTGAGTTCGGAGTGCGTCCACTTTTTCCCTGGTGATCGACCACAGAGGCATCGTCAGATACGGATCAAAGGGTGCAGCGAACGAGTTGTGCTTGAGTTGTTCTTCAATGGTCTTCTTTGGCACGTTGCGCAACTCGAGTGTTCCGTCAATGACTAACGATAGAAAGCGCATTTTTTCAGATAGGGTTCTACACGTTGCTCGAAGACTTTGGATGATCTTCTGACGGCGCTTTTCGTATACTTGAGTGCGCACCCGAACAAATGCTCGAATGATTTCATACGGGTGACGAAAACTATGAATGGCACCGTCTACGCCGAACGCATTCATATTCTTATAGGATAATGACGATACTAGTTTGAGTTGTTCCATCAATGTATCCGTATCGCGATTCTTATAGGCCTTCACGATCTTACAACGAGCGCTGGCATCGTTCGCTATCGTGATCGTGAAATGAACCGTTGCTTCTGTGCTATTATTCTTAAACGATTTAATTCCGGTTTTCTTTGAATCGCTTGTTTGATGTTCAAGCCATTCTTTATAGTCTTCAGTCCAGGTTCCCACTGGAAGTTCCAATATGTCAATGGTGTGCTTCTTTGTTCCAAATTGGAGAATCCCGCGCGATTCATATATCTGACCTTTGGATCCTGCGCGTTCTTCAATAGTTCCCTCGAAGCCTTGATACCACGGTTTCAGCGTGGGTAGCTCATCGTCGCTGGCTCCACGTAGGACCGCTCGAACACACTCGGTAACGACACGTGGATCGTGAGCGGGAATTTTGGTTGACCAGCCGGTTCCAATCCCGTCGGATCCGTTGACTAGGATCAGAGGAATCGGGGGCGCATACCATTCCGGCTCGATCTTCATTCCGTCATCTTCGAGCTGCTTCAAGATTGCGCTATCCGATTCCTGAAAATACTTTGTTGTATAATCCTGTAACTTGGTAAAGATATACCTGGGACTAGAGTGGTCTTTTCCACCCATAATACGAGTGCCAAACTGACCCGACGGAACCAAGAGGGGAATATTATTGCTGCCCACATACTCCTGTGCCATATTGATAATCGTATTCTGTAGAGATGCTTCGCCGTGATGATACGCACTGTGTTCACTCACATATCCTGCCAGCTGACTCACTTTGATTTCGCTGGAAAGTTTCCGCTTCAAACAGCTGAAAAGAACTTTGCGCTGCGAAGGTTTAAAGCCATCCATCAGATGGGGAATGGAGCGTTTGAGATCGGCGATACTAAACTACACTAGCTCACGATCCAAGTAGGTATCGAACGAACATCGTTTCGCATCGTATTCCATCTCTTCCGGCTTCTTGTGATCCAAAATCCACTGCTTTCTATCATCTGATTTCGTTTTATCAAAGGCTAACACAAACGGATCGCGTTTTGTGTCAGGCGTTTCGTGTTCATATGTGAGCACCCGTAGCGTTCGAAAGTATTCCTTGGCTTCCTTTGCGTTCGATGTGCCCAGTCCCTTGTAATACTTGATGTTGTAGCGTTTTGGCTGAACCTCTTCCGATTCACACCATTCGTTATAGCTGCGCAGCGAATAGAACTCGAGAGTGTCGGATGCCGACTTCGACCCCGACCCCGACTTTTTCTTGCCAACCGCTTTCACAATCGGTGTTACCATAGAACAGATAAAGTCGCCTTCCAGCAAAGACGGCCAAAGAGTGTGAAAGAGATTCATAACAAGTCCCTTGATGTGAAATCCGTCGTGATCCTGATCCGTCATAATCATAATGCGACCGTAGCGAAGTGGCCAAGGTTTGCTGGTATCGAGAATATAGGGGGAGTAATCCATTCCCTGCACCAGACCCAAAATTTTCTTCAAGTTGGTAATTTCGGCATTGGCTCCAATCCGCTTCACATCCACTTGTTTGACGTTGAGTATCTTTCCCCGAAGCGGGAACACTCCGTATTTGTCGCGACCCACAACGGACAATCCGGAGATTGCCATAGACTTCGCACTGTCTCCCTCGGTCAGGATGAGGGTGCACTCGCGACTCTTTTTGGTTCCTGCGTGATTCGCATCGTCCAACTTTGGAACTCTCACGGTCGTCTTTTTGGCTCCATCCGTCTTGCTAAGGCTCTTGGCATTCTTAAAGGCGTGCATTGCGACCACCCTTTTTACAATATCCGTTTTAGAGGCGATCTGTTCGGCGAGTCGTCTGGGTGCCTCGAGCTTCATCCCAAAGTTTGACTTGTTCGTCTTCAGATACTCCTTTGTCTGAGAATCAAATGATGGATTTACTACGTTGGACTAAAGGAGAATGCGTATTTGATTTCGGATCGTCTGTTTGGACACTTTATGTTTATGCTTTTTCTAGATGAGAGCGCCAAGAGCGTCACAGATGAGATCCAGCACAGCATCGATGTGCTTACCTCCGCGCGTGGTTGCCACTCCATTTACCCACGACAGCTGTTCCATCACATCATCCGCACTCGCCGAGACTACCGCATTCCAAAGAGGATGAAATGACAGCGAAACCCGGGGCACTTCTTTTTTCTTCCCCATCCAGAGATCCGCGTAGGCGTCCAATGTTTTCGTGGGCAGCTTGGTTCCATTCCATATCACCTGCGTTTTCGCATCTGTCCAAGCGCTCGCATCAAGTGTTGCTCGAAGACAGAGTGCGACCATATCATCGCTAATACGATCACATCCGAATCGTTTGAGATCCGGTCGCATAGACACTAGGGTATATGGTTTACTTTTATAAGAAGTAACCTTTGGCGTATCGTGTTCGCTCATATTATTCCTATATACGAGACTTATTTTCCGCTTTCGCACAGCATCAACGGTTTCCACACGGAATTCGGTAGCGAATATATTGGCGAGTTTGGCACCGTAGCCGTTTTTACCACCAACTATTTTCTTTTCCGTATCGTCATAATTGGTGCTGGTGAGTAGGGTTCCAAATATGAGTTCCGCGGGATACATCGCGTGGTCTTCCATCCATTCCACATCGATTCCCTGTCCATTGTTCTTAACCGCGATGAGATTCTCTTTCGGATCGACCGTCACTTCGATACGAGTCACCTAATGTTCTTTGGATACGCTCTTGTTGTCGTAGGTTCTGCGCCATTGGTCAAGCGCATTCACACGAAGTTCATCGAAGCACTTATACAAACCTGGAATAATGTGAACCATTTTCTTTTCAAAACGAAACTGATCGGAACTTGAATCGTGATATGCCACCCATTCTTCCGAATCCTCCGGCGCGCAGCTTCCAACATATGTGTCGGGCTTCTTTAGCACGTGTTCGACGTGGCTCAGCTTTTGATATTTTTTCGACAACGACATTGTGTTTGTGATGCTTGCTCTTCACGGTTCATCTCGAGTCAATTTTTTCAGTGGATACACTAATACAATGGGTAATGTTCCGTCAAAACGAGGGGGAAACCGCAATAATCATAGACACACGCAATCCATCGAGGATAAAATCAAACCGTTGGCCGTGTTTAGCCTAGATGAAATGAGTCGGGATGAATTGATAGAATTTATGTCGCATCCGACCCATCTATCCAAACGGTATCGTGCCTTGCTGCGGTAGCATCACCCTGACCGCGGTGGATCCGAGTTCAAATGTTCCATCATTAATTATTGTTATGGGACATTAAAAGAAGCGCAATCGAATCTTCTTTCTCATACGGCTCCAAGTCGCAACGATCAAGAATTACGCGACGAATATCAGTCTCAGACGAATCAACATAATGAAAAGGAAGTAGCCACCGCGGTTCAATCATTGATGAAACTAGATCCGGGTGATTTCTCCAAGAAATTTAACGAAGCCTTTGAAATGTCAAAACTGCGCGATTACACCGACGATGGATACGATGGTGGAACTCGCACACAATCCACTAGCCGCGACCCTATATCTGTGAAAAAGATTGACGGTATTACCGGTTCTAATATGAATGAAATGTTCGAACAATCAACGAAAGTAAATACGGCATTAGTTGTTCACGAAAAGAAACAACCCGAAGGCATCAGTAGCTTGAAGCATTCGGTGTATGAATACGGAAAGAAAAAAGAACAGGATTTCGGTAAGATGACAAAGGGGGCGGCTGATTACAGCATCGCATTTGCGGGAGAACGGCTCGTTGATTTTGAAGCAGCTCGACCGCGAGACAAAGATCTGACCGCAAAGGCTACTATGGATATGGCAAAACGAGCCCGAGAAACACAAAACGTGCGACCAGAAATGACGGAAGAGGAACGAGAACTATGGGCGGAAGAACAGGAGCGCCAAGAGACGGAAGAATTAGAACGGAAAGCGCATATGACAGAGACGGAATATAAAGCGAAACAACGACAAAACATCTTTATTGAACGTATGTTAACATTTGCGAGAAATTAAAAATTTGAATGTATAGTAATGGTAATTCAAACTCAATTATTTCGTCGTCAACTTCCGAGCGCTATGTTATCGGAAGTTGTGCAAGCGTTTGGATTAAAGAACCACACCGACAATCGATGGTTCAGCAGGGAGACAATGAAAGGAACACACACGGTGGAAAAAATGTAGGTTATTACTAAGAAATTAATTGAATACTATCTTCCCTGCAAGGCGCGGAATTATCTATACATTATAACCGACAAAATATGTATTACCATTCTTCGGCAAATCTTGCGAGAATTTGGGTATTCTCTGTTTTCAAAAGAAATTTATAGAAGGAAGAAAAAACACATTCTGTATCAGATCTATTCGAATGAGTAGAACGAAATGGTGAAAATTGGCAGTCGTCCGGTAAGTCCGGAGAATCGATTGTTGTCGGAAAGTCGTTTAGCCGCAGTAAAGATCGATCACAATCCGGAATATATAATATCGTTCAACGATTGAGGTAAAAAGTCCACTACTATACCAAAGAAGTTATGACCGGTGGACTCATTTAGTTAGTCGCATATGGAGTCCAAGACGTTGTTCTTTCGGGTTCTCCATAGATTACTTTCTTTAAAATGGTATACAAGCGTCACACGAATTTTGCAATGGAAGAATTCGAATAGTCTTTTTCGGGTCCTATGGACTTTTGCACCCGAAATGACGTAACCATTGCGCGTCGAGGAGATCTAATGACTCATATGACATTAGAATTCGATTTGACTCCCAACAATCTTTCTATTACTTGCGATTTCGATACACTGACAAGTGAATTGGGCAATATAACATACCTAACGCAAAAACACGCACGCCAGGTTGCCCAGGGTTCCATTGTGTCCCCTACGATTACATCAGATTAGGCGGAATATCTCCTTCATATTCCCATCGATACTCACGTCAATCCTCGTTTTACCCATTATGCGACGAAAACGGGTCACATAATGATTCGATCTGTGGAGTTGGAGATCGGAGGTCAGCAGATCGATAAACAATACGGCGAGTGGCTCGAACTATGGAGCCAGTTAACTGAATCAGCCCAACAGTAGAACAAACTGAGTCAAATGGTGTCAATGGATAACAGCTATGACGGTCGCATCTATGTTCCTTTACGCTTCTGGTTCTGCTTAAATCCGGGTCTAGCACTGCCACTGGTTGCACTCCAATACCACGACGTGATTATGTATTTGAATTTATGTAATAAGCAAAGCCTGGAAAGTGACTACTATAATTATATTTCCGCATTAGAGACGATAGCGAATCAATCCACCGGTTCCAGTGGAGACACGCTCGGTGACGAAATCGTGACTCAACTAGCAGCCAAGTTCAATTCCGGCGCTCTCCCGACAAGCGAGCAATTAGGCAACCTAATCGGTATTGAACGTGTCGCATTATTTGTCAATTACATCTATCTGGACACCGATGAACGTCGCCGCTTTGCACAACAGGCTCACGAATATCTAATCACTTAGTTACAGTAGAACACTTCTAACACGATTCCCGCCGGTGGTAATCGGATCAACATCGAATTAAACTTTAATCATCCGGTCAAGGAATTACTATGGGCAGTGTAGAATATCGGAAACCGAGGAGATACATAGTTTAACTATTGGAACGGCAACTTACCCGGTCCCACCGAAAACCCCTATTTGACCAGCAATCAAAACGCAAACACGCATCTTGGCGATCACGTCAAGGATACACTTCTTCTGCTGAACGGCACGGAACGGTTCCAAAAGCGGCGCGGTGCGTATTTCCGCATTGTCCAACCCTATTATCACAATACCGGTGGTGGTAACTTTCTGTCTCAATCTATCTTTATGGGAAAGCCGGGAATGGCCACGTATATGGCACAATCAATGACACAAACATTATCCAACGTCACCACAGACGCCAGTCAAGGAACATATTCCACGAACCGTCTCTTAAGTGCCGGTAAGAATGCGCAAGGAGGCTTTTATAATTATTCGTTTGCCGTTGAACCCGAAGAAGCCCAACCCAGTGGCTCGTGTAACTTTTCTCGCCTCGATACGTCAACCCTTATTTTAGATTTGTATCAGAGTAACAACGGTTCGGGAGAAAGCATATCGAGAAGCGTGAATATTTATGCTCTCAACTATAATATCCTTCGGGTCACAAATGGAATGGGTGGACTCGCATATGCCAACTGATATTTGAAAAAGTGATATAGTATAGCAAAATGGTATACGATTATGTGATTGTAGGTGGCGGGCTCAGTGGCATCTATCACGCCTACTAGTTTCACAAGAAGCATCCCAAAGCATCCATCCACGTATTACAAGACAGCAAACGTTTGGGTGGACGCATATACACCCACACCCTTACAAATGGAATCAAAGTGGATATGGGAGCCGGAAGAATTGCGAAACATCACCCCAAAACGATGGCTCTGTTGAAAGAATTGGGTTTGGATACAGACAAGGACTTAATTCCTTTAACGAATATTCCAACATCATTGAAACCTCTATCGTGTTTCGAGTCCGAAAAAGATGCGTTATTGTTTCTAGTTCGAATTGCTAAGACGGTTCGCCATAGAATTCCTAAAAAATATTAGGTGTCTATGACGTTTGAAAAAGTATGTAGAATATTTTTCAACAAAAAGATGAAACAATTAAAGGAGGCCATTTATGTATGCGGCTATGACACGGAATTCAGCACCGGAAGCGCGTGGGTGATGTGTCGCATCATTCAGGATATCTATGATCCATCTTTGTCGTTTGCGTCGATCCAAGGTGGTTTGGGTCGTATCATAGACGAACTTTTGGCTCGATTGAAAAAGGCGAAAAAAGTTGTGTTTCATACGGAATGCCCGGTTCTTGGGTGGAGAAAGCCAGAAACAAAAGCGTGGGAAGTTATGTATCGTGACGGTGAATCAATCAAACAATTGAAAACCCGACACCTCCATATTGCCACTCCTGTATCTGCGTGGGAAAAGTGGTTATCCAAGGATACAATACGGAATATTCCAGTGAACATCCAGGATTATATTTCAAACATAAAGAAAATTTCACTATGTCGTGTGTATGCAACCTACGGTGACAGTAAATGGGTATCGGCGATCGACAAATGTGTTACAACAAGTCCTCTTCGATACATCATACCGATTCAAGAGTCAACCGTTATGATTAGTTATTTGGACGGCGAAAAGGCAGATGAACTGGCTGAAATGGACGAAGCAACCTTGAAAGATTGGGTCATCCAAGGAACACGCGAAACATTTCCCGGTTTCTCTCGATTCATTCCGGAGCCATAGGAAATCAAGAGAGGGTATTGGAACGTAGGCGTTCATATATGGGCACCGATGCGACGGAGTGTTCCCTCTACGTGGAAGAGTGATGACCCCTCCTTTTCTTTCTCTGGAGAGGCATTTTCGGAATTTCATCAAGCCTGGATGGAAGGAGCACTTGCGACTCACACCGAAAATTAACTGATTATACACTAAAGAGTATGGAATAGAACTAGGTAGAAAATATATTTTTATATTTTCTGATTATTTGTCTCGTGTTTTCAATGGGAATTGAAATCTATAAATGGTTGTATACAAGGTAGGGAAGTGGATATCTGTTCACCAATACCATTAGCACCTTTACTCCAGAGCAATACGCACAAACGGATCCACATCTAATGGTTGCGAGTAGAAATGAAGGACAGGGTCAGGAATTTTCCTATTCGTTCTGGTTCATCATCCGGAAGAACATCGACACCGATGATGTGAAACCTAGAATTATCCTATCGCGAGGTGGTCCGAATATTAGCACCGGACATCCAGTTGTCTATTTGGGTGGCGAATCTGGCACATTACAGACGATGACGGTGAACGTGCGAACCTACCCTTTTACCGAGAATAATACCGACGGAAGTGGAGATAATGTAACCGAATTATAGTGTTAGGTGAATGACCTCCCACTTAGAAGGTGGTTTCACGTCGCCATTTGTGGCCGCAACAATGCGCTCGATGTGTTTATCAATGGTCGCTTAGCGCAACATCGAGAAGCACCGATTCCTCTTGAGACGTCTTCGGGTGACCTCTATATCAATCAAAATGGGGGGATGGATGGATATATGTCAAAGTTACATTACGGTAACTATTATTACACGTATAATCAATTATATTCCATGGTAACCAATGGTCCCGCTCCCATACCCAATTTAAATAATTAGTATGGAACAAATACGGCCGGTGGTGGTTCTGGAGGTGGGTTACCAGATCATTGGTGGACGGATCAGATTCAACCGCCCACTTCTTAATCAGCCGTCGATTCTATCACAGTCGTGTTCATGCTATGAAGAAGAACCGATAGTAGTATGATCCCAGCAACGGTATAGATCGCAAATTGAGGCTACAATAGAACTGCAGCGCCTCCAATCGCCGCCATATATACCAAAGATAGAATCAAATTAGAACTATATAAGAAAACAGTAAGCATCGCAACCGCGTAGAGTGTGATCACAATGATTTCATTGAGGGGAAATGGGGGCGTGCTCTGAGTCTGAGGTGGCGACGATGGGGGCGCACTCTGAGTCTGAGATTGAGACGGTTTTGCCATAGGTATACTTATTATAGTTTATTTTTTATCGTAGAAAGAATATGGCTTTGAATCGATGTGTCCTCGCGACAGCGTTCCATAATAAACATTGGAGGAATATCAGCAGACTCAACCACTTTTTGTAGAAGCTTTTTACGGACTTTACGATACGAAATTTTATTTCGAATGTTTGGAATCTAAAAGACGGCAGAAGAACTAATGCGCCATCCTTTGTGAAATACGTGATACATTTTCATAAAGGAGACGATCCTGTGATCACTCGAAGTGTGATCGATTTCAAGCAGAGCATCTAATAACTCAATATAACTGTCAATCGTAATCTCTCGATTTCTTCCCGCATAATAACAAACATTCGGTAGTGTATTCCATATTAAATATGGAAAATGAAATGGATCTTCTATATAGATGCGCTCAAGGTCATCTAGAGACATATTTGGGTTCCGGACGAATTCCTACGCATTTGAAAATAGACCCGGAGGCAAATAAATTTCACCCACAGAAAGCGTGGCTTGACGGAGAACCGTAAATGAAATGGTCTTTCCTTGTATCTGACTTTGTTGTAGAAAATGTCTAACTCTCTCCAAAGAGCGAAATGATACATCCTTCATTGTTTCCAGGAGAAACGTTTGTTGACTTGTGTTGAGAGTGGATAGGAACGAGTCCTGTTTACAATAAGTAAGACGATCCGCGATAGATGGCACCTTTAAACGGATGATATGGCTCCAAGAGGCAGGTAGCGTCCATTGTTTTGGAATTTTAATCCCAAATGGATCTAGTGTGATAATGATGTTACTGTGGGTGGCGATCTGCTTGATCTATGATAGAAATTTCAATCGTGTAGAAGAATTCCATAGAAAACTGTTTTGTATATCTTCTATTATAATTGTTTCCACTTGTTTAAAAAATTTGGTAAACACAGAGTTTCCGCTAGTAATTGTAATGGTTGCATCCTACCATTTATTCCAGCTAGTATAATGATCCGGCTAAAGATGAACCACCGTTTCATCTGTGTTTCTCCCCCATAGTTTGATGAGACGATTTACCGTCCACGTCTTTCCCCATCCACTTCTTCCTAGAATCAAAACGGCACCAAAATGCTATCGTTTTGTAAAGATATAATCCATTATGACTTATCATAATGTGTAGAAATTCATTTAGATAAAGCATTTGAGATATAACTCTTGGAAATATTGGAAACCGCTTCAGAATAACTAATATTATCATCGTCAGTGAAGTTGGGTTTATTATCTTTATGAGGCTTAGGTGAAGGTGGTGAAGGAGGTATAGGAGGTAAAGGTTGGTATCCACCGCCACCTCCGGGTCCTCTACCACCACCTCCGGGTCCTCTACCGC